>ENA-OPCK01000049-OPCK01000049.1-human-gut-metagenome-genome-assembly--contig:-NODE-49-length-66299-cov-11.506567_pt1 | contig 66299 bp, 47 predicted proteins | sample MGYA00241249_ERZ501478 | MGnify/ENA primary metagenome ERZ501478 (study PRJEB25962, sample SAMEA2042629) | human gut metagenome | biome: human gut; feature: human-associated habitat; material: faeces...
TGTAGATCACGGCGAAGTCAAAGTTGGACTTCTCTTCGTTTTCCTGAATACTCTCTAATTCTAAGTTCTTGATTTCTTCCATTATTTTAGATGTTTGTATTTCTACTTGTTATATACCTTATTATATATATAGGGGATTACACCTTTTATATATAGGGGATTACACCTTATTATATATAGGGTAGCCAGAAAGTTGAGCCTGAGGTTACTAGTATCTCTTGGATTCAGCCAGTTCCATGAGATATTGTCCGTAGCCATTCTTTAGCATCGGCTTGGCGAGTTCCTTCACCTGCTCGGCTGTAATCCAACCTCTCTTGTAAGCGATCTCCTCCAGACATGCCACTTTCAGACCTTGGCGTTTCTCGATGCACTCGATGAAGGTGCTGGCTTCCGACAAACTATCGTGTGTACCTGTGTCGAGCCATGCAAAACCTCTCTGCAAGGTACGTACCTTGAGTGCCTTTTGGTTCAGATATTCTTGGTTGACGGTGGTGATTTCCAACTCGCCTCTAGCACTAGGCTTGATGTTCTTGGCTATCTCCACTACGCTGTTCGGATAGAAGTAGAGACCTACCACCGCATAGTTGCTCTTAGGATGCTCAGGCTTCTCTTCGATGCTCAGGCAGTTGCCGTCTTTGTCAAACTCAGCCACGCCATACCGCTCAGGGTCGTTGACGTAGTAGCCAAAGACGCTAGCCATTCCCTCTTCCGCAGCCTTCACGCTTTCCTTCAGGAGTCCGGTAAAGCCTGCTCCGTAGAAGATATTGTCGCCCAATACCAAGCATACGTTGTCATCGCCGATGAATTTCTCGCCGATGATGAAAGCTTGGGCAAGTCCATCAGGAGAAGGTTGCTCTGCGTATTCGAAGTGAACGCCCAACTCGCTACCATCACCGAGCAAACGGCGGAAACCAGGCAGGTCGAATGGGGTGGAGATAATCAAAATATCCTTGATGCCAGCCAACATGAGTACGGAGACTGGATAGTATATCATCGGTTTGTCGAAGATAGGAATCAACTGCTTGCTGATACCTTTCGTAATGGGGTAGAGGCGTGTTCCAGAACCTCCTGCTAGTACTATTCCTTTCATATTTTATAATGGATTATGTTGTTAATATGCGTTCTTGTCGTGGATGATGATGCTCTTGGCTGTCAGGTACATGATGCGGATGTCAAGCCAAAAACTCCAGTTCTCGATGTACCAGATGTCTCTCTTGATGCGCTCTTCCATCTGCCAGAGTTCCTTGGTCTCTCCACGATAACCCGTAACTTGTGCCCATCCCGTGATGCCCGGTTTGGAGAAATGACGTACCATGTACTTGTCGATGATGGAACCATATATCTCGGTGTGATGCAGCATGTGAGGTCTTGGACCTACGATGCTCATGTCTCCCTTCAGCACGTTGATGAACTGTGGGAACTCATCGATGTTGGTCTTTCTCATGAAGTTGCCAAAGGCGAACTTGCGAGGGTCGTGCTCGGTGGCTTGCACCAAGTCGGCATCCTTGTTGACGTGCATGGAGCGGAACTTCAAACACAGGAAAGTCTTGCCGTTCAATCCCGTTCTTGCCTGACGGAAAAAGATAGGTCCCGGACTCTGAATCTTGATGATGAGTGCGATGATGGGCAAGAATGGAAGCAGACAGAGGCAGACGATGGAGCTGACAATGATGTCGAAGGTGCGTTTGGCGGCACGATTGCCAAATCTCGTCAAGGGCTCCTGGTGATTCGTAAATACGCTCTTGCCCAAGTAGTACTGAGGTTCCAAGCGCAACTTATACTCACCAAACTGTCGAGGCAGGTAGTAGAAGTGAATCACGTTCTTGTCACAATACTGCATCAGGCGAACGATGTAGTCGGAATAGTCGTGCGATAGGCAGCAGAATACTTCCTCGATATTCGTTGGGATGCCATTGATGGTATTGTTAATGGTGTTGTCCATTACTTGGTCCAAGACTTCCATGTTGCCTAAATAGGTCAGGTTCTTGGGTGCATTTGGTATTTCTGTATCAGCATAATATCCATGTACACGGTAGCCAGCCGAAGGATCTTCTATCAGGGTGGTGTACATTTCGTTGATAGCTGGGTCGTTGCCAATAAACATCACGGTCTTGCTGTTTCTTCCCTTAGTTCTTAGAAACTTCAAAATCTGTAGTTCGATGAATCGGGAAATGAGCAGCATAATGTAGAAGGCGATGGCATAGAGAAAGCTGAACTTGATAATCTCATAACCACTTTTGAGCAGATACGCCATCGTCAAGTTGAAGCATATCATCGTGGTAAGCAGTAACTTGAAGGTACGTCCCAAAACTTGATAGAACTTCACTCTTCTGTAGTGGATGATTGACGAGAACAGAAACTCCCCAATGAAGAGAGAGAAGTTCAGTACGAACAAAGATATTTTGTGGATATGATAAAAAATATGCGGGACTGAGATGTAATCCCAGCTGACAGCGATGATAAAAAGAATGTTGAGGATGATAAAGTCTGCGACAATTACCAGCCATCTTACTAGATCACTTCCTCTGTAAACCTCTTTCATGGGCTTCTTAGATTTGCAACAATTGATAGTGTTGTGTTTGCATATTCAAAAACAATGCAAAGGTAGTGAAATATTTCCATATCTTAAAATAAATAAGGTTAAAAGTTTCATTTTTGCAAGAAATATATGCATACGGAGCAAAAAACAAGCTCTGAATTTTGATATTTTGCGATTTTGTTGTATTTTTGCAGAATAAAACAGAATTTAAAAGTAAAGATTAATAAGAAATGGGAATATTTTCAAAACTATTCGGTCGTAAAACTGAAGAGAATAAAGTAGGTGGCATGGAAGATTACATGACCTTGGTTCGTGTCTATTTCCAGGCAGCCTTGGCTTCTCAGTTGGGCATTACCAATTTGGCAATGCTTCCCGACCTCCGTGTATTCAAAACGACTTTCCACGTTCCTACCGTCAACAACCGATTGGGTATCGGCGAGAAGTCGCAGGCCAAGAAGATGATGTCTAGCATCTACAATACCGACGATGACTATTTCAAGGAAATCGACCAGAGCATCCGTAAGAATTGCAAGAAATTGCAAGATGTCAATGTATATTTGATACAGTTCCAGACCTTCACGCAAGACTTGATGATGCTGATGGGCAACTTGATGAAGTTCAAGCTCCGCCTTCCTTCCTTCATGAAGAAAGCGCTCTATAATATGACGCAAAAGACTGTGGATGACATCTTCAACAAGAATGACTTCTCCGATCCTAGCGTGCTGAAGACTGTCGTACAGTTGCGCCAGTTGAATCATCGTCTCGGATTCAGCCAGAAGTGGGTGACAGACTTCACTTATCAAGTAGTGATGTTGGCGAAGAAAGAGCCACGTCCTTCAGATGAGGAGGTAGAGAAAGCCAAGGCTAAGATGGGCAAGTAACCCTCTTATTCATTAAATTTAATAAAAATATGGGGCGAATATTTGTCTCTTTCAAATTATTCCCTTATATTTGTAGCCAAAAAGAAGTGTAATGAGTGCTAATGAGAAAAACATCAATACGTTTGCTACTAGAGTAAGGCAGATGATACTCAAGTTTGATGAACTCAAACAGGAGAACAACGATCTGTATGCGATGGTAGATGAGCGTGATGCCAAGATCAAGCAGCTTGAGTCTCAGTTGACTCAGGCTAAGCATGATTATGAGAGTCTCAAGATGGCAAAGATGATGACCATCTCGGATGCGGACATGGAGGCTACACAGAAGCGCATTGCCAAGTTGATCAGAGACGTGAGCAAGTGTATCACGCTCTTGAGTGATAATTAAAACAAAGCATCATGGCAGATCAGAGTGAAGAGAAATTATCGATAAGATTGCATGTGTATGATACCGACCTCACCGTGAGAATACCACGGGAGGACGAGGAGTATTATCGTAAGTCGGGTAAGCTGATAGACGATATTGTCAATTCATACACCAAGATTTTCAAGGGACGTAAGAGCGACAAGGAGATACTCTATATGGCGCTCATCGACATCGCCTTGAGATATGAGAAGGAGTCGGGAAAGAACGACACCAAGCCTTATGATGATATTCTCACCAAGTTGACTGCCGAGATAGAGGAGGCTTTGAAGTGAGAATACTAATAAATACATAATATAAATGATAACAATAATCGCCGCTCTTGTAGCCCTCGTCATCGGTGGAGCTATAGGGTTTTTCATTTTCCGTTATGTCATTAAGGGAAAATATAATGAAATGATTGAGGCCGCCAACAAGGAGGCTGAAGTAGTAAAAGAAAAGAAACTTCTCGAAGTAAAGGAGAAATTCCTCAATAAGAAAGCTGAGTTGGAAAAAGAGGTACAACAGCGTAACTCTCGCATCCAGCAGAGTGAGAACAAGCTTAAGCAGCGTGAGATCTCCCTCAACCAGCGCCAGGAGGAACTCGGTCGCCGCAAGCAGGAGGTAGAACAGTACCAGCAGCGCGTGGATAACGAGAAGAAACTCCTCAGCGTAAAGCAGCAGGAATTGGAGAAGATGCAGAAGCAGGAGCAGGCTAAGTTGGAGGAGCTCTCTGGCCTCAGTGCAGAGGAAGCTAAGCAGCGCTTGGTGGAGAGCCTCAAAGACCAGGCTAAGTTGGATGCTGCCAGCTACATCAATGAGATCATGGACGATGCCAAGCTCAATGCCAACCAACAGGCTAAGAAGATTGTCATCCAGACTATCCAGCGTGTGGCAACTGAGACAGCTATCGAGAACTCCGTATCTGTATTCCATATCGACAATGATGAGGTCAAGGGACGTATCATCGGTCGTGAGGGTCGTAACATCCGTGCCTTGGAGGCTGCCACCGGTGTTGAAATCGTAGTGGATGATACCCCAGAGGCTATCGTTATCTCTGCTTTCGACCCTATCCGTCGTGAGGTTTGTCGCTTGGCTCTCCACCAGTTGGTAGCCGATGGCCGTATCCACCCAGCTCGTATCGAGGAGGTGGTAGCCAAGGTGAAGAAGCAGTTGGAGAACGAGATTATCGAGACCGGTAAGCGTACAGCCATCGACTTGGGTATCCATGGCTTGCATCCAGAGTTGATTCGTATCGTAGGTAAGATGAAGTATCGTTCTTCTTACGGTCAGAACCTCTTGCAGCACGCTCGTGAGACTGCCAATCTCTGTGCTGTGATGGCTTCTGAGTTGGGCTTGAATCCTAAGAAGGCAAAGCGTGCCGGTTTGCTCCACGATATTGGTAAGGTGCCAGACGAGGAGAGCGAGTTGCCACACGCACTCTATGGTGCCAAGATAGCAGAGAAGTTTAAGGAGAAGCCAGACATCTGCAACGCTATTGGTGCTCATCACGACGAAATGGAGATGAATACCTTGTTGGCTCCTATCGTACAGGTTTGCGATGCTATCTCAGGTGCTCGCCCTGGTGCTCGCCGTGAGATTGTAGAGGCATATATCAAGCGTCTGAACGACTTGGAGGCTATCGCCATGAGCTATCCAGGTGTAACCAAGACTTACGCTATCCAGGCAGGTCGTGAGCTTCGTGTCATCGTTGGTGCTGATAAGATGACTGACGAGGAGAGTACAAAGCTCTCAGACGAGATTGCTACCAAGATTCAGAATGAGATGACTTATCCAGGTCAGGTGAAGATCACTGTGATTCGTGAGACACGTAGCGTAGCATACGCAAAGTAAATTTAAGTGAAGAGTGAAGAACGAAGAGTGAAGAATTCTATAGCTTTCGTTCTTGAGAAATATAAAAAGCCGTCCTCGTTATCGGGGGCGGCTTTTTTATATTTTAAGCATACGAGTGCATACCCGTAAGGAAGTAGTTGACACCGAAGTAAGTCATCACGATGCTCAGGAAGGCGAGGGTGATATAGATGTGATAGGCGAGGGGCTTGCGGAAGATAGGCAAGCTCTGCGTGTGAACTACCACAGCATATATCATAAAGGTGATGAGCGCCCAAGTCTCCTTGCTATCCCAACTCCAGTAGTTGCCCCAACTGACATTCGCCCAGATGGCACCGATAAAGATGCCGAAGCCCATACAGGTCAAGGCTGGATAGAGGAAGACACGACTCAATGCTTGCAGTTCCTCGCCGTGGCTGCGCATACAGATACCCATGATGCCACAGATGAAAGTGAGTGACAACAAGGCATAGCTCATCATGATAATACTTACGTGGATGCTGAGCAGCGGACTATTCAATACTGGCATCATCTGCCCGATGGCTGGGTCCATTTGGTTGATGTGGCTTACGAGCAAGAAGAAGCCTGACAATAAGAAACCAAATACCATCACGATGCGGATTCTGAACTGCATCAGGAGGGCTATCAGCATCACAAGCCATGCCACGCTCAACATACTCTCATATCCATTCGACAGAGGTACGTTGCCACTGATGATCCATCTTAGCACGAGTCCGAAGGTCAAGGCTAGGAAGGATATGCCCAATAGGATAGGGAGGGCGATGTCCAAAACCTTGAAACAGCGTTTCTTGGTCATGCGATAGATAGTATAGAAGAGGGCGATGAAGCCCAGCGTCAAGTTCACCATGAAGAGGATGGTAGCGAATGGGAAGGCATTGTTGATGCGCTCTGCCTTATATTGGGTCTTCGAAGGCAAGGAGTTGCCACCGCTCACTTCCTGGTATTTCTTCATCTTGTCGAAGAAGATGTTTACTCGCTCCGTGTTTCCAGCCTTTACGTCGCCATAGAGCAACGAGAAAACGTTGGTGATATAGAGCGCATGCTGATGTTCCACTGCCTTAGGTAATCGGTCGGAAGGCGAGAACCAAGTGGTGGTACCAACCTTGATGAATGGATTCTCCTTGGTGGCACGTACATTCTTAGGGAAGGTATAAGGCAATACCTTGAGCGATACGCCACGGCGCAAGTCCATTATGAGTTGTATCTTTCCATCGATGTCGGCAGCTTGCTGATGGAACTTGTCTTGTGCCCCATTGTAATATTCCTGCACATATTGCCCGATGATGTAACCGCCCATCTCCTTGTTGAAGAACTGGTTGATGGAGCAATAATCCGGCAAGTTCATCGCCGTCTTCAACTCTCCACTCTTCACCTTGATGAAGGGTTCGCTTGCCCATTCGTCTCCGTAGAATATCCAACCGGTCAAGACTTGTTCGGCTGTCAGTCCTTTGTAGCTCCTAGCACCATATATCTTCTTGCAGAAGTCGAGCGCGTAGGTTTGAACAGGACAGATGCGGTCGTTGTAGAGGATGTTCAACTCGCCAAACTTCTCTGCGGTAGCCTTTGGCAAGACTTCTGCTGCTTGCAGATTTCCCATACTTATAAGCATCAACATCATCAGTGCCCCCTTCTTCAGCAACTGACTAGCCAATAGTTTGCGATAGCTTGCCTTAGGGTCGATGAGCATCCAAATCAGTGAGATGAAGAGGAGGGCATAGCCAGTATAGGTGACAGGGATGCCGTATGGATCGGCGTTGATGGCGAGCACGCTTCCCTTGCCGTCCTCATCATAGGAAGACTGGTAGAAGCGATAGGAGCGATGAGAGTAGATGTTGTTCATCGATACCTGTCCTTCGCTCTTCTCATTGCCGTCGGTCACAGTAAACTTGGAAGAGTAGTCAGCGACCGCTTGTGTACCATCGTGCATCTTCGCCTCGAAGTTTTGCAGGCAGAGCGAGAAAGGCAGTTTCTTCTCTTGCATCCCCATGCCATCTTGCGAATCGGAAGTTGCCATATAGGTATCGGTAGGTTGTCCGATACGTAGATGAATCATTCCTCTTTTGGCGGAGATATGCGTGAGCATTGCTCCTGCGAGGATAATGATAAAGGAGAGGTGGAGTGCAAGCGTAGAGGCACGCTTCACCTTTCGCTTGATGATATAGAATACACCGAGGGCAGCCATTACTGCCCACATTAAGATAAACCACCATGCGCCATAGTAGTGGGCATGGACATAGTCTGTACCCTGGCCCTTCTCCACGATGGTGGCGACAGCCATGCTAATGAGTACAAGAATGTAAAGGGTGAAAATAATCTTTTTGACCATTTTGTTATTTAGACAAAGCTTTTGCGGGATAGTTTTACCTCGTATGGTGCTTTTTGGTTTATTCTCGAAATGGATAATCTATTCATGCTTGACCAAATTCTAACTGGTATTCTTGTTTCAGGTATAATTCGGCCTTCTCTTTCATTTCCTTCTTATGCTGCAAAAGAATCTTGATTCTTTTTATAGCTTCTTCTTTGTTGATGTTCATAATAATACCTCCTATTTTTGTTGATTTTCGTATTTCTGCTGCAAAGTTACGATTTTCTTTTGAGAAGACAATGCTTTTTAGACAAGTATTTACACGATATGATGTGAAAAAGCTGCCAAGTCCACGATGAAACTTGGCAACTTCTTTATTGATAATGTTTTGCAATCTAATATAGCAATAAACTTACATATATTAGATGGAGCGCAAGAACATCACTACGGCGTCACGGTCTGCCTTAGGCAAGTTGTAGAATTTCACTGCAGTGTTGTATGCCTGGCTGTTCTTGCTGTAGCAATGCCACATGATAGCCTCTACCTCGTTGCGAGCACGAGCGTCATGCAAGCGATCCTCGGCACCACTGTTAATCAGTGAGAGACCACGTCCCCAAAGTGGAGTGGTACGACACCATGAACCATGAATGTCGTTGATCATATCCAACTTGTGCTGGATAAAGTCAGAATATGGATAAATCTTCTGTCCTGGATAATGAGGAAGATCCTTGCCTTCTATGATCTTGGAACGACCATAGTTGTCAGGACCAGTTGTCCAAGATTGCTTGTGACAATTGGTGCAACCCATGCTCATGAATAGTTCCTTGCCACGTTGTACACTAGGATTGTTCAAGTTGCGAGCACGTGGTACGGAGATACCTCTATGCCATACGATGAAAGAGTGATATTGGTCGTCTGTCATCTCTGGCTTGAAGTTGTAGTACTTGTTATCATAGAGGTTGACATTGTCATCTGGTGAGAGCAAGTAAGCCAAAGCCTCCTTGATACCTTCTCTTGTACCGTCATAATAGTATGGATGCAAGCGTGAGGAAGGGTTTTTGCCTTCAGCCATCACCTTGTCTATGACATCTTTGTTCTCTGACATGGCTTTTGCCCAAGCTGGTGTAGAGCAGATATGCTTGATGTCTGAGCGTAAGATGTTCAACTCATCCCAAAGAGCTACGTCGTTCTGGAGGCATCCCTCCAAGAGGTCATAGTTGAAACGCTTCACAAATTTCTTTCCAAAAGCATCCTCTGCATAGGCTTCGTCCTTCAACTTCTTGGCATTGTTGTCCCAAAACTCTGGGTTCAACTCTGCGTGCTCACTCTCAGCCTTGTATTGAGCCTCAATGTCCTCATTGGAGAGGGCATCGATCAAACCCAAACCTTGGAAGTTGCAAGATGCGATGAGGCGCACGGCATAATTGCTAGGTTGAGGATCTGCATTGAAGGCATCCTGTGGAATAGACACCTCAGGATAATGCAATGAGAATGCCTCTCCGTCAGGGAATCTCATGGCGAGTCCACTTGGCATAGAGGTTACGTCTTTCCAAGTGATGGTTACCTTGTCTGGATTCAATTGTGGCAAGAATGGGGAGTCTGCCATCGTCATGGTAAATGTGGTGAGCTGGTCGATAGGTTCGCCATTGTTGCTGCCTGGTGCGTCTGGATGATAGACAGATACAATGTAGCCATTGCCCATCACAGGCTTGAAGTCGCTGCGGCTATGGCCATGAGCATAACCGCCTGCGTGGCAGTATTCACAAGCACGGCGTGAGGCACAAGGTCCCCATCCCTTATAAGGCTCGTTGCTCAGCGTGTATGGTGTACTAGCCATCAAATCGCCTTGGTTGAAACGTGCTGTAAAGCCTTGATTGGTTACTGCTGGTGTTTCATCCTCGTAGCAATTGGAGGAAACGTTTTCCGTAGTTCCCAGTTCACCACCAGGAAGCCATTCTTCTGCTTTGAAGTTGCCTACCGCTTGTCCGACGTATTTGGCATCAGACTCAATAGGTTCTTTCTTTTCTTCTTCGTTTGGCGTGTTTTCATCAGAGCATGAGCCTAGTAGTAGGACGGAACTCATCAAAAACACACTTGTCTTTAATAATTGATTCATAAATGTTTGTTTTTATTGGTTGATTTCTTATCCTTAAGTAGAAAGGTCTTGTTCAACGTGAAAAAGGGCAGAGCGAATCTATATGATTCACTTTGTCCTTTATCTGAAGATTCACTTATTTCTTGCGGAATAGTTTCTCAAGAAATATTAGATAGACTGCAGGAACTTGACCACTGCGTCACGGTCAGCCTTTGGCAAGTTGTAGAACTTCAAGGCAGATGCGTAAGCGTGACTGTTTTTGCTGTATGCATGCCACATGATTGCCTCAACTTCGTTGCGAGCACGGCAGTCGTGCAAGCGGTCTTCTGCACCTGTACACATTCTGGAGAGTCCACGTCCCCATAGTGGAGTGGTGCGACACCAAGAACCATGGATGTCATTCTTCATATACAACTTGTGCTGTATCATGTCTGAATATGGGTAGATGGTCTGATTCTGGTATCTAGGAAGTGGCTTGTCTGCTATCATGTTTGGAGTCCAGTAGTTGTCGTCTCCAGTATTCCACTTAGGACGATGACAAGCTGTACATTGCATTTCATAGAATAACTTTCTACCACGTTGTACGTCCTTGTCGTTCAAGTTGCGGGCACGTGGAATGGCCAGACCTCTGTGCCATACCATGAAGTCGTAGAAGTTGTCGGCTGTCATCTCTGAAGGGAAGTTGTGCCATGGGTTGTCAAACTGGTTGGTCTTCGGACTGAGCAAATTAAGCACTCTCTCCTTAATGCCCTCTTCTGTATCTGCATAGTAAGGAGAGGTTGGGTCAGCCTTGATCTTGGCGATGACCTCATGATCTTCCGACATCGCCTTAGCCCAAGCATCTGTTGTATAAAGGTATGGGCGGTCAGGACGGCTCACGTTGGTGATGTTCCAAATAGCGTTTGCGCCAGGACCATCTTGCAAGGATGCACGTGTCAAGGCGTATGTGAAACGTTTCAGAGACTTATACTTGGCCTTTGAACCATCACCGCCATTAGCCAACTTACCATCAGAATCCCAAGTAACATAATAGGCAGAAGAAGCCATCTTCTCGTTGTTTGCATCCCAGAAATTAGGATTGAGCCGTTCTGCGACATCCAATCCTGCACTCTTGAAGTAAGCTGCTTCGGAAGCATATTGCTTCTCGATTTCCTCTTGTGGGATGGCATCGAGCAAACCAGTACCGATGACACCGATGGTAGATTCAAGACGAATGTCGATGTTGGTAGGAACAGGACTAGTATGGAAGGCATCTGCTGGGATAGTGACCTCTGGGTAAATCAAGTCGTATTTCTCACCATCAGGGAACTGCATTGGCAATCCGCTTTCCATGGCAGTGATATGATCCCAATGGATTTGGATTTTGTCAGCTTCAATAGGTGCCTTGAAAGGTTCGGTAGCTCCCGTCTGTGGCATAGCCGTGACCTCTCCAATATAACGTCCATCATTGCTTCCAGGAGTTGTTGGATGATAGATGGCCATTAAGTAACCATTTCCATTACCGTATGCTATAGGATAGCTGTTTTCTTGGCGCATGCCATGACCATAGCTAGGATGGCAGTCGAGGCAAGACTTACGAAGATACGCAGGACCTACTCCCTTGAAAGCACCATTGTTGATGGTATATTGACGCTCGAAGAACAATTCGCCTGTCTTGAAGTTGTCGTGAAGTCCTTGATCGTTGACCGCTGGTGCCTCATCTTCGTAGCAACTGGAGTTTACATTTTCCGTAGTACCGGCTTCGCCTCCTGGATACCACTCTTCAGCCAAGAAGTCACCTTGCGGCTTACCCACATACTGTGCATCTGATTCCATAGAGTTGTCTGGTTGCTGTGGCTCAACGTTGTCATCTGAACAACTGATCATTGTCAACATTCCGAGTGCTGCAGCAAAAGACCGACATAAATACTGTCTTTTCTTCATAATGTTTATTCTTAAAGCACATAACGTAGTTTTGCAAATGAGCTTGCAAAACTACGTGTATGTTAAATTATAATGTTTTTCTTTTCAGTCTTTTATTTGGCGTTCTGTTGGTTGATCCACTGGCCTGCTGCGTTCAACTCATCGTCAAGTGCCTTAATCTTGTCGATGGCATTTTTAACTGCATCTGAACCAGGGTTAGCAACAAAATAACCCTGAGCGGCTGTAGCATCGTCAAGTGACTTCAAAGCCTCAGTGAGGGCGTTCTGCAAATCAGAGTAACCAGAATAGTTGAGTGATTGCAAGAGCGCCATGATAGAGTTGCTCTCTGGAGTTGTTGCATCTACGTTGCGAGTGCCATACAATGTGTTCTTGATAGAATAGATGTTGTCCTTGTAGTCAACGAAAGAACGATGGCTGTAAGGAGACTCGATGTAGTTGATGGACTCTGGATCGCCCTCTTCTGTGGTACCGCCCAGATGGTTAGCTACACGCCAAGCCTGACCCAACTTCTGTTCCTGAACCTCGTTGCAGATGTTTGAGCAACCACCTACGAAAATCTGGTTGATAGTGCCTGGCCATGTACGATAACCTGTGTTCTGTGCAGGAGTCAACAAGTTCTGACCGAAGCACATTGTTCCATTGGCTGCAAAGCCATTGTTACGCAATGAGTTGAATACATAGCTGTTGTTCTGCAATACACTCTTAGTCTCATTGCTTGCAGCATCACCCATCCATGTGTATTCGAGCAAAGCAGTCATGTTCTTTACATCACCAGCAACGGCAGCAAGGAATGCTAACTCATCGATACCCTTTACGGATGTCAAACCCTCTTCTGTTTCGTTAGCCTGGAGAGCGGCAACAGTACGGTTCTGACCATTACGGAAGAGAACGAACTCCATACCATGGAAACCGAGAACAGACTGGAACTTCTCGTTGTTTGAAGAAACGAACTCCTCAGGATTCTCGCTCTTGAAACCAGCGATCAACTTGCTGTCCTTCAATACTGATCCCAACCCATCGTGGTCGAGTGGCCAGGAGTCGATGTGTGGGTCGATATTGTTGTCGCTAGCTGAACCATACAAGAATGCCTCACTGCGCTCCCACTCACGACGAGCGTTCTTGAAGGCCTCGCAAGCTGCGTTGATCTGGCTCTGTGTCATTGTGCCTGCCTCTGCTGACTTATAAAGGGTAGTACAGGTAGAGTAGAGGTCACGAGCATTCTTTGCCAATGCCTGATAGGTAGGATATATTACGTTCTGCACGTAACTCTTTGTTACTTTCTGCATCTCTAAGTCAGAGCTGCTGATGGCTGTTGTAGCCTGTCCTACGCTAGGAAGTTCAAATTTACCTTCGTTGTCATCGCTACTACAAGAAGCGAAACCAAGAGCCAAGGCGCTTACAAAGAATGCCATGGCGAATTTCTGAATCTTTTTCATCTTTTTGTTTCGATTTATTTTGAATAAATAGTTATTTCCTTATAAGAAGAAGCCTTGGTAAGCAACACCAATATTGAGAGCTGGCTCGTTGTTATACTGGCTTCTGAACTTACGATAGTTGTATTCAGCCTTTACGCAAATTTGCTTGATAGGGTAGTAGTTGATACCACCTGCAAAAATCTGGCGTTTAGTGTATTGCTTGGTTGTATTATTGAGATAGGAATCATAATACTCATAGTGACCGAATACATACATCTTCTGCTTGCTAGCACGGAGTTTCTCTATCTGTGAGAAAACATCGTAACCTACTTCTATCATCGTTGCGATGGCATGACTACCGAATGCTTGATTAGTTTGGTATGGCTTTACATACTGAACACCTGGTTTGACGAGGCGGCTGATGGCGGCAGCGTCACTAACGTAGCCATAGTCGGCATTACCACGTGCTATCCAGTTGTGACCTTTGTAGGTGAAATCGAAGCTACCTAAGAAAATATTACCCTTCAGCTTCTTGTTGTTGCCTTTCTCCATATCGTGAGGTACTGAATTGTGCATGGACTGACCATAATAACCACTCAAACCGAGGCGAAGACCAGGAATGGTGTAGTTGTCAACACGTGCTGCAAAACCATATTTATTAGCAGTCTCAAACTCGAAAGGTTTGGTGGTACCTGGTTGAATCCAGTTCAGTGAACTGAATTGGTAGGCATCCAAACCAGCCAAGAACTGTGCCTCGTATCTGAAGTCACCATGGCGACCCCAAAAACTGATACCTGTCTGATGCCAAGTACAAGGAAGGATGGTGTTTTCGCCCTCAGGACGATAAACAGTGAAGAAGTTTAATGGCTCGTGGTAAGCATTGGTCAAGCCTACAGGTACGACAATATGACCAGCTTTGATGTTAGCCCACTTGGCAAAAGACTTCTGAATCCAGAATTGCTCTAGTTCAACCTCGCCACCTCTTTCTTGCTCTTGCTCGAACTCAATAGACTCCTCTGCCTCATATTCAATGGCTGAACCAGCACCGCCATGCTCGAACTCGATTTCAGTACCGAGCGACCATCCTTTTCCGAAGTCATAACCTAAGTAGATGACTGCATGAGGAATGTCGAAACGACCATGGCTTGGATCGTTCTTGTGGAGAGAGGCAGTGCTATATCTGTTACCACTGTCACTATAGAAGTTTCTGCTATAAGCTACCTCGCCATAACCACCGATACTGAGGCGTTTGCCGTTTACATGCTGCATCACACTATCTGCAGCTACTGTCTGTGCGCTCGCAGTTGCAAAACCAGCAACCAAGGCAGCAGACATCAAACCAATTCTTAAACTGTTCATCTTATTATATTATATTTTTGTTATCTTCGATCTTTTTACTGAAAAAGAAAGAAGTGCGGATATCTGTTTGCGCTCTCGACTTCAAGGTCGATTTTACTCAGATGAACAGTTCAGACCTATCCACTCAAGAATGGCAAGCATCACCGCACCTTTTCGATTTCGGGTGCAAAGGTACTGAGTTTTAACTTTTCTTGCAATACTTAAAAGTTGGTAAACTGCCGCATCCCCATTTCTAGGTATTGCACGTTTCAAAACTTTTTTGTAACTTTGCCGCCGACAAGGAAACATTATGAATGTTTATCTAAAATAAGGTAAGAAAGATGAAGAATCAGAAGATGTATGAAGCTGACGACAAGATGATCAGCATCATTCGTGACAATTACAACATATTGCAGAGCCTCGGTAGCTTCGGCATCAACCTGGGCTTCGGCGACAAGACAGTCAAGGAGGTATGTGAGGAGCAAGAGGTGGATACCTATACTTTCTTGGCGGTGGTCAACTTTACCATCAATGGCTATAAGGAGTACGACAATGCCGACCGCTTGTCGCTGCCTACGCTTTTGCATTATCTCAAGGCTTCCCATGCCTACTATATCGACTTCCAGTTGCCTTTCATCAGAAAGGAACTTGTGGAGGCTCTCGACGAGAAGGACAATCTCGCTCGTCTCATCCTCAAACTCTACGATGACTATGCCCATAGCATCACCAACCACATGAAGTACGAGGAAAAGATGGTATTCCCTTATGTTCAGGCACTTATAGATGGTAATGCCAACACTACTTTCGACATAGAGACCTTCTCCAAACACCATGTCCAGGTGGATCAGAAACTGAAGGAATTGAAGAGCATCATCATCAAATATCTGCCTTCCGATGGCTTGCACAACAACCAGCTCAGTGCCACGCTCTACGACATCTATAATAATGAGGAATGGCTTGCCCATCACTCCGAGGTGGAGGAAGAAATCTTTATCCCGGCGGTGAGAAATGAGGAGCGCAAGTTGAAGCAAAACGACGTGAGCGTGAAGATCACCAATATGATCAATTCCGCCCCTCAGAGCGATGAGCAGTTGAGCGATAGAGAGAAGGATGTCATCGTCGCCTTGGTACAGGGAATGACCAACAAGGAGATAGCCGACCACCTCTTTATCTCCATCAATACGGTGATTACACACCGCAGAAACATCGCCCGAAAATTGCAGATTCATTCACCGGCAGGTTTGACGATTTATGCCATCGTCAACAATCTCGTAGATATAACTTCCGTGAAACTCTAGGTTTTCTTCGGCAAAAAGATAAGATTTCTATTGTAAAAATGTACTAAAAAAAGCCGTTTATTACAATTTCTGATGAACGGCTTTTTGCTTTTGTTTTGTTTTTTATACTCATTTATGGGGATAGCCTACTCACTTATGGGGATGGTTTATATGCGATTGATATCGACATATCCATGGGTAACGGCATAAATGGTGAGGGCTGATACCGACTTGAGTCCTAATTTTTCTTGAATATTCTTGCGATGTGTTATCACTGTGGTCAGTCCGATGCACAGTTGGTCAGCTATTTCCTTGTTGATTTTTCCCTGTGCGATGAGCGAGAGTACCTCGGTCTCACGGTCGGTGAGGGCATTGGGCTTTTTGTTGGTGGCATCCATCGTTGGCAAATGCTCGCCATGAGGGTGTCCCATGCGCTGTAAGCTCATTAGTTCCTTGATGAGAATGTGTTCCGATACGTTGACGCAGATGCAATGGAAATCGCTCATCTGACTCTTCGGGTCGTTGCTAGGAGTCAGCACGATAGTCTTCTGTTTGTGGTCGCGGAAGAAAGGGCGGTTGGCTAGTACGATTTGCATCGATACGAAGTAGTGCATGAACTGCTTGGGGTCGTTTGCCTCAAACTCCCCGAAGGTACCAAATGCCACGATGTCAGCAAAGGGCATGGCGGTCTCCAGCAATTGCTTGAGCCCCATCACCGCAAGGGTGTTGCTCTCCACAATCGCCAACTTAGGCTTCTTCATTTTCATTCTTTCATTCATGCCATTCATCTTCTTCTTGATTTTATCATTACAATCTCGTTATTTATGACTTCTTGCCTCGTCTTGGGCGTTTTCTATCCCTACCCCCACTTTCATTTTTACCTAACTAGGAAAAAATTCTTACCTAACTATGCGTGAAATTTTACCTAGTTATGCGTGAGAAAATCCCTGGCTAGGCATTTTCTGCTCCTTGGCTAGCTCTTGGGAGAAAATTCTTTACAGAAATGGGGTGAGCAACTTGGCTGCAAACCAACCTCTGAATCTCTGCCATCCTGTGCGCCACTCTCGCCAGTTCTTCTCGTTGAGCAAGAAACTGTCTTTTTTCTCTCCATCAAAGAGATCGATGAGCTGTTGGGTCGTGCAAGGATCGACGATGACCGCATTCTCCTCATAGTCCCATCGGAGGGAACGGGCATTGAGGTTGGCACTTCCCACTGTGCAGAACTTGCCATCTACCATGATAATCTTGGTATGGTGGAAGCCTGGCGTGTACATCCATACATGGCAGCCAGCCTTCATCAACTTATGGGCGTTGTAGAAACCGCAGTCGGGTGTCAATGGGATATCACTCTTTGTACTCAACATGATCTCCACCTTCACGCCTCGTTTCACGGCATTCTTCAGAGCCTTCTTCAACTTATGACTCAAGGTGAAGTAGGGACTGATGAGCTTGATGCTGTCTTGTGCGTCGTTGATGGCGTTGACATAGAAGTAGCGGATGATGTCCTTCGAGATATGTGGCTCACGGTTGATGATGCCCACCATCTTGTGATAAGCGGTGGCTGTGGTGTCTGGCTTCAGGTTCTCCACGAGATAGTCCTTGCGCACGGCACGGTAGTACTCTGCACCATGGATGTTCTGTCCGCTCACCTTGTTCCACATCTTGAGGAAGATTTTCTGTAGAGTGTTTACCTCCGAACCATCGATGCGGCAGTGCATGTCGTGCCATTCGCCGACCACTTCCGTACCTTTTATATAATAGTCGGCTACGTTCATGCCCCCCGTATAGGCTATCTGTCCATCGATGACTACGATCTTGCGGTGGTCACGGTTGAAGACCGCATTGATCCAAGGAAACTTCATCGGCTTGTACTCGTAGATTTCGATGCCTCGTTCCCGGATGCTCTTGATATGTTTCTTCAAGAGGGGCTGGTTGTTGGAGGCATTGCCGAAACCATCAAAGAGGGCACGTACCTTCACGCCTTCCTTGACCTTCTCGCCGAGGAGGTCGAAGAGAAGACCAGCGATGCTGTCGTTTCTGAAGTTAAAGTATTCGAGATGCACACTACTCTTAGCTTGTCGAATCGCTTGAAACAAGTCGTCAAACTTCTCCTGTCCGCTCATCAGTAGTGTTACGGAATTATCGTGGGAAAAGGTAACCCCTTTCCCACGAAGTTGGTTTACTATCAAAGAATCGCTCCTTTGTGCGCTGCACAGCGAACTAAAGAGCCATATAGTCGCTACTAAAAATATGTATCTTAATCTCATAGGCGTTAGCCCAATTATTTTATAATTTGTAATTTATTATTCATTAATTAAACCATGCATGCATAGTGATCTACGATTCCCTTGAGGTGATTCTCCTTATCGACCACGAGTACGGTATGTACCTTGTATTTGTGCATGATGCGCTGTATCTCTGAAATCTTGGTCTTCGGTGTAACCATCTTCGGTGTCGTCGTCATGATGTCGCTCACGGTCTTGTTGAAGAACTCTGCCTGCCACTTTTCCATGGCACGGCGGATGTCACCATCGGTAATCAAACCAATGACACGTTGCTGCTCATCGAGCGAGATGCCGAGTCCCAACTTGCCCTTGCTCACGTGGATGATCGCCTCGCCGAGGTGCATCTCCTGAGGGATGATAGGCATGTCGTCGCTGCGCATCACATCTTCAGCTGTGGTGAGGAGTCGCTTGCCCAGTTCGCCACCGGGGTGGAACTGGGCGAAGTCGCGAGGCTTGAAGTGGCGTACCTGCATGAGGGCTATCGCCAAGGCATCGCCCATGGCAAGTGCCGCCGTGGTACTGCTCGTAGGAGCAAGGTTGAGCGGACACGCCTCCTTCTTCACCTTCACGGTGATGTGATGGTTGGAATATTTCGCCAGGAGGGAGTCGGGATTGCCCGTGATGGAGATGATAGGGATGTTCATGTGAAGCACCATCGGGATGAAACGGAGTAACTCATCAGTCTGACCGCTGTTGCTCAACGCCAAGACCACGTCCTTGTCGGTCATCACGCCGAGGTCGCCATGGTAAACATCCAGTGGGTTGATATAGAAAGCAGGAGTGCCGGTGGAGGCGAGGGTAGCGGCAATCTTGGCTCCCACGTGTCCACTCTTTCCTACACCTGTCACGATAATCTTGCCTTGGCAATGGAACATCATATCCACTGCCTTCTCGAAGTTATCGTCCATGTATTGTATCTGGTCGAGGATGGCTTGTGCCTCGTCTCTCAAGGCCTGCTCGCCATACGATCTTATCGTCTTATTATCCATGAAATAATTAAGAATTAATAATTAAGAAATAATCATGAGGCTAACGCTGTATCATCTGCGCCAAACTCCTATATCAATTCCTTTATCAGTCCTTCCAATTTGTTTAGCTCCAACATATTGGCTGCATCGCTCTTGCCATTGTCTGGGTCTGGGTGTACCTCAAAGAAATATCCCGTGGCGCCAAATGCCTTGGCAGCCTTTGCCATGGCAGGCACAAACTTGCGGTCGCCCACCGTCTTGCCATCACCTGCACTAGGGCGCTGCACACTGTGGGTGCAGTCCATGATGACATTAGGTACAATCTCCTTCATGTCTGGGATGTTGCGGAAATCCACCACGAGGTTGTTGTAGCCGAAGCAGTTGCCACGCTCGGTGAGCCATACCTCCTTGGCACCGCTCTCCAAAGCCTTCTCCACAGGGTAGCGCATGTCTCTGCCACTGAGGAATTGGGCCTTCTTGATGTTGACCACCTTGCCTGTCTTTGCCGCAGCTACCAAGAGGTCGGTCTGGCGACAAAGGAAAGCTGGTATCTGAAGCACATCGCAAACCTCGCCAGCAGCTTCTGCTTGATAACTCTCGTGGATGTCGGTGAGTACACGGAGTCCATACTTTTCCTTGATATCGCCGAGCATCTGGAGACCTTTCTCCAAACCCGGTCCACGGAAGGAGTGGATGGAAGTGCGGTTTGCCTTGTCAAACGAAGACTTGAATATAATATCTGTACCTAGTTCTTGGTTGATGCGCACGAGCTCCTGGGCTACTGTCTCCAATAGTTCCATCGACTCGATGACGCAAGGACCTGCTATGAATGTTGCCATTGTGTTTAATTTTTAGTTGGAATCTCTGGTGTTACGTTCTTGATGGTAATCTCACGCTGTGGGAATGGAATCTCGATGCCATGCTCATTAAGCGTATCGTAGATGCACTCCATGATGGTGCCGTCGTCGGCATATTGCGTGAGCACATTGACCCATACCAATACCTTGAGGGTGATGCAGTTGTCATCAAAGCTCTTCAAGACCACCTTCACACCCTTCTCGTGGTAGATGCAGTCGAGCTTGGAGAGGTTTTCTACGAGCAACTTCTTCACTTGCTTCACATTGCTGCCGTAAGCCACACCTACTTCCAGAATGTCCAACTCATAACCATGGTTGCGAGTCATGTTCTTGTAGTTCTTCGAGAAGAGTTGGGCGTTCTGGAAGGCGATGACCGAACCATCGATTGCCTCCAGCATCGTAGAGGTATAGCTGATACTGCTTACCTTTCCTCGTGTACCGTCACAGATGATATAGTCGCCTACCTTCACACGTCCCATCATCAGGGAGACGCCATAGTAGATATTCTCCAAGATGTCCTTGGATGCAAAACCGAGACCCGTTGACAAACCGGCGAAGATGGCGAGCAACCAAGACTTACCTACTTGGAAGAGGTTGAGGGCTATCATCAACCATACACCCCAGATAATCACCTGAAGCACATTCTTGAACATCACGATCTTGGAAGCAGCCGACTGTGGGTCTTGCTTCTCGAAGTGATGGCGCATCAAGTCGTTGGCGGTGATGTTGATATACTTGAAGAGGAAGTACAAGCAAGCCACCTGTGTCACGCTATAGAGCGAGGCGGTGAAGTTGCTGGTCTTGATGTAGTCTTTGTTGAATATCATCCAAGTGGTGTCGCTCATATTGAAGACATCAGCCGCCCAGTAGATGGCGATGATGAAGGAGAGCACGCCAGAGATAGGCAGGAGCACCTGGTTGATGAAGCGGAAGCCCCACTTGTCGGTGATAGGCACGTGCTTCAGATTCTTACGCTTGGCATAGACATCGAGCCAGTCCTTGATACAGGTGATGCTCAGAATACAGGTGAGCTGCATCATCCACCAGATGATAATCTGCACGGCGAGCAGCGTGAAACCTATCCAAGAGCAGAGGGTACTGGTGCCGAATACCGCCAAGGATATCCAGGTGTATATCATATCATTGCGAGGCACCTTCTTGTTGTGTCTTGTGATGACATTCCACTGCCACAATGAGCAGAGCAATAGGATAGGAGGGAAGATGAGGTTCACCAAGTCGTTTGGTATCAAGACGATACGGAAACTGATGACGATGAAACCCACCAACATCAATGGGGAATAAATGCGGAATGCACTCTTGATTTGGTCGTTGCCTACACGGAGCAAAAGTGAAATCAAGATGACGCCTATCAACCAAGCAAACTCCACCAACAAGCCACTCGCCATGATGACGAAGTTTTGGTGGGCAATCATACGGATGATGCCAAGGATGGCAGCGAAAGTGACGATGGTCATCGCCATCACGATGCAAGGACGTTTCGCCATGAAACTCTCCTTGATGCTCTCAAAGAGACCACGCTTTACGAGATAAGTCATTGCCACACGAATGGTTAGCAAGTTGAGAGCCACGGAAATCAAACCATAGAAGATGATGATACCGAAGAGGATGAAGATGATTCTCACATCCCATTGCGACATCATGCCAGGGGCGGGTCGGTATTTCTCCGTCACGGAAGTCTTCGCCTCCTTGTAGTTGGTGCCCAGTTGGCTGAGAATGCGAAGATAGTTGTCGCCACCATTGTTGAAGATACTGGTCTGAATGTCCTCGTATCGGTGGTTGGCGTAGTCATTGAGTGCCTTCAACTTCTGTTCGGTGCGGTCGTAAGCCTTGATATACTCGTTGAGCTGAGCCTGCTTCTCCACGAGTTGACGGCGGATGTTGACGGCTAGGGTCAAATCCACGTTACGGTTCAACTGTGCCTCGTCACTCAAGAACATCGTGTTCATATTATAAAGGTAGTTGATGAGTGAGTCGAAGCGAGCCACCTCGATATTGTTCTTCTGGATCATGCCACGGAACGAAGCCGCCTTTGACTTGAACTTATGGAACTGGTCGGTAGCCTCATGGCAGGCGTAGGTCAAGTCGAAGATGTAGCCATTGCGTTGAGAATAGAGCATGATGGAGTTTTGGTCGGCTTGTGTCACGATGCTGACAAGTTCCTTAATGACAGCTTGCTGCTGTTCTTTCGCCAACTTGTTCTGCTTCTCCAGGTCGAGGTGATACTGGCTCAACTCGGTGCGGAGCATGTAGAGGGTGGTGTCAAGGTTAGCCTCCTTGAGCACGGCGTGGATTGGTAGCAGATAAGCCATCAACAGCATGAGCATGAAGAATAATTTCTTTTTCATTTGCTTTTCTTAATTTGACTGCAAAGTTACTCAAATTCACAGAGAACGCAAAAAAAATAGGCAACTTTTTCGTTTTTTGTTTGGTAATATATGCCATTATGCTTACTTTTGCAAGAAAAAAACGAGACTATGTTGAAATTGATAGCCGATAGCGGCAGTACAAAGACCGATTGGACACTCCTCGGTGAAGAGGGTGGAGTGTTGGGTACTTGCCATTCGCAAGGACTCAATCCTTATCATTTGTCGGATGAACAGATTACCCAGGTACTCGCCGACGAGGTGATTCCCTCCTTATTGATAAGTGGAGAAAAGCAGCGTCAACTTGGCGATGCGCCAAAACCTTCCATCGTCATCTACTTCTATGGAAGTGGCGTGACTGATGCCATGATTCCGAAGATGGAACGCCTGCTAGTGGCATCGTTCTCTGCCTGTGGCTTCTTGGTTGGTGTCGAGGCTCATGCTGCCAGCGATATGCTGGGGGCGGCAAGGGCATTGCTGGGACATGAGAGTGGCATTGCCGTCATTCTCGGTACAGGCTCCAATAGTTGCTATTATGATGGGGAGAATATCGTAAGAGGTGTTTCACCATTGGGCTATGTGCTTGGCGATGAGGGTAGTGGCACGGCGATAGGCAAGGCTTTCTTCCGTCTCATCTATCGTAACCCCAAGGCTGCATCCTTGCGAGAGAAATTTGAGGCATGGTCGGGGAAGGATTATGCTGCCGTCATCGAGCGTATCTATCGTCAGCCTCTAGCCAATACTTATCTGGCATCAGTCTCCACTTTTGTGGGAGAACATCTCTCTTCTCTTTCTGCCCAAGAACATCTGTCTCAGGATGAGCAGATAGAGAAAAAACTTCTCTCAGCGATGCTTCATCAGGTGTATGGCGATTTCTGCCGAGAGATACTTTCGTTCTATGCCCAGTTAGCGGATGGTGCGAAAGAAGATTCAGAAATGCCCTCATCCGTAAAAGTAGGTTTCGTGGGGAGCATTGCCCACTACTTCCATGATGAGATAGCAAACGCATTGCATGAGTTGGGCTTCCAAATGGGTGAAGTCTTGAAGTCTCCGATGGAGGGATTGATACGCTATCATGCTGAGTATTAGGAAGAAATACTCAGCTTTTTTCGTTTTAAGGGATAACAAATACAACCACAGTCACAACGAGAAAAATATATGCGAGTAACATTTTGTACATAAGATTTTAACCAAATGATACCCCCCCATATCCGTTTTTTCGCTACTTTTGCCACAGAAATATTATAATCACAACATCAATTAAAGCAAATGACTATATATAATAATGTATAACAGATACTAATAACGAAATTTTAGTATATAACCTATAAATTAAATTTAAAACCTAAGTAATTATGAGAAAAACATCTCAAAAATTCTTGCAGAGTAACTTGCTCTGTAGAGTTGCTTTGGTAGCCATCCTTTTGGCATTCCAGGCAATGTTAGGAATCGGAGCGGGTGTCCTCTATGCTCAGAAAGTTACGGGTACCGTGATTTCCGGATCGGACAATGAACCATTGATTGGTGCAAGTGTCATGGTCCAGGGTACAAAGGTGGGTTCAGTGACCGACCTCGACGGTAACTTTACGATCGACGCAAAGAACGGACAAACTCTCGAAGTGTCTTATCTAGGCTTCATTACCCAAAAAGTAAAGGTGAATGGACAGAAGCTGAACATTACCCTACAAGAAGACAAGCACTCACTTGATGAGGTCGTTGTAGTAGGTTACGGCGTTCAGAAGAAAAAGTTGGTGACGGGTGCTACCGTTCAGTTGAAAGGTGACGACATCGCCAAGCTCAACACTACTAACCCATTGTCTGCCATGCAAGGTCAGACTCCTGGTGTCAACATCGTTTCTACCTCTGGTCAGCCAGGTGCAGCTATGAGTGTTACCATCCGTGGTTTGGGTACCGTAGGAAACTCACAGCCTCTTTATTTGATTGATGGTGTGGGTGGTGATATCACTACCTTGAACCCAGCCGACATCGAGAGCATCGATGTCTTGAAGGATGCCGCTTCTGCCGCTATCTATGGTGCGCAGGCTGCCAATGGTGTCGTTCTTGTTACTACCAAGAGCGGTAGAGAAGGTTCTTGCAAGATTACATACGATGGTTATGTAGGATGGCAGACCTTGCCTCGCAAGTTTGAGATGCTCAACTCTGAGCAGTACATGCAGATTATGGATGAGGCGCGTCTTAACTCAGGTATGTCTCCTGTAGATTGGGCATCTTTGAACTCTATTCGTGATGTCAATGGTAATGTCTATAATACAGACTGGCTCGACCAGGCTATTGACAATGGCGCCTTGACTACTAGCCACAGCTTGGCTTTCACAGGTGGTAGCAAGACTTCTACCTATTCTATTTCTGGTGGTTATACAGGACAGGACGGCCTTATAGGTGGTTCTGATGTTTCTTATTATAAGAGGTATAACCTCCGTGCCAACTCAGAACATAAGATGTGGAATGGGTTGGTAACCATTGGTGAGCATATCGGTTTTGTTTACAAGCAGAGCCGTGGTATGAACACTGGTAACATCTACAACAATAATCTTCGTGGTGCTTTCTCTACATCTCCTATTATTCCTATTTATGATGCAGATGGCAATTACAATTCTACAGTAGGTTCTGATTGGAATGTAAATGATGGTAACCCTTATGGTACTATGATGATGAACCGTTATTCCAAGAGCAGAAATGGTACTTTGGATGCTAATGTTTATATGCAGATTGAACCTATCAAGAACTTGAAGTTCCGTACTGTATTTGCTGTTAATTATGGTGCTTCTGATTATCGTTCTTATACTCCTGTTTATAAGTTTACCCCTCAAAGTGGTAATGCTGAGTCTAAGATAAGCCAGAGCCATGGAAATGGTCTCTCTCTTGTTTGGACTAATACCCTTTCTTATGAATTTGATCTTGCTAAGGAGCATCACATTACAGCTCTCCTTGGTAGCGAAACTTCTAAGTACGATGGCGAATCTACTGGTGGATCTAATACAGGTCTTGTAGCAGGTTTCAATGATTGGGAGCATGCTTTCTTGAACAATACTAATGGTACAGAGAATAAAACTGTCAGCGGTGGTCCATACGACTCAACTCGTGGTCAGTCTTTCTTCGGTCGTTTAGGATGGTCTTGGAAGGAACGCTATATGGTAAATGCAACGCTTCGTGCTGATGGATCTTCTAAGTTTGCAAGAGGTCATCGTTGGGGTTATTTCCCTTCAGTCAGTGCTGGTTGGACTATTACTGAAGAGAAGTTTATGGAATCAACTAAGTCTTGGTTGGATTTCTTGAAACTCCGTTTCTCTTGGGGTCAGGTAGGTAATGCAAATATTAATTGTTATCAGTACCTTGCTCCAGTGTCAACAAGTATGACCAATTATAACTTTGGTACTACAGGTGGTCAGAAAGGTTGGGTAACAGGTGCTTATACTAGCCGTCTTGCCAACGAGAATGTGAAGTGGGAGACATCTGAGCAGTATAACTTGGGTGTTGATGCTCGTTTCCTTAATCAGCGTCTATCTTTGACATTTGATGCTTATATCAAGAATACAAAAGACTGGTTGGTTCAGGCTCCTATCTTGGCTACAGCTGGTACAGGTGGTCCTATCATCAATGGTGGTGACGTAAAGAACAAGGGTGTCGAGCTTGGTCTTTCTTGGAATGACCAGATTGGTAAGGATTTCATCTACAGTGTTGGAGCTAACTTCGCTTACAATCACAATGAGGTAGGTTCTATTCCTACAGAGGATGGCATCATCCATGGTGCTACCAATCAGATTTATAACAATGCCGAGGAGTTCTACCGTGCAGAGAATGGTCATGCCATCGGTTACTTTTGGGGCTACAAGACCGCAGGTATCTTCCAAAATCAGCAGGAAATTAAAGACTGGATTGCAGCAGGTAATGGCGTGATGCAGAGCAATGTGCAGCCTGGTGATGTGAAGTATGTTGATATTAATCACGATGGTACTATTAATGCAAATGATAAGGTTGACCTCGGTAATGGTCTTCCTAAATATACTTTCGGTTTCAACTTTACCCTCGGTTGGAGAGGCTTCGACTTGGCAGCTAACTTCACGGGCGCAGCTGGTTTCAAGATTGCTCAGTCTTATCGCGATCCAAGTTCTTCACAGAGCAATTATAGTCGTCGCATTTTGAACCGTTGGACAGGTGAGGGTACTAGTAATGAAATACCTCGTGTCACATATGGTGATGTAGGTAACTGGTTGTTCTCTGATCTTTATCTCCAGGATGGTGATTATATTCGTTTGCAGAACCTTACTTTGGGATATGACTTCAAGAAACTCATCGCTTGGAAGGGACTCTCCAAGTTGCGTCTCTATTTCCAGGTTCAGAACCTCTTTACTTTGACCAAGTATGATGGTATGGATCCAGAGATTGGTTCTTACAATGGAACCGATGGTAACAGCAGCGATTCCTGGGTATCAGGAGTTGATATGGGTTACTATCCACATCCTCGTACTTTCATCGTAGGTTTAAATCTAGCATTCTAAACACTTAATTTGAAAGTAATATGAAAAGAAAACATATATTGATGAGCGCATTGATTTTGTCAGCTTTATCGTTGACATCATGCGAAGACTTCTTAGATACTTCATCTAAGACAAGTCTTAATACTGAGACAGCTTATAGTAATGCTGAGGCTGCAGAGATGGACTTGGTGGGTTGCTACGATGGCTGGCAGCGTACAATCAGTGATGAAGGCGTAGGCATTTACTTAACCTCTGAGTTCGCTTCTGAGCAAGCTTTTGCTGGTTTGGGATTATCTGATGCCAAAAATAACAACGTGCTTGATCAGTTCGACCTGGGTATAGCACCTTCTTATAATGACTTGTTTAATACAGATTGGATTAATTATTACAAAGCAATCTTCCGTTGTAACAAGTTAATTCAGGCTGATGCTACAATAAATTGGAATGGTGATACAAAGACAGAGGGGCGCATTATTGGTGAAGCTCGTGCGCTTCGTGCCATTTTGTATTTCGACTTGGCTCGTTTGTTTGGTGATGTTCCTTTGCTCTTGGAACCATCTGAGGCAAATGTTCCTCGTACTCCTGTAAAAGAGGTATACCAAGCTATCTTTGAGGATTTGAAGTATGCAACAGAGAATATTCCTGCTGATGCATATCCTTTGAAGAATCGAAATAGTAATGATGGACGTATCACTAAGTATGCAGCTGAGGCTTTGATGGCTCGTGCGTACCTATATTATACTGGTTATTATGGCGAGGAGCATCCAGCTTGTTCTAAGGCTGATGCTGTAGCTGCTATCAATGACGTTGTAGAAAATGGTGGTTATGAGTTGGAAAAGAATTACGCAGACTTCTGGATGCCATCTTCTACTATTACTTCAGAGACTATCACTAAGTCTGGTGATGATACCAAGTATGCTTGGGAAACAACATACGCCGGTAAGTGGTATGATGGTAATGATTGGCGTTCGGGTCAAAAGGATCTCTCTAAAGAGATTGTTTTGAATCTTAAGTTCAATACAACTCACGATTATGCTGGTAATGGTGATGGTAATACATTCTCTGTTTACCTCGGTCCTCGTAACAAGTGTGCTACTGATGTACATATTGCTAGTGGTTGGGGAGCTTGCTCTGTTACACCATACTTTGTTGAACAGTTTAAGAACGACCCTCGTTTTAATGCTTGTGTTTGGAGTTGCAATGATATTGACTTCAAGGCAGATGAGGCTGATTCGTACGAATATACTGGCTATTATACTCGTAAGTATGCACCTATGTGCTTCTCTGATGGTACTCGTCAGGAAGTTGGCTTCAAGTTGGGTGAGAAACACCAGAATATTACGTATTATCAGGATTATACTATTATCCGTTATGCTGATGTGTTGTTGATGCACTCTGAGTTGAATGGTACAGACTGGGGATTGAATCAGGTTCGTGCACGAGTTGGTTTGGAGCCTGAGGATTATAGTATTGATAATATTCGTAAGGAGCGTGCTATTGAGCTGGCTTTCGAGGGTGTTCACTTCTGGGATTTGATGCGTTACGAAAAGGATGGTGCTTATGCAGCCAGAGCTATTGCTGAGGCTCAAAATGGAGCCAAGGTGAAGAATGGCGGTGCAGAGGCTACTACTACCTTTGTTGAGAGCAATTTCACCAAGAAGAAGGGCTTGATGCAGATTCCTAATACGCAGATTACCCTATCAGGTAATGTCTTGACACAGAACCCTGGTTGGTAAACCTAGCATATATAGGTAACATAATAAACTTATTAATAAATGAAAGATATGAAAATACATAATCATATATTGATGCTTCTTGCAGCCACGGTGATGTTTTTGGTGGCTTCCTGCTCACCAGATGATTTTGGCTTTGGCAAGAAGACATACTCTCCTGAAGACTTGGTGGAGGGTAAGGCTTATACGGTTACTATTGAAGGTAACATTGTGAAGCTGGAATCTAAAATATCTGATTGTACACCTCTTTGGGTAACTCCTTCAGGTCGCTCGGAGCAACAGACCTTGTCTTTGGAATTGCCTTTTGCAGGAAACTATTCAGTAACTTTTGGCGTTGAGACTCCTGGTGGCATCGTTTACGCTGATCCATATCAGTTTACCTTAGCACAAAATGATTTCACTCTCTTGAGTGATACTAAGTGGTTCTATTTGGCAGACAAAAATTACAAGAAGGGTGATCCTCTTCCTGATGCTGCTACTCTTACTGCTGGTATTAGCAAGAAGTGGTATCCATTGGCTAAGGATTATGGTATAGGTCAGGCTGATTGTCCTTTGTCTGCTGTTACTCCGTATGATGTGTTGAATAATGGTAAGGGATTTACGGATGAAGAAAAGGCAAATAATGTATATAAGGACATCTACTTTGGTTCTGAGAACTGGGCACCTAACTACAACTATGGTTTCGATGCCTTAGTTGATGGTTCTAATAGTGCATATCTTGATTCTTGGATGGAATTTAGTATGGATGCTGCTAATGGTTGTGTGGCTAAGATGTATCGTGGTGAATCTGGTACTAAGGGTAATAGTACTGGTTCAAACTTAGTTGGTAAGTTCAATTTGAATTTGAGCGATGCTAAGAAGCCAACTATTACATTAACCGATGCCTATGTGATGCACCCTAACAACTGGGATGAAACTTGTAACAATTATACAACTGATGTACAGATTATAGAGTTGACTCCATATCTTTTGCAGACAGTTACGAGACGTACTAATAGTGAAGGCAATTGGTATATTGTAGAAAGTTTCGTTTCAGAGGAAGTTGTAAATACTGATGGTGCTTGTATCCCTAAGGATGAACTTGATATTAAGGAAGCGACAACTCCTAAGTTGCCAACATTTGAAGACTTGAATACCAAGCTCTTTACAACAGATATAAATGGTGTATCATTTGTTGGAACTTCTATGACCTTCCTTGCCAATGATGAGGCCGCTTATGACTGGCTTTGGTGGAATGGTGGCTCTTCTGAGTGGCAGAGCGTAGTTGATGGAAACTATGGAACCGAATGGGCTCCTAAGTGGGGTGATGACGTTGCAGATATGGAGTTTGTCCTAAGTAGCAGTGTTGCTGATGGAAAGACAACTTACAAATATACCCTTGGCAATCAGAATGGTACATTTACAATTGATGGTTCTAAGTTGGTATTTGATAAGGCAATCTCATTCTTTACAGTTGATGGTAGCTCTCGTAAGGTAGAGTTGACGGGTAAAGAGTGGCAAGTATTGAAGTGTGATCCAGGTACAGAATTGGTTCTTGGCCTTCCAGAAACAAAAGATACCAATGGTAAGGTGAATTCTTATCGTGTGGTTAACCTCACATATAAGCCAGTTAGTAGTTCTACAGGTCCTACTGTAGTTCCATTTATTGCTGACAATTTGAAGTTCTATATTCAGAAAGAAACATATCTTCGTTGCCAACTTTTCATGCCAGCTAGCTGGGGTGGAGGCAATGATGCTATAGATGGTTCTCGCTTGAAGGTTAAGAAAAATCAGAAGCTGAATGTTACAGTTAAGTTGAATAACTTTACTTTTGATAAACCAGCAAAGTTGTCTCTTTGTATGAACTTCGGCTCAGAGCAAAATTGGGAACCAGACTGTTTCGAATATTCTCGTGCTGTCACAGCTAATAGCAATGGTACATATACTTTGTCTTGGACAAATGATACAGGCTTAACATGCTCATGGCTTGATACCTCTGCTTTGATTGTAACAATGCAGTATAAGGGTTATGCTTCTCTTCCTGAGGATACAGAGGATGCTTATAAAGCAGCCATTACAGTTGAGAGTGTAACTATTGAATAACTCATAAAACGAAACAATTATGAAAATTAATAAGATATTGTTCGGAATATTGGCTCTTGTCATGAGCATCTTTTTAGTAGGATGTAACGATGACAATGATTATGCCATCAGCAATACTCCTTTGCTGACCGATGGCTCTGTTGTTACTGGGTCTTCTGATGTTACAGCAAATTCAGCTACATTCCATGGTTCGGTGACAGGATTGGAAAAACAGGTTAGTTCTTCGTATGTTACAGGATTCTATTATGGCTATTCCGAGAATGACCTCAGTGAATCTATTGTGACTAGTTCCGAAAGTGAATTCTCAGGAAGCCTCACAGGGCTTCCTAAGAATCAGACGATTTATTATCAGGCGTATGTAACACTTCAGGGTAAGGTTACTTATAAAGGCGAGGTAAAATCTCTTGTTACAACAGATGCAACTGTTTCTACTGGTGATGTAACTACTGTGACATTCTCTTCTGTTACTATTGCTGGTCAGGTTGAGAAGTATCCTGCTGATGCAAAGGTTGGATTCGTGTTTGCTACATCTGATAATATCGAAGATGTTCGTGCAGGTCTTCGTGTAGAGGCTTCTTCTCTTGAGGAAGCATTCTCTGTAGTGAAGTCAGGTTTGTTGCCTTCTACTACTTATTATTATGCAGCTTATCTTGATTTGGGCTCTGGCATTATATATGGTGATATTAAGTCATTTACTACTGCTGCTCATGAGTTTGATCCTGATAATGATTTCGTTGACTTAGGTCTTTCTGTTAAGTGGGCTAAGTGTAATGTTGGTGCAGAGAAGGAGACTGACCTCGGTGGTTTGTTTGGCTTCGGTGATGTTACTGGTGTCAATACTAGCATTGATCCTACTAAGTATGCTTCTTCTGATACTTACAAGACAACTTCAGATATAGCTTATTTTGCAACAGGTGGTAAGGGTACTCTTCCAACTGCTGAGCTCTTTGAGGAATTGTTTACTCTCTGTAAGACAGAATGGACAGAGCAAGACGGTGTAGCTGGATATAAGGTTACTGGTCCTAATGGTAATTCGATCTTCTTGCCAGCTGCAGGTCATCGTGTTCAGAGTGAAATCACTGAGGAGGGATACCATGGTTACTATCTTACAGGAACAGTCAACAAGTCTAATCCAGAGTTTGCTATTGATTATGAGTTCAATTCAGCTACTGGCAATCGTGCTACTCGTGCCGTATATGAGGCTCTTTCTGTTCGTCCTATTTCTACTGCTCGTAATATACCATTTGACAAGAAGAAACTTTTCACAACATGGTATATGGATAATGGTGTAGATGGCAAGCAGCATGTATTTGAAGGTCCGTTCACTCAGTTTGGAAAGACCGATACTTGGGGAACCATCACAAATAATGAACCTAATCCATATCAGAGTATCCACTGGGAAATGGGTAAAGACAATGGTTGGATAGGTTATGACTATGGTACCGATTATGGTTACATGAAGTTCTTTGAGAAAGATGGTAAGGACTATGTGACAGTACATCGTGCTGATGGTTCTGAAAATACAGGCGAGATAACTATCGATGAGAAGAATAAGACTGTGGATATGGGAAACATCAATATTCTTTGTGGTACAACATGGGTACCACAGACTAGTGGTGTTCGAAATGTTCTCTCTCTTACTGATGACGGATTGCAGATTGGTATTCTGAGTGGTGATGATTTCCAATATTCTGTGAACTACTATAGTCAGGAAAAGGCTGATAAAGATGCTAAGGTACAGGTGAAAATTAATGCTTGTGGCTCTGATTGGGGCGGTGTCTGGGACAAGGTTGTAGACAATATCGACCCAGAGTCTCTTGATGGTCAGCATACTTTGACTTATAATGGCTCTTGCCCTGATGGAATGGTGAATACTATTGACTTTGTTGGTTTGGTGAACCGTTATCCAAATGCATTCGTGCGTATAGATGATATTAAGCTTGACGGACAATCCATTAAGTTTAATGCAAACAATTTCTGCTATGGTAACATGGAGAATAATGGTAACTATCGTGTGGAGTTGTTCAATATCTATGGCAAGGGTGCTGCTGATAACAAGGTAAAAGAGTCAGCTTTTAGTAATGGAAAAAACCTTGGCTCAGAACCTGCTCTCAAGTTTACCAGCTCTTTGGAAGTGACTTACACTATCTTTACTAATGGACCTGTTGGAACTTATAAGCCTTCGCTGATTGCAGTCAATGGAGGATGGGGAGGTACTGGATTTGATGGCTATGATGAAGGTGTTACATTCGAGTTGTCGCTTAATCCAGAAACTGCTAAGTATGAGATTTCTCGCTCAGACTTTGACATCAAGTATAATGGTGAGGGCTTCTCTACAGGCTCGATGCTTGCTTACATTCAGATTCCTGAATTGTATCGTTTCTTCCCAACGATGCACTCTACATTGGATGCTCTGCTTCTTGACAACAAGAGTGTCACTTACGATGTGACTAAGGTTCTTGACTCAAATGAGGATCCAAAGTATCGTTTGGAATTGTGGAATTGCTGGGGTAAAACTAAGGAAAATGGCTGTGCCTTTGGTACACCAAATGGCGACATAATGCCTGGCTTGGCATTCAGCAAGTCTATAGAGACTAAGTTTACTATACGTAGTCTTTATGTAGTGCCTCAGTGGTAACACTTATAAAATTAATTGAATATTATGAGAGCTCGGTGTCTGAATTGTTCTCTTTCATCGGGTTCTCTTAAAATCATACGACAATGAAGAAATTTAGATATTTATTTTTGATGCTCATGGCGTTCGTGTGCGGCGTTTCCTTGTCTGCTTGTTCTTATGAGGATGACGACTATCATGCACCAAGTTTCAAGGTGCTCAACCCAGAGTTGAACTTTGATGGTAATGGCGGCACACAGATTGTTAATGTCATCGCTGATGCACAGCCTACAGCGACCGTGATGTCCGGTAAGGATTGGCATAATGGTGATGAATGGTGCTCTGTAGTATACAAGGACAATGCCGATGGTACTTATAACTTTAATGTCACTGCGGCTCCTAATGCGGAAGAGAAGCAAGATACTGCGTATGTTCGTATTGTCTCAGGCTATAGCCGTAAGGACGTGATGGTTATTCGTGCAGCTAAAACAGCTGTTACACCTGATGTTCCTCAATATGGCATGAACAAGACGGCTATGGAAGTGGCTCAGTTGATGTTCCCAGGTTGGAATCTCGGTAATACGCTCGAAGGTGGTGATTCCAACAAGAATTGGACTAATGCTGGTATCGACACAGAGACTGCTTGGCAATCTACGAAGACCACACAGGCTGTCATCGATGCAGTAAAGGCTGCAGGATTCAAGAGCGTTCGTATCCCTTGCGCTTGGGTGATGGGTCATATCACAGACAAGGATAATTGCACTATCGATCCTTCTTGGATGAACCGTGTAAAGGAAGTCGTTGACTACTGTATCAATGATGGACTTTATGTCATCATCAACCAGCACTGGGATGGTGGTTGGTTGGAGCACAATGGCTTCACTGCTAGCACTGATGTAGCTGCAACCAAGGAGCAGTTGCGCAAGATTTGGACACAGATTGCCAATAACTTCCAGGGCTATGATGAGCACCTTCTCTTCGCTGGTTTGAATGAGCCTGGTGTTGGTTCTGGTGAGGGTACTATCCTTGGTGTTGCCGAGATGTCTGCTCGCATCGCTGAGTATGAGCAAGTATTCATTGATGCAGTTCGTGCTACTGGTAGCAACAATGCTAAGCGTATCTTGATCGTTCAGGGTCCTAATACCAACATCGACAACTTCGTAGCCAACAATTATATGTCTAAGATTACTGATTCTGCTGCTGATCGTTTGATGGTAGAGGTTCACTTCTATGATCCATACCAGTTTACAGATATGAGCGAGGATCAGAGTTGGGGTAAGTATTGGTTGTATTGGGGCAAGAACAACACCACAGGTGAAGCTGCCCGTACTGCTGATGCCAAGTACAATGAGGACTATGTAGAGGCTCAGATGAAGAAGATGAAGACCAACTTCTTCGATAAGGGTTATCCTGTATTGATTGGTGAGTATGGTGCCAACCAGCGCAAGGCTATTGGTTCGGATGCCGTTCATGACAATTCTGTCAAGGATTACTACAAGGCTGTCGTTACCAGTGCCATCAACAATGGTTGTGTTCCTATGGCATGGGATACCAATAGTAATATCCCTAGCATGACTATCTTCAATCGTGCATCTGCTAGCGTAAGCAACAATAATATGCTTGAGTCTATCCAGGCCGCAGTTGCTGCTGCCAAGTGGCCTAGCAAGTAAAATTAGAGTGTAAATTAATAGCAAAGGCGCACATGCTCGTAGTTCTGCGAGATGTGCGCCTTTGTTTTTTAGTCCTTGTTGATAATATGATAGCTTCTGTTTCTGAATGTACCTGTAAAGCCGAGTTTTCCTTCTTTTACTAGTTCTCTAAGATATTCTTTTTTCTCTTTTTACCGAATAATATAGATAATCGGCAAAAAAGTATGAGGCTTTCTAGGATTTTTTGCGTAACTTTGCCCTCAAAATCTATTTGTCTAATTAAACAACTACAAATGAAGAAAATATTTGTTTTACTGATGATGGCTTTGGCAACTTGCAATCTCTTGGCGAAGTCAAACTTCGTGCAGGTGAAAGACGGTCATTTCGTACGTGATGGCAAACCTTATTATTATGTCGGCACCAATTTCTGGTATGGTGCTATCCTAGGTTCCGAAGGACAGGGCGGCAACCGAGATCGACTCTGCAAGGAACTTGACAAGATGAAGGAAATGGGTATCGACAACCTACGCATTCTTGTGGGCTCTGATGGCAAGAGAGGCGTGAAGACCAAGGCTGAACCAACTTTGCAGGAAGCTCCTGGCGTATATAATGATACCATCCTCGCTGGTCTCGACTATCTCTTGATGGAGATGGGTAAGAGAAAGATGGTGGCTGTGCTCTACCTCAACAATTCCTGGGAATGGAGTGGTGGCTATGGCTTCTATCTAGAGCACGCTGGTATGGGCAAGGCTCCTCGTCCTAATGAGGATGGCTATCCTGCCTTCATGAATTTCGTATCTCAGTATGCTTCTTGTCAAAAGGCGCACGAGTTGTTCTACAACTATGTGAGATTTATCCTTACCAGAACCAATCGTTATACGAAGAAAAAGTACAAGGATGACCCTGCCATCATGTCTTGGCAGATAGGTAACGAGCCTCGTGCTTTCAGCAAGGAGGCACTTCCTGCCTTTGAGAAATGGCTCGCTGAGGCAAGCAAGTTGATTCGCTCGCTCGACAAAAATCACCTCATCAGCATCGGTAGCGAGGGCAGTTGGGGATGTGAGAACGACATCCAATGCTATGAGCGCATTTGTGCCGACAAGAACATCGACTATTGCAATATCCATCTTTGGCCATACAACTGGAGTTGGGCTCGTCCCGACCATCTCATTGAGGACTTAGGCGTGGCTTGCAAGAATACCAAGGAATATATTGACAATCACTTGCAGGTATGCGCTCGCATCAAGAAACCATTGGTGATGGAGGAGTTCGGTTATCCTCGTGATGGATTCTCCTTCTCTCCATCCTCTACTACCGAGGGTCGTGATGGCTATTATAAATATGTGTTCAGCTTGGTGGGTGACAATGCCGAGACGGGCGGTTACTTTGCTGGTTGCAACTTCTGGGGATGGGGCGGCTTCGCCAATCCAAAACATGAGCAATGGCAGGTGGGTGATGACTACACCGGCGACCCAGCTCAAGAGGCACAAGGCTTGAACTCCGTTTTCTCTTCCGACCATTCCACCTTGCTGGTAGTGAAGAGTCAGGTAGATAGAATGAATAAGATAGGAAAATAAACACTGAAAACAGATAAAAAGAGCTTGCATCGTTTCAATGCAAGCTCTTTTTGTTAGTTTTTGTCTAGATGTAACATTTTATGCGTCATTATTTAACGAGATATGCGGTAGAGAATACCGGCTATTTACTATCTTTGCCGTCGGATAAGTAAAAGAACAACAACTTAATATATTATAAACCTAATTAAATTTAAAAGCTTATGAAGAAGTTATTTACTCTAGTAGTGGCCGCATTTGCTGCTGTAACTGTTTTTGCTCAGACCAAGGATATTGGTGAGCCAGCAAATAACATTATAGATGAAAAGACCAATCAAGTGTTCTACAATCCAGAAACTAAGGTTATTACATTCTACAAGCAATGGGATTATCGTCCAGGTTGGTGGCTAGCATACAACAGTTCAGATGCTGCTAATACTGGTCAAGATTTCTCAGATTATGATGAATTGGTAGTAGAACTTGATAATCCTAATAATGTAAAGATTCAGGTTGCCGTAAAATATGTAGGTGACAAAGATGGTTCCTCTGCTCAAGGAAATGGAGATAAGATAGTTGTACCTCTTAACAAGAATCTTGCTAAGCACTTTGAGCAGATCATGTTACAGTGTGCAGATGCCATCACAGATCCAGTAACCGCAACCTTTAAGAAGGCTTATTTCAATGCAACCTTGCAGGGTGATGTTGCAGTTCTTTATGAGGGAGAACAGTCTTTTACTAATTGGAAGAAAAGTGTAACATTGGCAAAAGAAAAGTTTGCTAACGTGAAGGTTGGTGACAAACTCCGTTTTACTGTTGAGACATGCGAAGCAGATAAAGATTTGAACTGGAATCCTGATTGGGGTAGTCAACTTTATATTAAGTCTTTGCGTTCTGGTTGGAATTCTATTATAGATGGTAGCTTGGGCTTCAAAGCTGCCGGTGAGCTACTTTTGACTATTGCTGACGATGAGCTTGATATTCCTGAATCTCAAGGTGCTTCTACTACGGTAAAGACCAGTATGCTTAAGGAATTACAAGAGTATGGTATGGTTATTCAAGGTGCGGCTGCTAAATTGACAAAGGTTGAGTGGATAAAGGTTGATACTCCAACTGGTATTTCCAATGCCACAGTTACTCTAGCTACACAGGATGCTAAGATTTACAACCTCGCAGGTCAGCAGGTAGATGCCTCTTACAAGGGTGTTGTGATTAAGAATGGAAAGAAATACGTGCAGTAATACACTCATTTACGTTTCTCGGAATAGATATTAAAAAGTTAGTCCCATCAAGGCTTGGTTCTTGATGGGACTTTTTATGTTTTATGCGAAATGTTGTCGCTTATCGTATCACATGAATCATTTGTGATTTTAATGTTTCAGATACAAGCCATTCAACTTCTCTAGGAAGATACTGACTTCATCGTTGACCAACTTCATGAATCCATGAATCTTCTGATTTTCTACGCCTGGGTATGGAACGAAATAATGACCATCAATTGGTTCGCCTTGATTCTTGCCAAACATCAAATAAGCGATATGATGCTGTTTCAATTCTGGTAGCAAGATGCTGGCGAATACACTAGAGTCGCCAATCGACTCAACACCAGTGGTCAAACCAAACGCAGTGTTGTGCTCTTGTGCGAACGGCAAGGCTTGATTGATGATGTCCTTGATGCTCTTGTCGTAAAGAGGGAGATTGATGGAAGTGCGAGACTGAAGGTAAGTTACGTTGATGACATCAATGTTGTGGTCTGGATAGCGATCCATCAAGTTCTTGCCTGGTTGATATGCCTCAGAATAACCATATATCACATTGCTTACATCCTCATCATCTAGCAAATCTTGCATCTTCTTGTAAAGGTCGATGTAATCATCTTTGCTCAGTTGACAATACCATGATTTCCCATCGATAGGGAAGAGGTTGAGTACTACAGGAGCCTTAATGCCGTAGTCATCTTGGAGGCTACCTAGGAAGTTGGCTACTTTCTTGGCATATTCCTCTAGTATGTCTTCATTGCCATTGTAGTTGGGTGCAGTCCAGTTCATGATGAGCAACCCACCTTTGCGGAAGTTTTTGAGTACATCTTCCTTGATACTCTTAAAGGGTATGCCATCTATGTTACTACTCTTTCCATTCTCTATTCCTGCCAATTCGTACCCATTGACGGCAGGACGGAAACCACAAATGGCTTGCATGTCGCATCTGTCGCTGTCGCATTGCCATCTGTTCCAACCGATTCCGGTCAGCGTACCATACATCTGTCCGATGAGTGTACCCTTGTTGGCGTATGTCTTGACATTGGTTTGTAGGTTCTCTGTGCGAGTGGTCAGACCGCTCATCGCTATTTCATCGTATGATTTCTTTTTCTTGTCGCCACATGATGTTGCACATGTGGCGACTGCAATGCCGATGAAACAGAATAATAAAAACTTATTGATACGATTCATCTTTGTTGTTCTTTTCTTCTACTTTGTTAGGTTCTGGTTTTACTCATTGTAAGCATTCTGCATTGCCTCTACTACAGTAGGGAGTGTCCACTGAGGAACAGTGCGGTCAGTTCCCTCGAAGATGCTCATCCAATAGAAAGTGGCAACGCCGTATGCCTTAGCCTGCTTTACGATGTCGGCAGCTTGGTCGGCAGCAGCCTGAATCTCGCTGGCAGAACTGTCCTTGCTGACGCTCTTGCTTCCGTGTGTACCATATTCACCGATGATGCAAGGAATGCCCTTGCTGATGAACTTGTTGTTCAAGCGAGTGAACATGCTCTTGATTTCATTGCTGCAAGAAGTATCCCATGCCCCTTTAGCAAACCAATCCCATGGAGCGTAGGTGTGAACCTCTACTGCAATGTGACCGCTCACCTTGTCGGTAGGAATTGTAAGATTATTCAAAACTTCATCGCCACATGCAGCAGCGTAAGTGTTGACAATGAGATTACGAGTCTCGTTGTTGCCACCAGTAGCACGAACGGCATTCACAAAGCTCTGTGCATAACCATTCAATCCCTTGTAGCTATTGACATTCTTAGGCGCATTCCAAGTATTGTTAGCATCGAGCATCTCGTTGTACCCCTCGAATACTAAGTGCTGGTCGTAGTTCTTAAAACGATTGGCAATCTGTGTCCAAAGATACTCAAACTTTGTTTTGTTGGCATTGTAGTTGTCCAAGTCTGCTTTAATCCAATGGGTATATGACTTATCATCTGGGTCTGCACCCGTATCGTGATGAACATTGAGAATGCAATACATACCATTGTCGATGACATAATCTACTACTTCCTGTACTCGATTCATCCATGCTTCATCCACAGTTCCATCTTCCTTCATGTGTTGGAACCATGTGACTGCGATGCGGACTGAGTTGAAGCCGTTCTTTTTCAAAAAGTCAACCATAGGTTTGGTGGTAGGCTCTTGCCCCCAGCATTTCTCGAAGTCAGTTACCGAGTTCTTTTCCATGGTCTTGTTGATGTCAACTGCGTCAAGGCAGTTGCCAAAGCATGTACCGAGTCCCATGTTCTTGACAGCTTGCGCTGCGCTTTCCTCTACGTAGGTTGCATTGAGATTCACTTGGTCACGAGTGATGACATTCTTGCTGCTCAGTGCTGCTTTCCACCAGTCGTTGGATGGCATGTTGCTTCCATACCAAGGCATGAAGAAGCTCCATTTTGCACCGGCATTCCATGCCTCGTCAATGCCAGCTGTAGCTGTGTTGCTGTTGGCTTCAGTTCCGCATTCTGCCAGGGCTATCAATTTGCCAGGGTAGCGAGCCTGAATCTCCTTGAATTCCTGTGCCTGCTTGGTAGCATCATACCCATAGAGGTCACGACCGATGATATCTACATATTTGTCGCCTGGGTACCAAGCGTCATCATTGTTGTAGGTGGTGGCATCACCATTGTAGTTCTGGGTAGTCCATACCCAAATCAAGTTATGGATGCCTTTGGTCTGGAAGTAGTCGAACATGGTCTGCCACAGCTTCTTGTAAGTTTCTGCGCCATCATATCCCCACCAGAACCAAGATCTTGCCCAACTAGCTTGGCTCTTGAGGGTTGCATTACCTGCAGCCTCATGGAATGGACGCCAAATGGCAGCCACGCCAGCATCTTGCAACTTCAGCAATACATCAGCCACCTTGTCCATCTCCTGATAGAACCATTTGTTTTCCCAAGAGCCAGATGTGAAGACGTTGGAGGCCTTGAAGGTAGTTTCACTTGGGGTACAAGTTACGCCGCTACCATCTTGGCTAGGAGTTGTGCTTTCTGATTTAGGTACATTGAAGTGCCACATCAATGAAACCAAACCGCCAGCGTCTGCCCACTCAGTTACTGGTGTGATGTTGTTATAATTGATCCATCCATTGCTGCTCTGGTTAGGCACATAGATATGGATGAAGTCATAACAGTTCATGGCTGGATATTTACCTGTTGCTGTGTAAATTTTATCAGCCTCTTCGTGGTTCCAGTTCACATTGGCGATAACAGAAGAAATCGTCTTGGTACCATAGTTGAGTTGGAGATACTTATAGAGTCTCTTGGTCTTCTCTGTAGCTGCTGCATCTGCCAGTGTTACATCGCTAACATCGCTCTCATGATAGATGGAGAATACGATGTTGTTGATTTTGTTGATGTCGTAGGTTTCTACAGAACCCCAATCCTCCAAACCTTTTAGGTAGATTTCTAGTTCATTGTTGTTCGTATGTTTCATAGAGGAGATGCAGTTTGATTCTCCAGTGAGGTTCCACTCTGCTTGTTTACCTTCAGTATTATTGATGGTAATTTTGTCTCCATCTGTTTGTGCCAAGGCAGTGAATGAAATCATTACTGCCAGGAGTGAGAGTAATATCTTTTTCATTGTCTTGCGATTTTAATGGATTTGTTGTTAATCTTGATAATATATACCCCCTTGGTAAGACCTTCTAGGCTGATGATGGTCTTGTCGTTGTTGATGATAGGGGAGATGGATACAGCTTTGCCATCCAAAGAGTATATGCTCACCTTGTTGGCTTTGCCGTCCACGATGATTCTGTCACCTTCCCAAGCGAAGTGGATATCTTGGCTAACTTGCTTGATGTCGGTGGTTGTGCCGTAAGTGAATGTGCTCACTTTCCATAGTTCGTAGCTAGCGGTTGTACTTGTGGTTTTCACCGTCATCTTGTCATCGCCGAAAGTAACCTCTGGAAGTGTGGAGAGTGCAAACTCTATTTTGCTTCCATCATTGAAGGATACAAACAGCGACTTTCCGTCAGCGGCATGTGCTGTCATGCAGCAGAGTGCCACCCATAAGGATAATGCTATTTTCTTCATGTCTTGTAATGTTGTTCGTTAAATTAAAAATGTGGCGCAGTTGATATAACTACGCCACAAATTTACTGAATATATTTCACATAAGTGACTTTTTTTAGTTAAATATCACTTATGGGAGGATAACAATCTTGTTTGCTTTCCCTAAGTCACCTTGGATAATGAATGCAGTGTCGCTCCAACCGTCAGAAACATTGTTGATGGCATTCATCATTTTGTCATCAAATTCTTGTACAATCTGAGTTTCTGTTCCGCTCCAGTCTGCGATTGTATAAAGGCCAGACCAGTTTGCGTCATTGATTTGAACTTGTCCTGTAACACTTGCATCCTTATAAACTATCAACTTAGAACCCTTCTTTACGCCAAGTTTAATAAGATCTGCTTTGTTGAGACGGAATTTACCTGTACCATCGCCCCAACTGAACACAAATGGATAGGTAATGGCTGTGCCAGCTTCATTTTTGGCAAAGTCAGCTATGTCTTTCTCTGCAGGAACAATCTTGAAGTCAACGCCTTCAATCTTGTTGCCATCAAGGTCTTCCATAACAATCTTGTATGTTCCCTTAGCGGCATTGGCTGGTACTAGACAGATAATCTCTGTGTTAGTGCGAGAAGTATAACGAGTTACCTTATATGAGCCGATGTAGAGACTCTGGATGTTCTGGAAGTTCTTACCTGTTAAGGTTATTTTTTCTCCAGCAACAGCTTCACCAGGAGTAACTGATGCAATAGCAGGTGTTGTAGCAGCCTTGATTGTCAATGCGTCCTTGATTTCAACAGTTGTTCCATTCTTCAAGTTCAACTTGAAGCCACTGCCAGCACAAGCTGTAGGAACTGTAACTGCTATCATTGTCGCAGTATGACCTGGGAATTCGTTTACAGTCATCTCAACGTCGCCTGGGAATGTTACGCTTTGTACGAGGTCGAGGTTAGTACCTTTGATGATGGTTCTTTCGCCAGCAGTAATAGCAGCAGGGTTGCAGGCTGTAACAGTTGGTTTGACCAAAGTGTAAGCTACGGTAACAGTCTTGCCATTTGCCAAGCTCAAAGTAATGTTACCTTCCTGTGCGTCTTCAGGTACGATAGTAGTTACCTTGTCTGCTTCTACCTTGCTCAGTTCAGACTTAGCTGCGTTAGGGAATGCGATGCCTGTGATCAAGTCCATATCCTTACCTGTAATAGTAAGTTCTGCACCATTTTTGATAGGTGATGGGGTAGCAACTAAATTGGTAGGTACGACTGTCTCAATTTTACCGAAGCTAATAGATGTACCATTCTTAGCGATAGCCTTAACTTCGCCATCTGTTGCTGTAGCAGGAAGTTCGAATGTGATTTCTGTTGCAGACTGTGACTTGAAATCTTTAGCCTCAATTGTTGCACCATTGAGTTCGATACTTGCAATCAAGTCAAGTGCAGTTCCCTTCAAAGTCTCGATTTCTCCAGCTTTAATCAAAGTCTTGGCGATTGCATTTTCTGGATCGATTTCTGGTCCATTAATTGTAATCTCACCTTCTGAGTACATATAGTTATCACCATCGCTGATTTGGAATCTACCATTGTTAGCTTCAGCAGGGATCGCTAATGAAATCAGATAACGTGTATGGGCGGTAAAATCTTCTGCATCTACTGTTGTTCCGTTATTAAATATAACAGATGTAATATTGTTGAGGTAGTCACCTTCTATAGTGAGAATATCGCCTACTTTACCTACTTTGTTCTCTTTGTCTTCTCCTATATAGAAGCCTGTGAACTTTAAGTCCTCGATGTAGGTGATAGGTGTCAAAGTTTGAATTTCACCATTCTTGGCGGTCTTCAATGTGATGATACCTGTTTCACATTTCTCGGCAGGTACTTCGATGTTGATTTCTGACTTTGTACCAGAAGTGACAATATTTATGCTGGTAATTGGGTCTGCGCCAGGAAGGTCTATCTCTGTAATTTGATCTAGGTTGCTTCCTTTAAAGGTCAAGACTCCACCACGTACTACTGGGTTTGGGCCATAAGACAACAATGAAATCTGGTTGCCATACTGGTCGGTGTTCAAGTCGTCTCTGTCACAAGACGTAAACATGAAAGTACTGCATATTAACATCAGTACAAACCAGAAGAATTTTTTATTTTGTCTTTTCATAATGATCGACTTTTAAAAGTTTTTGATATGCTGGCAGTAAAAAAACTGCCAGCACATTTGTTTTATTCATTTATTGGACAAATTCGGATATTGTCAATACAGATAGTAGGAGAGCATGTCTCAGACTCGGTCTTGTATGGTCCTGTGTAGAGGAACATAGTCATACCAGTAAGGTTCTCAAACTTGAAACTATTGCTCAAAGAATTTCCATATCTGTCATACTTGAAATCTTTCAAAGGAATAGATACAGTCTGCCATCCAGAAGTTGTGAATGTAGATTTTTCTGTTCCATACCAAGGTGTCCAAAGAGCACGAGGGAAGGTGTCGTCAGAAAGGTAGCTATTTGTAGCTGTAGCGAATGTCACCTGGTCATTGCCTGTTAAGTAAACTTGTAGAGACAAGCCTTTCCATTCATTAGGAACATTGACTTCGAACTTCACTTGCATATTGTCTAGATCTTTCCACTTCATCAATGTGTTCAACTCTGGATAACCTGCACTAGGTTCTGGCCAATAGTTGAAAGAATAGTCATCTTCTGCAAAAGAGTCGAAGTTGACATCAGAACCACCTAAGTACAAGTAGTTGCCGTCCAAAGGTGTTACACCTTCAATGTCATTTCTTGGGTGACCATTACGCCAACCGTGACCTGATGCCAATGCTTCGTCACCATCATCGTCCCAATCAAAGAGAATGTTGCGATCGTCACGGAAATAGAATTGCGACTTGCTCTTGCCATACATACTCTCTACAGTGACAAAGCCTTTCTGTGCTCCTTCTGGAACGACGAATGTTACTTCTGTTTTTGAAATGCTCTTGAAGTCGGTTACGTCCACATTACCAGGGAAGCTAATCTTGAGATGTGCATTCTCGTAATCCAACAAGTAGTCACCTTTCAAAGTAACAGTTTCACCATCTTTTGCAAACTCATTGTTCAAAGATGATACAACAGGATTTGGCACGAGTGTCTTGAAATCATATTCTGTACATTCGTTCTTGCTGTTGTACATGTAAATCTTGTTGGTTGGATTGTCTGTCAGTGTCGTTGGTACATCAACAAGCAAGGTGTGGTCTGTTATGAAACTTGTGTTCAGTATAGCCTCTTGGTCGTTGAAGAAAATCTTCTTGATACTTCTGAGGTTGTTACCCACCAAACAGATGTTAGTACCCATGTAAGCTCCAGTTAACATGGAGTCTTTCTTGGTGACATCGCTAAGACGGATGTAGTCAATAGAAGGGCTACCTCCTGCAACTTCATATTTGTCTGGTTCATCAACGCAACTGGTCAAGCTGGCGCTGCCCATCATTGTTGCACCCAGAAGAATGAAGCTTAGAACTTTATTGTTTAATTTCATAATGATTCTTTTTTGGAGATTCTACTTAATAAGCGAACTGTGAAATGTCTATGTGCTGAGGAGCCTCAAGCAAATGAGGGTTCTGTGTAGCATCCTCTGTAGGGAATGGAATAGTGAAACTACTCTGCTGAACATTCTGGTGTTTGCCAGGGTCGTCATTGTAGCGAACATCACTTGTTACATTCCATGGACCATTCTTGGCACCTTTGTTATACCATGTTTCGTACAAATCGTTCAAGCCATAGTATTCGTTACGCTTTTGGGCATTCAACTCTGCTATTGTAGCATCTGGATCATAGTAATATCTACGTACGAAGTCGTACCAACGATCACCCTCCAATGCCAATTCAAGACGACGCTCCATACATCTTCCCAAGTAATAGATGATGGGCGCTCGTAAGTCATAATGGCACGATTGCGAACCTTGAAGAAGGCGTCGATTGCTGAAGCATCTGTTGTAGAACCGCTGTTGCCAATCTTTGCTTCTGCATAAATCAAATATACGTCAGCAAGTCGTAACAATTGTGTGTAGTTGCCGTATGCCATGATGTCGAATGCACAGTTAATGTGCTTTTGGTGGTCGGCTGCATCACCTACTAGGTGCTTAGCGCAGTTGGCTCCAGTTGGAGTCTGCAACTCACCATTACCTTGGTGATTCTCGTATCCTTTATATACGTGTTTAAGGAAGTCGAATCCACCACAGTCTGTATAGAAGTAATCATAAACATCACCAGCCATCATCATGGTAGCTTTACGTCTGATGTCAGTGTTGTTGCGGGTTTGGCTTGTTGGGTCTTCACCGAAAGCCTCTATTAAGTCAACAGATGGACCAGCCCATCCTCCCCATGTGTTACCAGTTTCGTCGAAACCTGTAATGGCTAGGTCGCTCTGCAAAGAGTTCTGGCTTGTCCAAGGGTCACGTGTAGCTCTCCAATGCCAAGCTATCAAAGACTCAGGACCTTTGTATGCGCTATAGAACATAGCTGGGTAGTTGCTGGCACTTTCTAGCTGACGTCCACTGTTGTCTATGACATCTTTTGCATATTTAGCTGCATTGTCCAAGTCTTCCTGGTTGCGCTCATGTTTTGTAGTCTTGATGTAAGAGCTACTGCCTCTTTCGTATGTGGTGCTATTGGGATCGAAACCAGCTTTGGTGAGATATACCTTTGCTAGTAATCCTTCTGCACTGTATTTATCGATTCTTCCTAAACCAGTAGCATCTCTCTCAGGCAAAAGTTCGATTGCTTTTTTGAGTGTCATGACAATGTAGTCATATACATCCTCAATGTTTGCCTTGTACTGGTCGTTGTATGTGCCAGCACCGATGATGTCTGTGTTGTTGTGGATGATAGGCACTGCACCAAATGTACGAACCAAGTAGAAGTATGCCATGGCTTTCCACGTAAGGCATTCTCCCATACAAGCGTTTCTTACGCTCTCGCTTACGCCCTTCGCACCTTTCAATTTGTCATAGATGGTATTGGCGTATGCATTGACAGTCCAAAGAGAATAGGACATATCTTTAAGGTTGGCATTGTTGGCTGATACGTTGCAATTCCAGTACTGCGTTTCTTCACTACCATACCAATAGTAGTTTCCTGACATCACTTCTCCTACTTTAAAGAAGCCACGCTGGAAGTCGTACCATGGCATACTATAGAGTGCATTTGCTCCTTGATAACACTCGTTGTCTCCACTGTAGAATGTATCTGCATTGTAGTTTGAGTTGTCTGGCTGATTCAAAAAGTCGCCGCAAGAAGACAAGCTCATTCCGAGGAGAACAGCGCAAGTTGCTGCTTTGAAATTATTATATTTTTTCATAATGATTCTTTCTTTAATTGTTTAGAATGCAAGGTTGAGACCGAAAGAGTAAACGGTTGGTGATGGATAACGTCCATTATCTACACCAAAGCTATAACCGTTTGCGTCTGATGTGCTTGCTCCAACTTCAGGATCGTAGCCCTTGTAGCCTGTGATGGTGAAGAGATTCTGGATGTTGGCATAGACTCTCAAGCTCTCGATATGAAGGAAACGTACATACTTCTTAGGTAATGTATAACCTAAAGTGATGTTCTTCATTCTCAAGTATGAGCCATCCTCTACGTATCTATCGCTGATAACTGTTGAGTTGCCAGCAGGGTCACCAATAGCCAAACGTGGAATGTTGGTCAATGGGTTGACGACTCGTACGTTATCTACGTCATCATACCAATTATATACGAGGTTAGCATTGTTGCCCTTGTAGCCCATGCTATAATCCTTGTTAGGATCGATTGGCGCCAACTGTGCGTGGTTCTTTACCGAAGCACTTTGGTTTACCCACGCATTGTTCATACGGCTCATGCTGATATTGAGGTAGTTCATTACCTTGTTGCCAACAGAACCACTGACGAACAATGTCAAATCAAAGTCCTTATAGCGGAAGGTATTGGTCCAACCAAACGTATATTTTGGTTGTGGATTACCAATGTATGTCTTGTCGTGATCATCGATAACACCATCTGGTTTGCCGTCAGGACCTGAGATGTCTTTGAATTTGAGGTCGCCTGGCCAAACAGTAGTACCCTTGCTAAGTGCTCCTTCCTTATAAGTGGCAGGCTTTGGTGAGTTCTTGATATCTTCGTAGTCTTTGTAAACGCCATCTGTAACATAGCCCCAGAATTGATAGAGAGGCTTACCGATATTACTAACGCAAACTACATCGTTCCATTGACCATAGCCGATGATGTTGGCATTGGTTGTGCCGCTAAGTCCCACTAATTTGTTCTTGTTCCAAGAAATGTTGAACTCAGAATCCCAAGAGAAATTCTTGGTAGAAATAGGGTGTGCATTGATTGTCAATTCAAGACCCTTGTTCTCAATCTGTCCAAAGTTACCCCAAGGCGCATTCAGTCTAGAAGAACCATTTCCCTGAGTACCCATATATGATGGCAACTGCAATGGCATCAACATATCATTTGACTTCTTGTTGTACCAATCGAGTGTTATGTTCAACTTGTCATTGAAGAATCCAAGGTCAAGACCGATATTGGTTTGTTCCTGAGTCTCCCATTTAATGGAGGTGTTAGGAATGTTGGTAGGACGATAAGCAACGCTAGTCTGACCAACGAGGAACTTGGTAACGGTAGTACCCCATTTGTATGGACCGATATTGGCATTACCTGTCTGTCCCCATCCTATACGAATTTTTCCATTGCTCAACCATTTGTTAGCAAACTGCATGAATTTCTCATTGCTGAATCGCCAACTTGCAGCAAATGAATGGAAAGAAGCCCAGCGATTCTTAGGACCGAAGTTGGAGCTACCATCACGACGGAACGTATAGGTTGCCAAATAGCGATCATCGTAATTGTATGTCTCACGAGTGAAGAATGAAGACATGGTCGTTACACCAAAACCAGACTTGATGGAAGGGGTGTTGGAACCTAAAGATGGCAGATGAATACTATTGTTTGGTAACTTGGTGCCAGACTGATATGTATAATCCCAATCGCTTTTCCATGCTTCTTGACCCACCATGGCTGTGAATGAGTGCTTGCCAATCTTGCCATTATATGTAAGATAGTTCTTCAACTGCCAGTATTTGCTATTGTTCTTCTGCCAACTTGAGCTGTTGGTGTCTTGTGTCCAGTTTCCTAGTATGATGGTTGGTGTAAATACTTCGGCATCACTCCATGACAAGTCGTAACCTAATTCTGCATGCCATACCAAATTCTTGATAGGTGTAATGTCTGCAAAGATATTTCCTGTCAACTTGTTACGTTTCATTCCGATATCTTTGCTTAGGGCTAATGCGATAGGGTTTGGAGATGTCCAACCATTACGTACAACAGAAGTGTAGTTTCCATCTACGTCATAGATAGAAATGTCTGGAGGTGTTGTCAAAGCATAAGTGATAACACCTTCTGTACCGTCAGCGTGCAAAAGTCTTTCTTTGGTATGAGTATAAGTTGCATTTAAGCCAAGTTTCAACCAGCTCTTGAGCTGAGCATCTAAGTTGGTGCGGACGTTCATACGTTTAAAATTAGAGCCGATGATGGTACCATCTTGGTCCATCATACCACCACTCACGTAATATTTAACCTTGTCTGTACCACCTTGTGCAGCAACTTGATGTTGATGTTGGAAAGCAGTGCGGAATACTGCGTCTTGCCAGTTAGTACCTCTGCCGAGAATAGAAGGATCGGAGAAATCAGTACGAGCTTGGTCTTGTCTGATCCAACCATTTGTCACAAAGTCGTTGTAGTATTCAGAGAACTCACGTAGGTTGAGAATGTCAATACGTTTACCTTGGTGTTGCCATGCCACCATACCATCGTATGTAAATTTTGCCTCTCCAGTTTTACCTCTCTTAGTAGTGATGAGAACGACACCGTTTGCACCCTGTGCACCATAAATGGCAGTGGCAGAGGCATCTTTTAAGATTTCCATGCTTACGATGTCGGCAGGGTTGATAGTTGACATAGGAGAAACTGTAGATACAGAACCATTTCCTAAGGCATCACCTAAACCGAGGTTACCACCACTTGAACCTCCTCCTTGGAAGATAACGCCATCAATGACGTAAAGTGGTTCGGCACCAGCATTGATTGTTGCTTGGCCACGAACACGAATTGAAGTAGAAGAACCTGGGGCACCTGAAGTCGCAACTGATGTCACACCTGCAACACGACCTTGGAAACTCTGGTCGAGGTTAGTAATAATAGAACCTTTGATTTTGTCTTCACCCATTGAAACGGAGGCACCAGAGATGTCGCTCTTCTTCATGGTACCATAACCGACAACAACCACTTCGTCAAGGCTGTTGTTGTCCTCTGCCAATGTAATGTCGTACTTGTTTTGCCCCCCCACCTTAAAGGTCTTGGTGACATAGCCTACGTAAGAAATTTCTATCGTCTGACCAGCAGACACATTGATAGAATAGTTACCGTCCATGTCGGTAACGGTAGCATTGCTTGTACCTTTTACTTTTACTGTGGCACCGATGATAGGCCCCATGGCATCAGTGACGGTACCAGTGATTTTCTTGGTTTGTTGAACAGCCTGATTGGTTGTGATCTGGGCTGCGAAAGTTTGCTGAGGTGAGATGCCGAGGAGACTCAAGGCAGCTATTCCAGCAAGCAACTTTTCTCTACTTTTTGAATTCATACATTCTTTTTGTTAGTTGGTTAAAACTTCTTGGTACTCATCTTTAGAGTTCCAAGATTAAGTAAGATTCTCTGTTGTCTTCCTTGCTCTGATAGGGTTTGGAAAGCGAGGAGAGAAGCTCTAGGTTATTCTACTTTGTTTCATTGTTGTGATTGTTTATATTGTTGTTAATGTTATTTTCTTTAAGTTTCTTATTTAGGCTTTTGTATTCGGTTGCAAAGTTATTACATTTTTGCATATTTCATTTCATATATTTTGCTTATTGCTGATACTTTTTTGCAAAAGTGCAATTTTGACTCTTTTCTTTGTTGTATAGGGTGTTTCGCTACACTTATTATTCAAGATTGGGGCATGTGCTGAGTGTTGTTATTGTATCAGTTGTGCCATTTTTTTATAATACCTCTTGTGTGTTGCAGCAGAGTATAATAAATGTACCCGTTCTTATTTATATATATATGCAAGATGGATGGGGCGTAAATCTCACATAGATTGTTTAGGTTGCCCATGTTGAAGGATATTCATGTGTGATTCATGAGCTATCAGTTTGGATGAAACCAGGAAAACGATAACTTCTCTTTGGCGATTTCTCTGCTTGAGTCATGTTCTGGCTCTATCGTTTGCTAGACAAAATCCACAACTTTTTTCAACTTGCAAAGAAAGTATAAGCAATTAGCAAAATAGTACAAAGATATTTCTGATTTTTGCTTTATCTTTGCAACCGAATAACAAAGATAGATAACAAACATGTCTAACCTGGCATTTCTTTGCCAATCATTTTAACAACAAACAACGAACTATGAAGGATTTTAGGTTAATAATTATAGGTATCCTCTTCTGTGTGCTAGGCTCCTTGAGCGTTAGCGCACAGATAAGAGGCTACAACATCGTAGTGAGCGTGACTCCTAACCATCAGGACTGGAACTACAAGGTGGGTGAGAAAGCCAATTTCGTGGTGAATGTGCGCAAGTCAGGCACATTGCTCGACAATGTAAAGGTTGATTTCGAGGCGGGACCAGTGATGTATCCAGACGTGAAGAAAAGTATCACCCTAAAGGATGGAACGATGAAATGGAGCGGTGCTATGAAGACTCCTGGATTCTATCGCTTGAAAGTGATTGCTCATGTGGGAGGTAAAGACTATGAGGGACTTTGTACTGCATCCTTCTCTCCGGAGAAAATCAAACCTTTCGCTCAAGAACCTAAAGACTTCGATGCTTTCTGGCAGAAAGCCTTGGACGAGGCTCGTCAGACCGGATTGAATCCTACCAAACGACTTCTCCCTGAACGTAGCACACAGGATGTGAACGTATATGAAATCAGCTATAACAACAACCGTTGGGGCTCCAAGATGTATGGTATCTTGAGCATTCCTGTGAAGCCAGGCAAATATCCTGCTTTGCTCCGTGTGCCCGGTGCTGGCGTTCGCCCTTACTATGGCGATAACTATACTGCTGCAGGCAAGTGCATCGTGCTGGAAATTGGCGTACATGGCGTACCCGTGACGATGGAGCAAAAGATATATGATGACCTTGCCAATGGTGCTTTGCAAGGATATTGGAACACCAACTTGGACGACCCGGATCGCAATGCCTACAAGCGTATTGTGACAGGTGCTGTACGTGGTGTTGATATGATTGCTTCCCTTGACGAGTGGGATGGCAAAACACTCGGTGTGACTGGTGCTTCACAAGGTGGTTTCCTCTCGCTCGCAGTGGCAGCCCTCGATAAGCGTGTCACTTTCCTTGGTGCTATCCACGATGCCATGTGCGACTATGAGGCTGAGCTTCACGGAGTTGCAGGCGGTTGGCCTCACTACTTCTACAAGGCTGAGGGTAAGTTTGGCTTGGCTGAAAAGGAAGTGAAACTCACGGAGGTGGAGAAGGCTCGTGTGGCTGGTGCTCGTTATTATGATGGGGTCAACTTCGCTCGTCGCATCACTGTTCCGGCTTGGTTTAGCTTCGGTTACAATGACGAGGTGGTTCCTCCAACTTCTGCTTATGGACTCTATAATACTATTCAGGCTCCAAAGTCGTTGAGCGTTTATCAGATGACGGGTCATTACTGGTATCAGGAGCAGTATGATGAGTGGCAAGACTTCTTGACCAAGCAGTTGATGAAATAGAATATTTACTAAACTTCAATATATACAATATGACAATCAAAAGAATGTTGATGGGGGCTTTCTGTTGCCTCGCTTTGCAAGGAGCGTATGCTCAGTGTTGTTCTCCAGCGAAACAGTTGATGAAGCGCTTGAGCGTTTTGCAAGAGAAGGGTATCATGCTCGGACACCAGGACGATCCTGTGTATGGCACTACTTGGAAATGGGACGAGGGAAAGAGTGACGTGCTCTTGACCGTAGGTGATTATCCTGCCATCATGGGTTTCGACTTGGGTAAGCTCGAACTGGATAGCAAGGAGAATCTTGACGGCGTGCCTTTCGATCGAATGCGCCAAGAGATCATCGCTCAGCATCAGCGTGGTGGCATCGTCACCTTGAGTTGGCATCCTTGGAATCCGGTGACTGGCGAGAATGCTTGGGATCCTAAGGGCGATGCGGTCAAGGCGGTGCTCGAAGGCGGTGCTCAACAACAGAAGTTTGAGTCTTGGCTCGGCAAGGTGGGTCAGTTCATCAATTCTTTGAAGACTGCCGATGGTAAGAAAGTACCAGTGATATTTCGACCATGGCATGAGATGAACGGCGGATGGTTCTGGTGGGGTGCCAATAGTTGCACTGCATACCAGTATAATATGCTGTATATCAAGACTTATGTTACTTTGATGAAGGCTGGCTGCAACAACATCGTTTGGGCGTGGTCACCTAATCTGAGTGACAAGAAAACAGTGGAAGCTTTCTTGGAGCGTTATCCAGGAGGTGACTTCGTTGACCTCATCGGCGTTGACATCTATGAGTTTGACAATGATGACGCCAACTATCAGAAGAACTTGCAGGAGACCTTGGATGTCATGAAGCTCGCTTCGGAGAAGGTGGGCAAGATGGCAGCCTTGACAGAGACTGGTTGTCGTGGCATCTCTCAGAAGAAAGATTGGTTTACCAAGGCACTTTGGCCTGTGCTCCAGAACTATCAACTCAGTTATGTGCTCTTCTGGCGCAATGCTTGGGACAAGCCTGCAGAGGAAGCTTATCTGCCTGGCGTGAAGGATGGAGCTATCGTCAAGGACTTCAAGAAGTTCTATAAGGAGCCAAAGGTACTCTTCACCAAGGACATCGAGGCAGTGAAGCCTTGCTGCAAGAAAGCGGAAGGAAAATCTTGCTGCAAGAAGGACTAATCCTTAAAACATCATAATAGTACGAATCATAATAAAATAATTAGTATATGACAACGTTTCAAGACAAAGTAAAGGCATTGCGTGCTCATCATGAGGAGTTGTTGAGCCGCAAGAACGAACCTGTAGAGTGGGGCAACGGCATCTACGAGAAGTACAAGAACCCTATTTTGACGGCAGAGCATACTCCATTGGAGTGGCGTTACGACTTCGATGAGAAGAGTAATCCATACTTGATGCAGCGCATCATGATGAATGCTACGCTCAACTCTGGTGCCATCAAGTGGAATGGCAAGTATCTGCTCGTGGTACGTGTGGAAGGAGCCGACCGCAAGAGTTTCTTCGCTGTGGCTGAGAGTCCTAACGGTATCGACAACTTCCGTTTCTGGGATGAGCCTATCACTATGCCTGAGGATATCGTGCCTGCTACCAATATCTATGATATGCGCTTGACCGCCCATGAGGATGGTTACATCTACGGCGTATTCTGTGCTGAGCGTCACGATGATAGTCAGCCTGGCGACCTCAGCGCTGCCACTGCTACAGCTGCTATCGCCCGTACCAAGGACTTGGTCAACTGGGAGCGTCTTCCTGACTTGAAGACCAAGAGCCAGCAGCGCAATGTGGTATTGCATCCTGAGTTTGTGGATGGCAAGTATGCCTTCTACACTCGCCCACAGGATGGTTTCATTGATACAGGCTCTGGCGGCGGTATCGGTTGGGCACTCGTTGACGACATCACCCACGCTGAGATTACAGAGGAGAAGATTATCAACGCCCGTCATTATCATACCATCCAGGAGGTAAAGAACGGTGAGGGACCTCATCCTATCAAGACCGACAAGGGATGGTTGCACTTGGCACATGGTGTACGTGGTTGCGCCAGCGGTCTCCGCTACGTGCTCTATATGTACATGACTTCCCTTGAAGATCCTACCAAGGTGATCGCTGAGCCAGGTGGTTACTTGCTTGTACCTGAGGGTGGCGAGTATATCGGCGATGTAATGAACGTAGTCTTCGCCAATGGTTGGATAGCTGACGAGGATGGCAAGGTGTTCATCTACTATGCTTCCTCTGATACTCGTATGCATGTGGCTACATCTACCATCGACAAGTTGGTGGACTACTGCATGAATACTCCAGCAGATGGTTATCGCACTGCCTTGAGCGTGGAGAACATCAAGGCATTGGTAGCCAAAAACAAGAAGACTTTGGGCAAGTAATGTTTTCGTGTATAAGAGTAAAAGATGATTAGTTATATACCTCCATGCGGGAGGAAAGGTTAGTCGTCTTTAGGAAAAAGATATTCGGGATACCTTCTTTCTCGCTTCTTCGGGAGTGAGGAAGAAGGTTCTTTTGCGTATGCCCATCGGTGGCATGGATAGAAATGATAAAATAATAAATGATAAATAATAAATAGTAGATAAATGGTAAATTTAAAAGAAAAAATAGCGTATGCTATGGGTGATGCCGCTGCGGGTGGCATTGTATGGAAGGTGATGTCTATCGCTTTTCCACTGTTTTTTACCAATGTGTTCGGTCTCTCTTTTGCCGACGCTGCGGTTCTGATGTTGATAGCACGTATGTTTGATGTGGTTACCGACCCATTGATGGGTAGCTTGGCAGACCGTACCCAGTCACGTTTCGGTACGTATCGTCCATGGCTTATCTTTGGCGCTATTCCTTTTGGATTGATTTTCGCCTTGTTGCTTTATACGCCAGACTTAGGACCTGTGGGCAAGCGCATCTACGCTTATACCTTGTATCTCCTGATGATGGCTGTCTATACGATGGTGAATGTGCCATACGGTTCGCTCCTGGGTGTGATGACCGAGGATGATGACGAGAAGAACCAGTTCTCATCTTTCCGTATGGTAGGTGCTTATGCCATGGGTTTCATCACCTTGCTTTCTTTCCCTTATCTCCAGAAGTTTGTAGGGGGCACGGATGCGCATCAGTATGCTGTGATAGGTGCCGTGCTCGGTATCATCGCTGCTGTGATGACCTTGGCTTGTGGACTCTTGACCAAGGAGCGTCTGCAGCCTAAGCGTGCGGAGAAGTTCTCCTTCCACCAGTTTGTCGATCTCGTTCACAACAAGGCTTGGCTCTATATGACTGCTATCGCCGTATGCACCAACTTCTTCAATGGTTTCCGCTATGCCGTAGCTGGTTATATGTTTGAGTACTGCTTGCATGGCAACGTCACTGTCGAGGGTTTGATTATCAACTATACCGTGTTTATGGCTTTCGGTGAGGTTACTTGTATGATTTTTGGTGGTGTTTCTCCTTGGTTTACTCGCAAGGTGGGCAGCAAGCGCATGGCTTTCTTCTGGGCTTCAGCACTTTGCTTTGTCCTCTCCGTCCTCTTCTTCTTCATCCCGATGAGTCCTGACTATATCTGGGTGATGATAGGTTTGGTGATCCTTACTTCCATTGGCATCGGCATCTACTCTCCTTTGATGTGGTCTATGTATGCCGATGTGGCCGACTACCATACTGAGGAGTTTGGAACTTCAGCTACTGGTTTGATCTTCTCTTCTGGTACGATGTCACAGAAGTTTGGTACCGCCATCTCCGGTTCTCTCATCGCCCTCTTGTTGGGTTGGGCGGGAGCTAATATGATTACGGATGCGATGGGCAACACGATGATCGACCCAGCCTCTGTCACCGACTCTGTGCTGACGATGGTATGGTCATTGTTCTCCTTGTTCCCAGCCGTTATCGCCTTGTTGCTGATGGCGCTCACCTGGTTGTTCCCTATCAAGAAATAACTTTCAACTAAATACCGCTATGGATAATTTGAAACAAGCAATGAGGGATGTGCTAGAGAAGAACATCCTCAATTATTGGATAGACCATGTGACCGACCATGAGAATGGTGGTTACTATGGTCGTGTGGATGGCAGAGAGCAGGTACACCCTGAGGCAGAGAAGGGAGCCATCATGAATGCCCGCATCTTGTGGGCTTTCTCTGCTGCCTATCGTGTCATCGGTAAGCCTGAGTACCTGGAGGCTGCCACAAGAGCTAAGAACTACGTGCGTGATCACTTCCTCGACAAGGAGCAGGGTGGCGTCTTCTGGAGTGTGGATTACAAGGGCAATCCTTTGGACACCAAGAAGCAGACCTACGCCATTGGATTCACCATCTATGGTATGTCGGAGTATGCTCGTGCCACCGGTGACAAGGAGGCACTCGACATCGCCATCTCTCTGTATCATGACATCGAAAACCATGCTTTCGACAGTAAGAACAATGGATATATTGAGGCGTTGAAACGTGACTGGCAACCTATCGCCGACATGCGACTGAGCGACAAGGACGAGAATGGCAGCCGTACGATGAATACGCACTTGCATATCATCGAGCCTTACACCAATCTCTATCGTGTGTGGAAGACTCCGGAACTGGAGAAGAGTATTCGCAACTTGCTCGACATCTTCACAGACAAACTCTTGAACAAACAGACTTGCCATCTCGACCTCTTCTTCAATGACGAGTGGGAGGGCAAGCGCAATATCGAGAGTTTCGGTCACGACATCGAGGCTTCCTGGTTGCTTCACGAGACAGCTTTGGTCTTGGGCGACAAACAAGTGCTTCAGAAGATAGAGAAGATTATCCGCCGTATCGCTGATGCTGCTGACGAAGGTTTGCGTCCAGACGGCAGTATGGTATATGAACACTGGAAGGATGATGACAAATATGACTTGCAACGCCAGTGGTGGGTGCAGTGTGAGAATATCATCGGACATATCGACCTCTACCAGTATTTCCGTACGGAGGAGTCTCTGGAGGTTGCCATCCAGTGCTGGAACTATGTGGCTAAGCATCTCTTGGATGCCAAGAATGGAGAGTGGCACTGGGCAGTGCTCGAAGATGGTAGCCTAAATCTTGATGATGACAAGGCAGGCTTCTGGAAGTGTCCTTACCACAACAGCCGTATGTGCTTGGAACTCATAGAAAGAGAGTACTAATCGTTTCTCTCTTGTATAAGCATCTCGATGTATGATAAAAAACCTCGGGACTTTTTTGTAATTTCCTCCCGAGGTTTTTATAAAAAAGTCCCGAGGTTTTTATGATAGCGTAACTATATTGTAATTAGTCGAAGGGCAATGCCATTCTGACGGTGTCGTCTTCCCACGTGCCGTTTTTCTTGGCAAGTGCGATGGCTTTATATTTCTCTTGGTGTGCCTCGGCTTTGGCGGCAGCTTTCTCGGCGGCAGCCTTGGCCTCAGGGTTTTCTGCTATCATCTCTGGGGTGAGTCGCCAAGTGCCTGCGATACGAACCAAGTCCTTGATGACCTCGCCGCCACAGATCAGTCCGGCGGCAGCAGGCACGAAGGCGTTGCTGGCAGGGATGTCACGGCGGTCGGTACACTTGCGCATATCCTTGTTAGGACAGATGCAGTGGAAACGACAACTGATATTGGGGTCGTCGATAGGGCGCAAAGGCTCCTCCTCGCTATATACCACCTTGAGCTTATGGATGTTCATCTTGCGCAATTTCTTGCGGATGACCTTGGCGAGTGGGTCCATCTTCGTCTTGTTGATGTCGGTGACTTGAAAGGCGGTGGCATCCATTTTGTTGGCTGCTCCCATACAACTGATGATAGGCACTTTCTGGTCGTGGCATCGCTTGATGAGGTCGAGTTTTGCCTTGACGGTGTCAATGCAATCCACTACATAGTCGAATTGAGAAATGTCGATGGCATCGGCAGTCTCTGGGAGGTAAAACATTTGGTATTTATGAACGATACAGCGGCGATTGATGTCATGTACACGCTCCTCGCATACATCTACTTTATGCTTTCCTACGGTGCTGAGGGTAGCGATAACCTGGCGGTTGACATTGGTAAGACATACACGGTCGTCGTCGATGATATCCAGCTCGCCGACACCACTACGTGCCAACGCCTCGACCACATAACCTCCCACGCCACCTACGCCGAATACGGCGACACGGCTTCCCATGAGCGTATCAATGGCAGCTTTACCCATCAATAATTGGGTACGCGAAAACTGATTTTGCATTGTCTTTTGATTCTCTGTTTTTGTTGAATGTCCTATTTGACTGCAAAGTTACACCAAAATGGACAATAATCAAAAAGTTTTTTGAGTTTTTTGAGGATGAATCTATGGGATAATTGGGCAAAATACACTTCAAGCTGTTAAATAGACTTAATTGGGGGGGTAAATTGCAAGAAAATTTGCAAGGAATGAATATTTATGCTACTTTTGCAAGTGCAATAACTAATCATCATAGATTAATCTGTCATTTGAATGGAAAAAGAATTTATAGATTATTGGAATACGCACCAAAAGCATTTGATATTGAATGCTCCGGAGGGATTACGAAAAGAGTATTTTGACTCCAACCGACTGGATACGCCTATCGATTGGATTTGTTTTCTCATTCCTATCGCCGTGGGTATTCTTCTCCAAACTTTTATGGGGATAGCCAGCACGATCGTCTCGATGGGAATCACGATTGTGGTCGTGGTTTTGCTTTATGCTCTGATGCAGATGGTGAAGCCGTATTTGTCGCAGAAAAAATCTGAGGCAGAAGCAGTTGAGAGAATCAAGATGTATTATTATGAGCGTTACAAAAAGTCGCACAGTTTGGAAAAACTGGAGCCATGGCGTGACTAGTCAACCATGGTCCAATTAGACGTTGTTTGGGCTAGACTATCATAAAGTCGCCCATGATGTCGTCTGAGATGTATATACCTTTCTGGCTCAGCTTCAAATGTAGGGATGAAGGTGAGCCTTTTTTGTCTTCTAATACCATGAGTCCTCTTTCTATCTTGGGTTTTGCCTCATTGAGCAGTCTTGTTGCCAATTTCTCGCCAAACTCATTTCTCATTTTTTGCATATTTATTCCATCGCTTGTTCTCAGGGCTGTCGTGATCATGTCGTTGTAGCGAGTGTAGAGGTCGAGAGTCTCTTTCTCTGACGGGAGATTGCCCGATTGGATCTCGTGGATGTATGCTTGGAGGTTGTCGATGTTCCAGCTCCTGGTGATGTCCCATGTTCCATCTTCTTTCTGAAGTCGTCGGTAGGAGTGGGCTGCTGCGCCCAAACCGATGTAAGGGATTTCGTGCCAGTAACTGCTGTTGTGACGTGAGCGATAGCCGGGGCGGGCGAAGTTGCTAATCTCGTAATGCTCGAATCCTGCTTGGGTGAGCTTCTCTACGAGTCGCTCATACATATTTAGACTCACTTCCTCATCGATTTCGCTGATCTTTCCTTCCTCTAGCATCCTATAGAGTGGCGTGCCTTCTTCATACATCAGACTGTATGCCGAGATATGCTCCACGCCTAGCGACAAGGCGGTGTCGATGTCTTTCTCCCAGTTTTCGAGGGTCTCGGAAGGGAAGCCAAACATCAGGTCGATGCTGACGTTGTGGATGCCGATGGCACGTAGGCGCTCGATGGCTAGAGGTACTTGCTGGGAGCGATGACGCCTATGCAGAAAGGCAAGTCTTTCGTCGGAGAATGTCTGTGCGCCCATGCTGACCCGGTTGATGGGCAGCTCTCGGATGGTATCGCAGAACGCTGGCGTGACATCGTCTGGGTTGCATTCCATGGTCACCTCCATGTCATCCATCAGGGTGTAGTTCTCCTGGATATGCTTGAAGATTTGGCGCAAGTGCCCGCCATGGAGCATGCTCGGTGTGCCACCACCTAGGTAGATGGTGCTCAGCGCTACTTTCTCGTCAGCGTATTCTTGTTGGCGTCGGATAGCCATCTCTTGGCAGAGAGCATCCACGTAGGTGTCCCTCATCTTGAGGGATGTGGTGCTGTAGAAGCCGCAGTAGATGCAACGGCTCTCGCAGAAGGGGATGTGTATGTATAGTCCAGTCATTTTCTCTTTGCTTGTAACTCCAAATATCAAACCCGGCTCTTCCCTATATATAATAAGGTGTAAGGGTGAAAAGAGTCTTTAATAAGGTGCAAAATTACTAATATGTTTTAAAAGAAGTGCATTTTTTTGCGTGAAATTTTGCTTATCTCAGAAAAAATGCCTAACTTAGAGGCTGAAATAGAAAAAGGGGACGTTGTCCCTCCTTTCCTTATTGACTTATTGACATAAATGTATAACCCTTAAAATCTATAAGCGTCATGAGAGTTTATAAGACTAACGAGATTAAAAACATTGCGCTGCTGGGCAGTGCGGGTAGCGGCAAGACTACACTTGCCGAAAGTATGTTGTTTGAAGCAGGCGTCATCAAACGTAGAGGCTCTGTAGAAGCGAAGAATACGGTGAGCGACTACTTCCCTGTTGAGTTGGAATACGGCTACTCGGTATTCCCTACTGTTTTTCATGTAGAGTGGAACAACAAGAAGCTTAATATCATTGATTGCCCAGGTAGTGATGACTTCGTGGGTGGTGCCATCACGTCTATGAACGTGACCGATCAGGCTGTCATCCTCATCAACGGACAGTATGGTCCTGAGGTAGGTACACAGAACAACTTCCGTTACACCGAGAAGTTGGGCAAGCCTGTCATCTTCTTGGTCAACCAGTTGGATTCCGACAAATGTGACTTCGACAATATCATTGCCAGCATGAAGGAGATTTATGGTCCTAAGTGCGTACAGATTCAATATCCTTTAGAGACAGGTCCTGGTTTCAATTCTCTCATTGACGTACTTCTGATGAAGAAATATTCTTGGAAGCCAGAGGGCGGTGCTCCTATCATCGAGGAAATTCCTGAGGAGGAGATGGACAAGGCGATGGAATTGCACAAGACTCTTGTCGAGGCTGCTGCTGAGAACGACGAGGGATTGATGGAGAAGTTCTTCGAGAGCGAGAGCTTGACAGAGGATGAAATGCGTGAGGGTATCCGCAAGGGATTGGTAACTCGTAGCATCTTCCCTGTATTCTGTGTTTGCGCAGGTAAGTCGATGGGCGTTCGCCGCTTGATGGAGTTCTTGGGCAATGTGGTTCCTTTCGTTGACGATATGCCTAAGTTGCACAATACTCGTGGTGAGGAAATTGCTCCTGACAGCAATGGCCCTGAGAGCGTTTACTTCTTCAAGACGGGTATGGAACCTCACATCGGCGAGGTAAGTTACTTCAAGGTGATGAGCGGTTGCGTTAAGCCGGGTGACGACTTGACCAATGCCGACCGTGGTAGCAAGGAGCGCATCGGACAAATTTATGCTTGCGCTGGTGCCAACCGTGTGGCTGTCGAGCAGTTGAATGCTGGTGACATCGGTTGTACCGTGAAGTTGAAAGACGTGAAGACGGGCAATACCTTGAATGGCAAGGATGCTGAGTGGCGTTTCGACTTCATCAAATATCCTAACCCTAAGTACTCTCGTGCTATCAAGGCTGTCAATGCCCAAGATACAGAGAAGTTGATGGCTGCTCTCTTGAAGATGCGCCAGGAAGACCCAACATGGATCGTGGAGCAGAGCAAGGAGTTGCGACAGGTGATTGTACGTGGTCAGGGTGAGTTCCACCTTCGTACCTTGAAGTGGCGTTTGGAGAACAACGAAAAACTCAATGTCGTTTTCGAGGAGCCTCGCATCCCATATCGTGAGACTATTACCAAGAAGGCTCGTGCAGAGTATCGTCATAAGAAACAGAGTGGTGGCGCCGGTCAGTTTGGTGAGGTACATCTCATCGTTGAGCCATACGCTGAGGGTATGCCTGATCCAACTTCATTCACTTTCAATGGTCAGGAGTTCAAGATGAACATCAAGAGCCGTGAGGAAGTTGACTTGGAGTGGGGTGGTAAGTTGGTATTCCTCAACTCTGTAGTGGGTGGCGCCATCGACGCTCGATTCATGCCTGCTATCTTGAAGGGTATCATGGATTGTATGGAGCATGGTCCTTTGACAGGTAGTTATGCTCGTGACGTGCGTGTCATCGTTTATGATGGTAAGATGCACCCAGTAGATAGCAATGAACTTTCATTCATGTTGGCTGCCCGCCATGCCTTCAGCGATGCATTCAAGCAGGCTGGTCCTAAGATTTTGGAGCCTATCTATGACTTGGAGGTTTATGTACCTGCCGACTTCATGGGAGATGTGATGAGCGACTTGCAGGGTCGTCGTGCTCTCATTATGGGTATGGACAGCGAGGCTGGCTACCAGAAGCTGAGTGCCAAGATTCCTCTGAAGGAACTTTCCAATTACTCTATCTCTTTGAGTTCCTTGACGGGTGGTCGTGCTTCCTTCACAACCAAGTTTGCTAGCTACGAGCTTGTACCTAATGATATTCAGGGCAAGTTGATTGCTGACCACGAGGCTGAGTTGGCAAAGGAGGCTGAGTAAAAAAATGATTTCTGGAAGAGAGAAATTCTATCTCTTGCAGTGATATATATAATATAATGTGGAGAGCGAGATGTGTCGGCTGGCATATCCCGCTCTTCTCTTTTTTCTACCACAAAGGTGATGTTTAGTTTTAAATATACAATCATCTGCCTTTTTCTTTCTTAATATTCTTTAATTGTGTTGAATTTGTTAACGGAAAAGTGTTAACCGATTAAGATTTTTCCTATCTTTGCCCCCATGAAGAAAAGAACTATTTGGACAATCGCTATAATCATGGGGTTCTCGTTCCTCGCCTTGCTGTTCCTACAGTTGGGATATATCCAGGAAATGGTGGATATGAAGAAGGAACAATTTGACGAGTCGGTCAATAGAGCCTTGTATCAAGCTTCAAGAAACTTGGAGCTAAACGAGACGTTGCGCTATTTGGAGAAAGATGTCAACGAGACGGAGCGCAGGGCTAACCGCAAGGACTCTGTGGGCACGAGAAGTGGACAGCCAGATGGTACGGTTCAGCATTCTCATCAGTACTCGGTCACCGGCAAGGACGGCACGGTCTATTCCTCCTTCGAGTTGAAGACCATCGCATCCAACCCTGCCAATACACCAAAGGCGATGATTCTGCGTAGCGACAAGAATTCCATCAATGAGACACAGAAGTCTCTACAGGAAATCGTGAAGAATAGATATGTTTATCAGAAGGCATTGCTCGACGAGGTGGTCTATTCCATCCTCTATTCGGCATCCGACAAACCTCTGAAGGAGCGCATCAACTTCAAGCAACTTGACCAAGACCTCAAGGCGGAGATGATGAACAATGGCATCGATATCCCTTATCACTTCACGGTGACAACGCAGGATGGCAGAGAGGTCTATCGTTGCCCAGACTATACCGACGAGGGCGAGGAATATAGTTATTCGCAAGTGTTGTTCCGCAACGACCCACAGTCGAAGATGGGTGTCGTGAAGATTCACTTCCCTGATATGGACAGCTACATCTTCTCCAGCGTGAGGTTTATGATTCCGAGCATCATCTTCACCATCGTGTTGTTGATTACCTTCATCTTCACCATCGTCGTGATATTCCGACAGAAGAAATATACGGAGATCAAGAATGACTTCATCAATAATATGACGCATGAGTTGAAAACACCTATCGCCAGCATCTCGTTGGCAGCCCAGATGCTCAACGACCCATCGGTTTCCAAGAGTGAGCAGATGCAGAAACACTTGGGCACGGTTATCAATGATGAGTCGAAACGCTTGAGATTCTTGGTCGAGAAGGTGCTCCAGATGAGTATGTTTGACAAGAAGAAGGCGGTGTTCAAGAAGAAGGAACTCGACTTGAATGAAATGGTGGAGAATATCGCCAACTCGTTCACCCTTCGTGTGGAGCATACGGGCGGCAAGGTCTATACCGACATTGAGGCTATCGACTCCTCTATCTATGTCGATGAGGTGCATTTCCAGAATGTCATCTTCAACTTGATGGACAATGCCGTGAAGTATCGCAAGCCTGATGAGGCGCTCAACATCACGATGAAGACCTGGAATGATGACCAGTATCTCTACCTGTCCATCACGGATACGGGTATCGGTATGAAGAAAGAGAACTTGAAGAAAATCTTCGATAAGTTCTATCGCGTACACACTGGCAATGTGCATGATGTGAAGGGCTTCGGACTCGGATTGGCATATGTCAAGAAGATCGTTGACCTGCACGATGGCGACATCAAGGTGGAAAGCGAGTTTGGCAAGGGTACAACCTTCACCATCAAGTTGCCAGTGATACATGACTAGGTAAACGAACAATTATAAATGAAAAATAATAAATAGAATATTAACAATAAAAATATACGACTATGGAAGAGAAAATAAAGATGCTTCTTTGTGAAGACGATGAGAACTTGGGTATGTTGCTCCGTGAATATTTGGAGGCTAAGGGCTATACTACCACTCTTTGCCCTGATGGAGAAGCAGGTTTCAGAGAGTTCTCTAAAAATAAGTTTGATATAGCAGTGCTTGACGTGATGATGCCTAAGAAGGATGGTTTCACCTTGGCACAGGAGATTCGTCAGTCTAATGCCGACCTTCCTATCATCTTCTTGACCGCCAAGACCTTGAAGGAGGATATCCTCGAAGGTTTCAAGTTGGGTGCCGACGACTACATCACCAAGCCATTCTCTATGGAGGAGTTGGTGTTCCGTGTAGAGGCTATCCTTCGCCGCGTACGTGGCAAGAAGAACAAGGAGTCAACCTTGTATCACATCGGTCGCTTCACCTTCGATACTCAGAAGCAGTTGCTTACCATCGATGACAAGCAGACTAAGTTGACAACCAAGGAGAACGAACTCTTGTCATTGCTCTGCTCTCATGCCAACGACATCCTTCAGCGTGACTTCGCCTTGAAGACCATCTGGATAGATGACAACTATTTCAACGCTCGCTCAATGGATGTGTATATCACCAAGTTGCGTAAGCACTTGAAAGAGGATCCTCAGATTGAGATTATCAATATCCATGGCAAGGGCTATAAGTTGATTGCTCCTGAGCAGGACTAAGAGAAAGATAGGGTATCAGAAGTACCTGGGAAAAATAAAGCCATTTGATCCGTGTAATCCGTGTCTTTAAAATGATAGGGCACAGGTTGCACGGATTGCTGGTTTTATGAGGATGTTAATGCTTGTCTTCCTTTTTGATGGAATAGACGAAGCCAGCACATCCTGCGATGATGAGGAAGAGACCTGCCAGGAGAGGAAGATTGCTCTCGAAATTGAAGATGAAGCAGGAGGCTAGGATGACCACTCCGAGCACAATCATAGTGATTCCCGAAGCGGCAACAGTTTGGAGGACATTTTTCGTCGCTCCGTACATTTTAGGGTAATTAAACTTGCTCATTTCTCTGTAAAATCTTTAAAATACAATAAAAGTATCTGATATTTAGTGCAAAAGTACAAAAAATATTTGGTTGATTGAAGAAAAAGTCGTAATTTTGCACCGCAATTCGAGAAAAGGGTGCTTTTGGCATCCGAAATCACTCGAAGAGCAACGAGAATTTATTAATAACATTATTTAATTTTAAGTAGTATGAATCAATACGAAACCGTTTTCATTTTGACTCCCGTTTTGTCTGAT
>ENA-OPCK01000060-OPCK01000060.1-human-gut-metagenome-genome-assembly--contig:-NODE-60-length-61278-cov-4.292537_pt1 | contig 61278 bp, 57 predicted proteins | sample MGYA00241249_ERZ501478 | MGnify/ENA primary metagenome ERZ501478 (study PRJEB25962, sample SAMEA2042629) | human gut metagenome | biome: human gut; feature: human-associated habitat; material: faeces...
CCCTACACTTAAGCTGGACAAGGATATGGAGAATCTGCTGGAGAATGCTGATGTTACCAGAATTTCCGTAAACCATGCAAGAGATTTTTACAAAATATATGTAAAAGCAAAACGCCTTATTTTCAAAAAAAATATCTGGAAGCTGGAGGAAAGCATTAAAAAACAGATATTTAAAAGTAAAGATATCACAGTAAAAATTATAGAGTCTTACGAGTTGTCTTCGCAGTACACACCGAAGACTCTTTTTGATGTCTATTTTGACAGTATTCTTGACGAAATAAACAGTCACAGTGTGCTTTTGTACAATCTGCTGCGCACCTCAAAGTGGAGCTTTACCGACGATACACATGTCACAGTCACACTTGAGGAGACAATAATCGCAAAGACCAGAGGCAATTCGGTCATAGAATTTCTTGAGAAGGTGTTCTGCGAGCGCTGTGGGATGGATTTTATCGTTAATCTGCAGTACGAAAAACCAAAAATCAGCAAATACCGTCAAAATGCTGACAAGCAGATTGAGCAGGAGGTGCAAAATATTGTCGCCCGCACTAAATTTGCCATGGCAAAAGATGACGGTGATGAAGATGCTAAAGTGGCTGTCGATGACGGTGCAATGTTTGTAGGAGGCAGTGAAAATACATCTGATACAAAAAAGAGTGGCACATCAGATTTTCCTAAAGCCTCAGATAAGAAGAATGAAGCGAAGACAGGCACTGATAAAAAGCCTGAGAAGAAGTTTGAAAAGAAGTTCGAGAAAAAGTTCGAGCGCAAGGGAGATTTCAGACGTAAATATGATAATGACCCTGATATCGTGTACGGAAGAAGCTTTGATGATGAAGAGATGTCCATTGAAAAGATTGACGGTCCTATCGGTGAGGTTACAATAAAGGGCAAGATCCTTACGGTTGAATCCCGTGAAATCAGAAACGAAAAGACCATCATTATGTTTGCGGTCACTGATTTCACAGACACCATCATGCTCAAGCTCTTTGCCAGAAATGATGACGTAGCAGATATTCTTGCATATATTGCCCCTGGCAACTTTGTTAAGGCAAAGGGAGTTGTGACTGTAGATAAATATGACAGTGATTTGTCAATAAGCTCAATAGTCGGACTTAAAAAGATACCTGATTTTACATCAAAGAGGGAGGATACTGCTGCCGAAAAACGTGTTGAGCTTCACTGTCACACCAAGATGAGTGACATGGATGGCGTGTCTGACGTAAAGGATATTGTGAAGTGTGCCATGCGCTGGGGGCACAAGGCCATTGCTATTACAGACCACGGTGATGTGCAGGCATTCCCTGATGCTAACCATACTGTGGATGACAAATTCAAGGTCATTTACGGTGTGGAAGCATATCTGGTCGATGATACAAAGGATATTGTGGAGAATGCAGCCGGTCAGTCGCTGGATGACAAGTACGTGGTATTTGATATAGAGACAACAGGCTTTTCTCCGGAAAAGAATAAAATCATAGAAATAGGTGCGGTGAAGGTCATCGGTGGCGAGATTGTAGACCGCTATTCCACATTTATAAACCCTGAGGTACCTATTCCGTTCAGGATTGAGGAACTCACCTCGATAAGGGATGACATGGTTATCACATCGCCAACAGTGGATGTCATACTGCCACAGTTTATGGAGTTTTGCAAGGACTGCATCATGGTCGCCCACAATGCTGACTTTGATATGAGCTTTATAAAGCGAAACTGCGCGTTGCTTGGCATGGAGTGTAATCCTACAATTGTGGACACGGTGGCTCTTGCGAGAGTACTTCTGCCACAGCTAAACAGATTTAAGCTGGATACAGTGGCCAAGGCTCTAAACATCTCGCTTGACCATCATCACAGAGCGGTGGATGATGCCGCATGTACCGCAGAGATATTTGTCAAATTCATAGAAAAGCTAAAGGACAGGGGCATATCAAGCTTAGATGAGGTAAATGCCCTGGCAAAATCATCTGTTGAGATGATAAGGAAGATGCCTACATACCATGCCATCATTCTTGCAACCTGTGACCAGGGGCGTACCAATCTCTACAGGCTTATCTCACTGTCACACATCAAGTATTATAATAAGAGACCACGAATACCAAAATCAGAGTTTAACAAGTATCGTGATGGGCTTTTAATAGGCTCAGCCTGTGAGGCAGGAGAGCTTTACAGGGCCATTTTAAACGGAAGACCACAGGAGGAAATCACAAGACTTGTGAATTTCTATGATTACCTGGAGATACAGCCTCTTGGCAACAACGCATTTATGATACGTGACGAGGATTCCGATATTGCTTCAAACGATGACCTTATCGATATAAATAAGCGAATCGTAAAGCTTGGAGAGGAATTTGGAAAGCTGGTTGTTGCAACCTGTGACGTACATTTCTTAAATCCCGAGGACGAGATATACCGTCGTATTATCATGGCCGGTAAGGGCTTTAAGGATGCAGATGAGCAGGCTCCGCTTTATTTAAGGACCACAGAGGAAATGCTAAAGGAGTTTGAATATCTCGGAAGCAAAAAGGCTGAGGAGGTAGTCATCACCAATACCAATAAGATAGCAGACATGTGTGAGCGTATCTCACCGGTCAGACCTGATAAATGTCCGCCAGTTATTGAAAACTCTGACGGTATGCTTCGTGAAATCTGCTATAACAAGGCAAACAGGATGTACGGTGATCCGCTGCCGCCGATAGTTAAGGAGCGTCTTGACAGAGAGCTTAACTCTATTATTTCAAACGGCTATGCCGTAATGTACATCATCGCACAGAAGCTTGTGTGGAAATCAAATGAGGACGGCTACCTGGTTGGCTCACGAGGCTCCGTAGGAAGCTCATTTGTCGCAACCATGTCAGGTATCACAGAGGTTAATCCGCTGCATGCTCACTATTTGTGTACTCACTGCAAATACAGTGATTTTGACTCACCAGAGGTACAGGCATTTTCAGGCCGTGGTGGCTGTGATATGCCGGATAAGCTCTGTCCAAAGTGCGGCAGACCGTTAAGCAAGGAGGGCTTTGATATTCCATTTGAGACTTTCCTCGGTTTCAAGGGAAACAAGGAGCCGGATATCGATCTTAACTTCTCAGGTGAGTACCAGTCAAAGGCACACAAATATACCGAGGTTATTTTCGGTGAGGGCCAGACCTTTAAAGCCGGAACCATAGGTACACTTGCTGACAAGACCGCATTTGGATACATTAAAAACTATTATGAGGAGCGCGGTGTCAGAAAGCGAAACTGCGAGATAGACAGGATAGTGCAGGGCTGCGTTGGTGTTCGACGTACTACGGGACAGCATCCGGGTGGTATAGTCGTGCTGCCGATGGGTGAGGAGATTAATACCTTTACTCCTGTACAGCATCCTGCGAATGATATGACCGTTGACATCACGACAACGCATTTTGACTACCATTCAATCGACCACAACCTGTTAAAGCTCGATATACTTGGACACGATGATCCTACCATGATTCGTATGCTGCAGGATCTGACAGGTGTTGACCCGACAAAGATTCCGCTTGACGACAAAGCTGTCATGTCACTGTTTCAGAACACCTCCGCTTTGGGCATAGAGCCTGAGGATATCGATGGATGTCCGCTTGGAGCTTTAGGTATACCGGAGTTTGGTACCGATTTTGCCATGGGCATGCTCCTTGATACAAAGCCAAAGGAGTTTTCTGACCTCATTCGTATCGCCGGATTATCACACGGCACCGACGTATGGCTTGGCAATGCACAGACTCTTATCGAGGAAGGCACAGCTACCATTTCAACCTGTATCTGTACCAGAGATGATATTATGACATATCTGATTTCCATGGGGCTTGAATCTGAGGAAGCCTTCAACATCATGGAGAAAGTGCGAAAGGGCATTATTGCCAAGGGCAAATGCCCTCAGTGGCCACAGTGGAAGGAGGATATGAAGGCACACGGTGTGCCTGACTGGTATATCTGGTCATGCGAGAAAATCAAGTACATGTTCCCTAAGGCCCATGCTGCGGCATACGTTATGATGGCATGGAGAATCGCCTACTGTAAGGTTTTCTATCCTCTTGCATACTACGCAGCATACTTTTCAATCCGTGCCACAGGCTTTTCATATGAGCTTATGTGTCAGGGAAAGGACCGACTCGAAAACTACATGAAGGACTATAAGAAAAGAAAAGACACGCTGTCAAACAAGGAGCAGGATGTATTTAAGGACATGCGTATCGTACAGGAGATGTATGCCAGAGGCTTTGATTTCATGCCTCTTGATATATACAGGGCTCACCCTAACCGTTTCCAGATAATTGACGGTAAGCTCATGCCGGCCATAAACAGTATTGACGGACTAGGCGACAATGCCGCTATTTATATTTCGGAAGCGGCAAAGGACGGACCATTCCTCTCAAAGGATGATTTCAGGGAGAGAACTCATGTATCGCGAACAGCCGTAGACCTCATGTCAGATTTGGGACTGCTTGGTTCACTGCCGGAGTCAAACCAGCTTTCACTTTTCGATTTCGGAGCATAATCCGGCAGTTTAACATAAAACATATACTTTAACAATAATAAAAATCCACTACTCATTGACAGACTCATAAATCTGTAAATAGGGTAGTGGATTTTGTGTATAATATGTATTGATTTTAAATATTAAATCTTATTTTAATTTTCTTCAATAAAATCTATCTGATACTCATCCATGTACTTGATACGTGCAAGTGAGTAAACCTCATAGCCCTGCTCGTTGATCTTTCTTCTGCCAGGCTGGAATGACTTCTCAATAAGGATTCCTATACCGGCAACTGTAGCGTGAGCCATGCGAAGAAGTCTGATGGCACCTGTAGCAGCCTCTCCGTCAGCCATGAAATCATCAATCAAAAGAATATTGTCATCCTCTGAGATAACATCGCGTGAGAGCGTAAGCTCATAGCTCTTCTCTGTTGTAAATGAAGTAACCTGTGTCTGATATAAATCATTATGTAATGTCTTTGAAGGCTGCTTCTTTAAAATAACAAGCGGTACATTCATCTTGGCTGCTGCCATAAGTGCAGGAGCAATTCCTGAGCTCTCTATTGTGACAACCTTTGTGATTCCCTTATCGGCAAAGTGATTTGCGAAATCCTCACCGATGTGCTCCATAAGCACAGGATCTACCTGATGGTTGATAAATTTGTTGACCTTTAAGATGTTTGTGCCAATTACCTGGCCATCCTTGAGAATTCGATCTTGCAGTTCTTTCATTTTGTTCACCTCATAAAAAATAAATTGTTATTATTATAGCACTATTCTTCGACAATATCACTATAAATTTTAGAATAAATTTCTTCAACCATATGATCGAGGAAGCTTTCCTCAAGCAGGCTGTATTTTTCAGTAATGACTGATGTGATAAGCTCAGCTCTTTTATAGTATAAATCACCTGAGCAGGCATCTCCTTTTTCACCAGATGACGCTAAAGTCATAAGCTCGTCCCTATGAGTGACGGTCACGTATTCCATGATTTCCTCTTCGAGGGAATTATTCCGGTCAATTTTTTTTGAAATGTCCTTTAGCTCCATAAATGACTTCATTCCTATGATAAAAAATATCAAGAAAACAAGCCCCATTACGATAGAAACCATGAGCTTGTTTACCGAGTCTAAAGCGGCAAGCTTTATAACTCCTGTATCAAGCAGCACAATAGCAATAAGCCCTATCGCACCGACTCCGGTGAAGCACTGTCCGGTTGCTTTTGTATCCTCGTATCGTTTTTGTTCATCAACGTATATTTTCATACGGCCTCCATATTGTTTAATTATAGTTATATGTTATAATGAAACGATGAAAATTACAATATTATGTGTAGGAAAAGTTAAAGAAAAATTTTACAGAGATGCGATTGCTGAGTACTCAAAGCGCCTAAGCCGTTACTGTAAGCTTGAAATTACTGAGGTTTCCGATGAAAAGACAAGCGAACAGGCCACACAGACAGAGATAGACATCGTAAAAAATAAAGAAGGTGAGAGGCTTCTTAAAAATATAAAAGACGATGCATATGTATTTTGTCTGGCAATAGATGGAAAACAGCTTGATTCGGTTGAGCTGTCACAGAAGATGGATAAGCTTATGACAGGAGGCAAAAGTCATCTTGTTTTTGTAATAGGAGGCTCTCTAGGGCTGTCCGATGATGTATTAAAGTGCGCTGATTATAAGCTTTCATTTTCTAAAATGACATTCCCCCATCAGCTCATGCGCGTAATTTTACTGGAGCAGATTTACAGGTCGTTTCGCATCAGCAATAATGAGCCGTACCACAAATAATCGGCATAATTCAGCCTAAATAAACATATGTTAATATATGAAGATGCAAAAAGTAACTGATTCGTTCGAGCTTCCAAAGGACATAGTGCTAGGGCTTCCAATTGTAACAGCATATGGTTATAATGAGTTGACTATAGAAAACCATAAGGGTATTCTGTCATTTTCGGACAAGGCCGTAACTGTAAGGGCAGCAGACAGTACCATAAAAATATCCGGCAGCCGCCTTGAAATCAAGGAATTTACAAAGGATTTAATAATAATAGCCGGTCATTTAAAGGGTGTTATATATGAGTATTAAAGCTTATGCAACAGTAAAGCTAACAGGCTGTAATATCAGGCGCTTCATAAATCTGTGCACGGCAAACCATATAAAAATATGGAACCTTAAATATGTAAGTCCAAAGGAATATGAGGCCTGCTGCAATACAGAAGATATTTTTCTAATGAAGCCGCACCTGAAAAAGACGCATACAAGGCTTCTCGTGGTAAAAAGGCAGGGATACTTTGCAATAAGAGCATTTCTATATAAAATACGTATTATTACGGCTGCAATTACCGGCGTTTTTTGTATACATGCACTCATCTGCACAAGAATCTGGCACATTGTGCCTGAAGGAAACCGTTTCACGTATGATGAGTCGGTCATCTCCTTTATGGAGAGTGAAAATGTAACAATAGGCAGCCACAAGAGAGCAGATTACAGCCTCCTTGAAAAGAAGCTTGAGGAAAAATATCCCGATATCACGTGGTGCAGTATATACATAGAAAAAAATACCATGAAAATTGATATATCAGAGGGAATTAATTATAGGTAAATTATGACAAATTTTATTTTTATGTTATAATGAAAAATATTTTGATTGAAAGGCACATGAGCTAATGAGTTTAAATGAAGTATCTATAAAAATACCGGGCGAATATATTCCAAACGTCTTTGGACAGTTTGATGCATTCGCCAAGAAAATAGAGCGCACACTGCACGTAACACTTGTCTTAAGAGATGATTCCTTAAAGATTATCGGAGCGCAGGGGAATATTGATGGGGCAAAAGAGGTGTTCGAGCAGCTCATTGCGCTGGCTGAGAGAGGCAACATCATTACAGAGCAGAACGTAAACTATGCACTTGCACTTTTAGAGGAGCATAGAGGCAGTGAGATTGTTGAGATTGACAAGGATATCATTTGTCACACAATAAATGGCAAGCCTGTAAAGCCAAAAACCATAGGCCAGAAGGAATATGTCGATGCAATCAGGAAAAAGATGATTGTGTTTGGCATGGGTCCTGCCGGAACAGGAAAGACCTATCTTGCCATGGCAATGGCTATAACAGCTTTTAAAAATGAGCAGGTGGGCCGTATTATTCTGACACGCCCTGCGATTGAAGCAGGCGAGAAGCTAGGCTTTCTGCCGGGAGATCTGCAGAGCAAGATTGACCCATATTTGAGACCGTTGTACGATGCTCTTTATCAGATAATGGGAGCTGAGAGCTTCCAGCGCAACATGGAAAAGGGCCTTATTGAGGTGGCTCCTCTTGCGTACATGAGAGGCCGTACACTTGACAATGCATTTATCATACTTGATGAGGCACAGAATACAACTCCTGCACAGATGAAGATGTTTCTTACACGAATCGGCTTTGGCTCAAAGGTTGTCGTGACAGGTGATGCGACACAAAAGGATCTTGCACCGGGAGCAAAATCAGGGCTTGATGTGGCACTTAGGGTGCTTAAAAAAATAGATGATATAGGCATATGCAATCTGACAAGCAAGGATGTCGTGCGTCATCCGCTTGTACAAAAAATCGTTCAGGCATATGATGATTATGAAAATAAGCAGACTGCAAAGACTGCAAGAAAGCAGAGGAAGAGCAATTGAGAAGGGTTGTATCACTAATATCAATTTTTATATCAATCTTAGCTCTTTCATTTGTGCTGTGTCTGCTTGGTGATGTATATCCGGATGAGTGGATATGCATGGGTTTTTTAGATATCATATTTTATATGCTGCTTTTATTCGAGCTTGAGTACGAGCGGAACACACTGCAGCTGTCGAACAACTCAAGAACTGATTATCTTAGGTTTACGTTTGCGTTTATCATTTGCTCTGTAGTGTGTATCATAAGCGGTTTTATGCCACTGTACAGCAGGCCGGTGATGATTTTTCCTATATTGCTTTGTCTGATTGGCAATGAGTTTCTGGCTTTTATAAGCGGTACTTATTTTTGTATATTGCTTTCAATCACTGTATCCGGCGACTGCTTTGAGCTCGTATGTGAGCTGCTTCTTGTAATCACAGGTGCTATCCTTGCAAAGATGCTAAAGGAGGACAAGCTTCAGATATGTATATATCTGATCACAATCAGTATGAGCATTGTGACACCGGGCATATTCTATTATATGTCAACAAAGGAGTTTTCTGTTTCCGTTATTATTGCCGGAGCTGTAAGCGGCATGATTGTTTCGCTTATCGGCATCATTTGTGCCAGGGTATTTAAGCCACTTAGCACTGATGAAACAAATGACAGGCTTATAGCAATAATAGAGGAGGATTTTCCTGCTGTAAAGCAGCTTAAAAAGAACAATTTCTCTGAATACAATCATGGCAATTTCGTATCGACGATTGCCATAAAGGCTGCAAAGGCTGCAGGACTGGACACAGCGCTATGTGCAGCAGGAGGCTTTTATTACCGCATAGGGCAGTGGCAGAAGCATAAAAGCGTCATGGAAGGAGTGGAACAGGCATTAGCCATGCATTTTCCTGAAAAGCTGACCAATATACTCTATGAGTACTATGGCAAGCTAAGACACCCACAGACCCCTGAATCCGCACTCATCCATATGGTCGATGCTTTAATAGTAAGGCTTGATCATATCAAAAACGATGTGGCAGACAGTGAATGGAATCACGAGATACTTATTATCCAGACATTAAATGAACTGTCAAGCTCAGGAATGTATGATGAATCAGGGCTTTCCATGAATCACTTTTTAAAAATACGAGACTATCTTACAAAGGAGGAGCTGCTTAAATGAGTTTTTTTATCGAAAAAGAAGTAGAATGCAATTTTAATTTTGATTATGAAAAGGTCGCAGAAGCTGTTGTTTCTGCTTCACTTGAGCATGAGAGCTTTCCGTATGAGGCGGAGGTTAATCTGACACTGACAGACAATGAAGGGATACATGCCATCAATAAGGAGTACAGACAGATAGACAGGCCTACAGATGTATTATCTTTTCCGATGCTTTCATATGAAACACCCGGAGATTTTTCTTTCCTTTCAGATGAGAATGAGGATGATTTCAATCCTGATACAGGAGAGGTCATGCTAGGTGACATAATCATATCCGTTGACAAGGTAAAGGAGCAGGCCGTAGAATACGGACACAGCGAAAAAAGAGAGTTTGCCTTTCTGATTACACACAGCATGCTTCATCTGTTCGGATATGACCACATGGAGGCTGATGAGGCTGCCGTAATGGAAGAGCACCAGAGAAAAATACTTGACGCTTTAGGTATAACACGCTAATATTTAATCTGGTTATCAATTGAAACAGAGGATTTATAAATGTCTAAAAAAAATAACGGGGCAAGCAATGCCTTAGTACAGGGCTCTATACTTGCCGTAGCATCTATAATAAGCAGAATAATAGGACTCATATATCGCATACCGATGCAGCGTATATTGGGCGATATCGGAATCGGCTATTATTCCACAGCCTTTGAAATATATAATGTCATGCTGATTATATCATCATACAGCTTACCACTTGCCGTATCAAAGATGGTTTCAGCCCAGATGGCAAAAAAGAGGCGGACTGCGACGTATCAGATACTGAAGTGCGCTCTGCTTTTTGCAACCATCAGTGGCACAACGGTGGCACTCATACTGTTTTTTGGTGGCAATTTTTTTGCAACAACGCTTCTTAACACACCATACAGTATTTTTGCTTTAAGAGTACTGGCTCCCGGGCTTTTGGTAGTTGCAGTGCTCGGCGTCATCAGAGGCTTTTTCCAGGGACTGGGTACTATGATGCCGAGTGCCGTCTCACAGATAATAGAGCAGATAGTAAATGCCATAGTCAGTGTATGGGCTGCATATGTGCTATACCGTACAGGTACAAGGATTGGCGCAGTGCTTGGTGACAAGGAGCACTATGCCGCAGCATATGGTGCAGCCGGTGGTACACTTGGAACAGTGCTTGGCTCTGTAGCGGCTCTTTTATTTGTAGTATTTATCTTTGCTATCTATATGAAGGTGTTCAAGAGGCAGATGAAAAGAGAACGAAATGTCAGGGTGAGCTCATTTGGCTACACAATGAAGATTCTTGTAATTACGGTTATTCCTGTGCTTTTAAGTACTACTATATACAATATCAGTGGTATTATCGACCAGGGTATTTTCAAGCAGGTTGCACTGCTTCAGGGATACACTCAGAATGATATAGACGTATGGTGGGGTGTATACACCGGAAAGTACAAGCTTTTAATCAATGTGCCTATATCCATAGCATCAGCTATGGCAGCATCCTTTGTGCCGGTGCTTACAGGCGCATATCACAGGGACGATATGGAGGCAGTGAGAGGACAGATTAATCTTTCCACACGCTTTATCATGGTTGTCGCATTCCCATGTGCAGTAGGGCTTGCCGTGTTTGGACTGCCAATATTTAATATACTGTTCTCAAGCACCCGTGCAACAAATGCTGAGGCATCACTTATGATGTATGTCGGTGCGGTTGCGGTAGTATTTTACTCGCTTTCCACTCTGTCCAACGGACTGCTGCAGGGCATTGACAGGCTCAAAGTTCCGGTAATCAACGCTGCGATATCCATTGTAGCGCATGTCATAGTACTCATACTGCTTATGCTCATATTCAGGCTCAATATACATGCAGTTGTGCTTGCCAATACGTTTTTTGCATTGCTCATGTGCTTTATGAACAGCATGGCTTTAAAGAAGTACAGCGGCTTTAAGCAGGAAATAAAAAAGACCTTTATCATACCGGCCATCAGCTCGCTTATAATGGGAGTTATTTCGTATATAGTATACTTTATACTTTACAAGGCCTGTCATATTGAGATTATCGCCTTCATTCTTGCTGCAATCATTGCGGTTATCTCATATGCAGTGGCGCTGCTTTTACTCAAGGGACTGACTGAGGATGAGCTTAGACATTTTCCAAAGGGCACACTTATCATAAAAGTGGCAAAAAAATGTCATTTATTATAAAATTGAATAAATAACAAAAATTTACAGATACTGATTTTGAGGTGATAATATGAAAAGCAAAATCAGTATCTGTTTTTTAACTATTGTTGTAATTCTTCTTGCACTTGTTATAATAGAAAAAATCAATACGCAAAGAGCTGCAGACAAGGCTGCTATAATTGCACAAAGCAATGAAAATGATAAAGAAGAAAAAAATGAAAAAGAAAGCCTTCTGACATCAAATGAGGCTAAGAATGCAAAATACTGCATCAAAAATGACTCCGGAATGCTGTCTGTATACAACGCCACTGCAAGTGAAAAATACTTTGACACAGGCGTGTATTTTGAAGAACTGCCCGATGAAGCAAAAAATAAGGTTACAAATGGACTCTACTTTTTTAACGAAACTGATTTGTACGATTTTCTTGAAAGCTATTCAAGTTAATGTTAAAATAAATCAGTTAGGGGAAAGAATATGTACGATGTAATTATAATAGGTGCCGGTGCATCCGGGCTGATGGCGGCAGCAGCTGCTGCATCAAAGGGAGCACGTGTGGCACTTTTAGAGCACAAGGATGATATAGGAAAGAAAATACTTGCAACCGGAAACGGCAGATGTAATTTCACAAACACTGATATGTCTGTAAATAAGTTTCACGGCAGTAAAGCGCTGATTAAAAACGGGTTGTCGCAATTTAATTATGCAGACACAATACGTTTTTTTAAAGAACTTGGAATACCTGCATATGACAATGCAGGCTACATTTATCCAAATTCAAGACAGGCTGCATCTGTTGTGGCAGCCTTTCGCATGGAACTTATGAGGCTTCATGTGGATGTGAAAACAGGCATTAGTATTACAGAAATCAAGACTGCAAGGATTACGGCTGAGGACACAAAGTCTGCTGCTAATCCGGCAACTAATAAGAAGACAGATGACCGGACCGGTTACTGCATCCAAACAGACAATGGCAGCTTTAAGTCCAAAAAGCTTATCATAGCGTGTGGCCTTACGGCTTCCCCGAAGCTTGGAAGTGACGGAAGCCTGTTTCGACAGATAGAAGCTCTCGGACATCATATTCAAAAGCCATTACCCGCGCTTTGCGGCTTTAGCTGTGATGGTCTTAATTTCAAAAAAATCACAGGTGTCAGGTGCGATGCTACCGTCGCTTCCGTGATAGACGGTCAAATGACAGAGCAAAATACAGGGGAGCTGCAGTTAGCTGACTATGGCATCTCAGGCATCCCTGTTTTTCAGATTTCAAGTCTTATGTCAAGAGCCCTCGATAAAGGTCAAAGGGTCGAGGTGATAATTGACTTTTTGCCGGCTTTTAGTGATGATGAGCTTAATGGGTACATAAAGGACAGAAGCATTACAACGACAGACAACCGCTCGTTAAATGAGATGCTTAACGGACTTTTAAACAATAAGCTTCTTCTTGAGCTGATACACAAATCAGGTGTATCTCCTGACAAAAAGGGAAGGCTGTTGACAGATGATGATTGTAAAAGTCTCACCCGCTCAATAAAGCATACAGCCGTTTCGGTAAAAAAGCCAAGAGGAGCCGAATTTGCACAGGTGTGTGCAGGCGGCATATATACAAAGGAAATAGATGTACGTACATTGGAGTCCAAAATCCATCCGGGGCTTTACTTTTGCGGCGAGCTGCTTGATGTGGACGGCATATGCGGTGGCTACAATCTGCAGTGGGCATGGACAAGTGGATATATAGCAGGAGAAATGCAGTAAATGATTAAAATTAACCAGATAAAGCTCCCCGTCACACACAGTGATGAGGCATTAAAAAAGAAAATAATAAAAATGCTTAAGCTCAATGCCAAGACAGGCTTTACATACCGGATATTAAAGAAATCACTTGACGCGCGTAAAAAGCCTGAGCTGTTCTATACATATTCAGTTGCTGTAGAGATAGAGGATACAAAAAATAGCGAAGAAGCAATTGTAAAAAAAGCAGCCAGCTCATCTGTGCTCATATATAAAGAAAAAGAGTACATGATACCTGCATGCGGCCATATACCGCTTGACAGGCGACCTGTTATTGCAGGGGCAGGACCTGCCGGCTTGTTTTGTGCATATATACTGGCAGAGGCAGGTTTTCGCCCGATAGTTATCGAGCGTGGCAGCCGGGTTGAGAAAAGAACCTGCGATGTACAAAAATTCTGGGAGAGCGGCATACTTAATCCCAAAAGCAATGTACAGTTTGGTGAGGGCGGTGCCGGAACCTTTTCAGACGGCAAGCTGAATACATCCGTAAAGGATCCTTCGGGCAGAAATCGTCTTGTGCTTGAGACATTTGTGCGCTTTGGGGCAGATCCGTCCATACTTTATGACAACAAGCCACATATTGGTACTGATGTACTTTCAGAAGTAATTGTCAATATGCGTGAGTTTTTGGTTGACAATGGTGCTACATTTGTATTTGATACCTGTGTAAACAATCTTGACATAGTTTCCCAAAAGCTATTAAGTGTTTACACGGATTCTGACAGTAACAGTAATAGTGAGATAAAGACAGATGTATGCGTTCTGGCACTCGGACACAGCGCCAGAGATACATTTGATATGCTTTACAACAAAGGCTTTGATATGGAGTGCAAGAGCTTTGCAGTCGGCTTTCGCGTGGAGCATCCGCAGCGCATGATAGATGAATCACAGTATGGTATTCAAAAGAAAATCATACTTCCTCCAAGTCCTTATAAGGTTACCTCCAATTTTCCGAATGGCAGAGGAGTCTATTCATTCTGCATGTGTCCGGGAGGATATGTGGTCAACTCATCGTCAACCGAAAATCACACAGTGGTTAACGGCATGAGCTATCACGACAGAAACAGCAAAAATGCGAACAGTGCCATCATAGTATCTGTTTCGCCGAAGGATTTCGGAGCAGATGATGCCCTCGCCGGAGTGAGATATCAGGAAAAGCTTGAGACAGAAAATTATAAGCGAGGCAATGGTTTAATACCACAGCAGCTTTTCGGTGATTTCTGTGATAACAGATTAACAACAGCATACGGTAATTTTGGCTCCTGTACAAAGGGAAACACCGTCTTTGCAAAGCTGAATGGACTGATGAACGCTGACATGGAGCAGTCGTTCAAGCTTGGAATGGAACATTTTGGTCATCTGATACATGGCTTTGACAGAAAAGATGCAATTCTGTCCGGTATGGAGACACGCACATCTTCTCCGCTTCGCATAAAAAGAGATGAATCCTTTGAGAGCAACATCTCGGGTGTATACCCTTGCGGAGAGGGCGCAGGCTATGCAGGAGGCATTACATCTGCGGCAATCGACGGCATAAAGGTCGCAGAAGCAATTATTAAAAAATATAGGCCGGATTTTAAATAATATTTATACACATGAATAATATTTATACACGTAAAGAGAGGAAATATTCGTGGCAGAAGTATCACCAATGATGCAGCATTATCTGCAGACAAAAGAACAATATAAGGATTGTATTTTATTTTATCGCTTAGGAGACTTCTATGAGATGTTTTTTGACGATGCGATAATGGTTTCAAAGGAGCTTGAGCTTACACTCACCGGCAAAAACTGCGGACTTGAAGAAAGAGCTCCTATGTGTGGAGTACCGTTTCACGCGGCAGACTCATATATCAACAGACTCGTATCAAACGGTCACAAGGTAGCTATCTGTGAACAGATGGAGGATCCAAAGCAGGCAAAGGGAATCGTAAAGCGAGAGGTAATCCGTGTTGTGACACCTGGCACAAACACTGATATGGCTTCTTTAGATGAAGCAAAAAACAATTACATAATGTCGATTGTATACACTGAGGACAAATACGGCATAGCGACCTGTGATGTCACAACAGGTGATTTTTTTACGACAGAGGTGGATACGGAAAGAAAGCTGTTAGATGAGGTGAGCAGATTTAATCCATCGGAAATCATATGTAATGAAGCCTTCTACATGAGCGGAATAGATGTTGACGATATGAAAAACAGACTGTCAATTACTGTTTCAGCACTAGACTCATGGTATTTTTCTGATGGTCTTGCAAATGAGACACTGCTTTCACATTTCCACGTACAGACAATAAATGCTCTGGGACTTGAGGATTATGAGAGTGGAGTCATAGCTGCCGGCGCCCTGTTAAAGTACCTTTATGAGACGCAGATGAACTCTCTCGACAATATACTTGAGCTTCATCCCTACTCAATAGGCAAATATATGATAATAGACAGCTCATCAAGACGTAATTTGGAGCTTGTAGATACCCTTCGTGAAAAGCAAAAGAGAGGCTCACTGCTTTGGGTACTCGATAAGACACGTACGGCTATGGGAGCAAGACTGCTTCGCACCTATGTCGAGCAGCCTCTTATCGAAAAGGCAGAGATAATAAAGCGCCAGAAGCTTATCGAAGCCCTTAATGCAAACGAAATCACAAGAGATGAAATCAGGGAATACCTTAATCCTATTTATGACCTTGAGCGTCTCATCACAAGAATCACCTACCAGTCAGCCAATCCGCGCGACCTTATTGCCTTCAGGGATTCTTTAAAAATGCTTCCACCAATAAAGCAGCAGCTTTCAGACATACCGTGTGAGCTTACCGATGAGATTAATGAAGAGTTCGACGAGCTTAAGGATATATATGAGCTTTTACTTTCATCCATTGAGGATGAGCCGCCTATCTCACAGCGTGACGGAGATATCATAAAAGCTGGCTACAACGAGGAGGTTGACCGTCTTCGAGACGCAAAAACCAAGGGAAAGACATGGCTTGCAGAGCTTGAAGCCGGTGAGCGTGAAAAAACAGGCATCAAAAACTTAAGAATCAAGTATAACAAAGTGTTCGGATATTACCTTGAGGTCACAAACTCCTTCAAGGATATGGTTCCGGATTATTACGTGAGGAAACAGACACTCACCAATGCAGAGCGCTACATCACACCGGAGCTTAAGGAGCTTGAGGATACCATTCTTGGAGCTGAAGACAGGCTCACATCACTTGAGTATGAGCTGTTTCGTGATGTAAGAAAACAGATTTCCTGCAATGTTTCAAGGATTCAGAAAACAGCCAGAGCTATAGCACAGATTGATGTTTTTGCTTCGCTTGCTCTTGTTGCCAGCCAGAATAATTACTGCAAGCCAAAGATAAATGAAAGCGGAATAATAGACATAAAAAACGGACGTCATCCTGTAGTTGAAAAAATGATTACAAATGACATGTTTATAGAAAACGATACATATCTGGATCAGCACAAAAACAGAATCTCAATCATCACAGGGCCAAACATGGCCGGTAAATCTACCTACATGAGACAGACAGCACTTATCGTTCTCATGGCACAGATTGGAAGCTTTGTACCTGCACAAACTGCAAATATCGGTATTGTAGACCGTATCTTCACGCGAGTCGGTGCATCTGACGACCTTGCAAGCGGCCAGAGTACATTTATGGTTGAGATGAACGAGGTGGCAAATATACTAAGGAATGCGACCGCCAAATCCCTGCTCATTCTCGATGAGATTGGGCGAGGCACGAGTACATTTGACGGACTAAGCATCGCCTGGGCAGTTGTAGAGCATATAAGTAATCCAAAGCTCCTCGGAGCAAAGACGCTTTTTGCAACCCATTATCACGAGCTCACCGAGCTTGAGGGCAAGCTTGACAGTGTAAATAACTATTGCATCGCTGTAAAGGAAAAGGGCGATGATATAGTTTTCTTAAGAAAAATCGTAAAGGGCGGAGCTGACAGAAGCTATGGTATACAGGTTGCAAAGCTTGCAGGTCTGCCGGATTCAGTCATAGAGCGTGCCAAGGAAATCGCAGAGCAGCTTGTTGCAAATGATATCACAGATACTGTAAAAAGCATATCCGTTGACACTGGTCACAAGCATAAAAAGGAGCATCTTGACGAGGTTGATATGACACAGATTTCACTTTTCGACACAGTTAAGGATGATGACATAATTGATGAGCTTCGAAGCATAGACATAGGCAACATGACACCACTTGATGCGTTAAACAAGCTGTATCAGCTCCAGAACAAGGTTAAAAACCGCTGGTAGAAAGGATTAAAATGCCAAATATTGCCATATTAAATCAGGAAACAATAGATAAAATAGCTGCAGGAGAGGTTGTTGAGCGTCCGTGCTCCGTGGTAAAGGAGCTGGTGGAAAATGCCATAGATGCAGGCTCCACAGCCATTACTGTCGAGATAAAGGAGGGCGGAATCTCATTCATCCGTATCACCGACAACGGATGCGGAATTGAAAGAGAACAGGTTGCAGTTGCATTTTACCGTCACAGCACAAGTAAAATCCGCTCGGCAGAGGATTTACTCACAGTAAAGTCTCTCGGCTTCAGAGGTGAGGCGCTGTCAAGTATCTCGGCCGTTGCCCGCGTTGAGCTTATCACAAAAACCTACGATGAGCTCACCGGCACCAGATATGTGATTGAGGGCTCGAAGGAGCTTTCCAACGAGGAAATCGGTGCTCCGGACGGTACTACCTTCATAGTAAAGGATTTGTTTTATAATGTTCCTGCAAGACGTAAGTTTTTAAAGACAGCACAGACAGAGGGCAGCTACATAAGCGATATGGTTGAAAAGCTTGCGCTTTCGCATCCCGATATATCGTTTAAGTTCATAAACAATAACCAGACAAAGCTTCACACCTCAGGAAACGGCAACAGAAAGGATATCATATACCATATATTCGGTCGCGAGATATCGTCATCACTGCTTGAGGTGAAGCATGAATGCGAATACTTTAAGGTGGAAGGCTTTATAGGAAAGCCTGTCATCACGAGGGGCAACAGAAATTATGAGAATTATTTCATAAACGGCAGATATGTAAAGAGCAATATATTGTCACGCGCTATCGAGGAGGCCTACAAGAGCTTTCTAATGCAGCATCAGTATCCGTTTACAGTGCTTTACTTCACATTTTTCAGTGAACTGGATGTCAACGTGCATCCGACCAAGATGGAGCTTAGGTTCGACAACAACAACGAGATATATGTTGAATTGTGTGACACAATATATGCAATTCTATCCCACAAGGAGATGATTCCCGAGGTGCCTATAGACAGTACGCCGGCGCCTAAAAAGATAGTGCATGAGTATAAGGAGCCAATACCGGAGCCGTTTGAGAAGAGGCGTATCAATGAGGTGAGGGCAGCGGAATCAAGGAGTGTGTACGGACAGAGCGTGACGTCAACAGTAAAAAATTACTCAGCAACAGAACCTGCTGCAAAAGCGCCTGCTGTTAATGAGCAACTCACAGATAACACATCAAAGATGCAGACTGCTAAAGCATCTGCATCTGCGCTTGTTGCTGGCACCGGCAATTCAGTGGAACTAACGCCTGAGACTTCCACCGCGTATGAACCTGCACAGGTTGTCACCGGCACCCAGCAGACACTCGGCGATTACGACAAGGTTTTTCTTACAGAAAGCTCAAAGAAGCAGTTTTCCATCATAGGCCAGCTCTTTAAGACATACTGGTTAATAGAGTTTGAGGACAAGCTGTACATCATAGACCAGCATGCAGCTCATGAGAAGGTGCTGTATGAAAAAACGATGGCAAGACTTGCCAATAAGGATTTTACATCACAGCGCATAAGCCCTCCGATTGTCATGACACTTGATGCCAGGGAATGTGAGATGCTTGAGAAATACAGGCCGCAGATAGAACAGTTTGGCTATGAGGTGGAGCATTTTGGCGGCAAGGAATACATGATCAGTGCAATTCCGGATAATTTGTTTAACATAGATATGAAGGATCTGTTTATAGAGATGCTCGATGATTTTTCCAATGCGACAGGCAGGCAGACTCCTGATATCATCACGGAAAAGGTCGCATCCATGTCGTGCAAGGCAGCAGTCAAGGGCAATGACAAGCTTACTCTTCCTGAGATAAATAAGCTGATAGATGAGCTTTTGTCACTCGACAATCCTTACAACTGCCCACACGGCAGACCAACCATCATCTCTATGAGCAAATATGAGATAGAAAAGAAATTCAAACGTATCGTATGACAACATACACATTTGGACTGAGGTGCAATATGACACAAAAACCGATGATTGTCCTGACAGGACCGACAGCAGTAGGAAAGACAGCTCTATCGATTGAGCTTGCAAAAAAAATAAATGGTGCTATAATATCCGCGGATTCCATGCAGGTATACAAATACATGGATATAGGCTCTGCGAAGGTTACAGTCGATGAGATGGACGGCATAAAGCACTATCTGATAGATGAACTTGAGCCCTCTGACGAGTTCAATGTATTTATCTTTAAGGATATGGCCAAAAAAGCACTTAATGAAATATACGAAGCAGGAAAGATACCGATAGTGGTCGGCGGCACCGGCTTTTATATACAGGCACTTTTGTATGACATTGATTTCACAAAGCAGGATGTGGATGAGTCGTACAGAAAGAGCCTTTACGACTTTGCTAACGAGCACGGAAACCATGCACTGCATGAAAAGCTTAAGGATATCGACCCTGCATCCTACGAGAGCATCCATGAGAATAACGTAAAGCGCGTCATCAGGGCAATTGAATACTATCACACCTGCCATGAGCCGATTTCAAAGCACAATGAGACTGAAAGAGCCAAGCAGTCTCCATACAGCTTTGCCTATTTTATACTGGATGATGTAAGACAAAGACTCTATGAGAGGATAGATAAGAGAGTTGATATCATGGTTTCAAACGGACTTGTCGATGAGGTGAAAAAGCTAAAGGCAATGGGCTGTACAAGCGATATGGTATCCATGAAGGGTATAGGATATAAGGAAATCCTTTCATATCTCGATGGAGAATATTCACTTGATGAGGCTGTGGACAAGGTAAAGCTTGAGTCAAGGCGTTTTGCAAAGAGACAGCTAACCTGGTTTAGGAGAGAAAAAGATACCATATGGATAGAAAAAAATGAATATTCATATGATGATAATAAAATATTAAATAAAATACAAGAAATTTTAGCAGAAAAGAGGATTATAATTTGTTAGATACCAATGAAGCCATTTACAGGCAGTATGAGACACTTGGAATATCAAAGGAGGTTTTGGATTTTGGAACCTCTGTAGAAAAGGAGCTTAAGGAGCGTTTTGACAAAATAGACACAAATGCTGAGTACAATCAGCTTAAGGTCATAGCCGCCATGCAGAAAAACAAGGTGAGCGCAGAGTGCTTCCAGGCATCAAGCGGCTACGGCTACAATGACCTCGGAAGGGATACACTTGAGAGAGTGTACGCAGACTGTTTTGGCGCAGAAGATGCACTTGTAAGGCCTCAGATTACCTGCGGTACACATGCACTTGCACTTGCACTTATGTCAAACCTGCGCCCGGGCGATGAGCTTTTAAGCCCTGTCGGAAAGCCTTACGATACACTTGAAGAGGTAATAGGCATACGACCTTCAAAGGGCTCACTTGCTGAGTACGGCATCACATATGCGCAGGTTGACCTACTGCCTGACGGTGAGTTTGACTATGACGGAATAAAGAAAGCCATCAATGAAAAAACGAAGCTTGTCACCATCCAGCGCTCTAAGGGCTATGCTACAAGGCCTACACTTTCGGTCAAAAGAATAGGCGAGCTCATTGCCTTTGTAAAGAGCATAAAGCCTGATGTGATCTGTATGGTCGATAACTGCTACGGTGAGTTTGTTGAGGATACAGAGCCTATCCAGGTTGGAGCGGACATGATTGTTGGCTCGCTGATCAAAAATCCAGGAGGTGGACTTGCGCCAATCGGAGGCTATATTGTCGGCAAAAAGGAATGTGTTGAAAATGCCGCATACCGTCTCACATCTCCGGGACTTGGCAAGGAGGTTGGAGCCTCACTCGGAGTCATCCAGTCATTTTATCAGGGCTTTTTCCTAGCACCGACTGTCGTAAGCGGAGCATTAAAGGGAGCAATCTTTGCTGCAAAAATCTATGAAAAGCTTGGTTTTAAGGTAGTCCCTGACGGTACTGAAAGCCGCCACGATATCATACAGGCTGTAGAGTTTAATAACCGCGATGCCATGATAGCCTTCTGCGAGGGCATTCAGGCAGCAGCACCTGTAGACAGCTATGTGACCCCTGAGCCATGGGCTATGCCGGGCTATGACAGTGATGTCATCATGGCAGCAGGCGCATTTGTGCAGGGCTCATCCATTGAGCTTTCTGCCGATGGCCCTGTGAAGCCACCATATGCGGTTTATTTCCAGGGAGGACTCACATGGTACCATGCAAAGCTTGGAATTTTGATGTCTTTACAAAAACTTTATGAGAGAAATCTTGTTAAGCTGGATTAGGTGTGCTACAATTAACTGAAAACTTTGCTTAAATCCGTTGTCAATCGCCTGGGAGAAGCGAAAGGGATTAATGCATAATAACAAAACAATTAAAAATCTGCCGGCTTCAGAGCGACCATATGAGAAATTTTTATCGCTTGGAGCATCAGGCCTGTCAGACGCTGATTTACTTGCCATCATTATAAAGACCGGCACAAGAGACAAGACTGTGATTGATATTGCGCAGGACATACTTTCCGGCAGGCATGGCAATCTGCTCAATCTCTATGAGATGTCCTATGAGGAGCTTCTTAGTATCCCCGGGATAGGGCAGATAAAAGCTATACAGCTTAAGGCGATAGCAGAGCTGTCGCTTCGCATAGCAAAGACCAAAAAGGTTCAAAGCATCAGAATGAATAATCCTCAGACAATAGCTGACTACTACATGGAGCAGATGAGGCATCTCGCAAATGAAGTCGTCATTTGTGCCTATTTTGATGTAAAAAGCAGATTCTTAGGAGACAAGTTCATATCCAAGGGTTCACTAAGCTCATCTGTAGTGGACATAGGCTCCATCATCAGGACCGCCCTGGACAAAAATGCATCGAAGCTTGTTTTATTGCACAATCATCCAAGCGGAGATTGTACTCCCAGCAGAAATGATATTGCTGTCACAGACAGATTAATTGAGGGCTCAGGGATTTTTTCCATAGAGCTTTGTGACCATATCATAATCGGAGATAACGAATATTATAGCTTCTATGAAAATAAACTTATATAAACAGAAGACGAGGTAGAATTATTATGAGCAACAACGTTTACGGAATTGATCTGGGAACAAACAATTTCAAGGTATACTCAAAGGCTACAGGCAAGACAATGCTTGAGAAAAACACAATAGCCGTAATAGACAAAAATCAGATATATGCATATGGAGACAGCGCATATGCCATGTACGAAAAGGCGCCTGAGACAATCAACGTCATATTTCCTGTTGTAGAGGGAGTTATTGCTGACTATAATCTGCTTCAGACTATGATTTTTGACTTTTTGGAGCACAAGACAAAGGCACGTATCAAAAATGCCGAGTTCATCATCGCTGTGCCGACAGATATCACAGATGTAGAGAAAAGAGCATTCTACGAGCTCTTCTATAAGAGCAAATCAAAGCCTAAAAAGGTCATGCTCTGTGAGAAGCCTATCGCTGATGCTGTAGGTCTTGGAATAGACGTAAACGAGCCAACCGGTGTCATGATAGTAGATATGGGCGCTGACACAACAGAGACATCCGTTATTTCACTCGGTGGTCTGGTGCTTAGCGACCTGCTTCATTTCGGTGGCAACAGACTTGACGAGTCAATTATCTCCTTTGTGCGAAAGGAGTTCAATCTTGTAATCGGACAAAAGACTGCAAAGCTGTTGAAGGAGACCATAGGCTCTGCACTTCCGGGAAGAGAAGACAGTATGGTCATAGTGGGACGTGATGTGGTAAGCGGCCTGCCTATTGAGATGGAAATTGGTTCAAAGGTCGTTTACGAGGCTATGAAGTCAAACCTTGAGTCTATATGCACATCAATAAAAATGATTCTTGAGAAGACTCCGCCTGAGCTTGCAAAGGATATCATCCATTCAGGCATTTATATCACAGGAGGCGGCTCACAGCTTACAGGACTTGACCAGCTCTTTGAACAGATTACAGGTATAAAGGTCATCTGCTCAGAATGTCCTGAGGAGAGTGCAGTACGCGGACTCGTACAAATAGTTTCTGATTCAAAATATAAGAGACTTCCGTTCAGCATCAAAAAATAATAACCGAGGTTAACATGAGTAAGAATTTTCGCAATCGAAAGAGAAAGCACAATAAAAAGCTGCCTGCAAGATACACACTGTTGATTATGACAGCAGTCTGCTTTATTACCATGCTGTTAAGCCTTACCTTAAATATCTCCGGTGGTCCTTTAAAGACTGCTGCCGGATATGTATTCATCCCAATGCAGAAGGGTATAAACAGCTTTGGAATCCACATTTCAGATAAGGTAACAGAAATACGCACATTAAAAAATGTCAAGGCTGAGAATAAAAAGCTCAAGGCCGAGGTAGAAGAGCTTACAACACAGCTCACAACCAACAAACTTGAACAGTATGAGCTTGACAATTACAGACAGCTTCTTGATTTGGATGCCAAATATCCATCATATCCCAAGGTTGCTGCCAGCGTCATAGCAAAGGACAGCGGAAACTGGTTTTCTACCTTTACTATCGACAAAGGAAAAAAGGATGGAGTGGACGTAGGCATGAATGTGCTTGCGGGAAGCGGACTTGTAGGTATTGTTACCGATGCTGGTGATAACTTTGCCAAGGTACGCTGTATCATAGATGATGCCAGCAAGGTCAGTGGCATGGTTTCCACCACGGAGGACAACCTCACCGTCAGTGGCAATATAAAAACCATGAACGATGACAAAGTAATTACCTTTACGGAGTTAAAGGATGACGACAACAAGGTGAAAGAGGGCGATCCTGTTGTTACCTCATACGTGTCAGACCGTTACCAGCAGGGCATACTGATTGGCTATGTGACAAAAATCGAAAATAATTCCAACAATCTGACAAAATCCGGCACTATCACACCAGTTGTAGATTTTGAGCATATCGAAAATGTCATGGTCATAACACAGCTTAAGCAGACCGGTGACACTAAGACAGCTGACGACACCGAAAGTACAGAAACAGCCGGTGACAGCCAGACTGAAAATTCAACTGAAAATAAGTAAGGAGCAGCATGAGACGTAGAATTGTTTTATTTATAATAATAACTTTATGCTTTTTATTGCAGACCACGCTGTTTAAGACTCTTTCCTTTGCCAATATCTCACCAAACCTGTTGATTATAGCCGTATCATCCTTTGGCTTTATGCGTGGCAAAAAGGAAGGACTGTGGGTAGGCTTCTTTTGCGGCCTGCTTATTGACATATTTTGCGGAAATTATATAGGACTGTATGCTTTAATATATATGTATATCGGTTTTATCAATGGATTATTCCAAAAAAGATTCTATCCTGACGATATAAAGCTTCCTATGCTTCTGATAGGAGGCAGCGATTTGTTTTACAATCTGGTAGTATACTTTTTCATGTTTTTACTGCGTGGCAGATTTAGCTTTTTGTACTATCTGAAGTCAATTATCATACCTGAATTTGTATACACAATGGTTATCAGTATACTTTTGTATCTGGTATTTCTTAAGTTAAACCAGAAGCTGGAAGCACACGAGAAAAGGAGAGCAAAGAAATTTGATTTATGATATAAAAGATTTTCTGAAGAAATTTTTCAGCTCAAGACTTTTTGTCTTGGCAGCAGTAATTATTTTCATGTTTGCCCTGCTTGCCGAAAGAGTCTTTACCCTTCAGATTATTAAAGGTGCAGATTATCAGAAAAACTTCATAATGCTGATTAAAAAGCCGCTTTCCATAGAGGCATCAAGAGGCAATATATACGATGTAAATGGTGAGCTGCTTGCTTACAATCAGCTTGCATATTCTGTAGTCATCTCAGACAACGGCAGCTATTCATCTACGAAGGAGCACAATCGTCTTTTAAACAAAGAGCTTAATGAAATTATCAATGTGATAAAAAACAATGGCGGCTCCATATACAATGATTTTCCGGTTGTTTTAAACGATGATGGTACATACAGCTTTACATTCACATCTGAAACCTCAAAAAAGAGATTTCTGTCAGATGTATTCGGAAAGAAATATGATAAGCTCGAATACAATAAAGCACTTGGATTTGACGAGGCAAATGCCAGCGCCCAGAATATTATTGATTTTCTAAGCTCTGATCAGAATGAATGCTTTGATATAAGCAGCAAGTATGATACACAGGCCACTTATGATATTGTAGTGATGAGATATGCCATAAAACAGAACCGATTCACTAAATACAAAACCACTACTATTGCAAAGGATGTAAATGATTCGATAGTAGCATATGTCAATGAGCATTCAGATACTCTTACCGGCATATCAGTTGAAGAGGATACCATCCGCAAGTACAACTATCCTGAATATATTTCATCGCTCATAGGATACACAGGCAAGATATCTACCGACGAGTATAATGAGCTGTCAAAGGATGATGACTCATATACACAAAATGATATGGTAGGTAAGTCAGGCTTAGAGCAGTACTATGAGAGCTATCTGCGAGGCAAAAACGGTGAAAAACAGGTCTATGTAAACAATGTCGGTAAGATAAACGAGGTAATAAGTCAGGAGAATCCTGTTTCCGGAAATGATGTCTACTTAAGTATTGACATCAAGCTGCAGGAGGCCACATACAAGCTGTTAGAGCAGGAGATAGCCGGAATTGTTTACTCCAAAATAAAATCCGGTGAAATACCTATAAGTGATGTTTACTTTGCACTGATCAACAACAATGTAGTTGACCTGACACACTTCAATGCATCAGATGCATCAGCAACTGAGCAGGCTATATACAATTCCTTCAGTGGTCAGCTGCAGGATGCATTATCCACTATTGACAGAGAGCTTGAAAGTGGTACTTCAGGCACTGCCTCCATGTCGGAGCAGACACTTGATTATTTTACATGTGTTATGTCAGTGCTAAACGATGATGGACTGCTGTTGAACAAACAGATAGATACCTCTGATTCCACATATGCCTCATGGAAGGCTGGCACACTCTCACCGCGTGATTATCTCAAATACTGCATTTCAAAGCAGTGGATAGACATCACAAAGCTTGATGTGGACCAGAAGTATGCTGATTCAAGCGAGATTTACACAGCACTCTGCTCGTATATCAGGGATGCCATGACTGACAATAAAGACTTTGCCAAAATTATATACAAATATATGGTAAATTCCGGGGCGGTCACTGGACAGCAGCTGTGCCTTCTGCTTTTTGACCAGGGTGTACTCGATTATGACGATGCAACAGTAAGCAACATTGCTAATGGCTCCATCAGTCCATATGCATTTCTTATGGATAAAATAAACAATATAGAGATAACACCTGCACAGCTTGCCCTTGACCCATGTACAGGCTCCTGTGTAATAACTGATGTAAAGACAGGACAGCTAAAGGCTTTAGTCAGCTATCCGGGCTATGACAACAACAAGCTTGCAAACACTGTAGATGCTGATTACTACCAGTCTCTCAGAGAGGACAAGTCTAATCCGCTATGGAATTATGCAACCCAGGAGCAGACTGCACCGGGATCTACCTTCAAGATGGTATCAAGCACCGCAGGTCTTGCCGAGGGAGTCATTGATACTTCGTCAAAGATCAATTGTACCGGAATATTTACAGAAATCAGCAATCAGCCAAAATGCTGGATTTATCCCGGAGCGCATGGTATGGACAATGTATCTGAAGCTTTAAGGGATTCATGTAACGTATTCTTCTACACAACAGGTTTCAGGCTTGCGAGCAAGGACACCGGTTCATATGACGATGAAAACGGTATGAAATACATACAAAAATATGCATCTATATACGGACTGGACCAGAAATCAGGTGTTGAGATAGTAGAAAAGACGCCGTCCATTGCCACACAGTATCCTGTTATGGCAGCTATCGGACAGAGTAATAACAACTTTACGACTATTTCTCTTTCAAGATATGTGACAGCAGTTGCTTCCGGAAAGCTTTATGACTATAAGCTGATGAACAAAATTGTGGATGCAGACGGCAAAACAGTCAAACAGTATGATTCAAAATCAACCGATATATCAAGCACACTCACTCAAAGTCAGTGGGATGCCATCCATCAGGGAATGCGTATGGTGGTCGAAGGCCTGCACGATGTATTTGGCGGCTTTACAGGTGTTGAGGTGTCCGGTAAGACAGGAACAGCACAGCAGGTTGAGACAAGACCAAACCATGCACTGTTTGTAGGATATGCTCCATCAAGCAATCCTGAAATTACAATAGCTACACGTATATCATATGGATACAGCTCACACAATGCTGCAGCTGCATCCAGAAATATAATTTCATATTATTATAATCTGGAGTCACTTGACGATTTACTCGCAGTCAAGGCTGAGGGTGTAAACTCATCAGGCTCAAGTGCCAGAACAGACTAGGAGGTTTATTTTTGTGAGTGAAGCAATAGTTTTCACTTCAGGAAAAGGCGGTGTTGGAAAAACTACGGTTATTTCCAATATCGGAGTTGAACTTTCACAGTTAGATAAAAAAGTCATCATGCTCGATACAGACATGGGACTTCGCAATCTGGACCTGGTAATGGGAATAGAGGACAAGGTCAATTACAATATCCTCGACATCTTAAACCGCTCATGCCGTATCAGACAGGCAATCATACGCAATAAAAAGTATCCCAATCTATATGTAATTCCTGCAGCACCTTCCATGGATACGCTATGCAGCTATGAGGCACGCTTCAAGATACTTATAGAGGAGCTTAAAGCAAGCTTTGATTATTGTCTGATAGATTCTCCGGCGGGTATCGACAGCGGCTTTTGGTTTTCAGTCTCACCTGCAGACCGTGCGATAGTAGTTACCACACCGCATGTATCTGCAATACACGATGCAAGGCGATGCATAAGCCTGCTCGACAGCGCACATCTTGACGATATATCAGTCATTGTTAATGCATATGACAAGCATATGGTAAGAAGGCATCAGATGATATCAGATAATGATATTACAGCACTTCTTTCTACCAGGATTATCGGTACTATTCCCTATGACAAAAGTGTTATCATTTGCCAGAACAGAGGAATACCTGTCCGTGAGGCCAAAAGCAGGCTTGCTCCTGTATTTGCCCATATATCCGGTCAGATAATCCATTCCTCTGACGATATGAGAGGTGCCGCTGTATGATGCATAAATTTTCCAAAACAGGAGAATACGCCAAGAAAAGGCTTAAAATAGCACTTGCAGAAGATAGGAGCACAATATCTGCTTCTGACAATATGGCACAGATTAAAAAAGAAATAAAAAGCGTGATACAAAGACATATGAATATAAACGATGAAGCTTACGAGGTCCGGATTATCATGCGCGACAAAAAATCAATTAATAACCTTTAACAAAATACCTTTTGACCATCATGTCATTAGTATTAGAATTAAGATTACAGAGATAACAGATAGGAAGTAACAAAATGCTCAAACAGTACAGACTAAAGAATTATCACTTTCAATTAGTAGTATACATAATAGCTTTGTCGATTATAGGCATCCTGCTGATAGGCAGTGCCAAGCACTCCGTACAAAGCAAGCAGATAATAGGCTTTGTAATGGGACTGACTATTATGATAGTGCTTTCCCTTATAGATTACTCATTTCTGCTCAAATTCGTGTGGATATACTATGCCGTAATGATTTTGCTGCTGTTACTTGTTCTATTTGCAGGTGATGATGCAAAGGGTGCACAGCGCTGGTTTAAAATCGCAGGTATCAGATTCCAACCGTCAGAGATTGCAAAAATTATACTGATTTTGTTCTTTGCCTATTTCTTTTCCAGGTTTGAGGATAGTATAAATACAGTAAGAACTCTTGCATTATCTGCAATTTTTGCCGGTATACCTTTATTTCTTATCTTAAAACAGCCGGACAACTCAACAACTATTCTTACTGCATTAATTTTCGCTACCCTCTTGTTTATTAGCGGATTAAGTTATAAAATAATAATGCCGGTACTTGGAGTTTCAGTACCGATAGTTTTGATAGTGATAAGCTATATATATACACATGCCGATGCACTCATCAAAAAAGGCTTTTATCCTGCTGCGCGTATCATGTCGTGGCTCGACCCGACAAATTACGCTGATACAGCAGCACAGCAAAGGAACTCTATCTGGGCTATAGGCTCAGGACAGTTGTTTGGCAAGGGACTTAACAACTCTGTTGTAACCTCTATGAAGAACACCAACTACATCATAGAGCCTCAAACAGATTTTATATTTGCTGTTGCCGGAGAGGAGCTTGGCTTTATTGGTACAATCAGTATAATAATTCTTTTGCTTCTTATCGTAATTGAGTGTATACTTATAGCAAGGAAGGCAAAGGACACAAGCGGAAAGCTCATATGCTGTGGCATGGGAGCACTTATAGGCTTTCAGGCTTTTATCAATTTATGCGTAGCCACAGGTCTTATGCCCAATACCGGTATGACTCTTCCCTTTGTCAGTTATGGACTTACATCACTTGTTTCACTGTACATGGGAATGGGAATTGTCCTGAATGTAGGATTACAGCCGAAGAAATATTCATAGGGAGGTTAGCAATGAACATAGGATTAGTTGCACATGATTCAAAGAAAAAACTGATGCAGAACTTCTGCATAGCATACCGAGGTATCTTAAGCAAAAATAATTTGTACGCCACAGGCACCACAGGACGTCTTATAGAGGAGGTTGCAAACCTCTCAGTACACAAATATCTTGCAGGACACTTAGGAGGCATCCAGCAGCTTGGAGCACAGATTGAGCACAATGACATAGATCTTGTCATCTTTCTGCGTGATCCATTAAAACCTAAGCCACACGAGCCTGAGGTAAACAGTATTTTCCGTATTTGTGATGAGCATAATATACCACTTGCCACCAATCTGGCTACAGCAGAGCTGCTCATTTTATCATTGGACAGAGGAGATCTTGACTGGCGTGAGATGTACAAGTAAACAAAGAATTAAACGACTGCTATGTCTGACATGCATAGCAGCGGTTTTTATGACAGGCTGTGGTACAAAGATTGAGAATGCATATGATACTTATTCCACAGATTATATAAATGGATACAGCGGAAGTAATTATTTTGCGTCCAACCTTTGCGTCACAAATGATGTCAATTTTGGTCAGGACAATATGCAGTTTGCAAAAACCGCAGAGGGAGCCGGAGCCTTTAATATAGACACTCATCAGGTGCTGTATAGCCAGAATCTGTTTGAAAAGCTCTATCCTGCAAGCACTACAAAGATTTTAACTGCATACATAATTCTTAAAAACTGTGATTTAAATGCGACAGTCACAGTAAGCCATGACGCTGCAAATCCGGGTCATTCATCATCAGTATGTGGCCTAAAGGAGGGCGATGTCATTACAGTGCAGGACTTATTGTATGGGCTCTTACTTGAAAGTGGCAATGATGCGGCAATAGCATTGGCAGAGTACTGCAGTGGTTCTGTAGAAGAATTTGCCAAGCTGATGAACAGCACTGCAAAAAGTTTTGGTGCCACAAACAGCAGTTTTGTCAACCCAAGCGGTCTTCCTGATGAAAATCATTACACTACCATATATGACATGTATCTCATTTTTTCCAATGCCATATCCTTAGAGAGCTTTGTTGCAATCATCAGTTCACAGACCCATGATGTGGCATATACAAATGCCCAGGGCGCGGCTGTTTCAAAGACCTTTAAGAATACCTGCGGCTATCTGACCGGAGCATATACAGCCCCTGAAAACGTCACAGTGACAGGAGGAAAGACAGGCACTACTGGGGAAGCCGGTCATTGCCTCGTACTGCTAAGCCAGAATGCTAAAAATGAGCGCATCATAAGCATAGTTTACAAGGCAGATGGTAAAAAGGATCTTTATAGCTTCATGAATGAAATACTTAGTGGATTTGCTAATTAAATATTGAGTTTTATGGTTATTTATACTATAATAATATAAAAATACAATTATTTTTTATTAATAATCACAATATTTATCCATAGGAGGAATGAGCCATGATAGAAATTATTTGTGGAGACAAGGGCAAGGGCAAGACAAAAGAGCTGTTAGACAAGGTAAATTCATCAATTAAGGGAAATGAAGGTTCCATAGTTTTTCTTGATAAGAGCCAGAAGCACATGTATGAGCTTAATAACCAGGTTCGACTAATCAATGTTATGGACTATCCTATTGACAATTGTGATGAATTTTTAGGATTTATATGCGGAATCATATCGCAGGATCATGATCTGGAGGAGATGTATTTAGACAGCTTCCTTACAATTGCATCACTTGATGATGAGGGGGATATCACCAAGGCAATCGAAAAGCTTGATATAATCAGCGAGAAGTTTAAGGTGAAGTTCATCTTAAGTGTTTCAAGGAATATTGACAAGTTGCCTGAATGTGCCAAGGCAAAGGTTATCATTTCTTTATAAATGATTAATTAGGGGGATGTGTATTTCACATCCCTTTTTTAAGGAGTAAAATTGTGTCCCGAAAGAATAAAAAAGTACTGAAATATCGCACCGGCTTCAATCTGAATATCGGTTTTATAGTGTTTTTTGTAATAATAATCTATGTGATTTTTCACATATTTACGTATTTCACCTCAAACCCGGTATCTGAATACGAGGTACAACAGGGTACTATAGCGACCAACAACATATATAAGGGCATGATAATCCGCGAGGAAAGTGTAGTGTATGCTGAGGAATCAGGAAACCTCAACTACTTTGTGTCAAACGGCTCAAAGGTTGCAACAAGTGATGTTGTCTACTCTGTTGATACAGACGGCTCCATTGCAACCCAGATTACCGGTGCTCAAAATGATGCTTCCGCCATCACTGACGAGGATGCCGGGAAGATTATCACTGACATAAACAGCTTTTCATCCGGCTACAACAGACGATACTTTTCAAAGGTTTATACCTTCAAAAACGATCTGTCTGCACAGCTGACACAGGTTCTCAGTCAAAATGCACTGACAAGCCTGGCAGATACTATCAGTACTGCTGAGGCTAACAACACCTTCTATACATATAAGCCGACAGCTCCCGGAATAGTCTATTACGGAATAGACGGCTATGAGGATGTCACTACAGACAGCTTCACTCTGGATCAGTATAACAACACTAATTATGAAGAGACTGATTTAACCAACAACAGCACCATCAATCAGCTGGATCCTGTTTATAAGCTGATTACAAGTGAGAACTGGAATATACTCATAAATGTTCCTGACAATGTTGCCAAGAGTCTGAATGACAAGTCAGTCATAAAAATCAGATTCTGCGATGATGACTATACAACCACGGTATCGTTCAGCCTTTTGAAGAAGGATGATGCTTTTTTCCTGAAGCTGAATATGAAAAACTCGCTCATCCGCTATATAAATGAGCGTTTTACCAATATAGAGCTCGTGCTTGGAGCAGACACCGGGCTTAAAATACCTAATTCAGCTATAACCAAAAAGGAATTTTTCACTATTCCTAAGGATTATTTCACTGCAAGCGGCGATTCCAATGATTCATCGCTCATGATAAAGGATAAAAGCAGTGGCTCAGTTAATATAGTCAGTCCAACAATATTCAGCCAGAATGATGACTTTTATTTCGTAGATGATGAATATCTTAAGGACGGCGATATCATTGTAAAGCCTGATTCTTCGTCAACCTACAGGGTGGGAACAGATAAGGACAAGCTCACAGGTGTCTACAATATCAACAAAGGATACGCTGTGTTTAAGCAGATAAAGGTACTTGCATCAAACGATGACTACACAATTGTAGAAGCCAAAACGCCATATGGCATTTCGCTTTATGACCATATAGCCTTGGATGGCAAATCCGTGAAGGAAAACCAGACCATAACCAAATAATTATTGGTAATAAATATTGATAAAATATACAGAAGGGACAGATTTTATGTTAAAAGACAACTTACATCAGGTTCAACAAAATATAAAGGCCGCATGTGACAGAGCTCACAGAAGCTATAGTGATGTCACACTAATTGCAGTCAGCAAAACCAAACCTGTTGAGATGCTCAGTGAGATATACGATGAGGGCATCCGTGAGTTCGGCGAGAATAAGGTACAGGAAATGTGTGAAAAGATGGAGGTTATGCCAAAAGATATTCACTGGCACATGATTGGACATCTTCAGACCAACAAGGTGAAGTATATAGTTGGAAAAACATCACTTATTCACTCTGTAGATTCACTGCATCTGGCAAAGGAGATACAAAAGCAGGCCATAAAGCATGACTGCAGCTGCGACATACTGGTTGAGGTCAATATTGCAGGAGAGGCATCTAAGTTTGGCACATCACGAGATGAGGCTATCTCTTTAGTTGAAGAAATTGCTAAACTGGACCATATCCATATAAAAGGACTTATGACTATAGCACCATTTGTAGATGATCCTGAGGATAACAGACAATACTTTAGAGATATTAAGCAATTATCAGTTGACATAGCACAAAAAAACATAGATAATGTCAGTATGAATGTTCTGTCCATGGGTATGACAGGAGATTACACAGTAGCAATAGAAGAGGGCGCAACAATGGTACGTGTCGGTACCGGAATATTTGGAGAGCGCGACTACAGCAAGGCTAACTGATACTTTGCATATGCTATACACAAAATAAAAATAGAAAAGGAATATAGAAATGAGTTTCATAGATAAGATTCTTGACAAAATGAGTTTAAATTCTGAGGACGATGAGGAGTTCGATAACGAGGATTATTACCTCGATGATGAGGAAGAAGAAGAACTTCCAAGAAATCCTTTCCGCAGAAAAAAAGAGGCTGCTGAAGAGGAAACGGCCATAAAAAGCACAAGGCGTGATACAACACCAAAGGAGAAGCCTGTTAAGACTACATCCAAGATTACACCAATATCAAAATCATCCAGAAAGCAGGTATCATCAGACATGGAAGTTTGCGTAATAAAACCAAGTTCAATTGAAGACGAAATAGAAATAACAGACACATTACTTAACGGACGTACAGTCGTCATCAACATGGAGGGACTTAATGTCGATGTGGCACAGCGCATCATAGATTTCACATCAGGCTCAGCATATGCCCTGCACGGTAATCTGCAGAAGATATCCAACTTTATCTTCATCGCCACACCACACGGAGTAGATATCTCAGGAGATATCCAGAGTCTCATGGATTCATTTGATCTCCCGGGTTCATCTTATTAAGCGGAGTCTCTAATCAGCTATGAAGAAAAATAAAACAAAAAAACAGATGTGTACAGCAGCCATCATTGCATTGATTCTTGTAGCAATTGACCAGCTTACAAAGTATCTGGCTGTTATAAACCTAAAACAATCATCCACGGGTGTGTTTGTTCTCATTCCGGGAGTTTTCGAGTTCAGATACCTGGAAAACCAGAGTGCTGCATTTGGTGTTGATCTGCTTTCAATAATACAGAATATCTTTCATTTTACATATTGGTCTGAGAATCCATTGGCATTTTTGCGTGCCAAAATGATTTTTTTCTCAGTGATTACCATTGCAGTTGTTATACTTTTGTGTGTATGGTATCGCAAAATACCTGTCTCAAAACGTTTTAGACTGCTGAATGTTGTTGTAATACTGTTTGTTGCAGGTGCACTCGGCAATCTGATAGACCGTATTGTGAATAATTATGTGGTTGATTTCTTTTATTTTAGCCTGATTAATTTTCCGATATTCAATGTAGCTGATATATACGTCACTGTAGCGGCATTTATGTTTATCATACTCGGGCTGTTTTACTACAAGGAGGAGGATTTTTCCTTAATCTTCCCTGACAAAAAGCATGATGGAAAGCATGAAAATTAGTGCGGTATGCGCTTTTTTAAAGTGTGCAATATAGTTTTAAATAGTTACTAAAATAAAAAAGAGAAAGCTTCACTATGAATAGAGATACATTTGAAGTCCAGAGTGAACAGGAGGGAGAACGACTGGATAAATACCTAAGCAGCATTTATCCGGATATTTCTCGCTCCTTTTTTCAACGGATACTAAAAGAAAATCAAATATTGGTCAATGATAAGCCCCAGAAAGCAAATTACAGGCTAAAGACTGATGACATAGTAGATGTCACAATTCCTGATGCCGTACAGACACCTATCCTGCCACAGGACATTCCTCTTGACATACTCTACGAGGATGATGACGTACTGGTAGTCAACAAGCCAAAAGGCATGGTTGTACACCCCTCAGCAGGGCATTACAGCGATACTCTTGTAAATGCCATAATGTACCACTGCAAGGACTCTTTAAGTGGCATAAACGGCGAAATACGGCCTGGTATAGTGCATCGCATAGACATGGACACCACCGGCTCCCTTATTGTCTGCAAGAATGATGAAAGCCATATAAAGATATCGGAACAGATAAAGGACCATAGCTGCAACCGTATATACGTGGGTATTGTCTGTGGCAATGTAAAGAATGACGAGGGCACCATAGAGGGCGCCATAGGCAGGAATCCCAATGACCGCAAGAAAATGGCGATCAATGAGAAGAATGGCAAGCCGGCCGTCACACATTATAAGGTGCTTGAACGCTTTGGTGACTACACATATATGCAGTTTAAGCTTGAGACCGGCAGAACACACCAGATACGCGTGCATATGGCAAGTATTAATCATCCCTTGCTTGGAGATATGCTGTATTCGAGCTATTCCCCGACGAAAAACCGCTTCAAAGGCCTTGAAGGACAGTGCCTGCATGCAAAAACAATAGGGTTTGTGCACCCAAAAACCGGTGAATACATGGAATTTGATGCACCTTTACCAAAATACTTTGCCAATTTGCTTGAAGTGTTATATAATATAAATAACAAATAAATTGAATTATCACATAGTGATATAGTATTAATTATTTATATAAGGGGGTCTGAATTATGGGATCAAACGAAATTTACACAATAGGAAGAGAATTTGGAAGCCTCGGAAAACAGGTCGGACAAGATTTAGCTAAAAGACTTGGAATTAAATTTTATGATAAAGAGCTCTTGCAGAAGGCAGCTAAGGAATCAGGACTTTGCGAGGAAATATTTGAGTCGCATGACGAAAAGCCTACAAACAGCTTTTTATATTCGCTGGTCATGGACACCTACACAGGTGGCTCTTATTCCACAGCACCGTTTCTTGATATGCCTCTGAATCACAAGGTATTTTTAGCACAGTTTGATGCTATCAAAAAGATTGCGGCAAATGAATCCTGTGTTATTGTAGGCCGCTGTGCAGATTATGCTTTAGCAGACGAGCCGCATTGTCTCAATATCTTCATACGTTCCAACATGGACGACAGAATTAAAAGAATCAGTGAAAGACTCAATGTCCCGGAGAACAAGGCTAAAGACATAATTAAGAAAAAAGATAAAGAGCGCTCAAGCTATTACAATTACTACACCAGTAAAAAATGGGGAGACGCAAGAAGCTATGATTTGTGCCTGAACACAAGCCAGATATCAGTTGAGGACTCAATCGAGCTTATACTTAAATACAGGGAATGCATGAGAAATCACAATAAATAATTGTATAATAAGTAATTGTATTGTTGTATAGAAAGCTATGGATTTAAAGCCATCGGAACTGATGCAAATAGAGGTTTCGGTGGCTTATTCTTGTATTATTATAAAAGGTATCTTCGAAGCATGCATCAATGATACCTTTTGTGACCCTTTAATCATAATATTGTTGTGCGTATCGAAATTGCAGGTATTATGCAAAAAATAAGCATATGTATGTTTTTATTGTAGTACCTTAGTACTTTTATAAGGTCATTTATTCGTTAAACTGATATATGTTTCACGAAAGCGTTTTTTGACTGGTCTGCAAGTCAAAAATCGGGGAAGCGGTAGTTGACAGCGCCCGACATCAATTCTCCCGTCGGAGGGCGCTTGGTTGTCAACTATTTGTGAAATACGTGTTTGACGCATAAATGACACGATTTTAATTTCATAGACTAAACTAAAAGAAAAAAGTGTAGTCAGTAAGATTAACTTACTGATTGCACTTTTTTTTGTGCATCAAAAGAACGTGTTGAAAATTGTCAAGGCCTGCGTCAGCAGTGCATTTTAGCCTTGACAAGCCAAAACACAAGACAATTTTGAACCTCGGGGATTGTCCCCGAAGGGTGGGAATCCCCTTGTTTACCTTAGTCAAAGAGTAGAAGAAAAGAAGAAAGTAGAGGAAAGAAGAAAATGAAAAAAAATACTCAATTTGAAATGTACTGTGATTTAAGAGGTTATATCAAAAAGTATCATCCAAACGATGCATTGGATTTTGTATCTAATGTATATATTTTTTACTATCTGTCGGGTCGCTTTCCTGATGCTACTATGCATGATTGTTGCTCTGTAGTTGAAGCTTTGAGAAATCATTATATGTCTGAGTATGATGATGATTTGTCCTGTGATGATGAATTGCCATTTAACTAATGTCGTTTGATAAGCTGATATATGAAGCGTCTGCATCATATTTTTATGGTCTTATGTCGTTCGGTGAGCGCTTTATTATAACAGTTCGTATCATATAGCCCCCCTGGATTTCGGGGAAGGGGGCGCGATTGTTCTTCTTAGTGCCTGCTTTTTGGCACTTAGAAGTAACACGCTGGGGATTAGGAATGGTGCCACCAGTAACGTTTAGGAGGTCTTAAATGAGAACTATTCATGAAAGAGTGGCTGTGTTGCCATTACTACTTGACATTGGCAACACTTTGCAATCATTTTAGATAAATATGGTTGGCTATAACGTCAAAATACAGGAATTTCATAACGGAGAAGTAAAATTTTCAATCTATCCAGATGGAATTAATTATATTCCAGATGAGTTTAAATCTTATTTAGAAAATGAGCGAATAGAACGACGGCTTCAAGAGTCGCAGGATTCGTATATATATAATCCATTTACGGAAAAGATAGAAAAGCTCAAAGAGTTTGAGTCAGCAGAGATTGAAGCGCAGAGAAGAGCGCACTCGCAAAGAGTTTCGGTCACGCGTTCAAAGAATAAAATACATGATTTGGCACGTTCGGAAACGTGGGAATACTTCGTTACTCTGACATATGATAGTTCTAAAACTGATAGGTATGATTATAACGAGTGTTTAAAAAAATGTCGTGTATGGCTCAATAATCAGCGTAGAAGCTATGCGCAGGATTTAGCCTATATCTTTGTACCGGAAAAGCATAAAGATGGTGCGTATCATTTTCACGGATTAATAGCCAATGTTGGCAATATGAAATTTGTTGATTCTGGAAAAGTGGCTATTGGCAAAAATGCTGTGACCAGAACTGAAAAAAATAAGTCTTATCCAACAATATACAATCTTGGCGGTTGGCGGTTTGGTTGGTCTACTGCTACAAAAGTAAAAGACTCTTTTAAGGCTACTAACTATATTACGAAGTATGTTACAAAAGATATATGTGCTGACCTCAAGGGAAAGCACCGGTATATAGCATCTAAAAATTTGCACGATCCTATTGAATTGGAACTGCTGCTTTCACCATATGATTGTGACAGATATGCACAATTAACATTTAATGGTGAAGAATGGCTTAAATATATGGTGCAGGACATAGCCCTAAATCACGGCTATGATTTCAAATATGAATCTGTAGTGGATGGCTTCAAAAAGGCTATCTATCAGATATATCAATCAACAGAAAGCGAGGTAAAAGAAGATGGAAAAAGCAAATAAAAATGTTGATTCTAAAAAGAAACCTGTCGGAATGTCTGTGGAAATCTGTACACATTTCGATAGTATGGAACAGAAACTATTCTTTCAGGCGGTGGTGATGCCTGATATAAGTGAAGTATTAAACAAATATGCTCCAGCGCTTGGTTGTCTAGGTGCATATGAAAATTTAGAAAGTGAGGAAAAATAGAATGATTAAAATTGTAGGATATATTCCAATGAAAAAGACAAAAGGTGCTGTTGTTTTTGTTGAGAATGACAGCAAAAATGGTGTTCATGGCAAGTCTGTTGAAAAGCTCTTTGTATATGAGGACTTAGCGGACAAGATAACAGATAGTGTTATAGGTCGTGAATGTGTAGTAGCTTATGGTTGTGGCTATAGCGGTAAAGCGTTTATTAGCGACATTTCTATAAAATAAAAAAGAAAGGAGAATGTCTATGTTATTAGCAGAGGCAGGTACAAGCACTATGACAACTGCGGTTGGTTCTTTAATGGAAGTTGTAAGTTCTGTTATTACAACTATTACTGGAAACCCTACACTCATGGTATTTTTCTGTGCAGGTGTAGTTGGAATTGCTATTGGTGTGGTAAAGAAGTTAAAACACTAATTTTAATCAATTCCCTTAGGGGCGGGGCTTATGTCCTCGCTCCTTTTTTGTATCATAAAAAATGATACTTGTTACACATTGTGTTTTGTTACATGATATATAGAAAGTGAGGACTTATGAAAAGATATGGAAATATTCGTTTTATTCGGCGAGTGGTTGTTACTCTGTGTCTGCTCGTTGTTTCGTTGTCTGTTCTTATGCCTGTTAATTTAGTCCGTGCTGATGATGTCGGCTACAAGCGGATATATCGTGTTCATCAAGCTGGCAAGGGCTACGAAGATAGGCAAGAGGGCTATAATCAAGAAGCTTTAAAAAATGGTAATTACATGGATTTTCCCGACAATGTTAAGGTTGTTTTTGTTACCTCATCATGGAAAACCGACAATACCTCTACTGGAACGTATGTTTGTCATTGTCTCATGTTCTTATGTATGGGTGAACCTGTTAGTCATTTTGTTATGAATGAATTTCACTTGGATATTGGCGGTGAAAGATATTACGGTTATTTTGATACAAAATATACTTATACTGAATATCTCAATCATGATAAGGATATGATGTATCGAGACTCCGATATGAATATAATATATCCTAGCTCATACTATGAGGAAGTTAATCAACGGACTGACCTTAAAGACCTTGTTCAAGCTTATATCCGTAAGTTTGCTAATGGTGAGATTGGTGATAATGTTAGTTCACCAACGAAGGTTACAAATCAGAGTATCGGTTATTTAAAGGATGTAAAGTTAAACGTATCTTATGTTACACCAATCAAGGGTGATAATATTTTTCAAACGACTAACTATCAAATCTATTCTGATATGGCTTATAACTTAAAGTGGAATACGCATAAAACCACTACTGATTTTGATTTGACTGACGCTAATGTTCAGCTCTACGCTAAGTCAGAATATAAAAATAAGAGTGATAATACTGTCTCTGATTTTATTGCTCTTAGTGACAACAAGGCAAATAAAGGTAAGCTACAATTCTTGTATATGGAGTTGTTTGAAAAAGCTAAGAATTGCAAGGCTGCGTATTTAGCTGATTATCCTTTGTCTGCTACCGATTATAAAAATGGTAAATTGCAAGCGTGTACTGTTACCCCAAATATTAAATTTAAATTTTATATTAGGGTATACAAAGGTTCAGACCGTGGTCCGTGGTTGTGTGTAACTGAAACAGGCGCTCATCAATCTAACGAGTTCGTAAACTCGGGCGTTGGTGTACCATACAATGTTTCTAGTGGAGACTTGAATTCTGATGGTACTTTCAAGCCCGATGGTAATATAAATCAAGACGGAAAAGGTATCACGGGTACGGGCAAGAACATTGATGACGCAACCACTGATACTAACGTTAACGATAAAATCCAATCAAGGCATAATTCTTCAAATTCTACCTTTGATAAATTGGAGGACTTTGTTACGGGTGTTGGTGATGTACCACAGATTGTAGCGGATATTTTCTCATTTCTACCGCCATGGTGTCTTGAGGTTGTAGCTGTCGGTTTTGCGCTCTTAATGATATTGATTGTTGTTAAGTTTATAAGGGGGTAAGTATGCTATACGATTTATATAAAAGTGTGTGTTCACTTGTTATTCGTGTTCTTAATATACGAATACCATGGTCGGGTAGTATTCAACCGACTATAGCGCAGGTAATTGTTTTTTCACTTGCAGCTATATTAATCATCAAATTTATAAGGGGGTTTTTAGAATGACTGTTGATTCTACTGAAGTATATGAAGCTTTACCAGATACAGAAATAATTGATAATAGTGAGGTTCAAAATGCGCGAGGTGAAGAAAGTATTTCGCAGGGTGAAAAAGAGGATAATACGGAAGGTATCACAAGTGATAATTCGACTCCTGCGGTTAGCTCTACTGTACAGACTATAGATTATTCATCAAATCTTGATGCTATATCTAATGACGTGCATATAATCATGTTTATAGTTTTGTTCAGCTTCTGTTGGTCGTGTATGAAGTCTTGGCGCACTCATAGTTTAAAGGGGGTTAGAAAATAATGGATGCTATTGTTAATCTTATAGTTGGCTCGTCTACTACGTTAGATGTGTATGTTATAGTCAGGCTTATTGTTGTAATGATTTCATTAGAATTATTTGCTACGGCCTGCGGATTTTTAGGGGGTATGAAATAAAATGGGATTTTTAATTTTGCTTGGTGTTCTGGTCTTGTTGTGGCTCTCTGTCATATTCAGAATTATTTGCGTTCATCCTGTAAGTACAATAATGTATGCAGTTAAAGATTTCTATTTTTGGTTTCGGCATAAGGGTTATAATTTCTATGAAGCAGGATTGTTAAATTGTTACTGCGCACATTTTGGCGGTGGAAAAACGCTATCTATTGTTCATTACGTGACTATGATTTTTAATAGATATAACAATAAAATGGTTTGGGATAGGGGTAGTTCGAGGTTTGTACGGCAAAAAATTCATGTGATTAGTAATGTTGATTTCAAGTCAATTCCATATGAACCCCTTGCCAGTCTGTCGCAGGTGGTATGTTGTGCGTACAAAAATAAAGATATAGATATTAAAAATAACACAAGGACAGTAGTAATAGTGGTGCTGGATGAAGCATCGGCGCAGCTTAATAGCAGAAATTTTAAAACTAATATAGATGCGTCATTTTTGAATACTCTGATAACTTCAAGACATTATCATATTTCATTTGTGTACAGCTCGCAAAAATTCAAGCTTACAGATGCTCTCATGCGTTCAGTGACTCAAAAGTGTATTAATTGTGAGAAGATATGGCGGTTTCTTGTGCAGAATGAATATGATGCGGATGAGGTGGAGTATGCCAGCAATCCGACTCTTATTAAACCACGTAAACGTACTGGCTTTTTAATTAAAGATAAAGATTACAATGCTTATGATACATTAGCTGTTGTCGATAAGCTTAAAAAGTCGGTTGATGATGGGGATATGATGAGTGAACAGGAAATTTTACAAATGCGCGGTGAAATGAATCCTGATAATAACCAGATTACACACCGCACAAGACGCTTGAAAAAATTGCTTAAGTAGTGTAGAATCAAAAATAAAAAAGGTGGTTTTATGATGAAAACTTTTAAAGATTGGGTTTTGTTTTTATGCGTAGTTGGTCTTGTTATATGTTTCATTTATATTCATACTTTAAGTTTGCGTATTGATTTTTTACATTCTGATAATGGTAATAATTATGGTGTAGTAACTGTTACTGAAGAATAGTTTGTGCTTGCGCGCTCAGGCTTGCCAGCGCGCAGCACAACAACACATTGCACAAAATAATAAATTATATTAGCTCTGTTCCACGTTGGTTCAGAGCCTTTTGTTGTGCATATTTAACAAAAAAATAATAAAGTATTTACAAACACATGTTCTTGTGATATGGTTTTATCAAGTTAATATTACTGATTGCATCAAATCAATCTGGTCTATGTCGTTCGATAAGAGCGATTTATATTTTACTCGTCATTTATTCGTTAAACTTGTGTTTAGCGAATAAATGTGTACCGCTAAAAAATAGTACCGCTCCGCTTGCAGTACATTAATAAAAAGACGGTTGAAAAATCAGCCGTCTTTTATATTTGAAATTTATGATTTTATTATAAAATAGATAACACATCCTCCACAATCTGCTCTGCAGTCAGATGATTCTCCTTCAGTACAGCATCCACGTCATACCTGTCAAGAAATTCCTTCTTCAATCCATAATTCATCACTTTCATATTGCTTGCACCATAGAATCGTGCAATTTTTTCACCAAAGCCGCCATCTAAAATACCATCCTCTAAAGTAATAACAGTATCATGATTTTGCTTAAGCTTAGTCAAAAGCGCCTCATCCAATCCGGTGATGTAATACGGATTGATTACAGTTGCATTGATTTTGGCTTCTTCTTTAAGAAGCTTCGCAGCCTCCTTTGCCAGTTCAAAGAAGGTTCCCAGACCGATAATCGCAATCTTTTCTCCTGTCTGAGCCACCTCATATCTGTTGAGTCTGCCAAAATCCTTTGTCACCCTTGAGCCATCTGAAATCATCGGTCCGCCCGGCAGCTTTATTGCAACCGGATAAGATGTCTGCTCCATACTCCAGTCGAGCATGGCCAGATACTCTTCCTTTGTTGCCGGTGCCAGATATACCAGATTTGGAATATTTGAAAGCATCGGAATATCCTGAAAGCCTAAGTGTGTAACGTCATTCATTCCATATACGGAACCCTGATATATTACCATTGTAATCGGACTGTTATTGATGCAGACATCCTGTGATACCTGGTCAAAGGTTCTCTGTACAAACGAACTGTATACACCATAAAATGGTTTACCACCATTTACTGCGACACCTGATGCCAGTGCCACTGCAGTCTCCTCTGCAATACCTACATCGACAAACTGACTGCCAGCTTCTTTTCTCTTATCCTCTGTAAAGCCCATAACAGTCGGCGTACCGGAAGTAATTGCAACAACAGAAGAATCATTTTTCATCTTTTCAAGCAGATATTCACAGGTCACAGAAGAATAATCCTCTTCCACATTGTCAAATAGCGGCTTTCCTGTTTCTATATCGAATGGGCCGCTGTAATGCCACTGCTCCTTGCATTTTTCTGCAGGGGCATAACCCTTGCCCTTAAGTGTGTTTATATGCACTACAACCGGTTTAGTGCTGTCCTTGACCTCTTTAAATGCCTTAATAAGAGCTGCAACATCGTTGCCCCTGTCCACATACACATAGTCAAGTCCCATAGCCTTAAACAGATTGCATTCTGCCTTACCGTCAGTCTTTCGAAGCAGAGCAAGATTCTGATAGAGACCTCCATGATTTTCAGCAATCGACATATCGTTGTCATTTACTATAATAATAAAATTGCTTTGAAGCTCAGCAGCAAAATCAAGTCCCTCAAGTGCTTCTCCTCCGCTTAATGAGCCGTCTCCGATGACAGCAATCACATTGCCGTTTTCACCCTTTAAGTCCCTTGCCTTTGCAAGACCTGCAGCCAGACTGACCGACGTTGATGTATGTCCGACTGTAAAAAAATCATGCTCGCTCTCGTTTGGATTTGTATAGCCTGACACATCATCATAGTGCTGTTCAGACAAATACGCTTCCTTACGCCCCGTAAGCATCTTATGAGGATAACTCTGGTGCGATACATCATAAACAATCTTGTCCTTAGGTGATTCAAATACATAATGTAAAGCGATTGTCGCCTCTACCATTCCAAAATTCGGCCCAAAATGTCCGCCATGCTTACTTGCTCTTACCAAAAGGGCATCTCTTATCTCATGCGCCAGCACCGGCAGTTCATCTATCTTAATTTTCTTTACATCTTCTGGTCCGTTAATTTTCTCAAGATACATATTATATTTTGTCCTCCTATTTGTCCCAGGTCAATTCACCTGTCTTTATCGCATTCTCATATTTAGAAATTTTATACTGTAAGCGTTCCATCGTGTTTTCAATCTGTTTTTTCTGCTCATCAAGCTGCTCGTATTGCTCCTTGAGAAGCTGACACCTCGCTTCAAATGTAGCATCTCCCATCTGAAAAAGCCTGATATATTCTATAAGCGCCTCAATCGGAACTCCGGCATTGCGCATACATATAGTGTGCTCCACCCAGCTGATATCTGATTCGGTATAATCGCGTATACCTCCTGCAGTCCGTGCAATCTGTGGAATCAGACCTATGCGTTCATAATACCTGAGTGTATCAGTAGACACACCAAAACGCTCACTCACTTCCTTGATAGTCACTCACATCGCCTCCTTTTTGATTGTTACAATGAAACTATATCACTTGGAGTCCACTCCAAGTCAAGAGCTTTTCATCTTTTGTATACATAAAAAAATTATCGTGTTATAATCTCAATAATAAAATTTAAAAAGATTTACACTTGGAGGAAAAATATGAACTATACAGAATGTATCGAAAATGCCAGACCACGTCTTGGAAAATACTGCAAGGCATGTCCTGAATGCAACGGCCGCGCATGCAAAAACCAGATGCCCGGTCCCGGCTCAAAGGGCATCGGAGACACAGCCGTACGCAACTACGACAAATGGAAACAAATCCGTGTAAACATGGACACTATTGCCGAAAATAAGCCTGTAGACACCTCTCTCACACTCTTCGGCCGTACTTTTAAATATCCGGTATTTGCAGGTCCTGTCGGTGCTGTACAGCTGCACTACGGAGACTGTCTGGATGATGTGACATACAACGATATCCTCGTGTCAGCCTGTGCAAAGAACGGCATTGCAGCTTTCACAGGCGATGGAACTGACCCAAACGTCATGGCAGCAGCCACCAAGGCTATCAAAAATGCAGATGGTGCCGGAATACCTACCGTAAAGCCATGGAACATTGAGACCATACGTGAGAAAATGAAGCTGGTACATGAATCAGGCGCATTTGCAGTAGCTATGGATATCGATGCAGCCGGTCTTCCATTCCTCAAAAATCTTGATCCGCCAGCCGGAAGCAAAACAGTTTCAGAGCTTTGCGATATCATACAGATGGCCGGAACCCCATTTATTGTAAAGGGGATTATGACCGTAAAGGGTGCGCTTAAAGCAAAAGAGGCAGGCGCAAGCGCTATTATTGTATCAAATCACGGTGGACGTGTGCTGGATCAGTGTCCTGCCACTGCTGAGGTGCTTGAAAGCATCGTAAAGGCTCTTGAAGGCTCAGACATTAAGATTCTTGTAGATGGTGGCATCAGAAGCGGCACAGACGTCTTTAAAGCCCTTGCACTGGGTACAGACGGAGTTCTTATCGCAAGACCATTTGTAACGGCTGTATACGGCGGTAAGGCCGATGGTGTACGTGCATACATAGACAAAATCGGTACAGAGCTTGAAGACACCATGAAGATGTGTGGTGTATCTTCGCTTGATGAAATCACAAGGGACTGTGTGATGACCTTCTAGTTTAAAAACATGCTTCATGACTTTTCGTTTTTATATAAATTCTTCATACAAAAGCACCATAACCGGCATCGTCACTACAGCACAAAGCGTTGTCACTACATTTATTGCGCTGGCATACCTTGAATCATTGCCATACACCTGACACATCTGTGTGACAGTCGATGCCGAAGGCGTAATAACCGCCAAGAAAACAATAAGCATAATCTTTGGCGCATCTGCAGAAAGATATGCCATATGGCTGATCTTAATAAGAATAAGCGATATCAACGGAACCAGAAGCATCCTGAGAAAGGTAACAAAATACACCCTTCTGTTGGCAAAAACCTTCTTCAAATCCATCCCTGCAAACAGCATGCCTGTCACAATCATGCTTGCGGGTCCAATCATACTGCCGACAGAACCGATTGTGTCATTGATAAGCTGAGGCAGATGAATCCTTGTAAAGAAAAGCACCACACCTATTACTATGGAAATCATATTGATATTAAGGACAATCTTTCGCCAGTCATAGGAGCTTTCACGGCTTATAATCTTTTTGCAGTGAGTCCACAAAAATACCAGCTGCACACTCATGAAAGCACAGCCGTAAAGCACCCACTCCTGCCCCAGTATAAATGTCACAATCGGAACAATCAGATTGCCTGAATTTGAATAATAAACTGATGCGACCTCCACCTCATTCATATGGAAAAGCCTGCCCATAGCAGAAATGATAAACAGCAAAACTAACTGCAAAATCACTGATGCCGCAAATGCAATCAAAAGACCTCTCACTGTTTTTGAAGTGTAATCCACCTGAAAAGCATTGATAATAACACACGGTATAATCAGATACAGCACAATCTTTGATAAAACCTTGCTGTCCTCATCCTTCACAATACCTGCTTTCACGATAATAAAACCCATTAAAATCATGATAAAAAGCTCTATTATCTGTTCCATTAAAAGTATACTGATATGCATAAAAATCATCTCCTGCTCTAAATATCTATGTCTTAAAAGGCATGCATATCTAATTCATAATTTATAAATCTATAATCTCGTAGTCCACTTTGAACAATCCCACACATCCGTCGCAAGCCCATCATAGAAATCCGGCTCGTGGCATACCATCAGTATGCTGCCCTTATATTCCTTCAAGGCACGCTTCAGCTCATCCTTAGCATCCACATCCAGATGGTTGGTAGGCTCATCCAGAAGCAGAATATTTGTCTCTCTGTTTATCAGCTTGCACAGGCGTACCTTTGCCTGCTCACCACCGCTTAACACACGCACCTGGCTTTCAATATGCTTTGTGGTCAGGCCACACTTGGCAAGCGCGCTTCGCACCTCGTACTGCGAAAATGCAGGAAACTCGTTCCATATCTCCTCAATACATGTGGTTGTAACCGACTGATCCATCTCCTGCTCAAAGTACCCTATCTCCAAATAATCTCCAAGTGTAACACTTCCTGAAAGCGGCTTTATCAGCCCAAGAATACTCTTAAGCAATGTCGTCTTTCCGATGCCGTTTGCACCGGTAAGAACAATCTTTTGTCCTCTTTCCATCTCAAGGTCGAGAGCAGATGAAAGAGGATCATCATAGCCAATGACCAGTCCATTTGTCTGGAAAATATACCTCCCCGGAGTACGCGCTGTCTTAAAGTTAAACTCCGGTTTTGGCTTTTCAGCAGCCAGCTCAATAACATCCATCTTGTCAAGCTTCTTCTGACGTGACATCGCCATATTCCTTGTAGCGACACGCGCCTTATTTCTAGCTACAAAATCCTTCAGCTCTTTAATCTCCTGCTGCTGTTTGTTGTACGCAGCCTCAAGCTGGGCTTTCTTCATCTCATAGACTTCCATAAATTTGTCATAATCCCCGACATACCTGTCGAGCTTCTTGTTGTCCATGTGATAGATGAGATTTACCACGCTGTTTAGAAACGGTATATCGTGAGAAATAAGAATAAACGCATTCTCATAATCATTAAGATATCGCTTAAGCCACTCAATATGCTCCACATCCAGATAGTTGGTAGGCTCATCCAAAAGCAGAATATCCGGCTTCTCCAAGAGGAGCTTTCCCATCAGCACTTTGGTTCTCTGACCACCGCTTAAATCGGTGACATCCTTATCAAGCCCCAGGTCTAAAAGTCCAAGAGCCCTTGCAACCTCCTCAACCTTTGCATCAATCATATAGAAATCATGCATGGTAAGCATGTCCTGAATCGTGCCGGCTTCCTCCATCAGCTTATTCATCTCGTCCTCGTCCACATCGCCAAGACGCGCATATATGTCGTTCATCTCATTTTCCATATCATAAAGGAAATCAAATGCAGAGGAAAGAACGGAGCCGATAGTCATACCCTTTTCAAGCGCTGTGTGCTGGTCGAGATAACCTACACGCACCTTCTTGGCCCACTCTATTTTGCCCTCATCAGGCATAAGCCTGCCTGTGATAATATTCATAAAAGTCGATTTTCCCTCACCGTTTGCACCGACAAGCCCTATGTGCTCTCCCTTCAACAGTCTGAAGGAAACATCCTCAAAAATAGCACGGTCGCCAAACCCATGGCTTAGGTGCTCTACGTTTAAAATACTCATGTATACCTCCCATCGATTTGTATTGTCTATTCAGAATCACAACACTTACATTCGCAAAACCGCACGATACTCATCACTTGATTATTGCAGCAAGTTTCTCACCACACATTACACCGAGTATACATCCAAAACAGCTCAACACCACATATCCGCATCCAAGCAGGCAGTGATTATGTTCAAACAGATTATAGGATTCCAGCGAAAATGTAGAAAACGTGGTAAAGCCACCGCATACGCCGGTCTTCCAAAACAAAACCATATTCTTGGATACTCCATCCCTGCCACTTGTGATTCCGACAATAAACCCAATCAGAATTGCACCGATTACATTGGTGATTAAAGTCAAAAAAGGAAATTCAGTTTTTAAAGGTATAAGGCTGATGGCATATCGGGCCATTGCACCTACGGCTCCCCCCAGTGCTACAAATAAAAAATTCATGTTGATTATCTCCTATATGTAAAATACGCGATTCTCTTTTCTTGGAATCACGTCAGGATAATCTCCATCAACATATCCAAGGGCACAATGTCCGATTCCCTCATACTCATCCTCAATACCGAGTGATTTGAGAAGCTCCCTGCCCCAGTCTGACTCAAACTCTTCCTTCGCACGATGAATCCAGCAGCTTCCAATACCAAGATCATGAGCTGCAAGCATCAGGTTTCCCATCACAAGACTGCCATCATAGACATGTGTAGGCCAGTCCTTCTTTCCAAGAACGATAAGAATAACCGGCGCACCGTAAAATGGATCAGTATTACTTCCCATTATGTCAGCATTTCTCTTAGCAATTTCATCCCTTATTTCCTTATTTGTCACCTGAATAATGATGGTGTTCTGTGCGCCTCTGCCGTTTGCCGCAAAGGTTCCGGCCTCGATTATCCGGTCAAGGATGTCCTGCGGAATCATATCCGGCTTGAATTTGCGAATACTTCTTCTGGTTTTCATTTCTTCTAATACTTTGCTCATGATTTTGTCCTCCCATTAATTCAAATGATATATACTGCTTCCAGATTGTCGACACAATGTGCCGATAATCTGGGAACTGTGAAAACTTGACTTCATATTCTTATATATTACTTTAATGAATCAGATTCGTCTAGTTTAATTTTTAATAAAACCAACCTCAATTTATTGCTGAACGTATTATATCATATCGTAATGGAAATGAAAATTCAGGAATCTAGCTTACAAACTGGGACTTTCATTTACAAACCAGGAATCTCGGTTACAAAACGGGACTTTCATTTACAAATGGGGAGTCTTGGGTTACAAATGGGATTCTCAGTTTACTATTTACCAAAACATAATAATCTTTTTCACATAACGTTATATATTTATTATTTTTTGTAATATATACTTTACATTTAGTTCGATATATCATATAATGCATATAGAAAGGAGGAGGTTGTATAAATGAAAAATATGCGTCTTAAATTAGCACGCGTTGAGATGAATCTTTCTCAAGAAGAACTGGCTGCCAAAGTTAATGTTACACGCCCTACTATCAACTTACTAGAAGGCGAAAAGTTTAATCCCAGTCTTCAGCTTTGTATTCGGATATGTAAAGTACTTAACAAAACATTAAACGATTTATTTTGGGAGGAGGACAACTTATGAAAACCACCATTCACTGTGATGAAAGGATCACAAATATTCGGCACACAATTTATGTTAAACTTTTTTGGGGTATAATTATAGCAAATGAACTTACTTATCTACTAGATTATTTTTTTAAAACAAGCTTAAACGGTTGGGTTATTCCATTAGCGCCTGATGTGTTAATCATTTGGATGTCAATAAAAGGAGTTCTTTTTAATGGAACCCAACATTTTCCACTCTGGTGTTGGCTATTTGCACTATGCTATTCTAGTTTAAATACTATTATCGTTTTTGTTGAGAGTTTCCAAATTGATACTGTTTTCTATCTTGAACAGATTAATCAAAGAATTATTGTCTCCTTAATATTTCTAACTGTTTATTTCCTTGGAGTATTGTTATTTTTTTACATTTCTTATCGTATTGCTATAAGAAAAATTAAAAAACTTTCTACTGACATCTAATTATGTAAAATTAAATGATTATCAATCCCACATTCTTCTTTTAATAAAGCGATAAGGTTTCCCCTTATCGCTTTACATTGAAATCAGAACATACACTCCTTCCCATTTATAAATAATATAATCTCTTTTCACATCTTGAGAAATTCTTTATTTCCGTTCTTCTGAAAATGCATAATTACGACGACTACACATTTTGTATATTTCTTTACAATCTCTTTACTGTATTTTGGATTTGCATCATCTTCCTTAACCTGAAGGTTATGAATACACTCAACTCTTTCCTTTGTATAAGTTCCAGCAGCAATCATACCTTTCAAGGCACTTTCCCTGAACACATGCAGACGTTCTGCATCATTATATTTTGGAATACGATGAGTGTAATTCTAATCACCTCTTCTATAGAAATGTCCAACCATCTTCTGTCGGTATATAATTTACCGGAATCTCATTGTTCAGTAATTCACCGATCCAATCTGCCGCATACTTCATTCCTAATTCTTCCATGTTAAAATGCCCGATATTGAAACATGCTTTGTGTTTTCCCATATACGCAGCGTCCCTGATATAAGAAAGAATTGTCCATTCAATGATTTCTCCCGGAATGATAGCATCAATATTCTCTGTTTCCATATATTTCATAATTTCCATGTCATAACTATGGTAATATCCATCTTCTTTTATTTCGTCTACCATGGCACTATTAGGATACAAATGTGCCACAATCGCTACTCTTTTCATCTTATCTTCCGGATTTCCAACAATACGTACTCCATTCATGCCTATTTTTTCTTTTAATTCTTCTCCAAGTTCAGACACGGTACATTCCGGAATATCAAAAACATAAAAAAACGGCATCATTCCACTAATTTCTGTGTTAAAATATGACTCCCATCCCAGATACTTTATTACGCCTGCAAAAATGGAATCTGGCTGATGCGTATGCATATGATCATGGTCTCTCCAAACCGTAAGCCGATGTTCCCGAATATAAGCTTCCTTTTCTTTTTGTACACTATTTTCAAAGTCACCCTTCCAGTCTGGGAAATCCGGTGTCTGATAATAGATTGGTTCGTGAACAACCAAAAGATTGCAGCCAAGTTCTACAGCTTTTTTCAACACTTCCATTGTAGGAACCAATGCGGATACAATTCCGGTACACTTTTCCTCTTCAAATCCCGATTGAGATTTCACCTATTCTAAGGAATTTAATAACTGTTATATTTTGTTACTAAATTTCTCACGAGCCATTGAAAACACTAAGTTTGTGGTAGGTGAACTTTCCCTTAGACTTTCCCTTGTGTTATATCTTCCCACAGGTTTTTACGAACTCTGATAAGGGAAAAAGTAAGGGAAAGAAAATCTTATAAAACAGTATAACACAAAATAAAACTGACATGGTGAACTGATTGAAATGCTTCAATATTTTTTGATTTTAAGGAGACACAACATGAATACCATTTACGCAGAATACAATATGTATCACAACAGCATTGATATCTACACATCTGCCGGATATATGTTACGCATTGACTGTAATAAGGCAGAGGATGGACTAAAAACTACTCCCTGCTCACAATGTTCGTTAAATGCTCTTGCGATTGATGAGCCACTAGAGTATGTTAAGCTATATCTTGATGGAACTATGCAGATGTGGGTAGATGCAGAAGACGCATAAGAATAACACTCTGCATATACCACCATATATACAGAGGGGATAGCCAGCATTTCTTTCGTGCTAACTATCCCCTTTACTGAATATATATGCCGTAAGTCTTAACGCTGCATATTATTCATCATCTTTTTTCATGCGTACACTTAACAATGCAAGCAGACCTGCAAGTGAAGCAGCCAATAATGTCACCCAGAGCATTAGATGGCTGTTATCGCCAGTCTGAGGTGCTGTTATCTGCTGGCTGTCGTCTGTATTATTTCCACTGTTACTGCCATTAGTTTTCTTGTCATCAGGTACAGCTGCCGGATTACTATTTGGATTATCATTGCTGTTGTCCTTATTACCGTTGTTGTCTTTACTACCTTCATTATCTGATGTATTCTTGCTTACCTTAAAGCTTGTAACTGCTGAACCATCTGCCCATACGATTTCAAATGAATGTGTTCCGACAGAAAGTGTTTTCAGGTAATCTGCCTTTAAGATAATAATCGTTGAACCTTCTTTTGCGGTGTAGTTCTTTGCATCAATTATGCTTCCATCAACTTTTACGCTTTCAAATTTAGAAAATTCTCCATTTCCTCCGATAGTGATGGTTCTGTCTGTATTCTGCTTCCACTCACTGTCTGCACCAGATATAATTTTATAAGATGTCAGAGCTACATTTACCTTTATTGTAATATCCTTTGTCTTTGTTACGCCATTCTTAGTATATGATACTGTCAGTATCTTATCTCCATCCGCTGACATATCTATTGCGAATACATTGGTTGTATAATCCTGCACAGGTTCACTGTATCCGTCTGCATAGTACACAGTGACTGCAAGGTCATCCACATTCAGGGTATCGCCTGCTGTATACGTGGTCTTTGTCTTTGATGCTTCAATCCGCTCAGGAGCAAGGGCTGTATTGTGGGTAATCTTCAAATTACCATTAGCCATTGTGATATCATAGTTGGCTGTCACATCCACACCTGCAGCATTTTCAATCTTCACACCACTTACGGAGATCGTTCCATTCTCTGTACGATCTGTTGTGCTTGGTGTAAGGGTTATTTCTTTAATGCTGTCACCTGTAATGAGTCCATCCTCTGATACGGTATACAGACTTTGGTTAATATCTTTACCCCAGACAATATCCTGTTCCTGTGCTGTTATGGTAACAGGCTTTTTATTTATGGTTACTGTCTTTGAACCCTCAACGGTAGTATAGTTATCCTTCGTAATCCGATAGTATACGGTATACGTACCTTCATTGCTAAAAGAAGGATTATCACTGCCGTAGGTTATGCCATCGGTGCTGTAGGTTACGGCTGCTCCTTCAGGATTGGTCACGCTCACGCTGATGCTGTGTGGCTGTCCGTCATAGGTTGTGCTGTAATCCGTTGCCGTATACAGGATGGTTCCGTTATCTACCGTAAGAGTAACTGTTTTCTCTCCTGCCGCAAAGATTCCGTTTGCTACAGTACTTACCTTAATCTTAAAGGTTCCTGTCTGGGTTACGGTAAGTGTTGTACCCGAAAGCGTGCCTTTTCCGGTTCCGCCATTCGTTCCAGTAACAAGTGTATACGTTGCAGCTCCTGCATTATTGTCGATGCTAAAATACTGTGATACATCAACGGTTTCACCTGTATATGTTATACTGCTGTCTGTTCCGGTGATGGCGACAGGGGTTGCGGCTTTATTCTTAACCGTAATCGTGCCTGTGATATTGCCTGTACTTGTATCATAGCCCTGACAGTTAGCAGCGTTATAATTCGTCAATGCAGATTCAGGGATTGTCCACCTAAAGATGTTCTCTGCTTCCGGCGTTTTGTCATAAACTCCTCCGTTACTCTCAATGGTCCATGTCACAGCCATATCTGCTGTAGTTGGTAACGTTGTTCCTTCAAATGTTACTGTTGCCGTCTTGCCAAGCTCCGTGTTAGTTCCGCTTATAGGAGTTTCATCATATCCGTCATAGCCATAGTAAGTTGTAAATGTATTATTTGCCGGTACTGTCGGCGCAGCTACACTTTCTATCTTTCTCTTGTCTGTTGTAAATTCTTTGGTTACTGTCAATGTACCATCTGCAGCATTCTGTGTAACGCTCGTTGCAGTATTGCCTGATACGGTAGCTGTCACATTATCTGCAAATTCATAGCCTGTATCTGCTGTAAGTGTAATGCTTGCCGTGTATCTCATATTATATCCCGCTGTGGTATCACTTGGTGTCCATGTAATCTGTGGTGTGGTGCTTTTTACACCTTCTGTTGTACATGATGCTTCGGTATCCAATGCAGTATCAGGCATCGGAGTATCAATATCTGTAATTGCTATTGAATGAATTATTTTAATATTTGTCTCAGTTGCATTGACCGCATAAGCCACATTATCCTCGGTTATTTCCAGCCAAATTTTGCAGGTTGATAAATCGATTGATGCCGGTGTATATGATTCTGCCTCAATAGCAGATACGTTCACAACATCTGTTCCTGTAATCTGTTTACTGTAATACCAGTCATTTGTTCCGTCATTGCCCTGTACGACAAGTGCCACGGTTTGTGATGTGGTACCCTTCACCACCTTAATATCACCTGTTGTGGTGTTATATGTTACTGTACCAATATCCTTACCTGTTCCGTCCAGTCTTAAAGTCATCGCCGCACTGTCTGTTATCTTTTCCGATTTTGTATCAGATGATGCTGCTGTCGCAGCAGATGCGAAGAGAACAGATGACAGATCCAGATTGGAAGCGGGCTGAACAGGGCTCCCGGAGTCGATGTCGACACGGCCGAGGATGACATAATAGCCCCGATCCGCGCACAACGCAAAGTCACCACTACCACCGTAAGGCGAGCGCAGCCAGAACCACTCTCCGTTCCTCAAGTAACTACTCATGGCAAGTACTGTACTGTCATCGGTTCCTGCCCACAAGTATTGGTCATTATCATAATCTCCCTGTAACGCATACAGTTTGTCTGTGGTGGTATAGGTTACACTACTATTCTTCGTATCCTTCGTTGTCACTGTGGTGGCATTCATCAAGCCCTGCTCGGCTGAGGTGAAGTAGGATGTATTCGTAGCCATACCCTGCAGTGTATCACGAAGTTCACTTGCTCCGTAGTGATTTGCGTATACTTCTGTTATAGTCGCTTCACTATAAACACAATCTGACCATAGATTTTCATCATTCTTATTGCTTATGTCTGAATTAAACTTCTGCCCTCTTGCAATCGGGCTTGCGGCAACGATGATGGTATTATCCCCTGATACACCTGTATCCTTTCCTAAAATGTACCATTCCTGTGCTGTTGTTCCATCTGATTTTTTACCAAATACCAGCTTGCCGTAATTTACTGCAGTTCCATTACTGTATGGTTTAAATGAATTCATCAACTGTTCTTTGGTTACATAGGTGGTATTGATTTTTTCAATCTCTTTTTCTGCGTTTACTGCATATGAAACATTATCCTCGGTTATTTCCAGCCAGATTTTGCAGGCTGATAAATTGATTGATGCCGGTGTATTTGATTCTGCCTCAATAGCAGATACATTTATCGTCTCTGTTCCTGTAATCTGTTTACTGTAATACCAGTCATTTGTTCCGTCCTTGCCCTGCACTACAAGTGCCACTGTTTGTGATGTACTGCCCTTCACCACCTTAATATCACCTGTTGTGGTGTTATATGTTACTGTACCAATATTCTTACCTGTTCCATCAAGTCTTAAAGTCATCGCCTTATCCAATGCGATTGTTCCTAACTTTGCTTGATCAGATGATGCTGCTGTCGCAGCAGATGCGAAGAGAACAGATGACAGATTCAGATTGGAAGCGGGCCGAACAGCGTAATCGTGGTCAACATTGCGGTTGCCGACAAAATCGCCCGTAAAACCGAGCAACGCAATGTTAGCATCATCAGCGTAAGGCGAGCGCAGCCAGAACACAGAATCGTTGCTCCAAGAATAGCCGTCCCAGTAACTATACACGGCAAGTACTGTACTGTCACTGGTTCCTGCCAACAGTTTTTTATCATCAAACTTTCCCTGTAATGCATACAGCTTGTCTGTGGTGGTATAGGTCACATTACTGTTCTTCGTGTCCTTCGTTTTCACTGTGGTAGCATTCATCAAGCCCTGCTCGGCTGTGGTGAAATAGTTTGTATTCGTAGCCATACCCTGCAATGCCACTCGAAGGTCACTTGCTCCGTAGTGGTTTGCATATACTTCTGATGGATTACTTGCATATACACCAAAACTTGAAGCAAAAGACTTATTGTCATAGCTTGAATTAAACTTCTGCCCTGTTGCTATGGGGCTTGTGGCAAAGATGATGGTATTATCCCCTGATACACCCTTATCCTCTCCTAAGATATACCATTCCTGTGCTGTTATTCCATCTGATTTTTTACCAAATACAATCATTCCATAATTTTCTGCAGTTCCATCTGCATTCGGGGCAAATGTATTATCCATCAACTGTGTCTTTGTGGCATAGGCTGACACACTTGGTTCCGTTCCCGAACCGGATGCTGCCTGCACCTTATTTGCTCCGCCTGACATAGCAGGAACCAGTCCTGCTATCATGGCAAAGGTAAGAACAAACGCCATTCCTTTCTTAAAATTATGCTTTAATCTTCTCATCTGAATCCTCCTTTGTTTTTGTAAATATAGTATTAAAATAGATACGTTTTCTTAATTTCCATGTATGACCATGCTTTAAATTCAAATCAAATGATCCCCCCTTATCAGACAGAAAAAGCACCACTAAATACATACATCTTATCCATGTACATATTTATTGATGCTTTTATCCGTTTCCTTTTATGAATATGAACAGTCGAAAAAAAGGCGCAGTCAGAGTGCTGTGCTGTGCTGTGCTGTGCTGTGCTGTGCTGTGCTGTGCTGTGCTGTGCTGTTAAGATTATCTCTCTGACCGCCATGCCTGTCTACCTCCGTTGCAATATTTCTATAATAATTAGAATAGCAAAAATGTCAGGATTTATCAATCATTTAAATCTGATATTATAGTAATATTGGCTGGACATCATTTCTAAAGAAGCGGAGTATTACCTCATCTCTTTGTCAAATGTTCTTCTATTGTTTTGTCTAAACTTTCCAACATCTTTCTGCAATCGGGCAAGTTTCTCTGACATCATTTCTGTCTTATTCATTGGTGTTTCTGCATTGTCATTGGATTTCTTCCAGTCATCAACTTCCTGCTGATACTCTGCATATGCATTTTGAGATTCCTTGTAGCTTAGATAAAATTCATTCATGTTCTCAAATCCGTAGTTACGAACCATATTTGAAAGTCCTATCTTCAATCGATTGATATAATCAGTCTTTTCATCAATCTTTCTCTGTAATTCAGCTTTTCTTGTAAGCTTTGCCAATCCCTTCAAATCAGATAATTCAATCTCAAGATTACCCCGTTGCTGTTCAGCCTGAAAGATAAGATTATTCTGATTATCAAGCTCTGCTTTTATTTTTTTAAGCTTTGGATATGTGGCTGCCTCTGGTGTCATTACAGGCTTGTCTGGTTTTGTAACATTAACTTCCTTGATTGTTTCTTCTTGCGTTGTTATTTTATTCTCAACTTTTGTAGATTCTTCAATAGCAGAAGTATTATCTGTGTTATCTACCACTATATTGCTTGCAAAATCTGTTTTTTCGGCATTTGTAACATCTGTATGCAGTATCTTATTCCGAATAGCTCTGGCTGCTTCAAGCACCTTCGATATCAGCAGTACCAGTTCCGTAATCGCCATATTAAGTATCAATGCTAATCGTTGAGGTTTGTTCCCATATATTTCAATCGACCTTTTTATCGGTTCTGTGATATGTTCCCTTTTTATCTGTAAAATATCATCCATAGGAACATTGCTTATGATTGCCCTGTCAACCTCCCGATTCCAGTCCATCCGCAACTTATTATCCTGCTCAATCTGTTCTGCCTTTGGATTATTCCTACCAATCTTCTTGGTAGCAAGATATGGACCATTGCGGTCAAATACTGTTAATCTGTCTTTTTCGTCCGTTACCCAATGGTTTATCATTCTGGTATAGAATAGTTTTACCTCATCCAGAAAATCTTCCTGCTTGAACCTCGTATTCTTTGAGGTAAACAGCTTCTTCTCATAAACCTCGCCTTTCCCTATAACCTTACATCTTTTGCGGATATTGCCAGCTTCATCAAGGATTTCTTTCTTAGTCCTTACATGATTACCATGCTCATCATAGAACATATTTCTTGTGGCAATCTTTATAACAGGCTCCGCTAATAACTGCCTTTCGGAAAAGATAAGATGGATATGGAAATTTGTCATACGCTTATTGTGGTGAAGTGCTGCAACACATTCCACACCATACTTTTCTTTGAATTTATCCGTAAACGATTTTAGCAGCATATCGGGCATTCCCTGTTCATAAAGTGATTCAGGCAGGGCAATGATAAGTTCTCTTGCCTCGATACAATTTCCCTCAACACCGCTTTTCTTAAATTCCTGCTGGCTGCATCGTGCAAGTTCTGTCCAGTAACTTCTTTCCGTAGTTTCATAGACAGCATACAGATGTTCCTGCTTTGCATGGCTTGATATATAGGTTATTCTTCCCCGGACATTCGACAGCTTGGTCATCTGTATAAATGAATGTCTTGTTGTCAATGTGCTTTCTTCTCCTTCCTCTGCTAGTGGGAATGGAGTACGAACAGACAATATAAGTGGTATTGTTGTTGGCTTATTGCCGTATCCGGCATAACCAAATGCGACAGCATTTGTATAAGTCACGCCTGCGTGGCTTTGCTCCCTGCAAGGGCGAAATACGCTGAGCATAAACCGCAGGTTTGTGCGAGGGGTGTATTTCGCTCTCAAACGCCGAGGGCTTTGATATCTTGTGATTTTCCTGTCCTTCCATTCCAATAATTGGTTGTTGCATATCAGAAGAAGCACATGTTATAATCCTCTTGCGTGTAGGTATATCATGGCTTCGGTCTGATGTATCAGAGGCGGTTTCATTAGAAGCCGCCTCTCTTAAGTTGTCACTTTTCTTGTGACCGGTTTTACGCTGCTCTTATCTCTCAAGTCTCTACCTTCGTTTACTTCCATGAACTTTTCAAGCATATCCGTTTTTATAAGAACTTTTCTTCCGACATTTAGAACAGGAAGCTTTTCCCACTCAACAAGTTTTCTCAGAGTGTTTCTTCCAATTCCTGTATAGTCGGCAGCATCTTCTATAGATAGAGCTATCTTTCTTTCCGTCATTTAACCGCCTCCTTTATAATTGCATTATGCAATTTATTTTTTCTGTCAGTATATCGCATTTATATTTTATTGTCAAGCGTTACGAAATTGTAAAGATAATTATAGTATTGCATATTGCAATTTTAATTTTTATATGATATAGTATGAACATACCGAAAGGAATAATCAAAAAGGAGGCAGACAACATGAAGGATAAGGAACTTCGCCGGATTATCGGCGAGAGGGCTAAAAGCCGAAGAACAGAATTAAACCTTACACAACCTTATGTTGCAGACAAGATGGGAGTCACCGCTTCCACCATACAGCGTTATGAAGCCGGAACAATCGACAATACCAAGAAGATGGTACTGGAAGGACTTTCCGAAGCACTTCATGTATCTGTGGAATGGCTCAAAGGTGAAACTGACAGCTACGAAACAGATATAACAGATAAGAAAGAACTTCTTATAAAAGACGCAATGACAGGTATTATCGAAAACCTTCCAACAAACCTTGATAACGCAGAAGGAGATTTTGCCAAGAACCTGTTGCTGGCAGTATTAAACGAATACAAGCTCTTTGCTGATTCATTTACCAATGCCTGCAATAATTTCAAGGGAAATACAGAATATGCAGATGTAGCAGCAAAGATGGGGTTTGAATCCAATCAGGAATATAACGAAATAATGTTTCTGAGAGAGATTACTCACTCAGTAAACGCATTCAATGATATAGCTGACATCATAAGAACATATTCCAAGAATCCGGATGTGGCGGCACAGAGACTATCCAATCTCTTAGAAGATAATTCCGATTCGGTATAGAACGACAACCGGAGTTATGATACAATGAGCACAAGCGAGTCAAGCTGTTTACAGATTTGACGAGCGGCGAATTGGCTTATGGACTTGTCCATAAGATGCCTACACGCAAGAAGCATTTCATCAGTTCCGATTGTCTGATATCGAAAGGAGACACA
>ENA-OPCK01000074-OPCK01000074.1-human-gut-metagenome-genome-assembly--contig:-NODE-74-length-56547-cov-5.050821_pt1 | contig 56547 bp, 40 predicted proteins | sample MGYA00241249_ERZ501478 | MGnify/ENA primary metagenome ERZ501478 (study PRJEB25962, sample SAMEA2042629) | human gut metagenome | biome: human gut; feature: human-associated habitat; material: faeces...
ACTTATTTTGAAACGCATGGTATTGGTGATTACCAGCTTTTCAGGAAATCAGGCCTGTTTACCGAACACGGAGACGGAAGTCTGGTTGATCGTTTTCATTCGAGGGTAATGTTTCCGATTAGAAATGCATCAGGCCAGACGATAGCTTTTTCCGGTCGGCTTCTGATCAAAGACGACAAGTCGCCAAAGTATTTAAACTCCCCAGAGACATTATTGTTCGAAAAGAGCAAAGTTTTATTCAACTTTGACAAAGCCAAAAGCGTAATCAGACGTGATGGCGAGGTCTATTTGTTCGAAGGGTTCATGGATGTTTTGGCTGCGTATCGTTCCGGAGTCAAAAACGGCATAGCTTCAATGGGAACCAGCCTGACTGATGATCAGATTTATCAAATAGAACAAATAACAAAGAAGGTTCTTGTCTGCTATGATGGTGATCAGCCGGGACAGGCGGCAACCAAAAGAGCCCTTGATCTTTTTGAAGATTCGTCAAAAATCGAGTGTGAAGTCGTTAATTTGCCTGAAAAACTGGACCCAGACGAATACGTCAGAAAACACGGCACGGAATCGTTTAAAAAAATCGTTCATGACAATCGCGAAACCGTTCTTGAATTTTATATGCGCTACTTCAAGGAAGGAAAAAACCTTGGAACGGAAAGCGGACAGCTTGCATACATTACGGATGTTTTGGGAGAAACCGCAAAAGTCAGCGATTCTTTGCAGATACAATTGACTCTTGGGCGTTTGGCTAAGGAATTCGGAATTGACAAAATGAGTCTTGAAAGTCAGTTGCGAGTTTTAAAACAGCAGCTGGGCACTAAAAACGTGCGGGCAGAAAGCAGTTTAAAGAAAACAAGCGTTGATTCAAACGTTGTCAAGGAAAGGGAATTTTCCAAAATTGAAAAAGCAGAACGCCTGTTGCTTCATCGAATTCTGAATGATTATAGCGTTTATTCCAAGGTGAGCTCGATTGAAGATTTTCAATTCGTTCATGTTGATTATCAGGCACTGTATTTATTGATCGAAGGATATTACAGCGAGCATTCCGAATATGACGATGCCAAATTTCTTGATTATGCTGAAGATTCAAAATTGCAAAACGTCTTGATTTCGATTGAGATGGAAGACTACGGAGACTATGATGAACAAGAGGTAGACGATTGCTTGAAAGTGCTGAAACATGATGCGCCGTTGGAAGAACAGATTACACGAATCAGCACTCAGTTGGATCAGGCCAAAAGGCAAAATGATGTCAATAAAATAACGGAATTAACCATTAAATATATTAAAATGATGCAGGAAAAGCAGGCTGATGCTTAGCTGAACTGCGTGTCAATTATTGCAGCTTCAATTATTAAAGGGAGGGCCTAACATTGGCAGAAGAGAAGAAAAACAACCAGTTGGATGACGTTGTGTACAAGAAGGCGTTGCGTGAAGTCGTCCAGGAATTCAAGCAGGCTGGCGAGGTGAGGTACAGCGAACTGACGAAGCGTGTTTCACCACTGGATTTGACGTCCGAACAAATTAATGATTTGATTGCAGACGTTGAGAAGAAAGGAATCTCCGTTGTCGATGAAAATGGCGATCCTACGGCAGAAAGCTTGAATCAGGCTAAGGAAGAGGAAAAAGAGCTTTCAAAAAGCGACGTTTCCGCACCTTCCGGGGTTAAAATCAACGATCCTGTCAGAATGTATCTGAAGGAGATCGGGCGCGTCAATCTTTTGACGGCTGAAGAAGAAAAGAAACTTGCCTTGAGAATTGAAGAAGGTGACGAAGAAGCAAAGCAGCGTCTTGCAGAAGCAAACCTGCGTCTTGTTGTCAGCATCGCAAAGAGATATGTGGGAAGAGGAATGCTTTTCCTTGACCTGATTCAGGAGGGAAACTTAGGTCTTATCAAGGCAGTTGAGAAGTTCGACTACAAGAAGGGCTACAAATTCTCTACATATGCCACATGGTGGATTCGCCAGGCTATCACAAGAGCCATAGCTGATCAGGCCAGAACAATCCGTATTCCTGTGCATATGGTTGAGACAATCAACAAGCTCATCCGTGTGTCAAGACAGCTCCTTCAGGAGCTTGGCAGAGAGCCTTCACCGGAGGAAATTGCCAAGGAGATGAACATGCCGGTAGAGCGTGTGCGTGAGATACTCAAGATATCGCAGGAGCCTGTTTCACTTGAGACTCCAATCGGTGAGGAGGAGGATTCACATCTTGGTGATTTCATCAAGGATGATAATGTACCGGTTCCGGCTGATGCGGCAGCATTCACACTTCTTAAGGAGCAGCTTGAGGAGGTGCTTGGAACTCTTACAGAGAGAGAGCAGAAGGTACTCACACTCCGCTTTGGCTTAGAGGACGGCAGAGCCAGAACACTTGAAGAAGTAGGTAAGGAGTTCAACGTTACTCGTGAGCGTATCCGCCAGATTGAGGCAAAGGCGCTAAGAAAGCTTCGTCATCCAAGCAGAAGTAGAAAGCTGAAGGACTACTTAGAGTAAGATGATTAGGCTATCCAGAAGAATGAAGGCAGTGGCATCGATGGTCACGGCCGGCTACACGCTGTGTGATGTGGGAACCGACCATGGCTATGTGCCTATTGCCCTGGTGCAGGGTAATATAATACCGAAAGCAATTGCTGTTGATATAAATAAGGGACCGCTTGAGCGCGCCAATGAGCATATAAGGGCAAACGGTCTGACAGAGCAGATTACCACAAGGCTTTCCAATGGGCTTGAAGCGATACACGACGGAGAGGTTGACTCTATTGTCATAGCAGGAATGGGAGGAGAGCTTGTTATTCACATTTTAACCGCAGGGGAGACAGTGTGCAGGTCGGCAAAGGAACTGATTCTGCAGCCACAGTCGGAAGTGAGCAAAGTCCGTGAATATGTAAGGAACACAGGCTATAAGATAGTTGATGAGGATATGATTTTGGAGGACGGAAAATACTATCCGATGTTCAGATGTGTGCCGTGTGCGGACAATTCCGCATGGGACAATATGGACGAGACGACGGTTACTGTATGCGATTTGTACGGACCTGTACTTATCAAAAACGGTAATCCGGTGCTTAGGAAGTTCCTTGTCAGGGAACACCACAAGCTGGCTGCCATCATGCAGCAGCTAAGGACACAGGAGATGAGTGATTCCATCATGGACAGAATCGAGCAGATAAACGAGATGATGGCATACAATGAGGCAGCATATTCGACTATGGGGGCAATAAGAAATGCAGGAATATAGTGTGAAGGTGACCTTGCCGGATGGACAGGTCATGGCAGTGACAGCATCAGAAAGTGATACTTTAGAAGCCGTAGCAGACAGATTCAAGGATTATTATGAGGATGACATAATCCTTGGAATTGTAAACGGCAGGCTTCGTGAACTGAATAAGAAAATAAAAAGTGACTGTGAGCTTAGCTTTGTGACGACAGCTGACAGGGATGGCAGGCGTACATACAGAAGAAGTGTTGTGCTGCTTTTGCAGAGGGCTATATACGATGTATATGGCAGCATGACACAGCTTCATGTGATGCATTCGCTCGGAGAAGGCTATTATTGTCAGCTTGAGAAAGCGGTGGAGTGTGCGGACAGCCAACAGGAAAAATATAATGAAGATACAGACCAAGGCAGCAGAGAAAACAGTGAGAAAAGCGTGACAGAGCATGATATCGACAGGATAGTCTGCAGCATGTACTCATTTGTGGAAAAAGACCTCCCAATTACCAAGCACAGTGAAAAAACACAGTATGCGGAGCAGCTTTTCAAGGAAAAAGGGCTGCATGATAAGGAGAGGCTATTGCACTACAGGAGAAGCTCCAGAGTCAATCTCTATGAGTTGGATGGTGTGGTGGATTATTTCTACGGATTTATGGCACCCTCGACAGGCATGCTCAAATACTTTGATATAGTGCCGTATGAGAGTGGCTTTGTGCTTCTTTTTCCGGGTGCTCACAGCAGGAGCGTTGAGCCGCTTGTGACATCAAATAAGCTGTTTCACACGCTGGATGATTCCAGGGAATGGAGCAAGATGCTTGGAATTGGCACGATAGGCTCACTAAATGATGCGATTGCAGCAGGCAGGGGACAGGAAATCATGCTGCTTCAGGAGGCACTGATGGAGCAGAAGATAGGAAACCTTGCAGCGCAGATTGCTTCGGATGACAAAAAGAAATTTGTCATGATAGCAGGTCCTTCATCATCAGGCAAGACATCGTTTGCCAACAGACTGTCAATCCAGCTTATCGCAAAGGGCAGAAAGCCACATCCGTTAAGTCTGGATGACTACTATGTGGACAGGGAGCTTTGCCCGAAGCATCCGGACGGAAGCTTTGATTTTGAGTGCCTTGAATCTATTGATGTAAAGCTGTTCAATGAGGATATGAACAGGCTTCTTAAAGGAGAGGCTGTTGATATGCCATCCTTCAATTTCAAGACAGGAAAGAGAGAGTACCGCGGAAGAAAGCTGGTGCTTGGCCCTGATGATATACTTGTTATTGAGGGTATTCACGGCTTAAATGACAGGCTTTCACAGCTTATCCCGCCTGAGCACAAGTTCAAAATCTATATCTCAGCGCTTACACAGCTCAATATTGACGAGCACAATCCTCTTTCCACCACAGATGAAAGACTTATACGACGGATTGTGCGTGATGCGCGTACACGAGGTACCAATGCCATGGAGACCATCGCTATGTGGCCGTCTGTCAGAAAGGGTGAAAGGGAGAATATCTTTCCTTTCCAGGAACAGGCGGATGTGATGTTCAACTCTGCACTTGTGTATGAGCTTGCGGTACTCAAGGTGTATGCGGAGCCGTTGCTTTTTGGCATAGAAAGAGACTGCCCGGAGTATCTCGAGGCAAAGAGGCTGCTTAAGCTCTTAGACTACTTTCTTCCGATGCCGGCTGACGGCATACCAAACAATTCACTGCTTCGTGAGTTTGTAGGAGGAAGCTGCTTTAATGTTTAAAACTAAAAAATCCCGCATTCCGGCTGTGTATAGAATACTGCTTGTTGCAATTGCAGTCATGGCAATTGGCGGTATTGCTGTAAATTGTTATGTGGGAAATTATTATCGGGCAGATTCAATTGCGGAGGCTGCAATCGATTCAGACAGAGAGGTTTCTGTTACTATTGAAAAGAAGGACAAGCGTATACAGGCCACCCAGTACGACTTAAAGCTTAAGAATTATACGATAACCTTTGCACCGCAGGATAAGGAAAAAGCCACAAAGGCATTGATTTTTTATCCGGGAGGCAGGGTACAGTATACGGCGTATGCGCCGCTGATGCATGAGCTTGCAAAGAATAATTTCGTGTGCATACTTGTACATATGCCGGGCAACCTCGCAGTATTGGACCAGAATGCAGCAGACGGTATCATTGAAAAATACAAGGAAATATACCCATCCATACAGGAATGGTACATGGGAGGCCACTCCTTAGGCGGAGCCATGGCTGCAGAATATGTGTCAAAGCATGTTGATGAGTTTGACGGACTATATCTTTTTGCAGCATATTCTACCGCTGACCTGTCGGATTCAGATCTGAGGGTTTTTAGCGTGTACGGTTCAGAGGATGGTGTGCTTGATATGGACAAATACCGCAAATACCGCTCAAACCTGCCGGAGGATACATATGAGTATGTCATTGATGGCGGGTGCCATTCTTATTTTGGAAGCTATGGTCTGCAAAAGGGAGACGGTACACCTGATGTGGCTTTAGAGGAGCAGATAGAGATGACGGTAGACTTTATTACATACAACAGCAAATAATAATTACCGGTAGACTGCATCATATACAACAGCAAATGATAGTTACCGGGAAATAACAAAATGCAACTGAGATATCTCAGTTGCATTTTTAATGGTGCACCTTGCGGCGCACGTTACTAATAAGTTACTTTACGAAACGCCAATAGGCTTTAGATTATTAAAATACGCAGGACGATAAGCCGGGTTATGTCGTTGAGTGATCATCTATCTAGGACGCCTGTTGCCAGACGCCTCAAGCAACCTACCTAAAGCTGGCGGGCCACGTCAAAGCTTTGTTTCGGTCTTGCTTCGGATGGGGTTTACATGTGCCCTCCCTGTTACCAGTGAGGCGGTAGTCTCTTACACTGCCATTCCACCCTTACCACAAAAGTGGCGGTATATTTCTGTTGCACTGTCCTTAGAGTTTCCTCCACCGGCCGTTAACCGGCATCCTGCCCTGTGAAGCCCGGACTTTCCTCACCTGCGGTCTTTCGACACCTGCAGCCGCGATCACCTGTCCTGCATATTTATTTAATATACCAAGCATTTTTTCAAAAATCAAGCCCTTTTACCAACTTTAATAAACGAAATATAAAATGTTTCTTAAAAGACGATAGGTCTATTGACGGTTTTTATCTTCAATATTATCTTAATAAATGTAAAGAACGATTTAAAACCTCAAATTCATAGCGTGGACACTGTATGAGGTAAGAATTTGGCTATAATGAAAATATAGGGCGAGGCGGTAATATGAGAGAAAAATTTATCAGATTTATGAATGGAAGAAACGGGATGGACGAGCTTGCAAGGGCTGAGTCATGGGTAGTAATGATATTACTTGTGGTTTCAATATTTACAAGGTCGGCGATACTTGATATACTGGCTATAGGACTGATGATACATATGTATTTTCGTGTATTTTCGAGAAATGTAAACAAGCGCTATGCAGAGAATCAGAAGTTTTTAAATGCCAGGTATGAGTGGACCGTAAAGGCAGAGCGCAGGAAAAAGCGCTTTGCACAGAGGAAGCAGTACAAGTTCTTCAAGTGTCCTATGTGCAAGCAGGAGGTCAGGGTGCCAAGAGGACATGGCAAGATCTGTATTACCTGTCCGAAGTGCCGGGAGCAGTTCGTGAGACGCAGCTAGTACATCGAATAATAAGTAACCAGCCATATGACTTGCCTGATTTCCCATCTGCGGCGTTGTAGTCAATCGACGTAGCCACCGCTACGCCTCATTCCTCCGCCTTGCAGATGAAAATTCATTCTGCGTCATATAGCCAGAAACTTATTTTTCGATGTACTGGTACGTCAATATATATACCTGTACATAAGAGCATGGAGAAGAGAAATGTTTGGATATATAACTGTCAATAAAGACACTTTGTCCGAGGAAAATAAAAAAATATATCAAAGCTATTATTGCGGGCTGTGCCAGACAATGAAGTCGCAGTATGGCAGGCGTGCACAGATGGCACTAAACTATGACATGACTTTTCTCATAGTGCTTCTGACAGGCTTGTACGAGCCGGATAGTGTGACGCGTGATGGATTTGTATGCAGCGTGCACCCTACGAAGAAGCGTACACTTCGCACCAATGAGATTACAGAGTATGCTGCAGCTATGAACATACTGCTTGCATACTACAATCTGATAGATGACTGGAAGGACGATAAAAGCCTGACGAAGAAGACATACGCAGAGATGCTGAAAAAGGACTTTGAGAAGGCAAAAAAAGGCTATCCGATACAGGCTAAGGCGATAGAAGACTACATTGCAAGGCTTGCAGAGTGCGAGAAGAGCAATGATACCAATATTGATGCAGTTGCGGGGCTGACAGGAGAGATGCTCGGCATACTTTTTGCGTGGAAGCAGGATGAGTGGCAGAAGGATCTGAAGGAATTTGGCTGCTATATGGGCAAATTTATTTATATAATGGATGCGTATGAGGATATTGGGGATGATGTGAAAAAGAAGTCATATAATCCACTTATACAGCTCATGCATTGCTGCAATAATGATCAGGAAAAATTTGACAAATCCTGTCGGCTTATGATGACATCTATGCTTTCAGAGGCAGCAAAAATATTTGAGAGGTTGCCAATTCTCTTACATGCGGATATAATCAGAAATGTTCTATACTCCGGTGTGTGGAGCAAGTATGAGTATATTCAGATGAAGAAAAGGAAGAAACATAAATGATAGATCCATATCAGGTGCTCGGTGTCAGCCGCAGTGCAAGTGACGATGAAATAAAAAAGGCCTACAGGAGCTTAAGCAGAAAATATCATCCTGATGCCAATATCAACAATCCTAACAAGGATCAGGCTGAGGAGAAGTTTAAGCAGGTGCAGCAGGCATATGACCAGATAATGAAGGAAAAGCAGTCCGGTGCTGCCGGAACCGGTGGATATGGCGGTGCGGGAAGCAGCAGCTCATACGGCGGCAGCTCCTATGGTGGAGCATATGGTAGTGGACCGGGAGCAGGTGATCCATTTGGAGCAGGTGGACCGTTTGGTGGTTTCTATGGCCGCTATACCTACAATAATGCAGGCAGCAGTGCACAGGATGACAATCCAAAGGTGCGTGCAGCAGGCAATTTCATCAGCAACGGCTACTACAATGAGGCACTGAAGGTGCTTGAGGAGGTACCTTTTGCTGAGAGACGCGGAAGGTGGTACTACTACAGTGCTATCGCAAACCAAAAGCTCGGCAACACAGCGACAGCCATAGAACACATACAGCGAGCAGTGTCGCTTGAGCCAAACAACATGCAGTACCGCCAGTTTATGCAGATAATTGAAAATGGTGGCTCGTGGTATTCGGATATGGGAGACATATACGGACGCCCTAGTGGCAGGGGCAGCGAGTGCTGCAGCCTGCTAGCCACATTCCTTTGCTGGCAGATGTTCTGCTGCTAGATGTCAAGCTTTTCTGATGTTACAGATGGAAATTCATGCAAATTATTGGGCTGGTTATTTGAAGAACGATGGACGGCTATATTAATCTGTGAATTATTCTGAATAGTTACCTGAAAAATAAGGGGATGTGAAAAAACTCGATTGAGTTTTTTCGCATCTCCCTTTTTGTACCTGTTGTGTATAAATGACTGAAATCATGCGCAAAGAAAGCGCACTTCCACTTTTGTTTATGGACATAAGTAACTATTCAGATCCACACATATATGAGCAAAATCAGCTGCGCAGCAACGGCTGTATTATTCCAGCGAATCCGGAATACCATCATGATCCAAATCTGCCATGTCTGCTCCGTGCGCACCGATATCCACAGTGTTTAAGGTGCGTCTTTTAAGTCTTGCGGCCTCAGACTGCTTGAGCAGATAGCTCTTTATCTCGCGTGAGTGCTTTACGTGAACGAGCTTAAGCTCAGGGTTTGTGACGTCGCCTGTGTAGCAGACTATGGTGCCGAGCTTAAAAATGCGCTCCATCAGTGATGTGGTGAGCTTTACATCAGCTACCTTATACATGTAGCAGTCATCCTCTGTGGTGCTTAAGAGTCCGGACTCTACAGTGATAAAGGACGGTGTGACGGTATATTTTGTGAAAGTCCACGGCAGACCGAGAAACAGCAGTCTCTTTCTCTCCTTAAAGATTACAGCATCGTCATCATCGATTGCGCCGGCTGTGGTGTTTTTGATTTGTGATTCATTTACAGACATATTATTCTCCTTTTTGATGTTGAAATTGTCGTAATTGTATGAAAACTTCAATACAATTGCTAAACGTTCAGAACAGTTATATTCTGTCATATATTTTACAACAAAAAAGTGTAAAAGCCAACTTGAATATTGCGCTAAGTTATTATATGATAGAAAAAATGTAATAAAAATTGTTACGCGAAAAAGAATGGAGGCAAATTATGCGTCACTTAATGAGTCCGTTGGATTTTTCTGTAGAAGAGTTGGACAAGCTTCTGGATCTTGCAAATGATATAGAGGCTCATCCTGAGAAATATGCACACAAGTGCGATGGAAAGAAGCTTGCAACCTGTTTTTATGAGCCAAGCACGAGAACCAGGCTTAGCTTTGAGGCTGCCATGCTTAATTTGGGAGGCTCGGTGTTAGGTTTTCACAGTGCTGATTCGTCATCTGCGTCAAAGGGCGAGAGCGTTTCAGATACTATCAGGGTTATTTCCTGCTATGCGGATATCTGTGCCATGCGTCATCCTAAGGAGGGTGCACCGCTTGTGGCTTCAGAAAAATCGCGTATCCCTGTAATCAATGCAGGCGATGGAGGTCATCAGCATCCTACCCAGACACTTGCGGATCTCCTTACAATCCGTTCCATCAAGGGCAGATTGAATAATATCACAATCGGCTTTTGCGGAGATTTAAAGTTTGGACGTACAGTGCATTCACTGATCAATGCACTTATCAGATATGACAATGTGAAGATTGTGCTTATCTCGCCTGAGGAGCTTAAGGTGCCTGACTATGTGCGCGATGATGTGCTTCGTGCCAACAATATCGAGTTCAAGGAGGTAGAAAAGCTCGAGGATGCCATGGGAGAGCTTGATGTGCTCTACATGACACGTGTCCAGAAGGAGCGTTTCTTCAATGAGGAGGACTATGTGCGTCTGAAGGATTTCTACATTCTGACAAAGGAGAAGATGGAGCTTGCAAAGGATGATATGATTGTACTTCATCCGCTCCCACGTGTGAATGAGATTTCTGTTGATGTGGATGATGACCCGAGAGCATGCTATTTCAGGCAGGCACAGTATGCGGTTTACGTGCGTATGGCGCTTATTCTGACATTGCTTGGACTGGCTGAGGACTAAAGGAGGATAATATGCTGAATATTAGTGGAATACATGAGGGCTTTGTGCTCGATCATATCAAGGCAGGTATGAGTCTTCAGATTTACAGGGATTTAAAGCTTGACAAGCTCGACTGCACAGTTGCAATCATAAAGAATGCAAAGAGCAGCAAGATGGGCAAGAAGGATATCATCAAGGTAGAGTGTCCGATAGAGTCATTAGACCTCGATATCCTTGGATTTATCGACCACAATATCACTGTAAATGTGATAAAGGGTGACAAGATTGTGGACAAGATGGAGCTTAAGCTGCCTCATCAGGTTAAAAATGTCATCAAGTGCAAAAATCCAAGATGCATCACTTCAATTGAGCAGGAGCTTGACCAGATTTTCGTGCTTTCCGATGAGAAAAACGAAATCTACCGCTGCAAGTACTGCGAGGAGAAATACGAAGGAGTTAAATAGTATCAGTTATGTATGCCAACGTGATTGTGGATATATCCCACGAAAAACTGGATAAGACATTTCAGTACAGCATCCCGGATGAGCTTTTATGCGACATCCGTCCGGGTGTGTGCGTGGATATTCCATTTGGCAGCCGCACTATCGCAGGCTATGTGATTGAGGTCACGGATAAGCCTGAGTACGACCCGGCAAGGACAAAGCCTCTTATCGGGATAAAGGCAGACTCTGTGGCTGTGGAGGCAAAGCTCATCGCACTTGCGGCATGGATACGGCGCAATTACGGCTCTACCATGAATCAGGCGCTTAAGACTGTTATACCTGTAAAGAAGCAGGCTAAGGAGCAGGTGAGCCGCAGTATTGCACTGAAAATAGACAAGGTAAAGGCAAGGGCGCAGCTTGCGCTTTGCGAGGCAAAAAAACAAAAGGCAAAGGCCAGGCTGTTTCGTGCCCTGATTGATGCTGATGATGGGGCGCGCCTTGAGTATTCCTTTGTGACAGGCAAGCTGTCGGTGTCGGCTGCCACTATAAGAGCGCTTGAGCAGAGCGGTTTTATCGAGGTTATCACACAGAGCGGCTACAGAAATCCTGTGGAGCATATGAGTGTGGACACCTATGATAAGGTACTGAATGCTGCGCAGCAGAGTGTGGTTGATGCGATAGAAGGTGACATTGCCGCTGGTCTTAGAAATACTTATCTGATTAAGGGTGTCACCGGAAGCGGCAAGACAGAGGTGTACATGGAGCTTATCGCACACTGTATACAGTCCGGGCGTCAGGCGATTGTGCTGATTCCAGAGATTGCCCTCACTTACCAGACCGTGATGCGTTTTTTTGCAAGATTTGGGAACAGGGTTTCGATAATCAATTCAAGACTTTCAAATGGTGAGCGTTATGACCAGTTTGAGAGAGCTAAGAATGGTGATATTGACATCATGATTGGCCCGCGGTCGGCGCTGTTCACACCTTTTTCAAATTTAGGACTTATCATAATAGATGAAGAGCACGAGAATTCATACAAGAGCGAGTCGGTGCCACGCTATCATGCCAGGGAGGTGGCGATAGAGTACGCGCGCATGTCCGATGCCATTGTGGTACTTGGCTCTGCAACACCGTCGGTGGATAGCTATTACAAGGCAAAGACAGGCGTTTACAGGCTTTTGGAGCTGGATAAGCGTGTGGACGACAGACCTCTTCCAAAGTGTGAGGTTGTCGATTTGAGGCAGGAGCTTCGTGAGGGAAACCGCTCGATTCTTTCCACCAGGCTTCAGGAGCTTATGGAGGAGCGGCTTCTAAATGGCCAGCAGACCATGCTTTTTTTAAATAGAAGGGGCAAATCGGCATTTATGTCGTGCAGAGCGTGCGGTTTTGTGGTAAAATGTCCTCATTGCGATGTATCACTCAGTGAACATAGCGGCGGAGTGATGGTCTGTCACTACTGCGGCTACAGACAGCCGGTGCCTAAGGTGTGTCCGAGCTGTGGCTCGAAGTACATTAGCGGCTTTAAGGCCGGCACACAGAAGATAGAAGCGATGGTGGCAAAGCGTTTTCCACAGGCGCGTATACTGCGCATGGATTATGACACCACGAGGGCGAAGGATGCGTATGAGAAGATTCTGCAGGCATTTTCCAATCATGAAGCCGATATACTTATCGGTACGCAGATGATTGTAAAGGGGCATGATTTTTCAAATGTCACGCTGGTTGGTGTGCTGGCGGCGGATATGTCACTGCATGTGAATGATTTTCATGCGGCGGAGCGCACCTTTGCTCTGCTGACCCAGGCGGCAGGGCGCGCCGGCAGAGGAAAGCTGCCCGGCAATGTGGTTATCCAGACCTACGACCCTGACCACTATGCCATCCGGACTGCCAAAGAGCAGGATTATGAGGCTTTTTACGATAAGGAGATAGAGTACAGGAGGCTTATGAACTATCCACCTGTATGGAATATGCTTTTAGTCCATGTCACATCACCTGATGAGAGTGAGTGCAGCAGCATGGCACAGCAAGTGTACGATATAGCGTTGCAGATGATATCGCATACAGATGAAAATCAAAGCCCTGATGATAGGCATCTGATTCAGCTCATCGGTCCTGCGGATGCGACCATCGCCAAGGTAAATGACATATACCGCAAGGTGATTTACATGAAGACATCTGACTATGCGGCGCTCATTTCCATAAAGGATGGCATAGAGCAGGCTGTGAAAGCTGATACGGCAATGAAACATGCTAATATCTCATTTGATTTCAATCCGATGAGTGGATTTTGATAGATATAGAAGGAGGCAATTATGGCACTTAGAACTATTAGAGTGGAGGGAGACCCTGTACTTGGCAAGGTCTGCAGAGAGGTTACGGAGGTGACTCCAAAGATAGTAACACTTATTGATGATATGCTTGAGACTATGTATGAGGCTAATGGTGTAGGACTTGCCGCACCACAGGTTGGCATATTAAAGAGGATCGTTGTTATCGATGTGGGCGAGGGTCCAATCGTGATGATTAATCCTGAAATTATCGAGTCTGACGGAGAGCAGACCGGCGATGAGGGCTGTCTTTCAGTACCGGGAAAAGCCGGACAGGTGACCCGCCCGAATTATGTAAAGGCTCGCTTCATGGGCGAGGATATGAATGAGTATGAGATAGAGGGAGAAGAGCTTTTGGCCAGATGTATCTGCCACGAGCTTGACCATCTCGACGGACATCTCTATGTGGAGAAGGTTGAGGGCGCACTTCACGATGTGACATATGAGGATACACAGGAGTAATCATTAGGATGACATTTGTTATCTGAGCTTGGAAAATATCTGGGAGGCAGTAAGATGAGAGTAATTTTCATGGGAACACCGGACTTTTCGGTGGGAACACTTGAGGCAATTATAGAGGCAGGGCATGAGGTGGCACTGGTTGTCACACAGCCCGACAAGCCAAAGGGCCGCGGCAAGACAATGCAGTATACACCGGTCAAGGAGTGTGCGCTTTCGCACGGTATTGAGGTATTCCAGCCGGTTAAAATAAGAGAGACTGCTAATATAGAGTATCTCAGAAAGTTTAATGCAGATATAATAATTGTGGTTGCTTTTGGACAGATTCTGTCAAAGAGTATTCTTGATATGCCTCGATACGGCTGTATCAATGTGCATGCTTCACTTTTGCCAAAGTACAGAGGTGCGGCTCCTATCCAATGGGCTGTGATTAACGGTGACGAGTTTACAGGTGTCACTACCATGAGGATGGATGAGGGTGTCGATACCGGAGATATGATTGCAAAGAGTACAGTCAGACTCGCGCCTGATGAGACCGGCGGCAGCCTGTTTGATAAGCTCTCAGCAGAGGGAGCAAAGCTGTGTGTGGAGACCATGAAGATGATAGCGGATGGCACTGCAGAGTATACTCCTCAAAACAGCGAGGAGGCCACACATACATCAATGATCAGTAAGGAGCTTGGCTTTATCGACTGGACAAAGCCGGCTGTTGAGATTGAGAGGCTTATAAGGGGGCTTAATCCATGGCCGAGCGCATACACCCACTTAAACGGTAAGACATTTAAGGTGTGGAGTGCAAAGGTGATTGACGGCAGCGATGATTATGAGCCGGGCTGTATTTATCATATCGGAAAAAATGATATGTATGTACAGACAGGAAAAGGAGCATTATCTTTAGTAGAGGTACAGCTCCAGGGCAAGAAGCGCATGGATACAGGTTCATTTTTGAGAGGCTGTCATGTGGAAGAGGGCTCGTTCTTCACATTATAGTTATTCATTATAAGTAACTATTGACAAACTACTACACGCATTATAATAAGCAGCAAGGAGAGATGATACATGGGATATTATTACTGGGATCCGACATATATACTCGTTGTGATAGGTGCAGTGATATGTATGATTGCATCGGCAAGAGTTAAAGGTACATTTAATAAATATTCACAGCTAAGAAGCATGTCAGGCATGAATGGCGCACAGGTAGCTCAGAGAGTGCTTCAGGCGGCAGGCATATATGATGTGCAGGTGCGTCATGTGTCCGGCAGTCTGACGGACCACTATGATCCGCGCACCAAAACAGTGAATTTATCTGATCCAGTGTACAATGCCACATCGGTCGCAGCACTTGGCGTAGCAGCCCATGAGTGTGGACACGCTATACAGCATGCAAAAAGCTATGCACCTCTTTCAATCAGGAGTGCACTTGTGCCTATAGCTAATTTTGGCTCAATGCTTGCATGGCCGGTCATACTTATCGGCCTGCTCTTTAACACACGCTCGTCAGGGCTTATTATTGATATAGGCATATTGTTGTTTTCGGCAGCAGTGCTTTTCCAGCTCGTGACATTGCCGGTAGAGTTTGATGCTTCAAGACGTGCGCTTGTCATGCTTCGTACACAGGGCATACTTGCAGATGACGAGCTTAAGTACACAAGAAGGGTGCTCAAGTCAGCGGCACTTACCTATGTAGCCAGTGCGGCGGCTGCTATTTTACAGCTCCTTCGTATAATACTTATCACAAACGGACGCAGACGGGACGACTGATACTGTTTTAGCTGCTGTTTGCCTGTGATTTTACAGGGTGGCAGTTCAAATTGGATATATTAGTTAGAAAATTAAATGTATATGTAACTATTCGGAAACATCATCATGATAAATAATCATAGTAAAAATAATCATAATAATAAAAATAGCCAAATAAACAAAAATAATATACCTGGCAGACCGGCAAAATCAAACGTGGCAGCGAATAATGAGCACTCTGTAGATACGCGTGAGCTTGCCCTTGAGATGCTTATTGAGATTAATGAGCGCGGAGCATTTTCGCATATCGTGCTTCGTAGTGTGCTTGACAAGTATCAGTATCTGTCAAAGCAGGACAGAGCCTTTATGACGAGGCTTGTTGACGGCACTATCGAGTATATGCTGCAGCTCGACTACATCATAGATTCTTTTTCAAAGACAAAGGTAAGGAAGATGAAGCCCTTCATCAGAAACCTTCTTCGCATGAGCGTCTACCAGATAAAGTACATGGACGCGGTGCCGGATTCAGCTGTATGCAATGAGGCGGTGAAGCTTGCAAAGAGGCATAAGTTTGCACAGCTTTCGGGCTTTGTAAACGGTGTTCTCAGAAATATTGCAAGAAATATAGATTCAGTACAGTTTGATACCTTAAGCATCCGATACTCTATGCCACAGTGGATAGTGGACAGATTTGTTGCGGCATACGGAGAGAAGAAGGCCGAGGAGATTTTCAAGGCCTTTCACAGTAAGAGCACCATAAGCATCAGGACAAACCTGACCAGGTGTACTCCGGATGAGCTTCGCGCAATGCTTGAGGCAGAGGGTGTGACGGTCACAGCGGTTGATGAGCTTAACTATGCATTTGTTATATCTGGATTTGATTATTTGAATGGCTTGCAGAGCTTCAGAGACGGACTTTTCTATGTGCAGGATATCAGCTCCATGCTTGTCGCCCAGACGGCTGCTCCAAAGAAGGGCGACTATGTGATAGATGTATGCGCAGCACCGGGCGGCAAGAGCACACATATCGCTGAGCTTTTGCAGGGAAGCGGTCATGTGCTCGCGCGTGACCTGACCGATACCAAGGTCGATATGATTGAGGAAAATATAGACAGGCATGGCCTTGACAATATGTCGGCAGAGGTGTGGGATGCCACAGTGCCTGATGCTGATTCTGCGGGAAAGGCAGATATACTCATTTGTGATCTGCCGTGCTCAGGGCTTGGAGTGCTCGGAAGAAAGAAGGACATACGCTACAAGATGACGCCTGAGTCTGTAGATGAGCTTGCCGCTCTTCAAAGACAGATACTTGATACCGTGCATACATACGTGAAGCCAAACGGAGTGCTCGTTTACAGTACATGTACGATAGATGAGGCTGAGAATGAGGACAATGTGAGGTGGTTTATTGAAAAGCATCCGGAGTTTGAGCTGGATAAGAGCTTTGCTGAAGGCACCGGAATGAAACAGATACTGCCCGGTGAGCATGGAAGTGACGGATTCTTTATTGCAAGATTTATAAAAAGCAAATTATGATATTAAAATAAATCATGAATTAATAAATATAAATTGATTCGAATTAGTAGAATTTGTTTATGCAGATTTGAATGATGAATTTTAATTACGAATCCGGATTTCAGGATATAATTAGTGAAGTAATAAACAATAAGCAAAATAAAATTATAAAATAATAGTTAAATGCAGACTTAATAAAAATAATATGGAACAGATAAAAGAACAACTAACTGACATCAAATCAATGAATATGGACGAGCTCACAGAGTTTATCATATCGCTCGGAGAGAAGAAATTCCGTGCGAAGCAGATATATGAGTGGATTCATGTGAAGCATGTGGACAGCTTTGATGAGATGACCAATATTTCAAAAAAGTTCATACAGGTATTAAAGGACAATGCAATACTCATCTCGCTAAAAAAAGAGGAGGTGCAGGTGTCAAAGCTCGACGGCACGAGAAAATATCTCTTTGCACTCGATGATGGCAACGTCATAGAAAGTGTACTTATGAAGTACAAGCATGGAAACTCTGTATGCATATCTTCGCAGGTTGGCTGCAGGATGGGGTGCAGATTCTGTGCATCTACTCTTGATGGTCTCGTCAGGGGGCTTAGGCCGTCTGAGATGATTGACCAGATTTATCAGATAGGCAAGGACATAGGAGAGCGCATCTCAAATGTAGTTGTCATGGGGACAGGTGAGCCGCTTGACAATTACGACAATCTGCTGCGCTTTATAGAGCTTCTTACTGATGAAAACGGTATCAATATCAGCCAGCGCAATCTGACAGTTTCCACATGTGGTCTCGTACCGCGCATGAGACAGCTTGCAGATGAAAAGCTTGCTATCACGCTGGCGCTTTCACTGCATGCCTCCAACCAGGAAAAGAGAAAAGCTCTCATGCCGGTTGCAAACAGCTATGATATACATGATGTGGTTGATGCATGCAAATATTATTTTGCACAGACCGGCCGCAGAGTCACCTTTGAGTATAGCCTGGTAGGCGGAGTGAACGATACAGCCGAGGATGCAGCAGAGCTTTCGGCACTCGTACATGGCATGAACTGCCATATAAATCTGATTCCGGTAAACCCGATAAAGGAGCGCGATTATGTGCAGTCCAATAAGGGTGTTATAGAGGCTTTTAAAAATAGGCTTGAAAAAAACGGAATTAATGTTACTATTAGAAGGGAAATGGGCAGAGATATAGACGGTGCCTGTGGACAGCTTCGCAAGAAGCATATAGATAAAGAGAGAGGAATAAACTAGATGAAGACGTTTTCCATTACGGATGCAGGTGCTATTCGTGAGATGAATCAGGATTTTTATTTCTCGTCTGACACTGCAGTAGGAAATCTTCCGAATCTTTTCATCGTAGCAGATGGAATGGGAGGACACAAAGCCGGTGACTATGCTTCCAGATACACTATAGAGCGTGTGGTTGCATCGGTATCGAGAAATGCCGGGGATGAACCGGTATCCATCATCAAAGAGGCTATCAACAAGGCAAATGAGCTTTTGGTGGCTGAGTCTCGTGAGGATGAAGCTAAGCGTGGAATGGGTACCACCTTAGTCGTAGGAACTATTATAGGAAACAAGCTTTTTGTGGCCAATATAGGTGACAGCAGGCTTTATATTGTAGGTGGCACAGAGCAGATCAGACAAATTACCAGGGATCATTCACTGGTTGATGAGATGGTCAGGATGGGTGAGATAAATGCCGACGAGGCGAGAGTTCATCCGGACAAGAATATCATCACGAGAGCTGTCGGGGCAGCAGATCATGTGGAGGCAGATTTCTTTGAGGTCGAGCTATGTGAGGACGACAGGATTCTTCTGTGTACAGACGGACTTACCAATATGGTGAGAGATAAAGAAATATGCGATACTATTAGGCAAAATGATAATATCGAGACAGCAGCGTCACAGCTTGTCGCCATGGCCAATGCAAACGGTGGCCGCGATAATATCACGGTAATGATTATTAAACCATTTTAAGACGAGGTAATAACAGATGTTAGAGATAGGAAGTTTTTTATCGGATCGATATGAGATCCTAAGCAAGGTTGGCGCAGGCGGCATGTCTGATGTATACAAGGCAAAAGACCATATACTGAGCCGTTTTGTAGCTATAAAGGTTTTAAAGCAGGAGTTTTCGGAGGATAGTTCATTTGTGACCAAGTTCCGTGCTGAGGCACAGTCAGCAGCAGGACTTGAGCATCCAAATATCGTAAATATCTATGATGTAGGCAGCGAGAATGGTCTGTACTACATTGTCATGGAGTATGTCGAGGGTATCACACTTAAGACTTATATCGAGAAAAAGGGCCAGCTGTCATTCAAGGAGTCTGCAAGTATTGCAATCCAGGTGGCAAGGGGCATAGAGGCCGCTCACAATAAAAATATCATCCACCGTGATATCAAGCCGCAGAATATCATTATTTCTACAGATGGCAAGGTAAAGGTGACAGACTTTGGAATTGCAAAGGCTACATCTTCAAATACAATAAGCTCAGATGTGATGGGCTCAGTACACTATGCATCTCCGGAGCAGGCAAGAAACGGCTTCGTCGATGGCAGAAGTGATATTTACTCATTGGGAATCGTAATGTTTGAGATGGTTACAGGCCGTGTGCCGTTTGACGGTGATACCACAGTGGCAGTTGCACTGCAGCACTTACAGGAGGAGATTGCAAGGCCAAGCATCTACGCACCGGATCTGCCAATCAGCTTTGAGAAAATCATCTTAAAGTGTACACAAAAGACACCGGACCGCAGATACCAGACTATTGAGGAGCTTCTCACAGACATAAGGCGCTCTCTTGCGCATCCTGATGAGGATTTCGTCACAATAGCACCACTCGTTGACGGTGGCAAGACCAAGGTTATAAGCCCGGAGGAGCTTGACAAGATAAAAGAGGGCAGAGGTGTCGCAGAGGACTTAAACGATGATGATACCGATGCAGATAATGGTGATGAGTATGCTGACGATGAAGAAGATGATGATGAATATGATGAGTCACTCTTAGACGACGATGATGACGAAGAAGACGATGACGATGATGATGACGGCAAGCTTTTAAATCCAAAGATGGATAAAGCAATCACAATCATGGGTATAGTAACAGCCGTAATCATTGTAATAGTTATCATATATCTTGCACTTTCAGTGGCAGGAGTGTTTAAGTTTGGCGGCAAAAAGAACTCAGAGTCACAGCAGACAGAGTCACAGACACAGACCGAGTCTGAATCAGAGTCAGAGACACAGACTGAGACAGAGGGCCAGATGATTGACATCAGAGGCATGTCAGTGGAGGATGCTCAGAAGGCAGTAGACCGCTTAAAGCTTGACCTCACAGTATTTGCATTTGAGACAAAGCAGTCAGATGCAAAGGATGGCACAATCCTTGAGCAGGATGTCAAGGCCGGAGATACAGTAAAGCGTGGTTCACAGATTAATGTAGTTATCGCAGGAAAAGGTGATAGCACATCAGAGATGGTCAAGGTACCAAGTGTAATCGGAAAGACCAAGAGCTCAGCAAAGAGTACACTCGAGTCAGCAGGCTTTAGCGTCACCTTTGAGTATGGAGATTACAATGACAGTGTAGCAGCAGATGTAGTAACAGCACAGTCACCATCAGCAAAGAAACAGGCCGCAAAGGGCAGCACAGTAACAGTCACCCTCTCACCGGGCCAGAAGCCAATCACCGTGCCAAACGTAGTAGGTGCTTCACAGTCACATGCAGAAAGCGCCCTCGCAGGAGCAGGGCTCAAGTACACCTATGCCGACTCCCAGTACAGCGACACAGTACCCGCCGGCAACGTAATCAGCCAGACCAAATCCGGTGAAACCGTAGCTGCGGGCACCACAATCACACTTACACTCAGTAAGGGTAAGCAGGAGATATCGACTAACGTAAGTAAAGGAATTAGTTATAGTGGAGAGGGAACTGTAGTAAAAGCAGAGTATAAGCTTGTAGGTAAAAGTGGAACTGTATACGATAAGGGTTCATATGAAAATACGTCATCATTTACAGTTTCCGGAACAATGAAAGAAGCTACAGGAAGTATTGTGGTTACTTGGACAGTTCAGACAGGGGAAACAGATGAAGCAGGAAATCCTGCAACTGTCACACTTGATCCAGTAACGTATAGCGTGCCATAAGCATAAGAGACGCTAAATAATTATTATAAACCGGAATAGCTAAAAAGAGGTAGATATTGCCATTGCGTGGGGTACAAGGAAAACGAGCAGTAGCGTAGCTACGTCAAGTTTTCCACATAGCAATAGTATTTGTATACACACTCTATAGCAACCACCGGATAGCACCCACAAAGTGGGTGCTATCCGCACCCCACTACCGCATCAACCCGCGGACGAAAACCTGAACTCGCGGAGAGAAACTAAGGAAGCGGGGCAGGCATGTGTTCCGAGGAAAAAATATGAAATGCCCCGGGGTGTCATAAACCTACCGAGGAAAGAACAGGGCAGAGCAAGCCATAGCCTGTCCGTAGGAGAGCCCGGGGCTGGATTCATATTTTTTTAGAGGAATATATGCCTGCCACCGCCACCCACACAACCTCAAAGCGCGGCATGCACCCCGCCGAAAGCGTGACTCCTGCAAATACAAAAGCACACAAGGAAAACCATGACAGGAAAAATTATTAAAGGAATTGCCGGCTTCTACTACGTCTACGTAGAAGAAACCAAGGAAGCAAAAGAAACTGCCACAGGCGGCACTCTCTACGAGTGCAAAGCAAAAGGCACCTTCAGAAAACAAAAGATAAAGCCGCTGGTAGGCGATATCGTCGACATAGCAGTCCTCGATGATGAAAAGCACATAGGCAATGTCGAGCGTATACTGCCACGGAAAAACGAACTTATCAGGCCGGCTGTGTCCAATATAGACATGGCCCTGGTTATTTTTGCATCCGCAAAGCCGGATCCCAATTTCAACCTGCTTGATAGGTTTTTGTGTATGATGGAGTACCAGCATGTCCCGGTTACCATATGCTTCAACAAAAAGGACTTAATCACACCTAAAGAGCAGCAGGAGCTTAAAAGCATATACGAGCCGGCTGGCTATAGAGTGCTTTTTACCAGCACGAAAACAGGTGAGGGCATAGATGAGATAAAGCATATTTTAGAGGGAAGGACGACCACGGTTGCAGGTCCCTCGGGAGTTGGCAAGTCATCTATCATTAACTGTCTGCAGGATGATGTGCAGATGGAGACCGGACATATAAGTGAGAAAATAGAGCGCGGAAAGCATACGACCAGACATTCTGAGATTATCCCGATAAAGGATGGCACGTATATCATGGATACACCGGGCTTTAGCTCGATGGATGTGCCGGGCTTTGAAAAGGAAGATCTGTGGACATGTTATCCGGAGTTTGTAGAGTATGAGCCATATTGCAGGTTTCAGGGCTGCAGTCATATAAATGAGCCGGACTGCGGTGTGAAGGAAGCTCTTGCAGATGGGAAAATATCGCAGGTGCGGTATGATAATTATAAGCTTTTATATGAGGAGCTTAAAAACAGACAAAAGTATTAATTTAAAGCATAATCAAACGGAGGAAAACATGAACTGTTTATCACCATCAATTTTATCAGCGGATTATTCAATACTCGGAGAGCAGCTTAAGCAGCTTGATGAGGCCGGAGCACAGTATGTGCATATAGATGTTATGGACGGCAGCTTCGTTCCAAGCATATCAATAGGACTGCCGGTCATAAAGACAATCAGAAAGTGCACAGAGCGTATGTTTGATGTGCATCTGATGATAGATGAGCCGGTCAGATATATAGATGATTTTGCGACAGCAGGAGCAGATATCATCACAGTCCATGCGGAGGCATGTAAGCATCTTGACAGGACAATCGAGGCAATAAAGGAAAAGGGCATACTGGCAGGTGTAGCATTAAATCCGGCTACTCCGCTCTCAGCCATAGAGTATGTGCTTCCCAAAGTGGACATGGTGCTTATCATGACTGTAAATCCGGGCTTTGGAGGACAAAAGCTTATTCCGTATACTGTAGACAAGGTGCGCGACTTAAAGGCACTTCTTGAGAAAACCGCAAATAAGGCTGATATCGAGGTGGACGGTGGTGTTAATCTTGAGAACGTGGAGACACTGCTTGCAGCAGGAGCCAATATCATTGTTGCGGGAAGTGCGGTGTTTAGCGGAGATATAGAAGAAAATGTAAAGGGTTTTCTGAATATCATGATGTAACAGATGCAGGTTAAAACAGAAATGCTTCCGGGGCTGTAGCAAATGTGGATATGTTATTTATAAGAAGGTGGATAAAATGAGGTATTTGATTGTATGTGGTGGAAAAATAGATAAGGAATTCGGCTTAAATGAGATAAAGACTGACGGAATAGATGCTATCATTGCGGCTGACAGCGGAATGGATTTTCTGTACGAAAACGGTGTCACACCTGATATAATTGTAGGTGATTTCGATTCAACTAAGACAAATGCATTGGAGTATTTTGAGAGAAAGGGACAGACTGAGATACGCAGGCTCAATCCCGTAAAGGATGATACTGATACAGAGTACGCCATAAGACTGGCAATAAGCGAGGGAGCACGAAGCATAGTGGTGCTTGGAGCAACAGGCAGCAGAATAGACCATGTGCTTGGAAATATTTCACTTTTGGGAATAGGCCTGGAAAGTAAAACCGATATCAGCATTATCGATACAAACAACCGCATAAGGATGGCAGATAAGCCGGTAACCATTGAAAAATCAGCACAGTATGGCCGGTTTGTATCTCTTATAGCACTGACAGACGACAATGAGGTAAGCCTTAGAGGCTTTAAGTATCCTGTTACTGATTATTCCTTTGACAGGTTTACATCGCTTGGTATATCCAATGAAATAGTAGATGACCATGCAGTGGTTGATATCCATAGAGGAAAATTTATCATTATTGAGTCAAAAGATTGACTTTTTAGGAGTTTTGGTCTACTATGGTTTTAGGATTATTTCGGAAAAGCTTGATTACAGGAGGATTGATATACACTGTGTCGGCTTTGGAACATGATGGGGTAATTAGATGATAGAGAAGTATTATAGCGGGGTAATCGAGCAGATTTACAATCGCATAGGAAAAGAGACTCGAAATATCGTAATGGCGAATTATAGCAATGATTTTTCGATTGAAAATCTTGAGGTTATAAGACGTTATCAAAGCAATGAGGATAACGTCTTTTTTGCATACAGTGAGTTCTCTTACAATACGCTGGTCGGAGCTTATGAGCCATTTTTGGACATCATATGCAATATGCACAGGCGCTTCATAGGCGGAAGCTTTGATGATTTCCAGAAGGAGTGCGGTGTGTACTATCTGCACAGACAGGTGTTAAACAGCTATTATGAGACCGGTGAGTGCTTCAGAGAGGAGACAGTGCTGTTAAATGAGGTAGCATACGAGCAGAGACGCATGACGATGGCCATAGCTGACATGCTCAAGAGGCTTTCTGAGGTGAGGCCTTTGATGATTGTGATAAACAGATTCCAGATGGCATCTAAGAGCTCAATTGAGACCATCAAGTATCTGATTGACAATCCATGCGCCAATATCGGTATCGTGTTAGGTGTCAATGCCATAGTCAAGGGTGCAGACAGCACTGTTGAGGTGTGGGATCGTATAGTTGAGTCGCTTGAGGACAGGAGCACCATATACTATATAGGCAGTGCCGGACCACTTAAAAATAACATAAAAACCACAAATGATGATGAGCTGTATATCACTATGAACTTTGAGCAGAGTATACAGGAAGCATCAAATATTATGGAGTTTCTGGATTATGAGCAGGCAAGGAGAGGCTGTCGTATCATAGAGCACAAGATTAAGTTTGAGAATGCATGGATTGATGAAAAGAGTCTGAGACGTTTTTATCTGGTCTATGCCAGGACATCTGTTTTACTTGGAGAGATGTCCAAAGCGATTGAGCTTATGAATGAGTACAAGGCGCTGATACCGGAAAATGACAGTGAGCATTATTTTTCTTTGTATTATTTTATGAAGGGTACCTGCTATATGTATCAGGGCAAGCTTGAGAAGGCTGAAGGCTGTGCAAAGAAAGCCTATGACTATGCACTTTTGGCGGATGATGAATTGCTCGAATTCAAGTCTGAGCTTTTGTCCGTTATGATAAAGATGTCGGGCTGGTACAATATATTCTTCTGTGTACAAGATATACCTGTCAGTGATGAAATTATAGAAAAGCTCATAAAGCACGGCTACAGGAATCATCTGGCACATATATATATTTACGCATACGACAATAGCCGGGATGTGGTGAAGCAGTCCTTTTATGATGAATCATTACTAAAGCATTTTACAAAGGGGCTTGAGCTTGCGAAGGAGATAGGAAATGAGCAGCTTGTGTATGATGCATATCAGAAGACTATCATGCTTGCCAGCACAAGCGGTCTCAATGAGATAGCCTTTTTATATGTTATCCGTACATACGAGTTCATGAAGGGACACGGCAATATATATGTTGCGAGAGTGCTTACGTCTATAGGCTACAATTTAAGTGCCATGGGTAAAAATGAGCTGGTTGACAATTATTACAATGCTGCAATCAATATGTTATATTACCTGAAGCTGCCGGAGGATATAGCTGAGGTGTATTATAACAAGTCTCTTAACTATATCATGCAGGGCAATTATAAGGAGGCTGTCCATGCACTTTTAGTTGCCATGAAGACTATTATAAAGCTTCATCTAAACAGCTTAAGAGTGTGCAACACGAGTAAGGTATATGCGCTTCTTGCGCTTGCATCTATATTTTCTGGGGACAGATTCAGCTGTGAGCGCTATCTGCTCAGCTGCAAGCAGTTTCTTAATTACGTCATCTACAGAGTAATTGACACCACAAGAACTGAGGCAGTCCATGACTATTCCAGATGCGATGATGAGATGTTCCTTTACTCCTTTGCATCAGCCATGCTCTTGTGGCACGATGGTGAAAAGGAAGAAGCCTTTTTACGTTTTGAGGATGCGGAGAGATATCTCGTTAATGCGGAGGGAAACGAATTTTTTGCCTATTCGATATACAGGGAAAGCAGGATGAAGCTGTTTGAGCTGCTCGGCAAAAATGAGCTTATAGAGCATGAGAGAATACTTTTAGAGGCACACAATAAAAGGATGCATGAAATAGCAGAGGCAGCTCCGCTTGACATGTTAAAAAATATCAACCTGGAGTCACTGAGTGATGGCCATATCAATGAGCGGCAGATTAATATGCTTGTAAAGCAGCATGGGCTCGAAAAGGATTATCAGGGCTCAAAGCGTCAGATGGAGTTTATTTCCATATGGCAGACCATTATCGATGTCAATGACCAGAAGAAGGACACCATGATTGAAAATGCCATGAGCAATTTCATCAATCATTTCAGTCTTGACTGTGCGCTGATCATAGATCTGCACGCGAAGGAGCCGCAGGTGCTTTATAATGATACGGGCTGTGATATGACAGATGAGGTTATAAAGGGTATATGTGATATCATGATAGACTATCCGGAGGGCATTGCCACATCAAAGATTGCAGAGGGCTTCTACGAGTATGAAAATGTCATCTCGTACTTCGGCGTGGATGATGTATGCTCATTTGTCGCAGTGCCTTTTATCAAGAATGATGCACTTTCAAGTGTACTCATAGCATATGTGCGCATGAAGGACAACTGGCATGGCTCAATCGAGCGATACATGCTCAATGAGGATGATCTGAGCATTTTCAAGCTGTTGTTCAGAGAGCTTGAGTATTCCATTGCTCGTATTGAGGCCAATGAGAAGGCCAATGAGATGAACAAGAGGCTGAAGCAGGCAGCTATCACTGACATGCTTACCGGTATCTATAACAGAGCAGGTATGTATCAGGAGATTGAAAAGCTTGAAAAGCGCATAAGTGTTACATCCGGTGGCATGGATGTGGGTCTTATGTTTATTGACCTGGACAATTTCAAGCATTATAATGATACATATGGTCATGATGTGGGAGATCTGATACTTAAGGAGATGGCCTTTGTGTTCAAGGAAGTTGCTAAGGACAGAGGCTTTGTGAGCAGATATGGCGGTGATGAGTTCATCATAGTCATTGAGTCATGTGCCAGATACGAGCTTGAGAATATTGCGAAGGACATCTATGCGAGGATTGCAGAGGCTGATGGCTTCAGAAGCCAGATAAAGAAATACCTGAATCATGACGTAGAGTTTAATGAGGAGAAGAATATCACTTGTTCTATTGGTATTTCATATGAGAGAAATGTCACCAGTGAGAGTCAGATTACCGAGCTCATTAAAAAGGCGGACGATCTGATGTATACAGTAAAGACAGGCGAGAAAGGACACTATGCATTCTTTTAAATCAGATGAATTTAAGATAAGAGTACTGACAAAGGATGATGCGGAGGAGTACAATGCACTGCTTCGTTATGCTTTTCAGGTGACAGAGGCAGACCTTGCCGAGACAGGCTGGAAGGATGACGAAATCAAGCAGTCGAAGTTTCCGGTGCTTGAGAGAGCTGATGTGCTCGGCTGCTTCAATATCATAGACAAAAAAGAGGAGCTTGTGGCTCAGTTTGCTGTATATCCGCTCGATATGAATATATACGGCGAGCGCTACGAGGTGGGCTTTGTCACAAGTGTTTGCACGTATCCTGAGTACACCGGTCATGGTCTCATGAAAAAGCTCATGAGAAAGAGTCTTACGAGAATGCGCGACAGCAACAAGTCGTTTGCTCTTTTGTACCCATACTCCATACCTCTTTACAGAGGACTTGGCTGGGAGATTATCTCAAACAAGATGACATATGTGATAAAGGACAGACAGATTCCCACAAAGCTTAAGGAGCCGGGCTATGTGCGCCGTGTGCAGTGGGATGACGAGCAGTTTAAGAAGCTTCATACTCACTTTGCTGCAAAGACGCACGGCTGTCTGTACAGAAACAATCTGGCTTGGGAGGAGTACTTCCGCTGGGATGAGGATGATACGATGGTCGCCATCTACTACAACGAGGATGATGAACCGTGTGGCTATATGGTGTATCTTATCAGCTCCGATGTCATGCACATCAAGGAGCTCATCTACTTAAACCGTGAGGCACAGCTTGGCCTGTGGGAATACATTCATGCCCACGATTCCATGATAGATGAGGTCAGAGGCAACAACTATTACAGCGAGCCTATCGCTTTTGAACTCGACGACAGTGATATAAAGGAGACGATCAGACCATACGCCATGGGCAGAATCATCGATGTGGCGCAGTTTATTTCACAGTACAACTGTGACCCGGATGGTCCAAGCGGCTGCTTTAGCTTTGAGATAGCAGATGACCTTCTTCCGTGGAACAATGGCACATTTGTCATTGATTTTGAGAAGGGGCACTGTGCTCTCACCGACAAAAATCCACAGTATCACCTAAGCATGTCTATTGGCACGTTTACCACACTGCTTTTAGGCTACAAGAGTGCCGAGAAGCTTTTGCAGATGGGCAAAATACAGACTACGTACGATGCTGTTGCAAAGCTTGACGATATTTTATATCATGAGATACCATATGTATCTGACTACATATAATGATAAAAGGTCAAAAGGTAAAGGAAAATAATATGTCAAATTATGTGATTAGCTGCTGTTCAACAGCAGATCTTACCAGGGAGCATATGCTCGAGAGAAATATTAAGTACGCATGCTTTCACTATGAGCTTGATGGTAAAGAATATATGGATGATTTAGGACAGTCCATGCCACTGCCGGATTTCTACAAGGCAATGGAGGCAGGTGCCATGACAAAGACCTCGCAGATCAATCAGGAGGAGTACATGGAGTACTTCAGACAGTTTCTGGATGAGGGATATGATGTGCTTCACTGTACACTAAGCTCCGGTATATCAGGTACAGTCAACTCGGCAAGGCTTGCAAAGGAGGCTCTCGAGGAGGAATACCCTGACAGAAAGATATATGTGATTGATTCGCTGGCAGCATCGTCAGGCTTTGGTCTTTTGATGGATAAGCTCGCTGACCTTAGGGATAGCGGCATGGATATTGATACACTGGCTGATTGGACCATGGAGCACAGACTTGAGGTGAATCACTGGTTCTTCTCATCAGACCTTACATTTTTTATCAGGGGCGGCCGTATCTCAAAGACCGCGGGATTCGTGGGAAATGTGCTGAATATCTGTCCTTTCATGAATGTGAGCAATGAGGGAAAGCTTATTGTGCGTGAGAAAATCCGCACCAAAAAGAAGGCAATAAAGGAGATGCTTGTGAAGATGCAGGCACTCTGCAAGGATGGTGCCGATTATTCGGATAAGGTCTATATATCAAATTCTGCATGCTATGAGGATGCTAAAGCCGTAGCTGATCTGATAGAGGCTGCCTTCCCTAAGATGAAGGGCAAAGTAGAGATAAATGATATCGGTACGACTATAGGAAGCCACACCGGTCCGGGAACAGTTGCATTGTTTTTCTGGGGTAATAAGAGAGAGGATTAGCCGGATATTTTAGCCTAAATAGCTGATTAGAATAATCAAAATCAATAAAGTTGATTATATTTTTATAAAAAATTAAATTACATCAACCAAAGTGATTAAATATAATCATTCCAATAACTGCGCTTATGTGTTACAATTATATCAGTTCAAACGAAAAGAGGTTTTAAGATGAAAGGATATGAAAAATACGAGCGCAGTTATTTTCTGCCTCCTGAATGTACTTATGACTGGGTTAAGAAGGATTATATAGATAAAGCACCACTGTGGTGTTCGGTTGATTTACGTGATGGCAATCAGGCTCTAATCGAGCCGATGAGTCTTGAGGAGAAGCTTGACTTCTTTAAGATGCTTGTAGATATAGGCTTTAAGGAAATCGAGGTAGGTTTCCCGGCAGCCTCTGAGACAGAGTTCAATTTCACGAGAGCTCTTATTGAGAGGGATATGATTCCTGATGATGTCACTATACATGTGCTGACACAGGCCAGAGAGCATATCATCAAGAAGACCTTCAAGGCACTTGAGGGAGCACCGAGAGCAGTTGTACATCTGTACAATTCCACATCTGTTGCACAGCGTGAGCAGGTGTTTAAGAAGTCAAAGGAAGAGATAAAGCAGCTTGCAGTTGACGGAGCTGTTTTACTGAGAGACCTTGCGGCAGAGACTGACGGTAATTTCCGTTTCCAGTATTCACCGGAGAGCTTTTCGGGCACTGAGGTGGATTATGCGGTTGATGTGTGCAACGCAGTGCTTGATGTATGGCAGCCAAAGGCTGATAATAAGGCCATCATCAATATCCCTACAACAGTAGAGAATGCTATGCCACATGTTTTTGCCACACAGATAGAGTATATCAACAAGCACCTCAAGTACAGAGACGGAGTAGTGCTTTGCTTACATCCTCATAATGACAGAGGCTGCGGTGTTGCCACATCAGAGCTTGGTGTGCTTGCAGGAGCTGAGGAGATAGAGGGTACGCTGTTTGGAAACGGTGAGAGAACAGGAAATGTAGATATCGTGACACTTGCCATGAATCTTTACTCACACGGAGTGGATCCACAGCTTGATTTTTCAAATCTGCCTGAGATCAGGGAAAAGTATGAGACATTTACCAGAATGAAGGTAGGCGAGAGACAGCCATATGCGGGAGACCTTGTTTTTTCTGCTTTTTCAGGCTCACATCAGGATGCTATCTCAAAGGGCATGGCATGGAGAGAGGAAAAGAAGCTTGATAAGTGGACGGTTCCATATCTGCCTATAGATCCAAAGGATGTCGGCAGGACATACGAGGCTGATGTTATCCGTATCAACAGCCAGTCAGGAAAGGGCGGAGTGGCATATATCCTTAAGCAGAGCTTCGGTATCAATGTGCCACAGCAGATGAGAGAGCAGGTCGGATACATGGTCAAGCAGGTATCGGACGAGGAGCACAAGGAGCTTTCACCTGAGTGGGTACACAGTATCTTTACAGACAATTATGTGGATTTTCATCCATATTTCACTATACCGGAGTGCCACTTTAAGCAGGTAAACGGCATTTTCGCAGAGGCAGTTATTTTACACAATGACAGCACCAGAAAGGTAGATGCCAATGGAAACGGCCGTCTCGATGCAGTCAGCAATATAATTAAGCAGTATTTTGACATCAGCTTTGAGCTCACTGTATACGAGGAGCATGCGCTTTCACACGGATCTTCATCAAAGGCTATGGCGTATGTGGGTATCACAGTTGACGGCAGTATGTTCTGGGGCGCAGGTGTGGATGAGGATATCATCAAGGCATCAATCGGAGCGCTTGTTGTTGCGGTAAACCATTACCTTGCCACCAAGGCTGACAGTCACGTGAAGGATGAGCGCTATATTGCCATGCTCAACTTCATCCAGGCCAACTACAAGACAGTATCGCTTGCAGACATGGCTGCACAGTTCAACCTGACAGAGCCGTATATCTCCAAGTACATAAAGGAGAAGTCAGGCAAGACTTTCGGAGAGCTGGTCACCAATGCCAAGATGAAGAAGGCACGTACACTGCTGAGAAACAGCATCACAACTGTTGAGAATATCGCAATCGAGGCAGGATATCAGAACGTGGAGCATTTTAACAGACAGTTCAAGAAGCTGTATGGAATGACACCGCTTGAGTACAGAAATTCAAGCACAAAATAAGCGGATACAGCATTTTAATATAACCGGATCAATATGCTAAATGACAATTCATTCAGCTGTATTGGTCCGGTTTGCTTTTTAGTATTGCACTTTTTGTGTGAAAATCTGCATTAAAATTGTATAAAAATGGGGACAATGGGCTATTGATTGTATTTTATCAAGTAATTTGTTGTTTTTACAACGGATTATATGTACAATGCGGGTATAATATAAATAAAAGATAATTATTCAGAACTACTGATAACAAAGCAGATATTGAGAATTTGTGTTTGGGATGAATAGTTATAATAAAAAGCAACTATTTGAATTATAGTTTAAGAAAGAGAGGAACGTACATGAGCAATAAAACTAGCGCAGTTGTTAAGACAAACCCAAGAAAGGCTGTAATGATCGGATGTGGATTCGTTGGTTCGGCATCAGTTTTTGCACTTATGCAGAGCGGTCTTTTTTCTGAGATAGTTCTCATTGACGCTGATAAGGACAAGGCTGAGGGAGAGGCGATGGATATAAGCCACGGTATTCCTTTTGCCAGACCTATGAAGATATATGCAGGTGGTTATGATGATGTGGCAGATGCTGCTATCATTGTTGTTTCTGCAGGTGCAGGCCAAAAGCCGGGCGAGACAAGACTTGATCTGGTAAATAAAAATGTTGCAATCTTCAAGAGCATCATTCCGGAGATTGCAAAGAGAAATTTCGGTGGAATCTTACTTATCGTTGCAAATCCTGTAGATATTTTAACACAGGTGGCACAGAAGCTTTCAGGACTTCCTGAGGAGCGTGTCATCGGTTCAGGTACCGTGCTTGACAGTGCAAGACTTAAGTACGCGCTTGGAGAGCATCTTGAGGTGGACAGCCGAAGCGTACATGCATTTATAGTAGGTGAGCATGGAGACAGTGAGGTGGTTGCATGGTCATCAGCCAATGTTTCCGGAGTGGAGCTTCACAAGATGTGCGAGATGAGAGGTCACTACAAGCACAAGGAGAATACAGAGGAAATCGCTGCAAACGTAAAGAACAGTGCTTACGAGATAATTAACAGAAAACATGCGACATATTATGGTATCGCTATGTCGGTCAGACGTATCTGCGAGGTAATCATGCGTGATGAGAAGTCTATTCTTCCTGTTTCACACATGATGCATGGACAGTACGGCATCGACGGTGTGGTTCTCTCAATGCCTGCAATCGTTGGAGCAAACGGAGTGGAGAGCGATATCCCAATCGAGTTAAACGGTGAGGAGGCTTTAAAGCTCAAGGAGTCTGCTGATGCACTTAAGAGCATACTTGACGGGCTTGAGCTGTAAATATCAGGCTCATAATATTAAACTTATATAAAATACTACAAATTCAGTAGGGTTTGGGGTATAATGATAACTGTCGGGCTGCATATATTATGTGCTCGGCGGTTATTTGATTTTATGGCAGATAATTATTTAGAATTACCGGGAAAAAGGAGTATATATAATGAGCGAAAGAAAACAAATCCATCAGGAGTTTCTGACAGGCGAAAGAGCCCTGTTTGCAAGCAACGACCTGGATATATATGATACAATTTTTGATGACGGAGAGTCACCTCTTAAGGAGAGCCATGGCATTAGCCTGACAGGCTGTTTTTTTAGATGGAAATATCCGCTATGGTACTGTAGTGACATAGCTGTAAAGGACTGTACATGGTTTGACATGGCGCGTGCGGGTGTCTGGTATACAGACAATATCTCTGTTACTGATTCAATAGTTGAGGCACCTAAGAACTTCAGGCGATGCAATAACCTAAAGCTTAAAAATGTGACATTTCCAAATGCCCAGGAGACCCTCTGGAGCTGTGATCATGTCGATATCGAGAATGTTTCGGCAAAGGGAGATTATTTTGGCATGAATACAAATAATCTTATCATGAAGAATTTCCAGCTGGTCGGCAACTATTCGTTTGACGGTTCAAGGAATGTAGAGGTGCACGATTCAAAGCTTATCTCAAAGGATGCCTTCTGGAATACGGAAAATGTCACAGTCTATGATTCATTTATTACAGGTGAATACCTTGGCTGGAACGCAAAGAATCTGACACTTATAAACTGCACAATCGAGAGCTTGCAGGGGCTTTGCTACATCGACAACCTTGTTATGAAAAACTGTAAGCTCATAAACACTACATTGGCATTTGAGTATTCTTCGGTAGATGCAGAGATTTGCAGTAAGGTGGACAGTGTTTTAAATCCGACAAGCGGAGTGATAAGGGCAAAGGAGATTGGCACACTGACTATCGAAAAGGACAGAGTTGACCCATCAAAGACTAAGATAATATGTGAGGGAAAATAATCTATGTATGATTTTGACACCGTTGTAGACAGAAGAAATACAGGCTCACTAAAGTGGGATGTGGCAGAAAATGAGCTCCCGATGTGGGTAGCAGATATGGATTTTAAGACAGCGCCCCAGATAATAGATGCAATATCAGAGCGTGTTTCTCACGGAGTGTTTGGCTATTCCATCATTCCGGATGAGTGGAATGATGCGTATATTTCGTGGTGGGACAGACGCCATGGGCTTAAAATCGAAAGAGACAGCCTGATTTTTTGCACAGGGGTCGTACCGGCCATATCATCTACAGTGCGAAAGCTCACAACACCCGGTGAAAATGTGCTTATCATGACACCGGTATACAATATATTTTTTAATTCCATATTTAATAACGGCGTAAATGTGCAGGAAAGCCCGCTTGGATACGAAAACGGCAGATATTTTGTGGACTATGACAGGTTGGAGCATGACCTTTCCAATCCACAGACCTCGCTTATGATATTTTGCAACCCTCACAATCCGTGCGGTATCATCTGGACAAAGGATGAGCTTGCGAAAATAGGTGCACTCTGCAGGAAGTACAATGTGACGGTCATATCAGACGAGATACACTGCGACATCACAGCACCGGGAAAATCATACGTGCCGTTTGCGGCAGCATCAGAGGACTGCGCCGATATAAGCATCACCTGTATTGCTCCGACCAAGTGCTTTAATATGGCAGGCTTACAGACTGCGGCAGTGATGGTGCCAAATGAATTTTTGCGCCACAAAGTATGGCGCGCATTAAATACAGACGAGGTGGCGGAGCCAAACGCATTTGCCATCACGGCAGCAGTTGCGGCATTCACAAAGGGTGAGCCGTGGCTTGAGGAGCTCAGAAAATATCTCTGGGAAAACCGCAAAACAGTCTGTGACTTCGTGGCAGAAAATCTGCCGCAGATACATGTAGTGGATGCCGATGCGACATACCTCATGTGGCTTGACTGCAGTGCACTCACAGATGATTCTGTGGCATTTACGCAGATGATTCGCGAAAAGACAGGCCTTTATCTGTCGGAGGGAGCTGAGTTTGGAGGCAATGGCCGTTACTTTGTGCGATTGAATATCGCATGCCCCGGTTCAGTGCTTATGGAAGGGTTGGAAAGGTTAAAAAGAGCTCTCGTTTAAGCTGAATATGTACATTTTTTAAAATAAATAAGACCGGTGATCGGCCGGTCTTATCTGGTATAATTAAACATTTATGGCATACAAGATTTAGAAATATATCATGCATACGTTTGTTTTCTGATTCGATAGTTAGTATACACTAACACGAATTAGAAGTCAATAACAAATATGGATTTTTGTGATTTTTATAAATCACGTACAAATCAAAAAGAAAAGTTTTGCAAACAATAAAATGTATGTTATAATAATATAACTGAATTAAAACGAACGAAAATAAACTCACGGGGGTATTCGAAATGCGAAACAATGAATCATCAGAAAACTATTTAGAGACCATACTTATTCTCAGCAAGAAGCTTCCTGTGGTACGCTCAGTTGATATAGCAAATGAGCTTGGATTTAAGAAATCCAGCGTGAGTATAGCCATGAAAAACCTTAGAGAGAGGAACAATATCACAGTTAGTGATGCAGGATTTATCACACTCACAGATTCAGGAAGACAGATAGCAGAGATGATATACGAAAGACATGAGCTTTTGTCAGAGTGTCTTGAGAAGCTTGGTGTTGATAAGGAGATTGCAGCAGAGGATGCATGCCGTATAGAGCATGTCATCAGTTCTGAGAGCTTTGAAGCAATCAAGAAGCATATACATAAGAGCTGATATATGAAACCAGTACCGCATGGTACTGGTTTTTTAGTGTATCGTTTTTCTTGTATATATGAGAAAAATCATCTATAATAGTGAAGCTGTAATCGGCGACATAAAATCTGAAAGGGGAAAAGATGAAACAGATATTAAAATATTTAAAGGAGTACAAAAAGGAATGCATCTGTGCTCCGTTATTTAAGCTGCTGGAAGCATCCTTTGAGCTTATAGTACCGCTTGTCATGGCGGCAATCATTGATAACGGAATTACGGCTTCGGATAAGTCATATATATGGAAGATGGGAGGCGTGCTGGTGCTGCTTGCGGCAGTCGGTCTGATAAGCTCGGTCACAGCACAGTATTTTGCGGCAAAGGCGGCAGTCGGTTTTTCCACAAAGCTTCGCCATATATTGTTTGAAAAGATAGAGTCACTGTCATTCTCAAAGATGGATACAGTGGGCACATCGACACTTATCACGAGGATGACAAGCGATATAAACCAGGTGCAGTCAGGAGTCAATCTGGTACTTCGACTCTTCCTTCGCTCGCCATTTATTGTATTCGGAGCTATGGCGATGGCTTTTACAGTAAATGTAAGAGCGGCAATGGTTTTTGTTGTTACTATACCTCTGCTTTCAATAGTGGTATTCTCAGTTATGGCTGCAAGCCTTCCGCTTTACAAAAAGGTGCAGAGCTCTCTTGACACAGTGCTTTCACACACCAGGGAGAATTTAGAGGGAACCAGGGTTATAAGAGCTTTCAATAAGCAAAATGATGAGATTGACAGCTTCAACAGGGACAACGAATTTTTAACCAATATGCAGCAGGTTGTAGGACGAATCTCAGCACTCACCAATCCTCTGACATTTATCATTATAAATATCGCAACAATCGCAGTTATCGTATCAGGCGGCAAGCAGGTATACGCAGGAATCCTCACACAGGGTGAGGTTGTGGCACTTGTAAACTACATGTCACAGATACTTGTCGAGCTGATAAAGATTGCAAACCTCATCGTACAGGTGACAAAGGCAGTGGCGTGCGGTAATCGTATAGCGGATGTGCTTTCTATTCCATCAAAGCTTCCTGAGAAAAATCCTAAGCTCATTGGTGCAAAGGACGGCGCACCTGAGGTTGAGTTTGACCATGTCTGCATGACATATGAGGGAGCGGCCGATGAGACACTCACAGATATAAGCTTTACAGTGCAAAAGGGGCAGACGATCGGAATCATCGGTGGTACAGGTTCAGGAAAATCTAGCCTTGTAAACCTTATCCCGAGGTTTTATGATGCCACAAAGGGTACTATAAGGATTCAGGGAAATGATATAAATGACTACGATGCAGTGCAGCTTCGAGATAAAATCGGTGTTGTAATGCAAAAGGCAGTGCTTTTTGCAGGAACGATAGCCGACAACCTGCGCTGGGGCAAAAATGATGCCACAGAGGAGGAAATGTGGAAGGCACTCGATATAGCACAGGCGACAGAGGTTGTAAAGGGTAAAGAGGGAGGCCTTGACTACATGATAGAGCAGGGCGGCAAGAACTTATCAGGCGGTCAGAAGCAGCGTCTTACAATTGCCAGAGCGGTCGTAAAGGATCCTGACATACTGATACTTGACGACAGTGCATCGGCACTTGATTTTGCTACAGATGCGAGTCTTCGCGCGGCATTAAAGGGCATGCATGGTGACAAGACAATATTTATCGTGTCACAGCGTACCTCATCTATCCAGTTTGCGGACAATATCATAGTGCTCGACGACGGACAGATGGTTGGCTTCGGACCTCATGAAAAGCTGCTTGAGACATGCGAGACCTATAAAGAGATATATGATTCACAGTTTAAAAAAGAGTCGGATATGACCAGACAAAAGGAGGTGTAGAGTATGGCTATGGATAATGCGAAGATGAATAAAGCAGGCACAATGCGCAAGGTATTAAGCTACATGAAGATATATATTCCTTTGCTTGTAATTTCCCTTGCCCTGTCTGTTGTTACAGTGGCGCTTACGCTTTATTTTCCAATCCTCACAGGACGCGCAATTGATTTGATCGTAGGAAAAGGAAAGGTTGATTTTACAGCTATGACAGCCATCCTCACAAGAGCAGCAATAATAGTCGTCATAGCGGCAGCAGCCCAGTGGCTTACAAATATCTGCAACAACAGGATGACCTACAACATAGTGAGGGATATAAGGCGTGATGCATTTTTAAACATTGAAAAAATGCCACTTTCCTATATTGACAGTCACTCACACGGTGATATGGTCAGCCGTATCATCGCCGATGTAGATACATTTTCAGAGGGACTTTTGATGGGATTCACACAGCTCTTTACAGGAATTGCAACAATAGCAGGCACGCTTATTTTCATGCTTACAATAGATGTGAAGATATCATGCATTGTAGTGCTCATCACACCTTTGTCACTTTTTGTGGCAAGCTTTATCACTAAAAAGACTTATTCCATGTTCCGGCTGCAGACAAGAACAAGGGGAGAGCAGACATCACTCATCGACGAGATAGTAGGAAATGAAAAGGTCGTACAGGCCTTCAACCATGAGGATGAGGCGCTAGAGCAGTTTGACGAGATAAATGACAGATTACAGAAATGCTCACTGAGGGCAACATTTTTCTCAAGTATTACAAATCCGTGTACACGTTTTGTCAACAGTCTTGTGTATGCCGGAGTCGGAATTTTTGGCGCCATGAGTGCACTCACCGGCGGAATTACAGTAGGACAGCTTTCATGCTTCTTATCATACGCCAACCAGTACACCAAGCCGTTCAACGAGATATCGGGTGTCATCACAGAGCTTCAGAACGCACTTGCCTGTGCTGCTCGTATCTTCGAGCTGATTGAGGAGAAAAAGGAGATACCGGATGCTTCGGATGCGGTAACACTCGATGAGGCAGACGGCCGTGTGGACATAGAGGATGTTTATTTCTCATATGTGCCGGATAAAAAGCTTATCGAGGATTTCAATCTCCATGTAAAGCCTGGACAGCGCGTGGCTATCGTAGGTCCGACAGGCTGTGGAAAGACGACTATTATCAATCTGCTTATGAGATTCTATGATGTAAACAGTGGAACAATTAAGGTGAGCGGACATGATATCAGAAAAATCACGCGCGAGAGTCTTCGTGACAACTATGGCATGGTGCTTCAGGAGACATGGCTCAAGAAGGGTACAATCCGTGACAATATCATAATGGGAAAGCCTGATGCCACAGATGAGGAAATCATTGCAGCAGCAAAGGCATCACATGCCCACAGCTTTATCAGACGTCTGCCGAAGGGCTATGACACTGAAATCGGTGAGGACGGCGGCAGCCTGTCACAGGGACAGAAGCAGCTATTATGCATCACAAGAGTCATGCTATGCTTACCGCCTATGCTGATATTGGATGAGGCTACATCTTCTATTGATACACGAACAGAGATTAAGATTCAAAAAGCGTTCTTTACCATGATGCAGGGAAGAACCAGCTTTATAGTGGCTCATCGTTTGTCCACCATCAGGGAAGCGGATATTATCCTTGTTATGAAAGACGGAAAGATTATAGAGCAGGGCAATCATGAGAGCCTGCTTGCAGCGGACGGATTTTATGCGAATCTCTATAATAGCCAGTTTGCATAGCATAGGGCTTCTATGCCCGACAAAACCGTCGAAACGCGCCGTCCATGGCGCGGTTCTCCTTGAGCTCCCATCCGTGGGAGCTCATTTTTATGTATCGTGTGCATAATTCTACAGTATCTAGGCAGCTACGCTATGCGCTTACGAAAGAGCGCCTATGCTGTATGGCAGTCACTCCGGCGACTTACGCCCCTTACGCTGTGGCTGAAATGGGGGAGGATGTATGCGCTTCCGCGGTATGTGGGGCTGGTGTCTGGTATGCTGTGGGAAGATACAATATAAGGGAAAGCATAATTGGAAATTTATTTGTAATATACTTAGTATTTTGAGGGAAGGCGACCGGCGCACGGGGAATTTGCCCCCGGCAGAGGTGCTCCCGAAAGAGCGACTAGCGCAGCGGCTTAGATACTGTAGAATTATGCCCATGAAACGCAGAAATGCCCCGGCATGGACGCCGGGGCAAGGAGAAACCGCGCCATGGACGGCGCGTTTCGACGGTTTCGTCAAGCCTAGAAAATCTAAAAAGCATAATTCGTACAGTATCTTAGCTGCGTAGCGTTAGCTCGTCGGGAGCACCTCTGCCGGGGGCAAATTCCCCGTGCGCCGATCGTCTTCCCGTATTATTGAAAAATACCAAGCAATTCACACTTACTGCGCAGCATCAGGAGCTACATATGAGTATGCATTGGACATCTTTGCAGCATTGTTTGTCAGAGTGACAGCCTCTCTGTAGTAGGCAACAACAGGAGTGCCCTTATCCACAGCGTTGAACAGCTGCTCTGCAAAAGCAAGCGGCACATTGATACATCCGTGTGAGCCGGAGGTTTTGTAAATTGTTCCTCCGAAGGTATTACGCCAGCTGGCATCATGGATACCTATATTGTAGGCAAACGGCATAAAATAGCTGACAGGAGAAGAGTATCCCTCGCCGACAAGAGTAGCATTTCTCTGCTTGTAAACAATCTTGTATACACCATCTACGGAACCATTCTGACGGGCGAGATTACCTGATACGAAATCAGACTCCATCTGGAGAGCACCATCCTTGTAATACCACATGTGCTGCTTTGTGTAGTCAATCTCTATGTATGTATTACCTATGTCGTCAGCGCCTCGGTAGAGTGCTGTCTGCTCGTAAACAGGCTCTCTTTCCACTGACTTGCCTCCCTCTAAATCTGAAAGGAGCTGGGCTTTCTCATTTTTCTTGCTGACTACCCATCCGTAGTCTCCACCACCTATTTCAATAGTATCACCGGACGATGTCTTGAATGAGCGTTTGCGGCCGAAGGTATTGTACTTGGAAGCAAGCTGCTGGACATATTTAGTGACCTTGGCATCATCTATGCTTACGCTGCCGTCATCTGAGATGCTTAGCATATCAAGGATTTTGGCTGAGTCAAGCTTCTCGTCGGCACCTTCAATTTTGTAAGTGACGGTTGAAGCGGTGTATTTGTCGAGGGCTTCTTTTTCATTTTTGATAGTATCACTGTTTTTTGTGATTTTTGGAGCTTCATAACAGTCATCACTTAAGGTAAGCTTTGGGAGCTCGTTGTCCAGGGCGTCCTTTACCTCGGCAAGGATGCTGTCATATATCGGTTTGCAGCCATTTTTCTCTTCAATCACATCGTATTTGCCGTCTTTTATCTCGATGTGGGCATCCTCCGGATTTTCAATGTAGTCATCACTGAAAATATCAAGAGCCTTGAGCTTTTCAGCCAAAGTGGCATCGTCATATTTGGACGAACCCTTTAGAGTATAGTTTTGAGCTTTGAAGAGACTGACAGGCCATGTAAAAGCATTCTGGCTTTTTAGGATTTGCTCCTCGTCACCGTTTGAGACATATTCATAGGAAAAATCAGGTCCCTTAAGTGAAAAGCTGTTGCCTTTTCTATCAGTGATTGTGAGCAGATAGTCGCGGCTTAGGGCTGTATTTTTTTCTAATGCCTCTTTTGCAGTTTTCCCTGCGTATTTTACAGAGTTAATCTTTGTGTTGAACAGATAGTGGCTGCTAAAATAAAAGGCAAAGCCAAGATAAACGGCCAAAAGCACACCAAGCACAACGGCGCAGGTTATAAGCACTTTTTTCTTCATGTAAATCGACCTCCTTGGAGATATGCTGTTGCTGCCCACACCGGGGTGTAGGCGGCAGCTAAAATCAGTTACATTTGTGAAGATGTGACACATCCATATAGTCAGGCAGACCATTCTTGTAGGCTACAGCGGTTTCTCCCTGAATAAGTGGCTTTAAGTATTCGATAAGCTCAGGCTTCACATCATTGCCCGCATCATTGATCCACTCTCTTGGCACAGACTTGGCCTCGTTTGCGATATCCTTGATAGCAGAATATGTGTATTCCACCTGATAAGGATTATTTGAGATGCGCTTTAAGCATACCATTGATGCGGTCACACCCTCTGCTGCAATAGTGACACCCTTTTTACCCTGAGCAAAAGATTCCTCGATATCGGTTAATGATGCAAGGTGTGAGGCACAGCGCTGGAGCACATTTACCTCTACAGAGCGCACCTTGACACCGATGTTTTCTTTCACAATGAACTCAAGAGCCTTTCCGGCACCGCTTAGCTGCTGGTGTCCGAACTGGTCACATGCGGCCTTTGATGATGTAATGTATGAGCCGTCTGCGTCATGTATTCCTTCGGATACGGCAACTATTACATTGTTAGTGTGCGTAAGGGCTTCTTTTATATCGGCAACAAATTTGTCCTTGTCGAAATTCACCTCAGGCAGATAGATGAACTGAGGCGCTGTATTGTACTCATTACGTGCGAGAGCGGAAGCGGCAGTGAGCCATCCTGCGTCACGTCCCATGATTTCAACGATTGTCACACTCTTAACAGCATAGATAAAGGTATCATGGGCTATCTCAAGCATGCTTGATGCGATATATTTGGCGGCAGAGCCAAAGCCAGGAGTGTGGTCTGTCATGCACAGATCATTGTCGATGGTTTTTGGAATCCCTATAATTTTCACATCACTGTTGATTTTTTTTGCATAATCGGATAACTTTAATACGGTATCCATCGAATCATTTCCACCGATGTAAAAGAAAGCTTTTATAGAAAGCTTATCGAACTGGTGGAAGATGTATACATATGGTGAATCATCATCCTTGTAATCAGGGAGCTTGTGGCGGCATGAGCCAAGATACATGGCAGGTGTGGTCTTAAGTTTTTCAAGATTAGCATCATCTGCAAAAATATCTGACAGATTGAGATAATTCTCATTTAATATGCCGAGTATTCCGTTTACGGCGCCATAGCAGATATCGTATTTCTCAGAGCTTTTTACTCCTGCGATGACTCCTGCAAGGCTTGCGTTGATTGCAACAGTTGGGCCGCCTGACTGGGCGACGATACAGTTTGACTGATTCATTGTAATCTCCTTATTGTGTATTTTAACTATTCTCTTCTGTAAGAATAGTTATGATATAATTTAAAATGATGATTAATCAGATTACTACATGCTACGCATTTCCGTAATCTGACTACACCTCGAAATCCGCTAATTTCCTGCGTCCCCGCAGCAAATTGCTACTTTCTCGGTGTAGTGCGGGTCACTAAGGTATACATCGAATTGCATGCAAGCATGCATCGATGATAACTTTTGACCCTTTAATCATATAGATTGTAGTATCAAACATTATTTTTAGCAAGGGTTAAAATGAAAAATATGAATAAATACGAGAATTGCTTATTGTGTCCCAGAAAATGTGGCATAAACAGAAGCACCGGACAAACAGGCGTATGTGGCGTTTCATCTGAAATAAAGGTGGCGCGAGCAGCACTTCATTATTGGGAGGAACCATGCATATCAGGAAAAAGAGGAAGTGGGGCAGTTTTTTTCTCAGGCTGCAGCCTGCACTGCGTGTTCTGCCAGAACAGGGAGATCTCTGACGGAAAAGCGGGAAAGGTAATCAGTAAAGAGAGGCTGAGTGATATCTTTATGGAACTGGCGGACAAAGGCGCAAATAATATCAATCTGGTCACACCGGGGCAGTATATCCCTGATATAGTGTGGGCGGTAAACGATGCAAAAAGCCGCGGCATGAAGCTTCCTATTATATACAATACGAGCGGATATGAAAATGTGACAGAGCTAAAGCTGCTTGAGGGCATAGTGGATGTGTATCTTCCGGATTTTAAATATATGGACAGTACGCTTTCGGCAAGGTATTCAAGGGCAAAGGATTATCCGTCTGTCGCAAAGCAGGCGCTTTCAGAGATGGTCAGGCAGCAGCCGGATGTCGTGATTGACGATGCGACAGGACTCATACAAAAGGGAGTTATTGTGCGACAGCTTCTACTGCCGGGACATGTGAATGATGCAAAGGCTGTACTTAAGTACCTGTATGATACATATCATGATCACGTATATATAAGCATGATGAGCCAGTTTACGCCGATTGCACTAAAGGATTATCCTGAGATAAACCGCACAGTGACAAGGAGAGAGTATGAAAGGCTTGTTGACTATGCCCTTAAAATAGGAATCACGAATGCATTTATACAGGAGGGTGACGTGGCAAAGGACAGCTTCATCCCGGCATTTGACTGTGAGGGAGTATAATATTTACCGTTTTTCTTAATAAAATAGTAAGAATTGGCAGGCAAAAATGACTGGATTTTGTGACGCCGGTGTAGTACTATGGTTATGTAATATTTTTTAACTGTGAAGGTACTGAACAGTTACGATATTTTGTTATTACTCACATCCCGGTGTGACAGATGATAATGTTTTTAATCACACAGGATACATTATTCAATAGAGGATACAGTGATGAAAAATATAGAAGAACAGCAGATAATAATTGAATGTCCGAATACTATCTTTCATCTATACATTGACAGTGAGGATGAGCTTTCAAAGGTTAAGGTGTTTATGAACAATATGAAGAATGTTGATTCGATAAGTCTGCATGATATATACAACTGGTGCAACAGACAGCATGTGCAGTACACGACGACATTTAATTATGACAGTAAAATGACCTTGACAGAAATGATAAAATCCTACATATTTTACTTCAGACAGAAGCTTAGATATGTAAATAATAGTGATAGGATGATAGAAACATGAGATACCCTGAATTTCTAAAGGATAGAGGAACAATAGGCTTTGTGGCGCCTTCGATGGGCTGTACAACAGAGCCGTACAGGAGTGCCTTTGACAATGCCATTAAAAGGTTTCACAGCATGGGTTATAAGACGATAGAGGGACCTAACTGCAGGTGCGACAGTGGCATAGGTATCAGCAATACACCTAAAAAGTGCGCAGAAGAGCTGAACGAGAGCTATGCTTCTGTTGACAGTGATGTGCTTATATCCTGTGGTGGTGGCGAGCTGATGTGCGAGGTAGTGCCTTATATTGATTTTGAGCGCGTGAAGCAGTCAAAGCCTAAATGGTACATGGGCTATTCCGACAACACGAATTTCACATTTTTGGAGGCTACTATTGCAGATACAGCAGGTATTTACGGGCCGTGTGCGGGCAGCTTTGGCATGGAGGTGTGGCATGAGTCACTTACCGATGCATTTAATCTGCTTTGTGGCAGGAAGCTTTCATTTACCAATTACCCTATGTGGGAGAAGGAATCGATAAAGGATGAGAATGCTCCGTTTGTGGGCTACAACCTGACTGAAAAGTCGTGCATCAGCTCTATTCCCACGGTGGCAAAGGAAAGCAGGCTTACCATGAGAGGCAGGCTGCTTGGTGGCTGCATGGATTGTCTTATCAATCTGCTTGGTACATCGTTTGACCATGTAAGGGAATTTAATGAGCGCTACAGTGATGATGGTATCATATGGTTCCTTGAGGCTTGTGACCTTAATGTGATGGGCATGAGAAGGGCTATGTGGCAGATGAAAAATGCAGGATGGTTTTCAAATGTAAAGGGCTTTCTTATCGGACGCCCGGCGCACTTCGGAGAGGAAATGTTTGGCATAGACCACAGACAGGCGCTTTCATCACTGCTTAGAGAGTTTAATGTGCCAATTATCATGGATCTGGATATAGGTCATATGTCACCAATGATGCCTGTGGTATGCGGAAGCATGGCAGATGTCAGCTTCGACGGAAGCAACTTTACAATTTCGTATGATATAGAGCAGTAGATTGGAGGAAAAATGATTAGATTAATAAAGAAAAAAGCAAAGAGTATTGTATGTAGCGTGCTTGCTGCGGTGACATTGTTTACAATGAATCCGGCTGTATTTGCAACAGAGACAGCTACGCAGACTGATACAGTTTCAAGCGTTGATGTATCAGGTAGTGACAGCAGTGACGCAGCTGATAAGAGTAACACAGACAGTACTGCAGACAGCACAACGACAGCCGGCAGTGAGGCAAACGACAAGGTGACCATCAGCAATAATGATAAGCCATACTTAAGTCTTGGAGCAGACCTCACACCGGATCAGAGAGCGACAGTGCTTGGATTTATGGGAATCGAGCTCACTGATCTGGACAAATACGATGTGGTCTATGTAAATAATGATGAGGAGCACAAGTACCTCGATTCATACATCAGCAAGAGCGAGATTGGCACAAGGTCACTTTCATCAGTACTCATTACAGAGGATAAAAAGGGTGCGGGTCTTAGTGTTTCCACGCACAATATCAATTACTGTACGGTAGGAATGTACAAGAATGCGCTTGCCACAGCAGGCATAGCTGATGCTAAAATCATAGTCGCAGGCCCTTTCCCTATTTCCGGAACGGCAGCACTTGTAGGCACACTAAAGGCATACGAGGAGATGACAGGCAAGAAGCTTGACGACAAGGTGACAGACGCAGCGATGGATGAGCTTGTCACAACAGGAGAACTCAACAAGAGCATTGACGGCGATTCGCAGGATATCGAGGCAATGATTGCTGACCTAAAGAAGCAGCTTGCCGATGGAAAGCTCAAGGATGAGAGCCAGATAAAGGATGCGATAAAGGAGGCTGCAAAGGATTACGACCTGAAGCTTTCTGATGATGATATTGCAAAGCTGACATCGCTTCTTATGAAGCTTAAGGATGCCAATATCGACTGGGATTCAGTCATCGACCAGGCACAGGACTGGGCATCAAAGCTTGGCGATAAGATAAATGACCCGGGCTTCTGGGAAAAGCTTGGCAACTTTTTCATAGATTTGTGGGATAAGATAAAATCCCTGTTCAGCTAGAAAAAGCTACAGGAGACAGTAAGAATAAGCAGAATATGAATCAGGCAACTCCCTGAAACGTAAGCATGAGCTGTACGTTGAAGGGAGTTTTTTTATCATTAATAAAAAAATAATAAATTTCTGCCGAATACATTGATACAAAGGTCATATTCTATTATAATTAAATGGATAATGGATTAATGTAAACAATGCACATAAGAAAGATGGGATTTGATGATAAAGATAAATAAATTTCTGGCAGCCTCTGTCGTAACATTGTCATTAGCCGCATGTGACCTGGCAACATACAGCAGCATAGCAGTCTATGCGGATCAGGCGGCTAAGGTTGTGTGTGATGAGAGATACTGGGTAGCGGCGAGAAGCGGACCGGGAACAGAGTATGAGCTGGAGCACAAGCTTTCAAACGGCAAGGATATTACTATTCTTGAGCAGACCACAGGTGCAGACGGCAAGGTGTGGTACAAGGCAAAGTACAATCTGGCAGCAAATAACGAGGAGTGTGTCAGCTATATCAGGTCTGATTTTGTATCAGCAGGTACCGGCACAGCTGCATCAGACAATGCGCAGACAGGGGATGCTTCGGCAGACACCGGCAATGCGGATGCCATACAGCAGAATAATGAGGAGCAGCTTGCCCTTGCAACCGCATCGGGAGCATATGCTACAGGTACGATTACAGGTGGCAATGTGTATGTCCGCAATGCAGCAGGCACATCCGGCACTACCAAGGTTGTCTCACTCAACTGGAATCATCAGGTTGACATAATTGGAGAGACTAAGGTAAACGGTGTGGTCTGGTATAATGTCAAGGGTACTTTAAACGGCAAGGCATTTACGGGCTGGACTATCAGTACATACATAAAGGTGACATACAATAATAGCGGAGACAATACTGATTTTGTCACGGCTATGAAGAATGCAGGCTTTCCTGACAGTTATATTCCAAACCTTACAGCTCTTCACAATAAGTATCCAAGCTGGACATTTGAGGCTGTGAATACAGGTTTGAATTGGGATACGGTGATTGAAAATGAAAGTGTAAACGGACTTAATCTGGTATCCAAATCAGCAGACAATGCCAAGAAATCCACAGCTGCCGGAGCATATAACTGGTCAACAAATACGTGGGTTGAGTACGAACCGGGATGGGTGTCAGCAAGCAGTGCCTATCTTGCTTATCTCATGGATCCTAGGAACTTTCTTGATGAGACCAATATTTTTCAGTTTCAGAGTCTGGCATACAGTCCGAATGAGGCACTTGAAGGTGTCAAGTCCATAGTAAAAGGCACATTTATGGAGGGAACAAAGACCTATTCCAACAATGGCGAGAAAATCAATTATGCAAGCACATTCATGGATGTGGCAAAGAGCAGTGGAGTAAGTGCATACCATATAGCATCGCGTATAAAGCAGGAGCAGGGAAAAAAGGGAACGAGCCCTCTTATTTCGGGTACATATTCCGGATACGAAGGATATTATAATTATTTTAATTTTAGTGCAACCGGAAACACGAAGGATAAGATTTATAAAAATGGTCTGTCTTTTGCCAAGAAGCAGGGCTGGAATACAAGAGTAAAGTCCATAAACGGCGGAGCTGTAAAGGTGGGCAGCAATTATATAAATAAGGGTCAAAATACACTGTATTTTGAGAAGTTTAATGTAGTAAATACAAGCTCGCTGTATTTCCATCAGTACATGGGCAATGCCACAGCGGCTCTTACTGAGGGACAGAGTCTGGCTAAAGGATATTCAGACAGGAATCAGGCTTTTGTATTTAAAATACCTGTATACAACAATATGCCATCGTCAGCAGTGGGCTTCGATAAAGCTGGCGATACCAATAACTATCTGCAGTCGCTTGCGATAAGTGGTGTAACACTCACACCGGCCTTCAATGGAGCGACAACAAGCTATTCAGCAGTTGTTTCAAATGCTATAAGCTCAGTGACTGTTTCGGCAGATGCAGTTTCAGGAAACAGTGGTGTTTCAGGCACAGGAAGCTATTCGCTTGCTGTCGGAAATAATACAATTAAGGTAAAATGCAAGTCGCAAAGCGGTGATACAAGAACATACACTATCAATATAAACAGGCAGGCGGCATCTGCAAATAATGCAGGTGGCAATAATAATCAGAACAATAATAACCAAAATAATACAGATGTAAACATAACATCAGGTAAATACAGTATAGGTACTTATATTACAGGCATTGAGCCTGGAACCGGTGCAGCTGATTTTGTGAAGAATATAGCAGTATCAGCATCAGGTACTGTAAAGCTTTTGACAAGCTCAGGCTCAGAAAACAGCGGAAAGATTGCAACAGGCAATAAAGTGGCTGTTTATGATGCTTCAGGTAATCTGAAAAAGACATACGATATTGTTATATATGGAGATATCAATGGTGATGGTGCTGTAAATGCTCTTGATATGATTAAGCTCAACAGACATATTTTAGGAAAGGGAACACTCACAGGTGCTTATCTGGAGGCAGCTGATGCTAACAGAAAGCGTGATGGTGGAAATGCCCTTGATATGATAATCATGAACAGACACATACTGGGCAAATCAAAGATATCGCAGAATTAGAAATGTGAGGAAAGATATGAAGAAATTATTTGGATGTATATTATCACTTGTTGTGGCGGTGATGCTTGTTTTCACACCTGCCGAGCATGTATATGCGCAGGGACTTGGTCTCAGTGTCAGCTCAAGCTCTGTAGCTGTTGGAAAAACAGTTAAGGTGACTGTTTCCATGCCGTCTGGATATTTTGGCACTGTAGTTATCTCAAGCTCTGATGAGGGAGTACTGAGTAACGGAGGGGATGGTGTGGCCAATATTGGTGACGCCGCAGGATATCCCACATCGCAGTCATTTTCATTTACGGCGAAGGCTGCAGGAAGCTGCACTATAAAGGCATATTGTACAGTTGTAGGAGATGCAGAGGGCAACGATGCCGGAGGTGTAATTACCGGTGCCAGCACGAAGGTGACGGTAACAAGTGCTTCATCAAACAACGATTCAAACAGCAACAAGGATAACAAGGACAATTCCGGCAGCAATACCGGCAATGACAGCAATGCAAATAAAGATAATGAAAACAAAGGGGAAAAGAAATCCTCAAACGCATCTCTTGGTTCGCTTGTTATCTCAGCAGGTACGCTTTCCCCTGAGTTTTCTGCTGCGACAAAGGATTACACAGCTACAGTAGATTACAGCTGTTCAAGCCTTGCGGTTACAGCAAATCCGGCTGATTCCAAGGCGAGTGTGACATCCGTCACAGGCAATGATTCACTTGAGGTTGGAGAGAATACGGTCAGCGTTGTTGTGACAGCAGAGGACGGCAGCACAAGCACATACAATATAGTTGTTACCAGAAGAGCCGAGGATGATCCGGAGAATGCAGATAAGCAGGATAACTGGAAGAAATTCGATATAAATGGCACAGAGTGGACTATGGTAAATGACATTCCAGAGGATGTTGTTCCTGAAGGTTTTGAGCACTCAAAGACAGTGATTGACGGACTTGAATACAATACCCTTCATGGAACCTTTGGTGATATCACGCTTGTGTATTTACAGTCGGAAAGCGGAAATGGGCTTTTTGTATATGATGCAGCACAGAATGCAGCATATGAGTTTGTCCGTATCAATTCAGAGTCACATTTTATAGTGGTTTTACTGCCTAAGGTGGATGATGTGCCTGAGGGATATAATGAGATATCGCTCTCTATAGAGGGCAAGGGTGTGGCAACAGCCTACCAGACCAAAGCCGAAAAAACCGATGATCAGACAAAGGATTTTTACCTCGTATATGCCATGAATGACAATGGTGAGAGTGGCTGGTACACATATGATAGCGTAGATGGCACATATATGAGGACCGAGCTCAGCACACCTACAGTGGCACAGGAGGAAAACGATGCGGTAAAGAGTGAGCTTGTTCCGGGAATTGCCAATAAATATCTTGTTTTAGCTGCAATACTGGTTCTTATTATCATTATTCTGTTACTGTTGCTTATTGTATCAGCTGTGAAAAACAGAAAATATAAGGCAATGGACTATCATGATGACGATGATGATGTAGATGATGCAGCAGAAGATGTATCAAATGAAGCTTTGGAAGAAACAACTGATGAAACTGCGGACGAGATAGCAGATGAGCCGGAAGAAGAGGTTACAGAAGAGTCGTTAGATGAAGTGGAAGAAGAAGCTGCAGAAGAAACAGCAGATGAAGCTGTAGAAGAGCCGGCAGATGAAGTCGCAGAAGAAACAGCGGAAGGTGCTGCAGATGAGCAAAAGATGGCTACGGATGAAAATATATCAAATGCATCCTATGTCGGAAGAACCGTAGAAATTACACCTGATTCTAAGAAAGCTGTTGAGAATGAAAACTCTGAGTTTGATTTAAAAGACGATTCAAGGCAGGAAAACGTTTCTGACACAGAAAACGATGCTGATGAGGATGCTTTAAAGAATCAGCTTCAAAGGGCACTTGATGGATTTGTCAATGAGGGAAATAAGCCGTCTGAGACTATAGACAGCAGTGCAAAGGATGATAATGAAGATGACAGCGAGGATGATGATTTGCAGTTCATCGACTTAAATTAGTGAATATGACTGGAGGATATGACTTGAAACCATATACAAGTAAGGCTAAAAAAGCAATAGATTTGGCTGCACGTATATCAAAGAAAATGAATTACAGCTATGTTGGAACAGAGCACATACTGGCTGGCCTTATAAAAGAGGGCACCGGTGTGGCAGCTGAGGTTCTAACAGCCTGCAATGTGGAATATGATAAGCTTATTTCGATGATTGAAGACCTGATTTCACCGGGGGATAACATCGAAGTGATGGACAGGGATGGCTATTCACCAAGGACACAGAGAGTATTGGAGCGTGCATCGGAGGAAGCCGATAGATTTGAGTGCAATGAGATAGGTACAGAACACTTGCTGATGGCTATAGTACTGCAGGGAGACTGTGCAGCTGCAAGACTTTTAAACACCATGGGTGTTAACAGTCAGAAGATGTTTATAGATATTCTTGGTGCGATGGGTGAGGATCCGTCTGCATACAGGGATCTGATGAAAAGCTACAGTACATCATACAATTCTGCGACTCCTGTATTAGATCAGTATTCCAGAGATTTGACAGATATGGCAGAGGCAGGGCTTCTTGACCCTGTTATAGGCAGAAAAAAGGAGATGGAGCGCGTTATCCAGATACTTTGCCGCCGTGGCAAAAACAATCCATGTCTGATTGGAGAGCCGGGAGTGGGCAAGACCGCTATAGTAGAAGGACTTGCGCAGGATATAGTCAGTGGCAATGTTCCGGATATTCTTTTGGGAAAGAGACTGGTTTCACTTGATATGTCCGGGCTTGTAGCCAAATCAAAGTATCGTGGTGAGTTTGAGGAGCGTATCAAGAAGGTGATAAGCGAGGTTTCAAATGCCAAAAATGTACTGCTTTTCATTGATGAGCTTCACACTATAATAGGTGCAGGAGGAGCAGAAGGCTCGTTAGATGCATCTAACATATTAAAGCCTGCGCTTGCCAGAGGCGAGGTACAGGTAATCGGCGCCACTACCATAGAAGAGTACCGCAAATACGTGGAAAAGGATGCTGCGCTTGAGCGCCGTTTCCAGCCGGTGATGGTTGAGGAGCCGGGTGTGGATGAGACAATAGAGATACTCACAGGATTAAAGGGACTCTATGAGAAGCATCATGGTGTCATCATAACAGATGAGGGTGTGAAAGCAGCAGTAAACCTTTCTGCACGATATATAAATGACAGATTTTTACCTGATAAGGCGATAGACCTGATGGATGAAGCGGCAGCCAGGATAAGGCTTAAGAATCTGACATCATCTGACGAGTTGCTTGCTCTGAAAAAAGAGATAACAGATAAGCAGAACCAGGTGGAAAATGCTTTATCGAATGGAGATCTCGCAGCTGCCGGCGCGCTTATGTCAGAAAAGGAAGTACTTGAAAATAAACAGCAGAAGCTTATGAGAAAGAACCGTCGCACAGGAGCCAAAAATCAGCCTGTAGTCGGCGAAAATGAGATAGCGGATGTAGTATCGGGATGGACCAAAATACCTGTAAATAAGCTTACAGAGTCAGAGGCAGGACGACTTGCAAAGCTTGAACAGATACTTCACAAGCGTGTAATAGGACAGGAGGAGGCTGTTTCTGCTGTCGCAAAGGCAGTCAGACGAGGCCGTGTTGGTTTAAAGGATCCTAAGAAGCCGATTGGCTCATTCCTGTTTTTGGGACCGACAGGAGTAGGTAAGACGGAGGTATCAAAGGCACTTGCTGAGGCTGTCTTTGGCAAAGAAGATGCCATGATACGTGTTGACATGTCAGAGTACATGGAAAAGCATAGTGTTTCAAAGATGATTGGTTCACCACCGGGATATGTGGGCCATGAGGAGGGCGGACAGCTCTCAGAGAAGGTCAGACGCAATCCTTTTTCTGTTATACTGTTTGATGAGATAGAAAAAGCACATCCTGATGTGTTCAATATACTTTTACAGGTGCTTGATGATGGTAGAATCACTGATTCACAGGGGCGCACGGTTGATTTCAAGAATACAATAATCATCATGACATCAAATGCAGGAGCTTCTTCTATTATAGAACCAAAGCGCCTTGGCTTTGGCGCTGATGAGGATGAAAAGCAGGATCACGAGCGTATGAAGAACAGTGTCATGGAGGAGGTCCGCCGTATATTTAAACCTGAGTTTTTGAACCGAATCGACGAGACTATTGTATTTAGAGCTCTCAACAAGGATGACATGAAGCATATAGTGACACTTCTTGTAAAGGAGCTTAAGAAACGCTGTAAAGAACAGCTTGATATAGAGCTCACAGTGCGTGACAGTGCAAAATCCTTTATCGTGGACAAAGCCTATGACAGAAAATATGGCGCAAGACCTCTTAAACGAAAACTTCAGGAGGAGATTGAAGACCGTATGTCAGAGGATATTATTACCGGCAAAATTAAGCGCGGCAATAAGGTAATAATTTCTACGAAAAACAAACAAATTTCATTGACTGTTGAGTAGAATTGGATTTATAATTAATACATCAATATAGCTACGGGAGGATAAAAATGGCTGTAATAAGTGAATTAATCCGTACTGAGGAAAACGGAAAGCTCAGCTTCGGAGATTATACATTGGCTGCAAAGGCAAAGCTTGACAATTTTGAGAAGGATGGAGATATCTACAAGGTAAAGACCTTTAAGGAGATTACAAAGCTCGAAAGAAACGGACTCTTTGTATACGAGTCTGTTCCGGGAACAGCGGTTATGGATTTCGAGGAGACTGCTGATACAGTGACATTTACTGTGGAGGGACCTGAGGATGCTCAGATTACTCTTGGCCTTGAAGAGGAGACAGAGTACGAAATTGATATAGCTGGAGCTGTTGCAGGTACTATGAAGACAAATCTCGGCGGCAAGCTCAGTTTAAGCGTAGAGCTTGAGGGTGTTGATTCAGTCGATATCAAAGTATCAAGAAAATAGAGCATATTTTTAGCCCGGTGAAAGCCGGGCTTTTTGTATTTTATAAAGGAGAACAATATGGCAAAAGGAAAGACCTCTGTATTTTTCTGCCAGGAATGTGGTTATGAATCGGCAAAATGGATGGGACAGTGCCCGGCCTGTAAGGAATGGAATACATTTGTAGAGGAAACCGTAGATAAAAAGTCGATAAGCTCGTCGGGAAAAGTAAAAAAAGAATCAAAGGCGGCACAGGTTCTGCCTCTTTCGGCAGTAAAAAGCGAGAAAGAGGAGCGTATAGTGACAGGTATAGCCGAGTTTGACAGAGTGCTTGGTGGAGGAATTGTGAGGGGGTCACTTGTGCTTGTGGGAGGAGATCCGGGTATAGGAAAATCCACACTTCTACTTCAGGTATGCAGGGAACTTTCACAAAAAAAGGTGCCATTACTTTATGTGTCAGGTGAGGAATCCCTGCATCAGATAAAGATGCGTGCCGACAGACTTGGCGATTTTACGGATTCACTGGAGCTTTTATGTGAGACAAGTCTTGATATAGCAAAGGACGTGATTCAACGAAAAAAACCGGAGGTTGTTGTAATAGATTCCATCCAGACTATGTACAATGAGGAGATAGCGTCGGCACCGGGCAGTGTCTCACAGGTCAGGGAGACAACCGGAGTGCTTATGCAGCTTGCAAAGACTCTGGGTATTTCTGTTTTTATAGTAGGACATGTGACAAAGGATGGTGCGGTTGCGGGGCCGAGGACGTTAGAGCATATGGTTGATACTGTGCTTTATTTTGAGGGTGACAGGTATGAGTCGTACAGGATACTTAGAGGCGTTAAGAACAGATTTGGTTCGACCAATGAGATAGGCGTATTTGAAATGAAGGCGGAGGGACTTGTTGAGGTGGAAAATCCGTCGGAGTATATGCTTAGCGGTAAGCCCGAGGGAGCATCAGGATCAATTGTCACATGTTCCATAGAGGGAAGCCGCCCGATACTTCTCGAGATACAGGCTCTTGTATGTCACAGCTTTTTTAATAATCCAAGGCGTACAGCAAATGGTACAGATTATAATAAAGTAAATCTACTCATGGCGGTCCTTGAAAAAAGAGCCAACCTGTCACTGTCAGACTGTGACGCTTATGTGAATATAGCAGGCGGTATAAGGATGAACGAACCGGCGATAGACCTTGGGATAGTGCTTGCAATCGCATCAAGCAAAAAGGATATTATAGTGCGTGAGGATACCATATGCTTTGGAGAGGTGGGCTTAAGCGGAGAGGTACGCGGAGTTACCATGTCCGAGCAGCGTGTGGCTGAGGCAAAGAAGCTTGGCTTTAAAAAGTGTATTGTTCCCAAAGTGTGTCTTGCAGGAGTGTCGCATATTAGTGGAATTGAGATTGTCGGTGTGGCAAATATCAAGGAAGCGATAGAGGCTGTCAGATAGTAATTGTGAGAATTGTATATAATAAACAGACAATTTAGAAAATTTGTGTTTTTTAAGATAGTTTTACTACTTTAATTAATTGCAGTAAATCCGTTGACATATGTGTGCTGGGATGATATTATATCAAAGCTGACTCGCGGGACACATTGAGTTGTAGAGCTTGTGAGTTACATTTTACAGACATGACTTTATAGATACTGCTTTGAAAATAAGTTGAAAAAGTTATGAAAAAAGTTCTTGACAAATGAAAAACATTTTGATAGAATAAATAAGCTGTCGCAAGACAGAGAACTTAAAACAGAGTTCAAAAAAATAAAAAAGTGCTTGACATACAAACAGCGATTTGATAAAATAATCAAGCTGTCGCAAGAGAGCAAAACAAAGAACATTGATAACTGAACAGTGAGAAACCTTGAAAGATTTTGAGAATCAATCAGAACGCTTCAATGAAAATTGAAGACCTTTAAAACAGTAAATTCAGATTCTATCTGAATGAACGAATTAGCCAAGTTTAACTTGACTGAGATCAACTTTTAACATGAGAGTTTGATCCTGGCTCAGGATGAACGCTGGCGGCGTGCTTAACACATGCAAGTCGAACGAAGCACTTTATTTGATTTCCTTCGGGACTGATTATTTTGTGACTGAGTGGCGGACGGGTGAGTAACGCGTGGGTAACCTGCCTTGTACAGGGGGATAACAGTTGGAAACGGCTGCTAATACCGCATAAGCGCACAGCATCGCATGATGCAGTGTGAAAAACTCCGGTGGTATAAGATGGACCCGCGTTGGATTAGCTAGTTGGTGAGGTAACGGCCCACCAAGGCGACGATCCATAGCCGACCTGAGAGGGTGACCGGCCACATTGGGACTGAGACACGGCCCAAACTCCTACGGGAGGCAGCAGTGGGGAATATTGCACAATGGGGGAAACCCTGATGC
>ENA-OPCK01000108-OPCK01000108.1-human-gut-metagenome-genome-assembly--contig:-NODE-108-length-49018-cov-14.141923_pt1 | contig 49018 bp, 38 predicted proteins | sample MGYA00241249_ERZ501478 | MGnify/ENA primary metagenome ERZ501478 (study PRJEB25962, sample SAMEA2042629) | human gut metagenome | biome: human gut; feature: human-associated habitat; material: faeces...
AAGCGCTACCACTAAACGCTAACTCTAATGGGGGCGACGCGTCCCGCGTCGGGAAAAGTGCAGCTGTTATTTAGTAGAGCTTGTATTCCTTTCTTTCATTATCCCGACGCGGGACGCGTCGCCCCCATTAGTGCTTGCGTTTCTTCAAGCACCAAATTACAGCATTAACTGGTCGCCATAAACATAGGTGGCATCGCGCCATTCGACAAATGGCTGTTCGCAAAGCAACGGATAGTGCTTGACAGGACGACCATCGTGCGCGAACTCTACGACCTCACGGTGCAACGTTTGCCCCGTAGGCAACACAACTCTGGAATATGCTATCAATCGTGACATGATGTGTGCGGTATGTATCTACACAAAATGCGGTTTACGCTCATTGGCCGTGTCGGACCGCATAAGGCTGTCGCGCAAGCGGCGTTGGAAATTGACGGGACGGCGTGGTACAGAATCGCCATGCGACGGGGTGCTGGTGGCTCGTTCCACCTGCTGACCGCGTACACGGTACATGCGCAGGTTCGACAGCGACACAATGCGGGCACGGTTGTCCCATGGGGCGCACTGGTATGCAAACAGTTCGATGCTCGTTACCTTGCCCTTGCCTATGGTGGTTTGCATCTGCTGGCTGCCACTCATAAACACAAACTGCTGCATGGTGGTCACCGAATCGCCAGCATAGTGTATGGTGGCATACATCATGACGCGGTGCTCGCCTTCATGATAGAACCACTCGGCATTGAACATCAGCACCAGACGGTCGCCACTTTTTATAGCCGTATCGGCACGCTGGGTGTAAACGAAACGGTTTACGCCTTGAGAGTTGAGCAAAATGCTTGACGGGCCTTGCCACACGTTCAGCGTGTCGCCACTTGCCGTTTGCAAGCCTGGCAGCAGCGCGTTGTTTGTAACATCGACACTGCCGCCCATACGCTCTGACAAGCGGGCGTATATTTTGCCAAGCTTGTCGGCATGGCGCTCATACCATATCATGGACTTGTCGAAATCGGATTGGGTGATGCCATATTTCATGAACACCGCTTCCTGATAGAGCCGGGTGTAATAAGCTATGCTGTCACCTGGCATTTGCTGTGCCATGGCTTGTGCCATATGGTAGTCGTAGAGCACATCTTCCATCTTGCCAGCGCCAAGCACGCCATCGGGGGGGCCTGGCTTGCACGACATGAGGCAGAGTGCCGATATTAAGAGCAGAATGATTGAACGTAAACGTAAGAACTTCGTCATATAAGTACTATATGCGGAAAGATGGGGGCTGTCTACTTTTTAAGCAGCCCCATGTTTGATATATACTTGTGATAGAACAACACGAGTGCTACGGCGCCACAACTGATTGAGGCATCGGCAAAATTGAATATGGCACCAAAGAAGGTGTTGCCACCGAACAAGGGCACCCAATCGGGCCATGTGAACAACGGGAAATAGAACATATCGACCACCCTGCCCGACAAGAAACTGCCATAGCCCTGGCCAAAGGGCACTAACTGGGCGGGGAAATAGGGGGTGCTTTCGGTGAATATCAGACCATAGAACATGTTGTCGATGATGTTGCCCGCAGCACCGGCTATAATCATGGCCACACACACTATCAGGCCATAGGGTGCCTTGCGCTGTATTAACCGCGACAGCAGCACGCAAAACAGACCTATTGCTACCACGCGGAAAAGCGCCAAGAACATGGTGCCCACGAACTGCATGCCAAAGGCCATGCCACGATTTTCGGTAAAAAGGATATGGAACCAATCACGCGCTACAACATAGTCCTCGTGCAGCATGAAGGTGGTTTTGATGTCAAACTTTATGAGTTGGTCTATCACAATGACTCCCAACACAATAAGTATGGCCAATATGGTACGACGCATAGAGTTTGTTGAATGTAAAGATGCTGACATTTGATAATAGGGGCAGATTATTCTGGCTTTAATTCTGTTAGTAACTCAAGCTTCGGGGTTAACTTGAACGGGCCGTAGGCACAATGACTTCCATAGCCCAAGGCAGCGCGTTGGGTTTTCAGCAAGAGGGAATGCCCCCCCCTCAAGCACCAAACGCTACCTCTAATGGGGGCGACGCGTCTCGCGTCGGGAAAAGAGGCTGCTATTATTTAGTAGAGTTCGTATTTTCCTCCTTTCTCTATCCCGACGCGGGACGCGTCGCCCCCATTAGTGCTTGCGATTATTTGCTGTGCGTTTCTGGCAACTTAAAATGTCCCAAAAACGATCTCGCTTTTAATGCCAAGGCATACCTGCTTATCAGCGTGCTTGTTTGGCCTCGATGCTAAGTGTGGCATGAGGTACTGCACGCAAACGTTCCTTGGGTATGAGTTTGCCCGTTACACGGCAGATGCCGTAGGTTTTGTTTTCAATACGCACAAGGGCTGCTTGCAATGCTTGGATAAACTTTTGCTGACGTGCTGCCATGGTGGTTAGCTCCTCCTTGGTTTGCGTCATAGAGCCCTCCTCGAGTATTTTGTAGGTTGGCATGGTGTCGTCCACATCATTGCCATTTTTATTGCTGAGCGTATCCATCATTTGCTGATAGTCGCGTTTAGCCAGCTCAAGTTTGCTGAGGATTATTTGCTTGAACTCTTCAAGTTCCTCGTCTGAATAACGTTTCTTTTCCGTCATGGTTATTAGGGTGTTAGATGGCTATGCAGGCTGGCACTCTGTCAAACGGCTCACGCGATGTGTGCCCTTGCAAGCTGCCCAGTTGCCGCCATTATTATTAAAAAACGCAATGGGCAAATAGGCAACCACACTGCCAGATGGCTCACGTTGTGGTCGCTTATTTGCTCATTACCAACAATTCTGATTATCGCGTAATGCTCATTTTGGCCTTGAAGTCTTCAAAGTCAAACTCTGCGGCATCACCGGGCAGTGTGTCAGCTACCTCAATGCTGTCGGCAAGCACTTGCGATGCGATATATTCATTGAAAGCCTCAACCGCTGCAGCAAGTTGTGCCTGGTTTTCTATCACCACACGTATGCGGTCGGTGATTTCGAAACCGCTCTCCTTGCGGTAGGTTTGAATGCGCTTTACTATTTCGCGTGCCAAACCTTCGTTGCGAAGCTCGGGGGTGAGTTCAAGGTCAAGTGCCACAGTGAGTGCGCCCTCGTTGGCCACTGTCCAGCCGGGCATGTCCTCGCTGATTATTTCCACATCGGCACGCTCTATCTCAACCGGCTGTCCTTCAACTGTGACTGAGAGTTTGCCTTCGCTGTCGAGTTTGTTGATGTCGTCCTGACCGAGTGCCGTAACCACGGCATTGACGGCCTTCATCAGTTTGCCAAACTTCTTGCCCATTACGCGGAAGTTGCACTTTACTTTCTTCTCCAGCATATTGGCATCGGCATAGCGCAGTTCCTTTACATTGACCTCGTCAAGAATGAGCTGGCTGACTGCTGCCAAGTCTTCACGCAACTGGTTGTCGGTTACGGGAATTGATATGCACTGCAGGGGCTGGCGTACGATGACGTGCTCTTTTTTGCGCAACGACAGAGTCATTGACGACACCTTCTGAGCCAGTTCCATGCGGCGCTCAAGTGCCTTGTCTATGCAAGCTTCGTCAGCCTTGGGGAATGTGGCGAGATGCACACTCTCAGCAGCACCCTTGACGCCTGCCGTGAGATCGCTATAAAGACGGTCGGCATAGAAGGGGGCGATAGGAGCCATCAACTTGGCCACGGTGAGCAAACAGGTGTAGAGTGTTTGATAAGCACTCAGCTTGTCGGTGTTCATACCACCACCCCAGAAGCGCTTGCGGCTCAAACGCACATGCCAGTTTGACAAGTTGTCGATAACAAATGTCTGTATCAAACGGCCGGCCTTGGTGGGTTCGTAGTCTTCGTAGTCAGCAGTCACCTCGCTGATGAGCGTGTTGAGTTCTGACAAGATCCAACGGTCTATCTCGGGACGCTCATTCATTGGCACTTGCGGCGCTGCGGGGTCGAAGTTGTCGACATTGGCATACATGGCAAAGAACGAATACGTCTGATAGAGCTTGCCAAAGAATGTGCGGGCAACTTCCTGCACGCCCTCTTCGTCGAACTTGAGATTGTCCCAAGGCGAAGAATTGGTTATCATGTACCAACGCAAGGGGTCGGAACCGTACTTTTTGATTGCGCCAAATGGTTCTACGGCATTGCCAAGACGCTTCGACATCTTGTTGCCATTCTTGTCAAGCACCAAGCCATTGCTTATTACTGCCTTGAATGCCACGCTGTCGAACACCATTGTGGCAATGGCATGCAATGTGAAGAACCAACCACGCGTTTGGTCTACGCCCTCGGCTATGAAATCGGCGGGGTAAACGGTGCGGCTGTCGAGCAGTTCCTTGTTTTCAAACGGATAGTGGATTTGCGCGTAAGGCATTGAACCTGAGTCGAACCATACGTCTATCAAATCGCTCTCACGCTTCATGGGCTTGCCCGAAGGTGACACCAATATGATATTGTCTACGTAAGGACGGTGCAAATCTATGCGGTGATAGTTGTCGGCTGAATAGTCGCCCGGAACGAAGCCTTTGTCCTTCAACGGATTTGAGGTCATGAAACCTGCAGCCACACTCTTTTCAATCTCGGCATTGAGTTGCTCGAGCGAACTGATGCATATTTCCTCGCGTGTCTCGGCATTGCGCCAAATAGGCAACGGGGTGCCCCAATAACGCGAACGGCTCAAGTTCCAGTCGTTAAGGTTTTCAAGCCATTTGCCAAAACGGCCCGAACCTGTGCTGGCGGGTTTCCAATGAATGCCATTGTTCAACTCCATCATGCGCTCCTTAAGGGCTGAGCTGCGAATGAACCAGCTGTCGAGCGGATAATAGAGGATAGGTTTGTCTGTGCGCCAACAATGCGGATAGTTGTGCACATGTTTCTCAATTTTGAATGCCTCACCAGCCTGTTTCATTTCCAGGCAAATGACGATATTCAAGTCCTCTGCCTTGGCGGCAGCCTTTTCGTCATATTTTCCGTCCTTGTTAAATTCGGGAGCGTAAGCATTCTTCACATAATCGCCGGCATGATGGCTGTAAGCCTCAACGTCTACGCACTTGGCAACAAAGTTGTCGCACAACTCGTCGAGCACATAGTACTTGCCGGTAAGGTCTACCATCGGACGTGTTTCGCCCGCCTTGTTTATCAAGAAGAGTGAAGGTATACCGGCGGCCTTGGCCACCTTGGCATCGTCGGCACCAAAGGTTGGTGCTATATGTACAATACCTGTACCATCTTCGGTTGTCACATAGGCGCCCGGAATAACACGGAAGGCTTCTTCGGCAAGTTCAACAAACTTGTCGATGCCTGAAGTAAAGCACTTGTCGGGGTGGGCAGCAGCATAAGCGCTAACCCATGCGGGTGAATTGTCTTCAACCTTCTCGGTGGGTTTAACCCAAGGCATCAACTGCTTGTAGTGCATGCCCACGAGTTCTGAACCCTTCCACTCGCCCACAATGCGGTAAGGTATCACCTTGTCGCCGTGTTTGTAAGCGTCAAAGTCGGCATTCTCGCCCTCGGGCTTGAAATAAGCTGCCACACGCGCCTTGGCCACAACTGCGGTCATGGGCTCGCCATTGTAGGGATTGAATGTTTCAACTGCCACATAGTCAATGTTCGGGCCAACGCACAATGCGGTGTTCGAAGGCAGAGTCCAGGGCGTTGTTGTCCAAGCCAAGAAGTATGGCTTGCCGAACTTCGTCATCTCGGGTTTAGGATCGAGAATGGCGAACTGCGCCGTAACGGTAGTATCCTTTACATCGCGGTAGCAGCCCGGCTGGTTAAGCTCGTGCGAACTCAATCCCGTACCTGCAGCAGGCGAGTAAGGCTGTATGGTATAGCCTTTGTACAGCAAGCCCTTTTTATAGAGTTGGCCGAGGAGCCACCACAAGGTTTCGATATACGAGTTTTCGTATGTGATATACGGGTGTTCCATATCCACCCAATAACCCATCAGGTGACTGAGGTCTGTCCACTCTTGTGTGAACTTCATCACATTCTGACGGCAACGGGCATTATAATCCTCAATAGAAATAGTTTTACCGATATCCTCCTTGGTTATACCCAGTTCTTTCTCTACTCCAAGTTCAACAGGCAGACCATGTGTGTCCCAACCAGCCTTGCGCTTTACTTGAAAGCCTTGCATAGTTTTGTAGCGGCAGAACACGTCCTTAATGGTACGTGCCATCACATGATGAATACCGGGGTGTCCATTGGCAGAAGGGGGACCTTCGAAGAATACAAAAGAAGGACAACCTTCGCGTTCATTCATGCTCTTGTGGAACAAGTCCTGCTTGTCCCACTCATTGAGCACCTCTTCATTAACCTTGTATAAGTTAAGTCCGTTACGTTCGGTAAATTTCATATTTCTTGTATTGTTTCTTTCTTATTTTAGTCTGCAAAGATAGTGCAAGGTGAGCGCAATACAAAACGAAAGTCTTAAAACTTTCGTTTTTATTGTCGAACCGCAGCCTATCTTGGGCGATAGCCAAAGGGCAAGGTGAGCGCAATACAAAACGAAAGTCTTAAAACTTTCGTTTTTATTGCCGAACCGAAGCCTATCTTGGGCGGTAGCCAAAGTGCAAGGTGAGCGCAATACAAAACGAAAGTCTTAAAACTTTCATTTTTATTGCCGAACCAAAGCCTATCTTGGGCGATAGCCAAAGGGCAAGGTGAGCGCGTTTATTCCGTGCCACCAGTTTTCGGCCCCACCCAAAGAACATAAGCTGCAAGGCCTACTGCACAGAGTGCAAAATCGACAGTAAAATTATCTGACACACCACAAGCACTGAACAAAAAGCCCAGGGAAAAGGCCATACGCCATGTCAGAATATAGGTGTTCTGTGCCGTGCCACGCTGACAATGTTGCGCCGATACGACCCAATCCATAAGGTGACGCGACGACACCGCCCCTACGCCAAAACCGAGCAAGCCATAAGCCACGCTGACAACGGCGAAAGAATTGACAGGCAACATGCACAATGCCAACATTATAAGTAAATAGGCAAACGACACAATGCCGCGTTGCCCCATACGGCGCCTTACGAACAGCTGCACCAAAAAGGCTGCCAACACGCCAAGAGCCATGCACAGACAGGGCCACGCATTCAACACCAAACCGGCCATGCGTCCGAACACCCATGGCGCAGCGAACATGGTCAGCCCCAAGTGCATCGAACTGGGCAAGAAGAAGCGGTCGAGCGTTACCAACGGCACCTTGACCGGAGCCTTGACCGGCACTGTGGTTTGTGCTACCAGCAAAAAAGCCAAAGCACAAGGCACAAGCGTCCACCAAAAGGCCAAGTCGACTGTCATGACCTGCAACAACACATAACCCAAGAACAGTCCCAAGGGAATGCCCAAGCGACCGGCCCAACCATAAATAATGTCACCACGGTTACGCTGTTTCGACTGCAATATATCGTTGACCAAAGTCGTACCGAGGGCCGTTTGTGCCACGCCAAAAGCCATTCCTTGCAACAGTTGCAATGCCACAATGCTTTCGAGGTTATGCACGCAAAACATATAGCCAAGCAATGTCACTACGGGACCTGCCACCAGTGCCGCCTTCAAAAACACTTCCTTACGGGAACGCCGTTCCATCAGGTGTGCACCAAACGGACCAGGAATTACCTTGCCCACAGCAAAAGCCAGCACAGCATACCCCGTCCACGCGGGTGTACCACCCAAATTTTCGACCAGGACAGCAAGCAACGGCACTGTGGCGAATATAAAAATATGCAAGAACCAGTTGGCTACGCACATATTGATAAAGCGCGAACTCGACAACCGGTTGTGAACTTGTGTACTCATCATTTCAACACCAGATGCGGCACTCGCCCAATGATGTGCAATCAAAGGGCGTTCCGCCATAAGCGTTTGTTTTAATAGCTTTCGTTAGCATTCGGAAAGTCGCCCTTCTTCACATCTGCCACATACGCTCCAATAGCGTCTGTCATAATGGTGTGCAAATCGGCGTAACGACGCAAGAATTTTGGCGAGAAACCATTGTTCTTGCCCAACATATCGTCCACTACAAGCACTTGACCGTCGGCCGGTCCAGCACCAATACCTATGATGGGGATATCTACGCTTTCGACAGCTTTTTGGCAGAGTGCGGCGGGAATTTTCTCCAACACCACGGCACAGCAGCCCACCTCAGCCAAGAGCTTCACGTCCGACAGCAGCTTTTCGGCCTCAGCATCTTCCTTGGCACGCACGGCGTAGGTGCCAAATTTATTGATGCTTTGTGGTGTCAGACCCAAATGTCCAACAACAGGAATACCTGCATCGAGTATGCGTTTTACACCCTCTATTATTTCGACACCGCCCTCAAGCTTCACGGCATCACAGCCCGTTTCTTTCATTATGCGTATGGCATTTCGCACGGCTTCCTTTTCGTCAATTTGATAGGTGCCGAAAGGCATGTCGCACACCACGAGCGCACGTTTTACCGCACGCGCCACCGATCGGGCATGATAAATCATTTGGTCGAGCGTAATGGGGAGTGTGGTCATGTTGCCAGCCATCACGTTAGAGGCGCTGTCGCCTATCAATATCATATCTACACCGGCCTCGTCTACAATCTTAGCGGTTGTAAAGTCGTACGAAGTGAGCATGGCAATTTTCTTGCCCTCTGCTTTCATTTCCTTCAAACGATGCGTCGTCACCTTGCGCGCATCGTCAACTAAATATCCTGGCATTATTATTTATTATTTAATAAGTTGCACATCTGTACAACGGTTATTTCAGTAAAATCATTTATCACCTTGTCGCACAACGGCTCTATCACCTTTGCGCTATTCGTTGTAGTCAGCCCTACCACCAGCGCACCGCTGTTGCGACCAGCCTGCAAGCCACTAATAGAGTCCTCAAACACTACTGCATTTTGAGCGTCTCCGCCCAAAGCCCTTGCAGCATCAATGTAGCAATCGGGAGCGGGCTTTGAGCGCCGCGCGTCCTCTGCGGTAAATATGCGGTCGAACAGCTCCGGCAATTCGGGGTGACACTTGAACAGGCACTGCATCTTTTTATTATCAGAGCTTGTAACAACTGCCACAGGAATTTTGGCTTCACGCAATGCTCTGACAAAAGTCACCGCACCTTTTATATATGGAAAGTCCATTTCGCGTTCAAACTGCCACAACTCTTCTATCACCTGCTGCCGTTTTTCTACATCATTGGGGTAATATTCGCCAACGATTTGCTTGAGCGTGTGTCCTTTGATACGTGCTGCAAAATCCTCCGTTTCGGGAAAATCACGTTTGCCTACTTTTTCCCAAAACAACGTGTACTGCCCTTCCGTGTCAACAATCACGCCGTCCAGGTCAAATAGGGCGATGGTCTGCATTCTCGTCATAGTTGTTTAGTTTTGTATGCGTGGCAAGCGTCACATCTTGTCACGCTGCAAAGTTACGTATTCTTTCTGAGCTATACACAAAAGGCACTGTTTATCTTATTCGCACACAGATGCCCGCCTGGGGTACTCACCTATATTTTAACGGTGCCACGCGTGCAGTTTCTATATTCACACACCAAGCCCGGCCAACACCACTAAAGGATTTTGGCCGGGCTCTTTTCTGTTATGCTGTGCCTCAAGGCTGTTTTTAATATTCTCTTTCGCCAAAGATGGCGGTACCCACTCGCACAAGTGTTGCGCCCTCGTCCATGGCCACATCATAGTCGTGCGACATGCCCCACGAGCGCTCACAAAAGCGCGAGTCGTCAGCAAAGAAACGCTGTTTCAACTCGTCAAAATACACGCGGGCTTGATGAAACTCGCTCCGCACCTGCACCATGTCGGGCGTGTTCGAAGCCATACACATCAAACCGGCTATCTGCACGTTTTTCAATGCGCGCCACGCCCCATCTTCAAGCAAGGCTGTGCAGGCCTCGGGCGTAAAGCCATACTTGCTCTCTTCCTGCGCTATGTGCAATTCGAGCAAACAGGGTATCACGCGGTCATGCTTAGCCGCCTGTTTGTTTATTTCGGCCAGCAGTTTGTAGCTATCCACAGCATGTATGAGCGAGATGTATGGCGCAATATATTTCACCTTGTTAGGCTGCAAATGACCGATAAAATGCCATTGTATGTCGGCCGGCAAAGCCTCGTGTTTGGCCTGCAGTTCCTGTACGCGGCTCTCGCCAAATATGCGTTGGCCCTGGTCATAAGCCTCCTTGATGAGTGCCGCCGGGTGGAATTTTGACACGGCTACAAGTTCTACGCCTTGCTTTACCGTAGCCCTTACTTCGTTAAGATGTATCATAGCCTCAAAATAATAGATTTTCTACTTATTTGCCCGTTAACTTGTCAACTCATTACCCTACGCCACGCCTAAGAGCGGCTTTAATATCCGGCAGTGTTGTTGTCAAGCCTCATACTCGGGCTTGTCCTCACCAGCCTTTTTGTGGTGTACAACGTAGTGGAATATGTCCATAATAGCCGTTTCGGTAACCGAGGCTATGGTGTAGTCCATCATCGAGCCTTTCATACCCTCGTCAAGGCGCTTGATCGAATCGCGCAAATCGGCAGCCTGCACAAGCACATTCTGCGAGGTCTTCTTCTCCTTGCCGCTCTTTTCGTCGAGTGTGATAAAGAGCAGTTTGGCACGGAAAAACTTGTCGGCGCTGTCATCGCCAGGTGCCTCAAACAGTTCGGCATAGTGGGCGCGCTTGATGTCGCTCACCTCAAAGGCGCCGGTCATAAAGGGAGTTATCTCTTCTATAATACGTGCTTCAGCTTCGGTAAAGTTCAAGGCGTCTACCAAATAAGGCTCTGTCACCTTCTTTACAAGACCATTTTCCATAGTCTTTTCATACTTCACCTTACACTCAAACCATTCGTTGTTCATTGTTAGTCGTATTGTTTTATTGTTCTACTTGCACCAAACGGACGTTTTACATAAACGCATCTTGCATACCGACGGGATAAGTGCGCCCGCTTAGCGGACGGCAAAATTATAAATTTATTTTCACCTGACCCTTGCCACGCGTAAATTTTCCGTAGCTTATGGCATGGCGCGGACAGATATGGTAGCAACGCAAGCAATGCGTGCATTTGCCGGCATACCATTGCGGCAAACCGTCTGCCCCCATACGCATATTGCCCAACGGACAACGGCGCACACAGGCGCCACATTGGCTGCAGACACTGGCATCTACGCTAAAGCGGCGGTCGCTTATCAGCAACTTGTTAAAGAGCGGGCGCAACACATAACTTTTCAGCCAGGGCCAAGCGCCACGCAGCATTTCACGCTCGTCAAACGGTGCCCGGCTGGCCACACACGCCGCCACATGTGCCATGCGCTGGCCGAAGGCTCGGTCTTTACATTGTTGCACGTCAGGACTGTCTACATCGAACCCTGGCAAACATACATAGGTATTGCGCATCTGTACCACATAAACGGCATCGAGCTGCCACCCCACACGCCTCAGCGCCTTGCGCAATAACACGTCGGCATAGCCCATGTCGTCACCGCAGGTCAGCACAGCATAAACGTACTTGTGCCTGACGCCACGCGGCAATGACTTGACGAACTGCTCTACAAACACGGGCAGACCCCAAGCATAGACGGGTAGCACAAAGCCCACCACCGCATCGTCACACACCGGGACATCAACCGCCACACTACTCATGTCGGCCAACTTCGTCAAAGTGCTTTGAGCCAACTGGGCTGCCACTTTGTACGAATTGCCAGTACCCGAAAAATAATAAATCATTTGACGAACTGCTTTACAAAGACAAAATGCTTGTCAAAGACCTCTGCCGCCTCTGGCACAGGACGGTCAAACAAGCCAAAGATTGTGCTGCCGCTGCCACTCATGGCTGCATACTGTGCCCCCATGTCGTAAAGTGTTTGTTTGATGGCTGCCAATTCCGGGTGATTGGGAAAGACCGATGCCTCAAAGTCGTTCACCACCAGACGTCGCCACTCCGTCACCGGTTGGGCGATGGCCTCTATTAGCGGATAGTCGGCCGGTTTGGGCACTACCTGTGCATAAGCCTCCTTGGTCGACACAAACACATCGGGCTTTACCAACACGATGTGCTTGCCCTTGAGCGAAAGCGAAATTGGCTGCAACCTGTCGCCTATGCCCGTGGCATAAGCAGGCCGGCACTTTACAAAGAAAGCGCAATCGGCTCCGAAACTGGCCATTCGCTGCTCCATTTCAGCCTCTGACATACCAAGTTCAAAGGTTTCGTTCAGCCCTGTCATCATCATGGCGGCATCACTGCTGCCCCCACCAAGTCCGGCTCCCATCGGTATGTGCTTGTAAAGATAGATGTCCAAGGGCGGCAAGTCAAACTCCTTTTTGAGCGACATATACACCTTTACCACCAAATTGTCGGAGGCGTCACCTGCCACAGGCACACCGCCCGTGGCCAGCGTGTAAGGCGCTGTATTATCGTCTGAAATCTTAAATTCAAGATTGTCACGCAACGGCACAGGATAAAACACGGTTTCAAGATCATGATAACCGTCGGCACGACGGGCCACCACATTCAAACCAATATTTATTTTGCACGGTGGCAACAAGAGTGTACGCTTGTCTGTTTGCATATTTAAGTTGGTGTTCAAATTTGGGTGGCTCTAACAATTCTGATACAGGGATTTGTGCGCTATCATAGCGCGCAAATCACATTTCAGAATGGCAGAACTCTAAAAACAGAATTTTTAGGACCACCCATTTGTCTTACCCCCGTTGGCGGTCTGAGCTGAACGGGGCAACAAGTTGAATTGTGAAATAATTGATAGGCAGTAGAAGCTGGCACAACACTAACCTGACAATCTCTGAAGCCGCGTCACGCCAAAGCAGACTGCCAAATGTCCGGCACAAGTGCCTTTTTTGACAAACCGCAAACAAAGTTAATGCTTTTCCTTTACTTGAACGTCGTGCGCCTAAATCTTTGAACCTCAAAACACAAAAATAAAACATATTTCACACAAAAAGCACAAAAAGGCTGTAAATGCCTTGGCACTTCGGAGGGCATTACTTATCTTTGCAAGAGCTATTTGCTCCAACTGAACAAGAGCACATGGCACAAACAACACTACAATATGGGATTATTTTCAAAATTATTCAAACATAAGGAACAGCCCAACGAAACAGGTTGGCGCGTGGGCGGCATGGAAGATTTCATGATGCTCATTCGCGTTTATTATCAAGCTGTCATGGCGGCTAACCTTGGCATCAGCAACCTCTCTGCACTGCCCGATCTCAGAGTGTTCAAGCAGACACTCCACGTACAAACCGTCAACAACAAGTTGGGCTTGGGCGAAAAGAACAAATGCCGCAAAATGCTGATGGAAATTTACGGCATCGAAGACTTCTTCTTCAAAGAAATTGACCGAAGCATCAAGCGCCACTGCCGCAATGTGAACGATGTGCGCAACTATCTGTTCCTCTTTCAGGGCTTTTCACAAGAGCTGATGATGCTCATGGGCAACATCATGAAGTGGAAGTTCCGCCTGCCAAGCATGTTCCAGCAGGCACTGCGCAACCTCACTGCCAAGGCCATCAACGAAGTCCTGACCAAAGACACCTGGAAGGACGAAGGTGTGCGAAAGGCGTGCATCGCCGTACGACGCTACCAACAGCAACTGGGCTATAGCGCCGAATGGATGACCACCTACGTATACAACGTGGTAATACTGGCCAAAAAAGAGCCTAAACCAAGCGACAAGGACGAGAAGTAAGCGTGTCACACCCGCACCATCCCCCCCCACCCCACTCAACCGTTCAAAGCATAAATAATGACTAACGAACAAGAAATAGCACTTCGAAACTTTGAAGCACGCGTGCGCCAACTCATGATGGCGTATCAAGACGAGCGACGAAAAAACGCCGACTTGCAAGCGCAGCTCGAAGCGTGCCAGCAGCAACTTGCTGGCGCGGAGCAGACTATTGACGGTTTGAAAAAGGACTACGACACGCTGAAAACGGCACGCATGATTGAGGTGAGCGGCGACGATGTGAAAGAGTCGAGAGCCAAAATAGCACGACTCATACGCGAAGTGGACAAGTGTATTGCATTGTTAGACGTTTAGACACTCGTATTATGGAGAACAACAACGAAAAAATGGTCATACAGCTGCTCATCGGCAAGCAAGCTTTCCCTATTACCATCAAACGTGACCAAGAGGAAATTTACCGACGGGCCTCACAACTCATCAACGAGAAACTCGGACGCTACGAGCAATCTTACCCTCATCTCGGATACGAAAAATACACCTCTGTCGCATTACTCGACTTTGCCGTACAGGTGCTGCAATTACAGGCACAACAAGACCAGTCGCCCTACGAAAACACCATAACAAGGCTGACGCAAGAACTTGAAGAGCTATTGGCCGAAAAATAGCGCACACCACGGGCAAACCTGCTTGCCCACTACCAAGCGCCACAACGGCCACACCTTGCACCCTTACGCTTATTTATAAAAATGACAATTAACGACGCTGCCCGGGGGTCGGACTAAATATGCCGGGCGCACCATTAACACTCTATATAAATACAAATGTACGAAGCAATACTTATCGTCATCGGTTTGGTGATCGGTGGCAGTGCTGGATATAGTTTTTTCCGTTATGTACTGAAAAAGAAATATCTGCGCATGATCGAAACAGCCAACAAGGAGGCTGACGTCATTAAGGAGAAAAAACTCCTCGAAGTAAAAGAAAAGTTCCTCAACAAAAAGGCTGAACTTGAAAAGGAGGTGCAGCAGCGCAACCAACGCATACTGCAAGTTGAGAACAAACTCAAGCAACGCGAAATCGGACTGAACCAGCGCCAAGAGGAACTGGGACGCCGCAAGCAGGAGCTCGACAACACGCACAACCGACTCAACACACAGCAGCAGGCTCTGAACCGCAAAGAGGAGGAACTTGAAAAATTGCAACTCAAGGAGCGCGAAAAACTTGAAGAGTTGAGCGGACTCTCGGCAGACGAGGCCAAGAAACGATTGGTTGACTCGCTCAAGGACGAAGCACGAAGCAACGCGCAAAGCTACATCAACGATATTATGGACGATGCCAAACTCACCGCCAACAAGGAAGCTAAGCGCATCGTGATACAAACCATACAACGCGTGGCCACCGAAACTGCCATCGAAAACAGTGTGACGGTGTTCCACATCGACAACGACGAGGTGAAAGGCCGCATCATCGGTCGCGAAGGACGCAACATTCGCGCACTCGAGGCCGCCACTGGCGTTGAAATCGTTGTTGACGACACACCCGAGGCCATTGTCATCAGCGCATTCGACCCCGTGCGCCGCGAAATCTGCCGATTGGCACTCCACCAACTCATTGCCGACGGACGCATACACCCGGCACGCATTGAGGAGGTTGTGGCCAAAGTTAAGAAACAGGTTGAGGACGAGGTTATCGAAACGGGTAAACGCACTGCCATCGACCTCGGCATACACGGCCTGCACCCCGAACTGGTACGCATCATTGGTAAAATGAAATACCGCTCGTCATACGGCCAGAACTTGTTGCAACACGCACGCGAAACGGCTAACCTTTGCTCTGTTATGGCAGCAGAACTCGGCCTCAACCCCAAAAAGGCCAAACGTGCCGGCTTGCTGCACGATATAGGCAAGGTGCCCGACGAGGAGAGCGAACTGCCACACGCACTTTATGGTGCCAAACTGGCTGAAAAGTATAAGGAGAAGCCCGAAATTGTAAATGCCATCGGCGCTCACCACGACGAAATGGAAATGACCACTCTGCTTGCACCCATCGTGCAAGTGTGTGATGCCATCAGCGGTGCACGCCCAGGCGCACGTCGCGAAATTGCCGAAGCCTACATCAAGCGTCTCAACGACCTTGAACAAATTGCTTCAAGCTACGAGGGCGTAACCAAAACATACGCCATACAGGCTGGCCGCGAACTGCGCGTGATTGTTGGCGCAGACAAAATTGACGACAAACAAATCGAAAAGCTCAGTGCCGACATCGCACGTCGCATTCAGGACGAAATGACTTATCCCGGACAGGTGAAGATTACCGTCATTCGCGAAACACGCTCTGTAAGCTACGCCAAATAACAAACTGGCTATACAACATCTTGCAATATGCTAATGTGCTAATATGCTAATGTGGCTGCGCCTTATGCGTAAAGGTCGCCCAGCGTATTAGCACATTTACGTATTAACCCATTTAGCATCTTTAAGCACGCATATCAACACACACGAACACACAACCATGAAACAGCGTTCACCATGGGGTTGGATCCCCACGCTCTATACAGCCGAAGGCATACCCTACGTCATCGTCATGTCGGTAGCCACCGTCATGTACGAACGCATGGGACTGACCAACGCCCAAATTGCACTCTACACCTCATGGCTCTATCTGCCATGGGTTATCAAACCATTTTGGAGCCCCATCGTAGACCTCCTGCGCAACAAACGGTGGTGGATTGTCATCATGCAGTTAATTATTGGGGCGGCCCTGGGCGGCCTGGCTTTCAGCATGCAGCTGCCATATTTTCTGCAATGCTCGCTCGCCATGTTGTGGCTCATGGCTTTTAGCAGTGCCACACACGACATAGCAGCCGATGGCTTTTACTTGCTCGCACTATCGCCCAAAGAGCAAGCTTTCTTTGTCGGTATCCGCTCCACCTTCTACCGCATAGCAAGCATTGTTGGACAAGGATTGCTCATCATGATTGCCGGCACACTTGAGTCGCACTACCGCCCCGCACAGGCGTGGAGCATCACATTTACACTCACCGCAGTGGCTTTTCTACTGCTGTTCCTTTACCATTGGCGTTTCCTACCACGCCCCGCTGCCGATGTAACGAGCAAGCAAGTAGACTGGCATAATGTAACGGCCAACTTTATCGATACATTTGTCAGTTTCTTCCGCAAACCGCAGATTGTCGTAGGGTTGCTGTTCATCTTGCTATACCGACTACCCGAAGCCCTACTCGTCAAGATATGCCCGCTATTCATGCTTGGCAAGCCGAACGATGGCGGATTGGGCCTCAGCACTGGCGAACTCGGCTGGGTGCAAGGCACCGTCGGGGTTATCGGACTAACCCTTGGCGGCATATTGGGCGGCTGGGCTGCCGAACGCGGAGGTCTAAAACGCTGGCTCTGGCCCATGGTATTAAGCATCACACTACCCGATGCTGTCTACATCGTGTTAGCCTATTTTCAACCCGACAACCTCACTTTCGTGAGCGTGTGCACCTTTATCGAACAATTTGGCTACGGGTTCGGATTTACCGCCTACATGCTCTACCTGATGTATTTTTCGCGAGGCAAATCATCGACGGCCCACTACGCATTTTGCACCGGCTTCATGGCCCTTGGCATGATGGTGCCAGGCATGGTGGCTGGCTATCTGCAAGAGGCCGTTGGCTACCTCAACTTCTTTATCATCACCATGGTGCTTTGCACCCTCACCTTTATAGTGGCTTCGCTCATAAAAATAGACAAAGATTTTGACGAAAGCAACGAAGAAGAAATCGCTGTGAAGAACTAAGCAGCAAACGCTACCACTAAACGCAAGCACTAATGGGGGCGACGCGTCCCGCGTCGGGCACCAAGGCATAGGCCCACAGACAGGCGAGTAACAAGCGCTGTCTGTGAGCCTTTATTTATAGTGTATAAACATTGCTTTTCCCGCGAAACGAGGCTGCTGAAAAATAGGCCCCGCGGGACGCGTCGCCCCCATTAGAGATAGCGCTTGATGGTAGCGTTTAATGCTTGAAGAAACGCAAGCACTAATGGGGGGCGACGCGTCTCGCGTCGGGAATCAAGGCAAAGGCTCAACAGGCTTGCGTGTAATTAGTGCTATCTGTGAACCTTTATTTTGTGTCATTTTTTCCCGACGCGGGACGCGTCGCCCCCATTAGAGCTAGCGCTTAGTGGTAGCGCTTGGTGGTAGCGCTTGATGGTAGCGCTTGATGGTAGCGCTTGATGGTAGCGTTTAATGCTTGAAGAAACGCAAGCACTAATGGGGGCGACGCGTCTCGCGTCGGGAATCAAGGCAAAGGCTCAACAGACTGGCGTGTAATTAGTGCTATCTGTGAACCTTTATTTTGTGTTATTTTTTCCCGACGCGAGACGCGTCGCCCCCATTAGAGCTAGCGTTTGGTGGTAGCGCTTGGTGCTTGATCCGTTCGCATGTTTACGTTTCACCGAACTACCATAAAAACAGCTTTTGCCGTTTTGTCTGCACTCTGCACTTTTTATATGCACTGCGCTGATATTCAACAGTTTAAGCAGTGTAGACACCATCTACACGCATCTGCACTTTCTATACACGCATCTGCACTTCTCTACACGCATCTGCACTTTCTATACACACCACGAAAAGAATGAAATGCCTTTTGCATCGACAACACCATTTTACGGTCACGGCAGACAACCATGCCTGTTACGGGAGGCCGAATTTTCGGTTGCTCCTACTCAAAAGCCGCCCTCCCTATACAGCCGCAAACAAATGCTATCACCGCAACTACAACACAGCCCTGACAAGCAGTGTATTACGTGCCAATGGCAACTACACGCCGCAAAGTTGAAAATGATGCAGTGCAGACAGTAGTGTAGACAAAGTGCACACGTGTCTACACTACCAAAAGCGTTGGTTTTCATTACATTACATCAAAAAGTGCAGAGTGCAGACAAATTTGCATTAATCCCCTATGGGGCAACTACGCCACATCATGATGCACGTGAGTCGATATTATTTTATCCGATTTTTTTGCCCCCTCAGTTGCAAGTAATAAAAGAAAGTCGTAAATTTGCGTGCAATTAAAATCCCGACTTAGTATGACATCTGATTTTATTGCTGACAAAATCGTGATGGACGGTCTCACGTTTGACGACGTCCTTTTAGTTCCCGCTTATTCTGACGTGCTCCCACGCACCGTGTCGCTTGCGACAAAATTCTCACGCAACATCGACCTGCAGATACCCTTCGTTACAGCTGCGATGGATACTGTAACAGAGTCGACCATGGCCATTGCCATTGCACGCGAGGGTGGTATCGGTGTTATTCATAAAAACATGAGCATCGAGGATCAAGCACGCCAGGTGGCTATCGTAAAACGTGCCGAAAATGGTATGATTTACGACCCTGTGACCATCAAGCGCTACAAAACAGTGAAGGACGCACTCGACTTGATGAGCGAATATCACATTGGCGGTATTCCCGTCGTTGACGACGAAATGCACCTCGTGGGTATCGTTACAAACCGTGACTTGCGTTTTGAGCGCCAACTCGACAAGCGCATTGACGAGGTAATGACCAAAGAAAACCTCGTTACCACCACACAACAGACCGACTTGCTCTCTGCTGCACAGATTTTGCAAGAAAATAAAATCGAGAAACTCCCCGTTGTGGACAAGGACGGCCACCTTGTAGGACTTATCACCTACAAGGACATCACCAAGGCTAAGGACAAGCCCATGGCTTGCAAGGACGCCAAAGGCCGCCTGCGCGTGGCAGCTGGTGTGGGCGTTACTGCCGACACTATGGAGCGTATGGAAGCCCTTATCCATGCCGGAGCTGACGCCATCGTAATTGACACAGCACATGGTCATTCTAAATTCGTTATCGAAAAGCTGAAGGAGGCTAAGTCAAGCTTTACAGGTGTTGACATCGTTGTGGGTAATGTGGCCACTGGCGATGCTGCCCGCATGTTGGTTGACGCTGGTGCCGACGCCATCAAGGTGGGTATCGGCCCGGGCTCTATCTGCACCACCCGTGTGGTAGCTGGTGTGGGTGTGCCACAGCTGTCTGCTGTTTACGATGTAGCTTGTGCGCTTAAGGGTACAGGCGTGCCCTTGATTGCCGATGGCGGTTTGCGCTATTCGGGCGATGTAGTGAAGGCATTGGCTGCCGGTGGCTACAGCGTGATGATAGGTTCGCTCGTGGCTGGTACTGAGGAAAGCCCAGGCGAAACCATCATTTTCAATGGCCGTAAGTTCAAGACCTACCGCGGCATGGGCTCGCTCGAGGCTATGGAGAATGGTTCGAAGGACCGCTACTTCCAGGGCAACGTGAAGGAAGTAAAGAAACTTGTGCCGGAGGGTATTGCCGGCCGTGTGCCTTACAAGGGCTCTGTGCAGGAGGTTATCTACCAGATGGTAGGTGGTCTGCGCTCGGGCATGGGCTACTGCGGTGCCGCAACAATCGAAAAGCTGCACGATGCCAAGTTTACACGCATCACAGGTGCCGGTGTGCTCGAAAGCCATCCACACGACATCACTATCACCAGCGAGGCTCCTAACTACAGCCGTCCTGGCGAATAAGCATTTATTCATTGACACATGATAATGGCCAAAGGCATGAGGCCCTGGCCTGCTGAGAGTTTAGAAGTTAAAAAGTTGACAGACGCGTTTACTACAAAGCACGGCAAAAGGCTTTTCAACTTCTAAACTTTTCGGCTTAAATAACGAACGTTTCTGCATGAAAAAAACAGTTCTATTTTCTACCCTCTTCGCCCTGGCCCTGACCGCTGGGGCGCAGTCGGCTGCAGACCCCGTACTGATGGTTATCAACGGCAAGCCTGTAACAAAGAGCGAATTTGAATACTCCTTCCACAAGAATGGCAATGTGCAAGATGCCGTTGAGCAAAAATCGGTGCAGGAGTATGTGCCCATGTTTATCAATTACAAGCTGAAAGTGGCTGCTGCCGAGGCTGCACACCTTGACACGCTGTCGAGCTACAAAAAGGAGTTTTTGACATACCGCGACATGCAGCTCACCCCCTTCATGGTGGACAGCTTCTTTACCGACTCTATAGCACGTGTGGTTTATGCCAACACCGAGAAACAACTCGGTGGCAAGGATTTGATACAGACGTCGCACATACTCATACGTCTGGGCCAAAAGGCTACCGAGGCCGAAAAGGCTGCTGCCAAGTCGAAGGCGGACTCTATTTACAACGCCATTGTCAATGGCGCCGACTTTGCTGAAATGGCTAAAAAGTATTCAGCTGACCCAGGCAGTGCTGCCAAGGGCGGCCAGCTGCCTATGGTGGGCCCCGGCCAATTTGTAAAGGAATTTGAAGATGCTGCCTATGCTCTGAAACAAGGCGAAATGTCGAAGCCCGTATTGTCGGCCTTTGGCTACCACATCATCAAAATGGACGAGCGCAAGCCGCTTGACCCCTACGAAAAGCTGAAGGGTGACATCATGGCCATGCTCAAACGTCAGAACATTGATGAAGCATCGGCTGAATACCGCATCAAGAAACTGCTTGCGGCATCGAATGGCAAACTTACACGCGAGGAGGTGCTCGACAGCGTGATGAATGCCAACATCGGCCACAACGATGCGCTGCGCTACCTCATACAGGAGTATCACGATGGATTGCTGCTTTACGAAGTAAGCAAGCTACAAGTGTGGGACGTGGCTGCTGCCGACACCAAGGGACTCGAAACGTGGTATAAAACGCACAAAGCTGACTACGCATGGAAGGCTCCAAAATTCAAAGGCTTTATCTATCACTGCAAAAACGCCAAGGATGCCAAGGCAGTGAACAAAATGCTGAAGAAGTATGGTGCCGGAGAGTGGCGCAAACAGCTCAAGCAACAGTTTAACAAGGACTCTATCACCGTGTCGGTGAGTGGCCCCTATCTCTGCTCACAAGGCGAAAATTCTGTAATTGACGCCTACGCCTTTAAGGCCGGCAACAATGTGAAACAGCCCAAGGGATTTACCATGACCGGGGTGAGCGGCAAGGTGATGAAACAGCCTAAATCGTACATTGACGTGAAGGCTCAGGTGACAAGCGACTACCAAGCCGAATGCGAAAGGCTGTGGGTGGAAAAGTTGCGCAAGCAATTTACCTTCACTGTTAACGAAGATGTGCTGAAAACCGTAAAATAAGCTATGACTAAAAAACTTTGGGCTGCTTTGCTGGCTCTATCGCCAATGCTTGGCTTTGCACAAACCAACATTGTAGACGAAATTATATGGGTTGTGGGCAATGAACCTATCTTGTTGTCCGACGTGGAGGAGACTCGCATCTCGTCCGAAGCATACGGCCAGCCGGTTGACAACCCTTATTGCACCATACCCGAACAAATTGCTGTTAACAAGCTGTTTGTACACCAAGCCGAACTGGACAGTGTGACGGTGAGCGAATCGGACGTGATACGTGCCGTCGACAACCGCATCAACGAGAGCATTCAAGCCTTTGGTTCACGCGAGGCTCTGGAACAAATGTACGGACGCTCGGTGTCGCAAATGCGCGAGAACCTTAAAAAGCAGTATCGCGAGCAGATGATGGCTGACGAAGTGCGCCAAAAACTCACTACCGATGTGAAAGCCACACCGGCCGAGGTGCGCGAATACTTCAAGAATGTGCCCAACGACAGTCTGCCTTTCATACCAACGCAGGTTGAGGTGCAAATTATCACCTCGGTGCCCGAAGTGCCTCGTGCTGAGGTGGAACGCATCGAAAACAAACTGCGCGAATATGCACGCCGCGTCAACAGCGGCGAGGCGGACTTTTCGACCCTTGCCAAATTCTACTCCGAAGATGGCTCTGCACGCAATGGCGGCGAATTGGGATATATGGGACGCAACCAGCTCGTGCCTGAATTTGCCAACGTGGCTTTTACACTTAACGACCCCAAAAAGGTGTCGAAAATAGTGCGCAGCGAATATGGCTACCATATCATTCAGCTGATTGATAAGAAAGGCGACAAGATTAACGTACGTCACATTCTGCTCAAGCCTCACATTGACGATAGCGAAATTGAAAAGGGCATAGCACGCCTCGACTCCATTGCCAACGACATTCGTGCCAACAAGTTTACGTTTGACGCAGCAGCATTGGCTTTGTCTGATGACAAAGACACACGCAACAATCATGGCCTCATGGCCAATGTTGACCAGCAAAACGGCACAGTGAGCTCGCGCTTTGAAATGCAAGACTTGCCCGCCGATGTGGCCAAGGTGGTTGACACACTTAGTGTGGGACAGATTTCGCGTGCCTTCCGTATGACCAATGACAAGGGCCAGGAGGTATGCGCTGTTGTGATGCTCAAAAACCGCATTGAGGGACACCCTGCTAACATGACAGAGGACTTTCAGACGCTGCGCGACGTGGTTGTGAACAAACGCAAGGAGGAGAAGATTGAACAGTGGATTAAGGACAAAATCAAAACGACTTACGTGCGCATCAGCCCCAACTGGCGTAACTGCAAATTCCACTATGAAGGTTGGGTGAAGTAATTTACCGAACAACGTACCTAAATAATGAGAGCCTGCATTTGACTACACACAATGCAGGCTCCCATACTCATTGAACAAGTGAACGATAAATTAGTATGAAACGCAAACAGCTCATAATTAGCGCTATTACGCTTTGCATCGAAAGCATCGTGTTCTGCTTGATATTCTATGCACTCTACAATTTAGGGCGCTTTCTATTCGACATTCCCTATTTGCCCGCGCAGACTCTACCTATTTGTTTCTTGATTTACATCATACTCAATATAGCCCGGCACATTTTCATACAACGTAAATAAACACGGCGTGGCATTTGCAGCGCTTCATTCTACTATTTACAACACATAAATGGCACGCCTTAAATATATACAACACTAAATGCCAGTGTATAAGCCACACGACTTTGATATCGCGACTTATACACTGGCATTTAGTGTGTTACTGCACCTACGGTGTGGTGCGTACTTGTGTCTACAAATATTATTTATTCGGCAAGGTAAGCAGCCACGTTCTTCTCGATACGGGCAAGTACGTCGCCAGTCTCTTCAGGAACGAACTTTTCACCTGTAATGTGCTCGTAAAGTTCGATGTAGCGGGCAGAAATGCTGTTGACAATCTCGTCAGTCATTTCGGGCACTTGCTGGCCTTCTTTTCCCTGGAAACCATTGTCCATCAACCATTCGCGTACAAACTCCTTTGAGAGCTGCTTTTGAGGCTCACCTGCGGCAAAACGCTGCTCATAGCCTTCTGAATAGAAATAGCGTGAAGAGTCGGGCGTGTGAATTTCGTCCATCAAATAGATAGTGCCATTGTGCTTGCCAAACTCATACTTGGTGTCGACCAAAATAAGGCCGCGCTTGGCTGCAATTTCGGTACCACGCTCAAAGAGTGCAAGGGTGTACTTTTCGAGCACAGCATATTCTTCGGGAGTGGCAAGGCCACGTGCCAAGATTTCTTCCTTTGAAATATCGGCATCATGCTCACCAATCTCGGCCTTTGTTGTAGGCGTAATGATGGGTTGAGGGAACTTTTGGTTTTCCTTCATGCCCTCGGGCAGTTTCACACCGCAGATTTCGCGCACACCGCTTTTGTAAGCACGCCATGCACTGCCACAGAGGTAGCCACGTACAATCATCTCAACGGGAAATCCCTCGCACATCACACCAACCGTTACCATGGGGTCGGGGGTGGCCAACTTCCAGTTAGGACAGATGTCGGTTGTGGCATCAAGGAATTTGGCAGCAATTTGGTTAAGCACTTGTCCCTTGAAAGGAATGCCCTTGGGCAAGATTACATCAAATGCCGAGATACGGTCAGTTGCCACCATGGCCAAACGGTCGCCAAGGTTGTAAACATCACGCACCTTGCCATGATAAACACTCTTTTGTCCTTGAAAATGGAAATCAGTTTTTGTTAAAGCAGACATTGTTATTTGGTATTTTGAGCAAAGCTTCAGGCACAGGCCTTTGTCCCTGCCAATGTTTGTAATTATCCGAATTTATGAGTCGTTGTTCACTATCAGCTGGCATGAATTGCACAGCGTTTGCTTCAGTAGTTTTGGCCTCATCACGTACGCAACCCGTTACACCCGTTCTTCAATCAGAACGTATGCTAACAAGTCAAGGCATATTGACTAATGCTGGGCGTGAGCGTATAGACTAAACTTGAATACCTGCATGAAACACAAAAAGGCAACAGGAGGAGCGCCATTTGCCACATGGCGTTTATATCACCATCACATTTTGCTCCAACTACTACCTTCCCGCCTCATTACGATATTTTGCTTTCGTTTTCTCGCTGCTCGCGCAGTCGCTTTACACGATCGTCCTCACGCTTGTATGCCTCGACTATACGTGTCACAAGTTTATGGCGAATGATATCCTTCTGCGTCATTTCAACAAAAGCTATGCCATCAACTCCCTGCAATATACGCTGGGCCTCGACAAGACCGCTTTTTTGCGACAACGGCAAGTCTATCTGCGTGCGGTCACCCGTCACGATCATTTTGGTATTCCAGCCCATACGGGTCAGGAACATCTTTATCTGTGCCGAGGTGGTGTTTTGCGCCTCGTCAAGTATCACCACTGCATCATTAAGCGTGCGGCCACGCATAAAGGCCAACGGCGCTATCTGAATGACATTGGTGTCCATGTACTCCTGCAGTTTGGCTGCCGGAATCATCTCTTGCAACGCGTCATACAAGGGCTGCAAGTAGGGATCAATCTTGTCCTTCATGTCACCCGGCAAGAAACCAAGTTTCTCACCAGCCTCAACAGCGGGACGGCTTAATATGATTTTCTTTACCGCCTTGCTTTTCAAAGCACGCACAGCCAAGGCTATGGCAGTATAGGTCTTTCCCGAACCTGCCGGCCCAACGGCAAAAATCATGTCACATTTGTCGTAGGCTTCAACCAATTTGCGCTGATTTTCAGAGCGCGGCGTGATGGGCTTGCCACCCGTGCTGTACACTATTACGTCTTGCGACGTTTCGGCATTGGTTGTATGCCCTTTTACTATATTGAGTATATCCTCCTCTGCCAGACGGTTGAATTTGGCACAATGCTTTTCAAGCTTTTGAAACACATCTTCAAAATCAGCCATATCCTCTTCACCACCCATTACACGCACCACATTGTCGCGCGCCATAATACGTAATTTCGGACACAAGGCACGCAACATCTTTATGTTCACGTTGTTTGCCCCATAAAATATGACGGGGTCGGCCTCCTCAAGTATGAAATGCTTCTCTATCATGAAAAAGTTTGTACCAGCCCATTTATAGGACTGCCTTTATTATTTCAGTTTTATTTATCTGCAAAATTAAAAAATACCACCGAAATGCGCTAACTTTGTGAACGCATTTTCGCGCAAACTTTACATTTCAAAGCAAGTAACACCTTTATGAAGAACTTTTACAAACCGCGTCGCATACATTTCATCGTGGGTTTCGGCATTATATTCATCACGCTTGGCATACTTAAATGCACACACCCTGAGTGGCGATTGCCACGACTGGCCAATGACAACAATGGCAAAAGCGAAATCAAATCGCACACACCCGACAGCATAGAGGTGCAAGCTGCCAAAGTTGACAAACTGTTGCTCACCGTGCGCAACAAGCCCATTCTGTTACGCAAAGACGGTAGTCGTGTCAAAAACCGCGTGACAAGTGTGCCACGATTTGAAACCTCCTTTCCCGACCTGAATGATGTGCAACTGGCTACTGCCAAGCGCCTTGGCATTCCGCAAATCCAAAACCGCGAGGAAGCACACAAGCACATGCAGGAGCTGGTCTACATTGCCGACAATCCTTTTTACCATGTGCAACGCCTGCACCAATCTATCCCCTACCTTGTACCACGGGCAGCTCGACTGCTCAATGTCATAGCAAGGGCCTTCAACGACTCGTTGGCCACAAAGGGCTACCCTCCACACAAACTGCTCATCACGTCGGTGCTACGCACAAAGGAGGACGTGCAAAAACTACGCAACTTTAATCAAAACGCATCAGAAAACTCGTGCCACCAATTTGGCACGACATTCGATGTGTCGTACAACCGCTTTTTGGAAATTCAGCCCGATGGCAAATGCGAAATGCGATGGGTGACGGTTTATAAATCTATCCTTGCCGAGGTGCTCAACGATATGCGCGAAATGGGAGCATGCTATGTAAAATACGAAAAGAACCAATCGTGCTTTCACATCACAGCGCGATGACGCCCAATCTGCCACATTACCACACTACACAGTTTATTGTTAAGTTGCCCATATTGTTCGTCAACAGATGCGACATATGATTTCAAAAGATTTTCACGGCTCACACTAATATTACTTAATATGCTATAATAGCGCATCTTATATAAAATACGCTACAAGACAATACTAGTCATAAACAAACGTAATGAAGCATCATTCAATTTTGTCTGAACAGCGAACAAACATACAAAGTAAACCATGATACAAAGCGTAAACAAATACCATATCTACGAGATATTCGCCTCGGACGGCAAATTTTACTATTCTATTCCAAAATATCAGCGTGAATACACATGGAACTGCAAAGAATGGGATGCTCTCTATGACGATATCAGCGAAAATAATCCAGAATACTTCATTGGTTCCATCATCTGCATACCTTTAGGGGATTCGATCTGCCCCTACATGGAAGTGATAGATGGGCAGCAACGACTTACCACTATCAGTTTATTTTTAGCTGCCATCTACACTCGTTTGAGAGAATTCAAAAATTATATGGACGAAGATGACGAGGACATTCTTCCAGCATTACGAAAGTCATTGAAAAGTTCTTTGTCACCAAATGAGATGAAGTTGGTTCCACAGGTGCAGAACAACAATTTGGAAGATTACAACTTCATCATGTCCGAACTTGGACTGAAAAAATCAGCCTCAACAAGGAAACCATACTTTGTCTCACGAAAAGTTTCACGTTGCTATCAACATTTTCTGATGCTTATGGATAAAGAGATGGAGAACATGAAACCAGGAAATAAAGTGGCATTCCTTTTAGGCAAGTTTGATAAATTAAAGCAAGCTATGCTTGTCAAGATGGAGGTATCCTCTCATTCGGACGCTTACATTCTGTTTGAATCACTTAATAACAGGGGAACTCCTCTTACAGCCATAGACTTAATGAAGAATCTCATAATGGCAAAAGCTGAAAACAACCATCTCACAACCGATGATTGCTTCAATCGCTGGCAGCAGCTTTTGGCATATCTTTCCGATGACTATGGAACTCAAGAACGTTTTTTCCGTCAATATTACAATGCTTTCAAACGTACCTTAAACGATCCCTTCCGCAGCGACAGCGACAGAAAAAAAGACCCTCTTGGAGTTGTAGCAACGAAATCGAACTTGCTAAAGATATTTGAGAAACTGATAAATAAAGATCTCAACCTGTTTCTTACAGACGTTATCAAGTGCGGAAGATACTACTCGTGGCTAATACTACAAGAACAAGAAGACAACCCATACAAGAAACATCTTGAAGACCTTGAACACATACAAGGTGCTCCTTCTTATCTTCTTCTAATGTATGTATTAAAGTATAAAACGGAGCTTGAATTGGCAGATACTGACATAAACACTTTGATAGAATTGCTAAACAAGTATTTTGTCAGACGTAATGTTACGGACTATCCAAGCACGCGTGATCTTACACGCATTTTTATGGACATCATTGCTCACATAGAGAATGAAATGCCAAAGGGTAAAGAGGTTATTAAGGTTATTGTCAAATTATTGAATACTGCCAATAACTGCGCAACAGACGAAATGTTCGAGAGAAGTCTGCAAGGAGATATCTACAAGGAAAACGTGGGTGCTGCGCGATATATGCTTTGCAAACTTGCCGAGTCTGCCATGACACAAGAAACATGGACTGACCTTTGGGCTCGTACTCCAAAGAACGTGTATATTTGGACTATTGAGCATATATTTCCCGAAGGAGAAAATATACCACAAAGTTGGGTCGACATGATTGCTGGAGGCGATACAGAACGTGCAAAAAAATACCTTAACGAATACACGCATAAAATAGGCAATCTGACAATCACTGGCTATAATAGCACATTGAGCAACAAATCGTTCCTTGAGAAACGCGATCGACAGAGTAAAGATGGCAAACGCTTTATCGGTTACCGAAATGGACTCGATATCAACAAAGAAATAGCCGAGCTAGATACATGGACAATCGAGGATATTAAACGCAGGTCTGAAGCTTTAATACAACAGTTAATGATAATGTTTAAGTTCCCCGATATTTAGATAAAGGAGGTTGGAACACACTTGTGTTCCAACCTCCTTTTATTATTCTACCTTGAAGCAATACTCACTAATCAAAGAAAGCTTCAGGGTTATTATTGTTCTTCTTCGATTTTTTCTCCTTCTTCTCCTTCTTTGTAGCAGATTGTGCACTGCTTTGTGAGGAAGATACCGATGATGCAGCATTGTTGTTATGCGCATTGCCTTCTTTATGGGTTGCCGCATTCTCATTATGCGACTCTGCTGCATCGGCACCAGCCTCATGACCTTCGCTATGACCTTCGCCGCCCAACAAGTTTTCATCATCATATTCTTCGTTTACTGAAAGCGAGTCGTTCGACAGAGAGTCGTTCTTTACAGCTGGGGCATTATAAGCAGCCTCATAAGTTGAAGGTGCCACATCAGAAGGGGGCATGCCATACTTGCGCTGATATTTGCCGCGAAGTGAGGCATCGTCCATCACACTGCGGAAGAATTGGGCCACGATAGGCAATGCGGTACGGCTGCCCTGTCCCAAAGCGCCCGTGCGGAAGTGTATGCTGCGATATTCGCCACCAACCCAAGCACCAGCCACAAGACTCGGTGTCACGCCCACAAACCAGGCATCAGAGTGATTGTTTGACGTACCTGTTTTACCACCCATATCCAACTGGTTAGAGAATGGACCGAGATACATGCCGGCTCCCAGAGTCTGCGATGTACCACCTGCGTCGCGCACACCAGCCTCCAACAGTTTCTGCATATAGAAAGCGGCAGTTTGCGGCAGGGCGCGGGTGCCCTCCTCTTGCTTAGCCTCGAATATGGTGTTTCCGTCAGCATCAACAATCTTTGTCACCATCACCGGCTCTTGATGAATGCCATCGTCCGCTATGGTGCCATAAGCATTAACCAATTCGAAAAGGTTCACGTCATTAGAGCCCAAAGCCAACGACGGATTGTCATCAAGCGGTGACTTGATGCCCATATCCTGTGCTGTTTGAATCACATTAGATATGCCAACCTCCTGACCAAGTTTTACAGCAATGGTGTTAACACTGCGCGCAAAAGCCGAGCGCAGGGGCATTTCAGCGTTTGAAAAACGGCCATTGGCATTATGCGGTTGCCAATAAACGCTATCGTGCTTAAACTTGTCATACACACGCATACGTATGTATTCGTCCTTGCGCGTATCGGCCGGTGTCAAGCCCTGTTTCATTGCGGTAGCATACACAAAGAGTTTGAACGTTGAACCAGGCTGTCGCATAGAGCGCACCTTGTCGTATTTCCACGTCTTAAAATCGATGTCGCCCACATAAGCTCTCACATAACCCGTTTCAGGTTCCATTGCCACGAAACCCGTGTGCATGAATTTCACCATATACTTCAGCGAGTCGACGGTTGACATGGTCTTGTGCACCGGTCCGTCATAGCTGTACAAAGTCACATCGTGGGGCTTGTTCAGGTAATAATCTACCGAGTCGGGGTTATTGGGGAACCTTGCCTGCAACATTTTATAGGTATCAGTCTTGCGCACCTTGTCCTCAATAAATCCGGGTATCACTTGTCCCTTTTCGTCACACCAAGGGTCGCCCACACCACGCCAGTGTGCATCAAAATTGCGTTGCACCACCTTCATTTGGTCGTGCACAGCCTTCTCGGCATACTGTTGCATACGCGAGTCGAGCGTTGTATATATCTTCAAGCCATCAGAGTACACATCGAGGTCGGGAAAATTCTTCTCCATATAATCCTTCAATGCTTCGCGGAAATAGAGAGCCTGTCCATCGTAAGCATTCTCTACGCTAAACTTCAAGTCGATAGGCTTATTCTGCAATCTTTCGAGCGTCTGCTTATCAGCAATATACACATCGCCAAAGCGTTCCGACAGCATGGCACGATGCGAATACATGTTGCTGAGCACCGTGTTACGACGCTTCTTTGAGTTTTCAGGATTTATTTTCGGATTGTATGCCGATGTGGCCTTGAGCAGGCCAACAAGCACAGCAGCCTCCTCGGGTTTCAAGTCGAGCGGTGTTGTGCTGAAATAAGTTTTGGCAGCGGTTTTGATGCCGAAAGCATTCGAGCCAAAGTCAACAGTATTGGCATACATCTCGAGTATCTGCTTCTTATCGCAGAACAATTCTATCAAGCGCGCAATGATAATCTCCTTGCTCTTCATTATCACAATGCGCAGTCCGGGCACCTTGCCGAGCAAGCCCGTTGAATATTGCGTGCGCACGCGAAACATATTCTTCACCAACTGCTGCGTGATGGTAGAGGCACCACGTGCATGGCCATGAGTGGCATCTTTTGCCGCAGCAAACATACCACGATAGTCTATGCCATGATGTTGAAAGAAGCGTTCGTCCTCAGTCGACACCAAAGCTTCGAAGAAAGCTGGACTGATTGAGTCGTAAGGCACTGGCGAGCGGTTTTCATTGAAATATTTGCCGAGCAACTTGCCATCAGCACTATATATTTCGGAAGCTGCTGCCGTTTTAGGGTTTATAATATCTTCAATCGAAGGCGACTTGCCAAACAGCCAGAACAGATTGAAGTATACGGCGAAACAATAAAAAATGACAAATGCAAAGAACGACCAAATGGCTGTTATAGTCTTATACCACCAAGGGCGACCTTTATATTGTCCTTTATACCAGTTCCAACCGTTGCGCACACCTCGTCCCAACTTGCACAAGGACTGTGCCACTTTACTGATAATATTGCTACTCATTGTAGTAAATTTGTGTGTATTTGTTTTACATTGCCACTGTATTGACAAGGCTACATTTTGTTTCAGTCCCAATCACGGCAATGCCTAATATGCTGCAAAGTTAATGTAATGCTAACGGAAGGCAAAAATTATGCGATAAAAAAATATTAAGCACAAGGCCGGCGCCGTACGATAACGACCATCTACCAGCCACCCCCACGCCTGCCAACCTCCTGCCAACCATCGCACAGTTACAACTCGAGCCACCTCACACCGGCGTCCTTCTTAAACCAAGTAAGTTGCTTTTTGGCATAGACACGCGAGTTGCGACGGATTTTGTCGAGTGCAAAGTCGAGTGTCCATTCGCCATCAAGATATTTGAACAACTCCTTATACCCCACCGTGTTGAGCGAGTTACACTGCCGGTAGGGCAACACGCGGCGCACCTCGTCAAGCAGCCCCTCCTCCATCATCAAGTCCACACGTCGGTTGATACGGTCAAACAATTCGGGGCGCGGCCTGTTCAAAGCTATTTTCTCTATATTGAATGGGCGCTGTATCTGTTTGCGCACCCGGTACGAGGTGAAAGTGCGTCCCGTCATATAGCATATTTCGAGCGCATGCACCACGCGTTTGGGGTTGCGCTTGTCACAAATGTCATAATATTCGGGGTCGAGCAAGCGCAGTTCGGCCACCAAAGGTTCAAGCCCCTCCTGCTCATAGCGTGTCTTGAGCAAGGCGCGTGTTTCATCGTCCACCGTGGGTATGTCGTCTATGCCATTACACACCGCATCGATGTACATCATCGACCCTCCGGCCATCACCAGCGTGTCATGCTCTGCAAACAATTTGGTGAGCAACGCCATGGCATCTTGCTCATACTGCGCTGCACTGTAATAGTCCTCAAGTCCGAGTGTGCCCACAAAGTAATGCTTAACACGGGCCTGTTCCTCAGCTGTAGGTGCAGCGGTTCCTATGGGTATGTCACGATATATCTGCCGCGAGTCGGCATTGAGTATGGGGCAGCCATACTGCTCTGCCAGTTGCAGGGCATAAGCCGTCTTGCCCACCCCCGTCGGACCGATTATTACCTTTAGTGTCTTGTTCAAAATAGCACGTTATTAAATGTCGTTACCGAATAACAAACAACTGATGTCCTTCACCGGCATGACGCATCTGGTCATTCCCCTTTGACGGACATCAGTTCTTTCGTATTCTTTTATAGTTTCGGATTTAGGAAAGGCGGGCTGAAAGCCTGGGTGCTCAAAACGCTACCTCTAATGGGGGCGACGCGTCTCGCGTCGGAAAAAAATGCAGCTATTATTTAGTAGAGTTTGTATCTTTCCTTTTCATTATCCCGACGCGGGACGCGTCGCCCCCATTAGTGCCAGCGTTTTGGTGCTCGCGTTTTTTTGCAGCGCGTTTCTAGCAACTCAAAATGCCCAAATTCGGCGTCGCTTTTGAAGCCGATTTTGAACGCCCGAGCTTTCAGCCCACTCTTGCTGAATTCAAAAATTCAACAACTTAGTCAGCAATTACGCGTACGGGGCGCCTTCAGATATTTCGAAGCCGTCCAAATCTATTTCATCATCATTGAACGAGGCGCCACCAAATATGGCATCATCTGCATAATCATCGTCAGCGGCCGAAACCCCTTTATTCTTTTTGGCAGTTATAGCCGTCACGGGGTCATCGTCCATACCTTCAATCTGCTGGGGTGCATTGCCCTTCGAGCGTACAATCTCAGCCTTGTCAAGATGTTCACCAGGTATGAGTTCCTTCACATCGAGGTAGAAACTGCGGTTGTTGAATGGGTCGAACACAAACTCCAGACGCTGTTCCTCGTCCTCTATCAACTCCGACAGACGTGTGCTGTCCATCACATAGATATCCTCATCTGAGTCGCCAAGGCCCATATCCTCACGTGTTACCTGTTCGCCGCGTTCCCATTCGTCGTTGCACAAATAGAACGAAGTCATTTGGTCATCGGGGTAGCCACACGATTCGAGTATTATTTTATTCAAGTCAAGGAAGCTTGCCTCGCTGTCGATTTTCACCTCGCGAACAAAACCGTCCACCTCCTCGCATATAAATTTTATTCTGTATACCATATTATTAAGTCGGTGTTTGTAAGTAGGCTTATTTGATAATACCACGCTTTGACGACGTTACAAAGTCAAGGATATACTCAATTTCCGGACTCATTGGCACCGTTTCGCGTATTTCCTGCAAACACTCTTCACGCAGTTTGCCGCGCTGATAGAGCAAGCGGTAAGTGTTGTGTATGTTTTCAATCAGCTCACGACTGAAACCACGACGGCGCAAGCCCACCAAGTTCAAACCACAATAAGCCACCGGCTCACGGGCTGCCATGCAGTAAGGCGGTATGTCCTGGCTGGTGCGTGTACCGCCACCCACCATCACATAACTGCCCACATGGCAGAACTGGTGTATCAGCACACAGGCCGAAATGATGGCAAAGTCGTCTATCACCACCTCACCGGCTATTTTGGTAGTATTGCCAATGATGCAACCATTACCCACCACAGCATCGTGTGCCACATGCATACCCTCCATCAGCAAGTTGTTGGAGCCTACCACAGTCTTACCTTTTGCGGCAGTACCACGATTAATAGTCACATTCTCGCGAATGGTGTTGTTGTCGCCCACCTCGGCGGTAGTTTCCTCACCCTTAAACTTGAGGTCTTGTGGAATGGCACCTATCACGGCACCCGGAAAAATACGGTTGCCATCGCCAATGCGCGCACCCGACAGCAGCGTAACACTGTTCATCAGATGGTTATTTTTGCCTATTACCACATTTTTGTCGATGTAACAAAACGGACCAATCTCACAACCCTCGCCTATCACAGCCTCAGGGTGTATGTATGCTAACGGACTAATCATATCTAATCTTTATATGCATGAGAGCCTTGCAAGCTCTTACTTATTCTTAACTATCTGAGCCGTAAAGGTGGCCTCCATCACCACTGTTTCGCCCACAAAGGCAAAACCGTGCATTGTTGAAATGCCGTGACGTATTGGCGCCATCAGCTCTACCTTGAACAGGAGCGTATCGCCTGGCACCACCTTCTTGCGGAATTTTACATCGTCTATGCGCAGGAAGTAAGTGCTCCACCGCTCGGGTTCCTCAATAGAGTTAAGCACGAGCAAGCCACCTGCCTGGGCCATAGCCTCAATTTGCAACACGCCGGGCATGACAGGCTCCTGCGGGAAGTGACCTTGGAAGAAGGCTTCGTTCGATGTCACATTCTTTACAGCCACAATAAAGTTTGAGCCAGTTTCTACCACCTTGTCCACCAACTGCATGGGGTAGCGGTGCGGCAACAACTCGCGTATGCGGTTAACGTCCATCAGCGGCTCTTCATTGGGGTCGTAGTTTGGCGCCTGTATTTCGTGCTGACGGATTTCGCGACGCATTTGGCGCGCAAATTTATTGTTGATGGTGTGTCCTGGACGTGTGGCAATAATTCTGCCCTTTATCGGACGGCCTATAAGGGCCATGTCGCCTATGATGTCAAGCAACTTGTGGCGTGCCGGTTCGTTCTGCCATACCAAGGCACGGTCCTGCACATAGCCAAGCTTTGTAGCGTCGCGATGCTCCACGTGCAGGTGATCGGCCAAGCGGTCGAGCGCCTCTTGCGATATTTGCTTCTCGTATATAACGATGGCATTGTCCAAGTCGCCGCCCTTGATAAGGCCGGCCTTGAGCAGAGGTTCAATTTCGCGTACAAACACGAATGTACGTGCCGAGGCTATTTCTGTTTCAAAATTGGCCATGTCGTCAAGGGTCGCAAACTGACTGTTGATAAACTGCGACTCAAACGATATCATGGTAGTGATCGAGAACTGGTCGTCGGGCAGTATGATAATAGACGAACCGGTCTCCTCATCGCGGAACTCGATCTTCTTCTTTATCACATAAAAGTCCTTGGGGGCATTCTGTTCCACCACACCCACACGCTTGATGTTTTCAACGTAAAGTATAGAACTACCATCAAGGATAGGGAACTCCGGACCATTCACCTGTATCAAGCAGTTGTCAATACCCATGGCATAAAGTGCAGCCATGGCATGCTCAATGGTGCTGCATCGGGCTTCGCCCTTTGCCACCACTGTGCCGCGCGAGGTGTCTACCACATTCTCGGCTATGGCTTCAATTATGGGTTCGCCCTCAAGGTCTATGCGTTGTATTTTATAGCCATGATTCTCAGGGGCGGGATTAAATGTCACCGTCAAACTGAGTCCGGTGTGCAGCCCCTTGCCATAGAGCGAGAAACTGCCGGCCAATGTTTGCTGTTTTAACATAATGTTATATGATGTGGACAATTACAAGCAACTGTCCTCTGTTTTATATGGATAATATGATTTGATTTTCGAAATTGAGCAGCACATACCGTGCAAATGCCAAAGCGCCCCAGGGCCGAGACTCAACTTACTTTGCCTCTGCGCCACCAAGTGCATTTTACGCACGCTATTTTGCCTTCAGCGCCTGTATTTCCTTTTTGAGCGCCTCTATTTCCTGACGCATTTCGGGCAGATACTTGAACACCACGCTCGAGCGCATGAAGTTCTTGGCATCGATTGCCGGACTGCCCTGTATTGTCACATGGCCCTTGCGTATGCTGCCTGCTATGCCTGCCTGGGCGCCACAAAGCACACGGTCACCTATCACAGCGTGGCCCGCTATGCCTACCTGTCCGCCAAACATACACCATTCACCAATCTTGGTAGAACCTGCCACACCCACCTGGGCCGACATCACAGTATTGGCACCTACCTCGCAGTTGTGTGCCACCTGCACGAGGTTGTCAAGCTTAACGCCCTTGCGCACAATGGTCGAACCCATGGTTGAACGGTCAACACAAGTGTTGGCACCTATTTCTACATCGTCCTCAATGGTAACAATACCTATTTGAGGAATTTTCTCATAGCCATCGGCAGCAGGAGCAAAACCAAAACCATCGGCACCTATCACACAACCTGAATGCAGCGTCACACGGTTGCCAATTTTACAATCGTGATATACCGACACGTTGGGATAGAACAAGCAATCGTCGCCCACGGTGGCACGTTCCTCTATCACCACGCCGGCATATATTTGACAGCCCTTGCCCACAACGGCGTGTTCACCCACATAAGCAAACGGGCCCACATAGCTGCCCTCGCCCACCATAGCCGTTTCAGCCACACAGGCCAAGGGGTGAATGCCTGTGCGCTTCTGCATGGTCGACTGATAGAGCGTAAGCAAACGGGCTATGGCCTCATAGGCATTCTCCACACGTATCAGTGTGGTGTGCACCTCGTGTTCTGGCTTAAAATCCTTATTTACGAGCACAATACTCGACTGGGTGTCGTAAAGGTAGTGTGCATAATGCGGGTTAGCAAGGAAAGATATGGCACCTTTCACGCCTTCCTCTATTTTGGCAAAGGTTTTTACAGAGGCGTTTTCATCACCTTCAACTGTACCGCCAAGATACTCGGCTATTTGCTTTGCAGAAAATTCCATGTATAGTGATTGCTTTTCTTGTTTGTAAAGAGTGGTCTCCACCCACCTCATTAGCAGGTGGACGACGCGCAATATCTTTTTATTTTCGTTATCTAAAGGCTTTGGCCTTGGTGTGTCTTTGTGCGTCAATTATTTGACAACAACATCGTTTGCAACAGTTTACAAATCGTAATACGTTGGTTTTCAGCACATTTACTTCAAACATACGACTTATAGACTATATTTACCCGTATTATCAAAGACATAGGTTTATGCAAATATCGCAAAAATATTCGATATAAGCCCCTACACCTATGGTTTTTTACACGAATGCGCAGTTTTGTACAGGTTTGTAGGGGTTTGTACTATTTCCCATTCCTAAATATAGCCTATCAAGGCTGTCTGCTTGAGGATGACGCTATCTCAATGACTGATTTACATGGCAATAAGCAGAACACCCACCTACCCTTACATACAATATCTTGTAAAACTGTCTGCACTCTGCACTTTTCCTTATAATAGCGCTGATACAGAACACTTTACAGCGTGTAGACAACGCCAAAATTTGTATACACACCGCTTAATTTGTCTGCACACGCTGCTGTATCAGACATCGCACTCTGAGGGCTTTGTTATGGGGACAAGACTTTTCTGTTGCTCCGACAGAAAAGTCTTGCCCCCATAACTGTTGTTACACTGTGGCAAATCTGATGTGTGCAGACGGTAGTGCAGACAAACAATGATGGTGTCTACACGCTTTTATATGTTGATTATCAACTGTTTATGTTGCAAAAGTGCAGAGTGTAGCGAGTTTGTGTGCGCGGACTAATATGCTAATGCGGGAATATGCTAATGCGGGAATATGCTAATATGTTAATGTGGTAATATGCTAATAACTGACGCCGTAGCATTACCACTTGTAAAACTAAGGCGTCAGCCCTTATGTTCTTGAGGCCACGCGGACGTTAGTCCGTGGCCTAAAGCCGCGCAGCGGCCTTATGTACTTATGTTCTTTTGTTCTTTTGTTCTTTTGTTCTTTTGTTCTTTTGTTCCCCGCGTTAGCGGCCAAGGCGAGCGATGCCCGCAGATATACAGATATGCAAACAGAACTAACGCCGTAGCGTGGCTTGGCAGCCGCTAACGCGGTAAACATAAGAACAAAAGGACATAAGGACATAAGGACATAAGGACATAAGGCCGCTTCGCGGCAGAAGGCCACGGACTGACGTCCACGTGCCCTCAAGAACATAAGGGCTACGCCGTAGTGTTGCTTGTTGGTTGCTTAACACGGGAAACATTATTTGTGTACAACTTGTACACTTTTTTTGTTTGCAAGCCTTGAGGTTTTATATCTTTGCACCCACTACTAACTAAATTGTATATTATCATGAATACCAAACAAGCCTTGCTGCAATTTGTGCAGCAAATTATGCACGAGGGCATCGATGCACTGATCGACCGTATCGCCAACCGCGTGATTGAAAAACTTGACGAAGCCCGAATGTCCATGCCACAAACGGCGGCGGAGAATGACGAAGAACTACCACAGCCGAAAGACGTTGTTAAGCCACAACAGAATAATGTTACCGAGCCGCAACTTACCGAGCCGCAACCAGAAAAAGCATACCATGAGCAACCCGACACTCCCTCTCTCACTGAACAAGCCATGCAAATGGTTGACGAGATGTACGACACGCGTTATAACGTGCTTGACCGCGTGGCCGAAATACGCCGACACAATGAGGACTCAGCCAAGTTTGTGCCGGTGAACAAACTGGTGCGCAACACCATTGTTATCGACTTGCACAAACGCGGGTGCATGGTGTGGAACAACGATGTGGACCGCATTTTGGAGTCGGACTATATGCCGCAATACCACCCCTTTACAAGTTATTTGAAATCATTGCCCGCATGGGACGGCACCGACCGCGTGACGCCCCTCGCCGCCCGTGTGAGCCGCGATCCGCTGTGGACCACCGTGTTCCACCGCTGGCTGCGCGCCATGGTAGCCGGGTGGCATGGTGCTGAGGGCGGCGCCGCCTCGCAGACGGGTGGCAATGCCATGATACCCTTGTTGGTGAGCGAGGAGCAGGGACTGCGCAAGAGCACCTTCTGCCGCATGTTGCTGCCGCCCGAACTGCGCAACTACTACTCCGAAAAGTTTGAACTCTCGGGCACGGAGCGGCTCGAACTGGCTCTGTCGCGCTTTGCACTTGTCAACCTCGATGAGTTTGACCGTTACAGCCAGCACCATGCGGCCAAGCTCAAGAATTTGGTGCAGCTCGGCACCATGCAGTCGCGTCGTCCGTATGCGAGCGGTTTTGCCGAGATGCCGCGCGTGGCCTCGTTTATTGGTACGAGCAACCGCTACGACTTGTTGAACGACCCCACGGGCAGCCGCCGTTTCTTTTGTCAGGAGGTGCACGGGGTGATAGACTGCGACACACCGCTTGACTATGCGCAACTTTATGCGCAACTGTTGCACGAGGTGCAGTCGGGTGAGCTGACTTATTTCACGCACACCGAGGAGGCTGCCATTCAGCATCACAACCGATTGTTTTACCAGTCGTCGCCCCTGCGCGAGTGTTTTGTGCGCCGTTTCGAGGTGGCTGATGAGGGCAAGTTGGTTGATGGTGGGGAGTGGCAGACGGCCACGGCCATATTCCGCACGCTCAAGCGTGACTTGCGTGGCATGGTGCGCAATGCCACGCCTAACACTTTGGGACGTGAACTGATGCAGCTCGGCGTGCCGCGCAAGAGGTGCAACCGCGGGGTGATGTATTGGGTGAAAGCACGCTGACGCGTAAGCTGATTGGCCGCTAACGCGGGAGACATAAGGACATAAGGACAAAAGAACAGAAGATATAACGTTCGTGTTAGCCGCTTACCGCGGGAACATAAGAACATAAGCTACATAAGAAACACATAAGGCCGCTGCGCGGCTGACGGCCACGGACTATCGTCCGGGTGGCCTCAAGAAACATAAGGGCTGACGCCATAGCGCGGGGAGTGAAGCGCTTACCGCGGAAACATAAGAACATAAGCTACATAAGAAACATAATTTGCGTATGGGACTGCGCCCCATACTATAAGAAACATAAGGGCTGACGCCGTAGCGTGATCTGGCAGCCGCTGACGCGGGAGACATAAAAACTCAAGCACACAATATCTATATAATACACATAAACACCATTAGTACTTACAACTACTGTATGTTACACAAAATAGCAAATATACTCGCGGCTCTTGCCCTGTGCGGCCTGATGGCATCGTGCATGGGCAGCGGCAGAGCCATGATGAGCGGCGGCGAGGTGACCGGCGCACGCGGTGCCTCGTTTAACGAACCGACACCATACGGCATGGTGGAGGTGAAACGCGGCTACCTGAAGGTGGGTCTCGAAAAGAATGACTCGCTGTGGGGCACGGTGACACCACAAAAGGACATCTCGGTGGACGGGTTCTGGATGGACCAAACCGAGGTGACTAACGGCATGTACCGACAGTTTGTGGAGTGGGTGCGCGACTCTATCATTCGCGAAAGACTGGCCGACCCGCAATATGGCGGCGATGAAACGTACAAAATTGAGGTGGACAGAAACGGCGACCCCGTGAAACCGCACCTTAACTGGGCCAAACCGCTGCCGCGCAAGCCTAACGAGGACCAGGAACGCGCCATTAACAGTGTGTACTACACGCACCCCATTGACGGCACACGTATGATTGACACCAAACAGCTTAACTACCGCTACGAGGTGTTTGACTACGAAAAGGCCGCGCTGCGCAAATACCGGCTCGACCCTAAGGAGCGCTCGCTCAATACTGACCACCCTACCGACCCTGACGAGGTGGTGATGATATCGAAGGATACGGCTTATGTGGACGATAACGGACAGATTGTGCGACAGACTATCGAACGGCCGCTCTCGAGCCTTTACGACTTTCTGAACACTTACATCGTGCCCGTGTACCCTGACACGACGGTGTGGGTGAACGACTTTTCGAATGCCAACAACGAGCAGTACATGAAGCTCTACTTTTCGTCGGCCAACTACAACGACTACCCCGTGGTGGGTGTGTCGTGGGAGCAGGCCGAGGCTTTCTGCGCCTGGCGCACCAACTATCTGCTCAAGGGCATGGGGCCACAGGCCAAATTTATTCAGCGCTACCGCCTGCCTACCGAGGTGGAGTGGGAATATGCCGCACGCGGCAAGGAGGGCAACCCCTATCCGTGGCAGGGCATGGAGTCGAAGAGCCAGGACGGCTGCTACTATGCCAACTTTAAGCCCGACCGCGGCAATTATACCGACGACGGCAACCTTATTACCTCGCGCGTGGGCATCTATGGTGCCAACTCTAACGGCTTGTTCGACATGGCGGGCAACGTGGCTGAATGGACCAGCACGGTGTACACCGAGGCGGGTGTGGACGCCATGGCCGACCTCAATCCGCAACTGACCTACAACGCTGCCAAGGAGGACCCCTATGTGCTGAAGCGCAAGAGTGTGCGCGGCGGTTCGTGGAAGGACCCCATGTCGTACATTCGCTCGGCATGGCGCACGTGGGAGTATCAAAACCAGCCGCGCTCGTACATCGGTTTCCGCTGCGTGAGGTCGAAGGCTAACACGACAAGTGCAACTAACAATGGCAAGAAGAAGAAATAATGAGCAAGATTAACATAGTAGTCCGCTTGCAACACTGGATGGATAGTGTGCCCGGACAGACGTTCCTTAATTATGCCTACTCGTGGGGTGCATCAATCGTAATTCTTGGTGCGCTGTTCAAACTGACTCACCTGCCGGGCGGCAACTTTATGCTTTTTATGGGTATGGGTACCGAGGTGGTGGTGTTCTTCCTCTCGGCCTTTGACCGTCCCTTCGACAAGGATGAGATTGGCAAGGAACTGCCGCACGACTATGAGACTGACGAGGAGATTGCCGCACGACTCGGCTTGACCGATGACGACGAGGAGGCTGACGACACTGACGAGGATACCATTGAGGATACGACAGCTGATGAGGCGGTTTCTCAGTCTGCTGTTCAGCCTGCGGCTGCTCAACCTGCTGCGGCTTCGGCTCAACCTGCTGCTCAACCTGCTGCGGCTGCGGTTCAACCTGTGGCCCAGGGCATGAGTGGTGTGGTGTTTGTGGGCGGTGGCGCTGCCGCTGCACCGAGTGCCGCTGCTACATCTGCTACTGTTGACGGGGGTGGTAATGCTGCGCCCGAAACGGCGGCTGCTACACCGAATGCGGCCGAGGCGGCACAGGCTGCCATTGCGGCTGCCACGCCGGCTGGCGCCCAGCCCTTTGACGCTGAGGCTAAGCGGTTGGCAGAAATCATACGGTTGGCAAACGATGAGCTGCTGCGTCGCGCACAGGCGGTGCTCTCGCCCGAAATGGAGGAGGCTACGCAGGCATACATTGCCAAGTTGCGCACACTGGCTGACACCTTTACCAAGGTGGACGAGCAGAGCGCACGTCTGGCTCACGACAGTGAGGAGATGGCGCAGCTCAACCGCACGCTTACGGCTATCAACAAGACTTATGACTTGCACTTTCAGAGTATCAGCAAGCAGGTGGGCACTATCGAACAAATCAATGAGGAGACGCGCCAGCTGGCAAAACGCATTGAGGAGCTTAATGGTGTGTACCGCCGCATGATTGACGCCATGGCGGTGAATATGCCGAAGAGCGCGGAGTAAATCGGGCATGTTGATGTGACGTTGTTCTTTTCTTTGCGCTTAGCGCGGGAACAGGCTGTTTTGCGCTTACCGCGGAGACATAAGGACATAAGCTACATAAGAGACATAACTTTGGCATGGGGGCTGCGCCCCATACTATAAGAAACATAAGGGCTGACGCCGTAGCGTGGCTTGGCAGCCGCTAACGCGGGAAACATAAGAACATAAGAGCATAAGGACATAAGGCCGCTGCGCGGCGGACGGCCACGGACTGACGTCCGCGTGGCCGCAAGAACATAAGGGCTGACGCCGATGGTTATGGGTTGAAATGCTGAAAATATCCCGACGCGAGACGCGTCGCCCCCATTAGAGCGCAAATCCCTGGCATAACAGTACTTTCCCTGGTTTCAAGTCGCCCCCATTAGAGCGCAAATCCTTGGCATAACAGCGCTTTCCCTGGTTTCAAATATGCTTTTTAACCTGTCAATATGATAGGAAACGCAAGCACTAATGGGGGCGACGCGTCTCGCGTCGGGCATTTTTCAGCTGCCTCGTCCCGCCTCGGTGAATCCGCTTGTGCAACAACTTTATTTTCCGACGCGGGACGCGTCGCCCCCATTAGTGCTTGCGTTTCTTGCAGCACGTTATTGCGGGCTGCCCACGCCAAGCGAATAATTTGAATATATAATAACATTACTACAGATGTCTGTAAAGAAAAGACCGGTATCTCCACGCCAAAAGATGATTAACCTGATGTATATCGTGTTAATGGCTATGTTGGCGCTCAATGTGTCGAGTGACGTGCTGAAGGGCTTCACCATGATTGGCGAGAGCCTGAAGCGCACCACTGGCAATGCCATGAAGGAGAACCAAGCGCTCTACGCTGACTTTGCCGAGGCCATGAAGGGTAATCCGGCAAAGGTGAAGCCATGGTACGACAAGGCCATGGAGGTGAAACGCATGAGCGACTCGCTATACAACTTTGCCGGCGAACTGCGTATGGCCATTGCCCGTGAGGCTGACGGCAAGGACGCTGACCCCGACAACTTGCAGAATAAGGAGGACCTTGAGGGCTCTAACCGCGTGATGCTGGCTCCGGCACGGGGCAAGGGCAAACAGCTGTTCGATGCCATCAACTCGTTCCGCAACCGCATTCTGGCCCTCGTGACCGACCCTCGGCAAAAGGCTATCATTGCCTCGAACCTGTCGACTGATGTGCCCCGCAACGAGAACACGGTGGGCAAGAACTGGCAGCAATATATGTTTGAGGAGATGCCCTCGGTGGCTGCGGTGACGATGCTGGCCAAGCTGCAGAGTGATGTGCGCAAGGCTGAGAACGAGGTGGTGCACACGCTGCTGGCTAACATCGACTTGAAGGATATCCGCGTGAACCAACTTAACGCCTATGTGTCGGCCGAGGCTACCACGCTGTACCCCGGCGAGCAGTTCCGCTCTAAGATATTTATGGCGGCTGTCGACACCACGCAGCGCCCCGAGATATATGTGAACGGCCGGCGCATTGCGGCCGACGGCTCTTACAACTTTACGGTGGGGGGCCCGGGCCAGTACAGTTTTTCGGGCTACATACTGATGCCTAATGCTGCGGGCGATGTGATACGCCGCAACTTTACGCAGAAGTATAATGTGATAGCACCGCCCACGGGTGCCACTGTGGCGGCCGACTTGATGAATGTGCTCTATGCGGGCTTTGACAACCCCATCAGTGTGACGGCTGCAGGCGGCAATGCTGGTGTGCACTTGACCATGACGGGCGGCTCGCTTGTGCAGCGCGGCCCTGGCAAGTATACGGCACGTCCGGCCAAGGTGGGCGAACACGTGACCTTTACGGTGAGCGGCACGGTGAACGGCAAGGCGCAGAATATGGGCCAGTTTACCTTCCAGGTGCGCAAACTGCCCGACCCGACGGCCTTTATACAGGTGGGAGCCGACCGCTTTAGAGGTGGCCGCATAGCCAAGGGGAGCATTATTGGTGCTCATGGCCTGGGGGCTGCCATTGACGACGGGTTGCTCAATATCCCGTTCAGGGTGCTGAGTTTTGAAACGGTGTTTGCCGACCGCATGGGCAACTTCCGCCCCGAACCCTCGGCAGGTGCCAACTTTACCGAGAACCAACGTAACTTGATGCGCGAGCTGCGCCGCGGCCAGCGTTTCTACATATCGAAGGTGCGTGCCATCGGTCCCGACGGCATTGCGCGCAACCTTAACGGTAGTCTCGAAGTGATAGTAAATTAACACAACCTCATGAAAAAGATATTTGCCCTTGTACTGCTGCTCTGTGCCACGGCTTATGCTGATGTGGCCCAGGCTCAGCCGCCACGCCGGCGTGCTGAACAGCAGGCTCGACAGGAACAACAACTCAACGCGCCGCAAGGCAGCGCATACCGCGAGTTTCCGACCGCACAGACCATGCCGGCTGATGCGGCCTGGCGACGCGACTTGTACCGCACCATCGACTTGAGCAAGGAACAGAACGCGGTGCTCTACTACCCTACCACGCCGCAGGACGGACGCGAGAATTTGTTTACGTACTTGTTTAAGTTGCTGCTGCGCAAGCAAATCAAGGCTTACGACTATAAGCTTGACGGCAACGAGGACTTTTCGGCCAAGAACGAGGTGACGGCCAAGCAGTTGATGGACCGCTACCACATCTTTTACGAGTCGAAGGGTGACAAGGTGCGTGTGAACGATGCTGACATTCCGTCGGACGAGGTGAAGGCTTACTTTGTGAAGGAGAGTACTTACTACGACCAGCATACGGCTACTTTCCGCAGTCAGGTGACGGCGCTCTGCCCTGTGCTGAAACGCGGCGATGCTGACTTTGGCGGCGAGCTGGCGCAGTACCCCATGTTCTGGGTGAAGATGAGCGACATTGCGCCTTATCTGGGCAAACTGATGCTGATGGGCTCGTCGCTGAATAATGCGGCTATGATGTCGGCCGACGACTTTTTTACAATGAAGTGTTACAAGGGCGACATTTACAAGGCTGTGAATTTGCAGGACCGCTTGCTGTCGAACTATTGCACGGACGACTCTGCGGTAATTCGCGAACAGAAGCGCATTGAGAAGCAGCTGGTTGATGTGCAGGAGCACGTTTACGGACGCGACAGTGCTTATTATGCCAAGTTGCGTGCCGACTCGCTGGCGCAGGCGGCGGCTGACTCGTTAGCTGCGGCTGGCAAGGCTTCGCGCACAAGCCGGCGCACGTCTACTTCGCGTCGCACGTCGAGCACGCGCCGCACAAGCACAACGAAGGTGTCGTCTGGCAGCTCTACGAAGCAGAGCAAACCGGCCAAGACGAAATCACGCCAGCCTAAGGCTTCAACCGGCAAATCGTCGGGTGGTGGCTACTCTGTACGCCGCCAGAGGCATTGAGTAAGCTAGGTTATGAGGTTATAAGGTTATAAGGTTATAAAGTAACCTTTGTGTGTTAGGCACGTTATGGTAATCTTTTACCCCCTAACCTCTTAACCCTCTAACCCCTTTTAACCCTCGAACCTCTTAACCCGCTACACCCCGAGCCTATGGTGTCGTTTTGGGGAATTCTATTCGTTGTTATGGCTGTTCGGTGGAAAGTAAACATGCGAACGGACTCAAGCACCGAACGCTACCTCTAATGGGGGCGACGCGTCCCGCGTCAGGAAAAGATGCAGCTATTATTTAGTATAGTTTGTATTTCCCTCATTTCTCTATCCCGACGCGAGACGCGTCGCCCCCATTAGTGCTTGCGTTTTTTGCAGCGCGTTCCAGGCAACTTAAAATGCTCCAAAAACGGTCGCGCTTTTGATGCCTATTTTGAATACCCTACCTCTAACCTCTTAACCCCCTAACCCAAATTATGAGATATACTGAGGAACGTTATATAAGTCTTCTTACAGACTTTGGATTTAAGCGCATTTTCGGCACGTTGCCTAACAAGGACTTGCTGATAAGTTTCCTTAACTCGCTTTTTAATGGTGAGGAGGTGGTGAAAGATGTGCACTTTCTGAACAGCGAGCATGTGGGCGACGTGTATGCCGAACGCAAGGCCATTTTTGACGTGTATTGCGAGAATGAGCGAGGCGAGAAGTTTATTGTGGAGATGCAGAATGCAAAGCAGCACTACTTTAAGGACCGCTCATTGTATTATGCAACCTTTCCCATACGCGAACAAGCTCCAAAGGGACAGGACTGGAACTTTAAGCTGGCACACGTCTACGTGGTGGCTCTGCTCAACTTTGACATGCACGAAGAGGCTTTTGCAAGAGACTCCATCATCCATGATGTGGCGCTGATTGACAAGGAAACCAACAAAGTGTTCAACGAGAAGCTGAGGTTTAAGTATGTGGAAGTAGCTAAATTCAACAAGAACCTGGACGAGCTTGACACGTTGTATGACAAATGGATATATGTGCTGAAGAACCTTGCCCGACTCAACAAGCAACCTGCACACTTGCGCAACGCGGTGTTTGACCACTTGTTTTCGGAAGCCGAAATCGCAAGTTTTACCCACACGGAATTGAAGGAATATGAGGATAGCTTGAAGGCTTACCGCGACATAAAGAACTCGCTTGATACTGCCAAGGACGAGGGACGTGCCGAGGGCATGGCTAAAGGTATGGCTGAAGGCATGGCCAAAGGTTTGGCTAAAGGTTTGGCTGAAGGACGGGTTGAGACGCTCAACAAAATGGTTAGCGAAATGAAGAGGGAGGGCCTGGGTTATGACTTGATAGAAAAGCTGACAGGACTGTCTCAAAAGGATATTGATGCCATACCATAATGTGGCATTGAATAATGATTTGAACAAGGCCATTGCTGCGCGAATGCTGGCAGCAATGGCCTTTACTACAACAGACGTAAGGACATGAAACTGGTCATTGACTCTAAAATACCCTTTATACACGGCTATGCCGAACTGCTGGGTGATGTGACGTATAAGGCGGGGGCTGAAATTGGTCCCGATGATGTGCGTGACGCTGATGCGCTGATTGTGCGCACTCGCACGCACTGTGACAGGATGCTGCTTGAAGGCTCGAAGGTTCAGTTTATTGCAACGGCTACTATTGGCTATGACCACCTGGACACGGCGTGGCTGAAGGAGGCTGGCATAGCATGGACTAACTGCCCGGGCTGTAACGCTCGCAGTGTGGCACAGTATATTGAGGCTGTGCTGCTGCAACTGGCTGCACACGGGTGCTGGCGCACGGGGGGTGAACTGCTGCCTGCTACGGCACGGGTGACGCGCGGTGAACTTGACCGCACGGTGTTTGGCGGTTTGACGCTGGGCATTGTGGGTGTGGGCCATGTGGGCACGCAGGTGCTGCTGATGGCTGAAAGGCTGGGATTTAAGGAGGTGCTGCTTTGCGACCCGCTGCGTGCCGCGCACGAGGGGGCGTCGGGACCTGACTTTGTGGGGCTTGACGAGGTGGCTGAAAGGGCTGACGTGGTAACGTTTCATACGCCGCTGACGCGTGAGCCTCAGCCTTATCCTACGTTCCACTTGGCAGGACGGGAGTTTTTTGGCAAGTTGCGCAAGGGGGCTGTGGTGATTAACAGTAGTCGCGGCGAGGTGGTGGACACTGCTGCGCTGAAGGCTGCCATGAAGGCCGGACGTGTGCGCACGGCGGTGATTGACACTTGGGAGTATGAGCCTGGCATTGACCGTGAATTGCTTGACATGGTGTTTGTGGGTACACCGCACATTGCGGGTTACAGCGCTGATGGCAAGGCTAACGGTACGCGAATGAGTTTGGAGGCTGTGGCGGGGCATTTTGGATTGGACGCGTCTGCTTTCAAGGCTGTGTCGGCGCCTGAGTTGCCTGAGGGGTTTGCTTATTACCCTGAGGGGGTGGGGCATTTGCTTGCGCCCGAACTGCGGCTTTATGACCCTGTGCGCGACAGTGTGGCATTGAAACAATGCCCTGATGACTTTGAAAGGCTGCGCGGTAATTACCCGCTGAGGAGGGAGAGAACTCTCTGATGGGCTAATGGGCTGCTAATGTGTTAATATGCTAATGGGCTGACGCCGTAGCGTTGCCTGGCAGCCGCTAACGCGGTAAACAAAAGAACATAAGAACAGAAGGACATAAGGCGTAGCGTGTTTGGCCGCTTACCGCGGAGACATAAGAACATAAGCTACATAAGAAACATATAAGG
>ENA-OPCK01000110-OPCK01000110.1-human-gut-metagenome-genome-assembly--contig:-NODE-110-length-48624-cov-14.426857_pt1 | contig 48624 bp, 41 predicted proteins | sample MGYA00241249_ERZ501478 | MGnify/ENA primary metagenome ERZ501478 (study PRJEB25962, sample SAMEA2042629) | human gut metagenome | biome: human gut; feature: human-associated habitat; material: faeces...
CGAATTTTACAGCCTCTTCTTCCCAATCTTCTTTTTGTATATACTACAAGGGAAGCAGTAAACTCCATTATCAAGAAAAAGGGAGATGAAACATCGATATTAAAATTTTATCTTGATAAGACAAAACCATTGGAGGAAAATGGCAAACATCCTCCTCTTACTATTCCATTTACAGCAATGACAAACTTTATAAAAGCAACAAGTACCAATAATGAACATGTACGAATAGTGTCATCAGAGCAATGTCATTACAAAAGTGGTGATATTGTTAAGGTGATAGACGGAGAATTTGAAGGTGTTACAGGAAAAGTTGCGCGCATTGCAGGCCAACAACGTGTCGTTGTGGAAATATCAGGTCTATGTTTGGTGGCAACGGCTTATGTTCCATCGAGTTTTATCGAGCGTATCGTAGAATAATAATGTAAAAAATATAAATCATGATGAAAACATTTCGGATCATTATGCCGCTTTTGATGCTTATGTTTGTTTTTTCGTGCAAGAACGAGAAAGTGGATATGCAACAATTTGTGGCAGAACGCGACTCTATTTTGCAAGACAACAAGAACAAGACACAACAATTGGATGAGCTCAATGGCGTTCTAAGTACCATTGCAATCGGACTTGATAGTATTGCTGTGCAAGAAAATATTCTTTTCAACGGAAGCGGGCGTGATGGCGTGCGTCTTGACAAACATGAGATTGCCGCCCGGCTCAATGGAATGGCAGATATTCTGGCTCGTCAAAGAGCGAAGATTCAAGTTCTACAAGATTCTTTAGCTAACAAAAAAACATCGCAAGGTGTGGAGCATTTACAAAGAGTGGTGGAGTTTCTCAACCAACAGTTGGCGGAAAAAGACCAGATTATCAAGTCACTTCGAGCCGACCTCAACAATTCCAAGAAAGACATCACACAGTTGCGTGCCTCTCTTTCTGATATGAAGAGCAGAGCGACAAAGGCGGAAAATAAGACACAGGTATTGACATCTGCATTGTCTAAACAGGATGATGTCATCAATGAATGCTATGTGAGAATTGGTACTAAGAAGCAGCTCTCGGCAGCAGGATTACTGAAAGGTGGCTTCTTGCAAAAGAAAAAAGTCAACTATGAAGATGTGGATAAGAGCAAATTTAATGCTGTCGACATCCGTAAGTTCCGTGAAATAACATTAAAGTCAAACAATCCTAAGATTCTGACACCCCAACCAAGCAACCGCTCTTTCCATTTTGAAGAAAGTGGCGATGGCAGCTGTACGCTTGTCATTACCAATCCTACACTTTTCTGGAGCGTAAGCAATTATCTTATAATTCAACTTTAAAACATTTCGACTATGATTAAGAAGATTTTTCTGTCAGTACTTCTCTGTGCTGTTTGTATGTTCACTATGGCTCAAAGCCAAACTGTCTCCCATGTGGTTCAGCGTGGCGAAACCATCGAAAGCATCGCTGAGTTTTACAAAGTGAGCGTAGAAGATATCAACAAGGCTAATCCTAATGCGGATGGCATTATCTATGTTGGTATGAAACTTGTTGTACCAGTCGGAACAACAACTGCTACTACCAAAACAACGACTCAACAAGAGAGTAAAAAGACAATAACTACAACGTCCCCAGTAACTTTTAACACACCCAAATCTGAAAACATCCATCACAAAACATCAAATAACAAACCTCTTTGGAATCTGAAAGTCGTTGCAGGTCTTACCTCTGGCTCTTGGACAGGAAAAGATTTCAAAGATGGTAATACAGATACGGAATATGGACAAACCAGCATTAAGAACAAAGTCACATACCAATTTCATGTAGGATTAATAGCAGACTATGCCTTTTCAGAGAATATATATGCTGGTTTAGGAATTGTTTTTAATCAGAGTGGATACAAACAGGATTATGACATGACTTCTGGGCAATATTGGGATGATGAAGGAGGCAACTACGATAGAAAACAAACCGTAAAGATGACGACCAATAAGTTTGATATTCCCGTTCACATTGGCGGTATGTATAATCTTTTGCCAGAAACAAAATTATTCTTAGAAGCAGGTCCATATATATCATATGCAATAAGCGGAAATAAAAAAAGAACTGGCTCTTTCACTGAATACGACGACATCCATTCAAGTGAAACGGAACATATTAATGAAAAAGAAAAGATAGGAAAAGGATCTTTGAAAGATTTCCAAAAGTTTGGATATGGATTATCGGCAACAGCCGGTGTATCATTTAACAAAATAATTCTCCAATTTACTTATCAACGAGGATTAAACAAAATGATAAAGAAAAAGAAACAGTATGAACAAAACATGCTATTATCACTTGGATATGAATTTTAATAGAATCCTTGTATTCATTGGAACTACGCTTGTTGCTTTGCAGTGCACTGCCCAAGATGCCATCATCTACCGTGATGGTCGTGTGAAGTCTGTCAAGATAATCCAGACCAACACCGACAAGACGCTCTTCAGAGAATCAGACAACAAGAAAGCCCCTGAAGAATATGTCGAGAACACGAAGGTGTTTATGCTGAAGTTCAAGACACGAGGCAATGTGGTATTCAATAGTAACGGTGAACGCATACTTGCAACTTCTGAGCCTACGCAAATCCCCAAAGATGCTATTATTGTATATTATAAGGACGGTAGAGAAGTTCCTGCTTATAATCTGACGATGGATGCGAATATCGTTTCGTTCAAAACCGTGAAGAAAAGTAAGGACAGACCGGTATTTTCACCAAAGTCGGACGTTTTCATGATCCGTTATCCTGATGGCACACGCGACATCCTGACAAACCTTGCCGTTGAAGAGCAACAGCAACGAGAGCGTGAGGCAGAGGAAGCAAGACTTAAAGCGCAGCGCGAGGCAGAGGTGGCTGATTCCATCAAGGCGGCAGCAACAGAAGAAGCGGCATCTGCAACAAATCCCAAGAAGGCAACTATCGTAACAAAGAAAGGTGTACGTATGAAGGTTTGGGTTTGCAGCGATACCGCAACTATGGTGTCGTATAAGAAAGTGAATTCAGCCAAGGCACCAATCTTCAACATGAGTAAGGCAAAGATAAAGAGTGTGATATACTAAATTCATATTACGCCTATGAGAAGATACGACATCATAATGGCAATACTTGCAATGTTGTTTGGTCTCAATCCGACAAAAGGTTTTGGACAAGACATTGTGAACTTGCGCCATATTGTTCAGCGTGGCGAAACAATAGAAACACTGGCGGATAGTTACAGGTTGACAACAGACATGTTGAAGACAGTAAATCTTGGAATGGATACTTTCTATACAGGTATGGAAGTGTTCGTGCCTGTTGACAAAAAGTATATGTGGCTACGTACGGAAGAAGACTGCGAAGAAATTCTTAAAGACATTGCCGGGTATTTTCAGGAATATAAGGAGGCATCGCACATATTCAACTCTGGTGACTATCGGAAAGCCGACAAATTGTTTGAGTCTGCGATACGCAATCACGGAAAATGGTTGCCTTGCGAGGAAGCCTATTTCGGAAAAGCCATGTGCGACTACAATCGCAAGAAATGGAGTTCCGCTGTTGATGGTTTTGCGAAAGTAATCAGTATTGACGAATGCCCTAAAGGCCTGCGCGAACAAAGTCGCAGTCTGAAAGCCAGCGCCGAAGAAAAGCGTAAAGCACGAAATCAGCGGACAGCCAACTTTTTTAGCAATGTCCTTCAAGTGGCAGCAGAAGTGGGCACAGCTTATTTGGCAGCAAGCCAAGCTAATTCAGGACAGAACTACAACTATCCATCGCTGCCACAAGGAACAAATTTGGGAAGCATGAGTGATGCTGAGTTCACGAACTATGTAAATACAAGTCTTGCCCAACTTGCCAACTATTCCATGATACAGGTAGAGCAACAATGGAAGCAAGAAGAAATCCAAGTAAAAAGTGGATTCGCTTCTACCTATCGTCAGTTGCATGGCAAAGACCCATCTGCAGAGGAAGTGCAAGCAGCATACAATAGCCATATGCAGGCCAAAGTTAAAGCATACAGCACTGCGCAGAAAGTAAGTAGCGGATTGTATGACAGGGAGTTGGGGATAAGTGGAAGTTCTTCTACTCGTAAAGCATCGTCATCAAGAAAATGCATCAAGTTGTCCGCAACGGACAATGCGCATTGCAACGGCAATGGAATATGTTCAAAGTGTAATGGCAATAAAAAATACTATGAAGACGGTCGTTGGGTTTACCCTTGTGTAGTATGCGAAGGTTCTGGACTGTGTCCAAGTTGTCATGGTGCAGGTAAACGATAATTTGACAATTCTGCAAATATGGACAAGAGAAATGGTTACTTTTAATATAATAGATACATTAATCTATGCATAAACTAAAAATTAAATATATGACAAAATCAAACAAATTAGCTATGCTATTAATGGCTTTCGCTATTACAGCAATGCCACTAATTTTCACGTCTTGTAGTAGTGGAGACGATAGTGATGAAGAGAATATAGATTCGTCTAATCAAGACAAAACAGAAATCCATCATAATGTTTCTATAGAGAACCAATTAAAAAACACCTCTTGGAAACAATACAAACGAATTAGTGGAGGACGAACTCTTACAAACATAGAAAGAGCCTTATCGTTCACATCAACACCTATAGAATATGGAAACTATGGAACCTGCTATAGACTAAAATCTGGAAACAAGTATAGTGGAATATGGTACGTATTAGAAGATGGCTCTCTTTGGATAAATTCTTATAAATCTGATTATGATGCGAAAGAAAAAGGGGAAAACGCATCAGGATATGGTGTTGGCAAACTGCAAATGCTAAAGAACACTACAAATGAGCTTATTTACTGCATGAAGTTAAGTTCAGAGGACAATTACTACTATTACACCTCAATAAACACAGGTGGAGATAGTGATTCTGGCAACGGTTCGTCATCATACGAGAAACCAGACATTGCCTTTGACGATTTCACTGCTTACCAAACCAAGTTGAAAGTTGTATACAAGATTTACAACAAGGATAAGGCAAATGTGACTTCTGCCAAAGTTTACTACGGAACAAGTTCTAACCCAACAAAGTCAGTGTCAGCAACAGTAGCTGGAGTTCTTATCACAGCCAATATCTCTGGTCTTAACAAAGGAACGACTTACTATGTTAAGTGTGTTGCCACAGGTAAAGGTGGTACAACTACAACAGAAACAACGAAAGTTATAACAAATTACTAAATTAGAAGTTGCGCACGACACGGACTAAGTGCTGGATCAAGAAATGAAAACAAAAAGATTATTTCACCTCGTTTTTCTTCTTGCAATAGCAGGATTTACACTTTCGGGGTGCAGTTCGCCAGATGACGATTATGACGAAATAATTGATGATGGCAACGGTGAAGACGATGATGACAATGGAGAAGACAACAACGGTGGCAATACTGGCGGAGATGTAAAGAAGGATAAAATAGTGGGCTGTTGGTATTACGTTTTCATCGATTACGAGAAGAGAGCGACGCATTGGCTTTATAAATTTGACGCAGACATGCACTACACCTATCAGTCCAATGACGGTAGTTCCTCATCGCAAAGTGGTGGCACATACCGCTACAATAGTGACAGTATTTTCTTTCAACCTAATGTCGGAAAGGCTTTCAAACGAAAGATAGACAAACTCACCAACGATGAATTTAGGTTTAATGGTACTTCATATAATGCCACAAGTCTGCCATCGTTAAGTAGCGGCAATGTCCCAGGCAAATCAGAGACTGCGTTGATGATGTGGTGTGGCCGTGACGAAAAAGGCAACGCTCTCATAGAGATAATCCCTTACTGGGGTATATCAAAATTCTATTACTCGTTCTCAGAGAGTAAAGAAGACAAGATGACCATGAGAACGTCGTATGTGACAAGAACCTACACCAATGTCAAACCTGGAACGACATATTATCTCACTGCCTATGCCGTGGACTCAAAAGGTGTTCAACATCCGACAAAGACTATATCTATTACGATGCCAGGCGCAATTGGCACAAAGAATTATTTCAATTTCAATTACAAAACTTACCCACTTGAAAGAGTCGTTATGTCACAGAAGCATTTTCCCAGCGGCGGAACCGGCCAAGGCAGCAACACGAAATATCTCACATTTTACTCTACGGATGATACTTATGTACAGTTTGAGTACAACGTAGCAGAATGGGAAGGTATAAATAAAGAATGGGTAGAGGGAACGTATACCATATCGCGGATCGGCGGTTATTACAAGTATAGTTGCCATGCGAAAATAGACGGAAAGTTGCAAAGTCCTTCCGACTATGACTTCACAGGCAAACTTGTAATAAAGAAGACCAGCAAAAACTACACATTCGATTTCTCCTTAGAAGAGATGAAAGGTCACTTTGAAGGCTCTGTCAAATAAACAATCTATGACTGAGACATCATATACTTATACAAAAACATAAAATGGAAACAATCTTAAAAATAGAAAAACTCGCTTTTACTATATTTGTTGCAATAAGTGGAACTATACTTATCGCATGTAGCAGTGAAAGCGATGCAGATGGCGAAGGCAAGGGTACTGAAAATGCCTATAAAGCGACAGGAATCATTGATGGACATGAATACGTTGATTTAGGTTTGTCTGTTTCATGGGCAACTTGTAATATTGGCTCCAACGACATTTATGAAGAAGGAGATGAATATTTTTGGGGAGACCCATCAGGCAAAGGGAATTTTGAGTCTATGCAAACGTATAACTTTCCAACGCCTCCCATTAATGGAACATCCTATGACATTGCCTATATGAAATGGGGAAAGCAATGGAGCTTGCCAACAATTGACCAAGTAAATGAACTGACGGATAAATGTACATTTCAGAAATGCTATCTAAATGGAAAAGAGGGTGCAAAAATAACAGGTCCAAATGGAAACAGCCTATTCCTTCCAGCTGTAACTACACATTTCTGCTACGATTTTAAACCTCCATATACACCAAAACTTAATGACCATGAAATAAATTATATGTTTGCTGGTGAAAGTTTTACAGATGGAAGTAAATGTGATGGATTTTCAATGAAATATATAGCCCCACATTTTGTTATGTCATATTGTAACGGCTTTGAATGTCAAACTTGGGCAGTTAGGCCAGTAACCAAGTATGGTACTACTGGTAAGGACAATGACAACAATAATAATGGAGACAATAATGCTGGAGGTTCAACTGGTGGAGGAAACTCTTCTTCATACGAGAAACCAGACATTGCCTTTGACGATTTCACAGCTTACCAAACCAAGTTGAAAGTTGTATACAAGATTTACAACAAGGATAAGGCAAATGTGACTTCTGCCAAAGTTTACTACGGAACAAGTTCTAACCCAACAAAGTCAGTGTCAGCAACAGTAGCTGGAGTTCTTATCACAGCCAATATCTCTGGTCTTAACAAAGGAACGACTTACTATGTTAAGTGTGTTGCCACAGGTAAAGGTGGTACAACTACAACAGAAACAACGAAAGTTATAACAAATTACTAATTTAGAAGTTGCGCACGACACGGATTAAGTGTAAACAAGAAAAATGAAACAGAAAACATTCTATCGTATAGCATTTGTTGCTATGCTGCTTGTATTTTGTGCTTGCTCTAACAATGATGACGACGGCAAGAAAGGGAACATTTCAAACAGTATTGTTGGTACATGGGCAGTGAAAAACATGTCCTGCTTTGATGCAGAGAAATTGGAAGCTGACATTCTCACATTTACTGCAAATAAGCGAATGGAAGCAAAGCATTATGTGGATAACACGGACTACGGCATTTTCAAGTATGATTACATATACACTGGTTCATGGTCTGTTGACGGAAATAAAATATGGATGCAGATGCCTTCACTTTGGATGGGGCCAAACAACTTGGTTGTTGAGGACATCCAAGAAGACAAAATCAGCTTTAGTCCTTGGGGTAATGAAGGCGCATACGCAACAATGGAAAAGTATGCTGAACCCGAAAATAGCATATATGGCTACTGGGAACTGTCAAAATGCACAGGCACTTTAACGAAAGATAATGGCAAGGTGTATAATATAACTGAGGAAGCCTTTACGTTCAAATATATGTATTTCTCAAAAACAGAACTACAAAAACACAAAGGCTATAATGGTGTGATATTAGACGGAAACGAGAGAGGTGCACAATTAATGAATTATGATTTTGACGGTTCAAAGATTGTAATTTATAAAGTTGACAATGGAAGATTCTTGGACGGAGATTTTACGGTAAAGAGTATTTCTGACGACCACATCATTTTACATTTTTATGGTCATGACGCACCAACTGAAATTTTTGACATAGATATGTATCTAAATAGAGTTCCTACATTCCTTAATCAATAATAATAAAAAGTTGCGCACGACACGGAATCAAGTGCCTATATAATGAATTGGTTTAAATTTTCTTTCATGGCATTATTTATTGTCGCTCTTTCCGCCTGTGGTGGCAATAATGATGATGTAGGTGACGGTGATTCACAAGAGCCTGATACTCCTACGAAAATAGATATGTCATTGTTAGCCGGAACATGGGAATATGACTGGAACAATGACAACAATATTGACTATTTAAGCTTTGACAGTAGCGGCAAAGGTGAACTTGTTGAGGCCGGAGGTTTATTCACAAATATCGAGTTCTTTACAAGAAGCTATAAATTTACATACAGTACGAACAACAACAATGTTACTTTAAAGTTCGCATCGGGTAAGAGTGGAAAGATAGAAATAACTTCATTGTCAAAAAATCGTCTTACATTCAAGCGGACACAGTTTGAGTATTCATGGAACACATCCGAACCTCAATATAGCAAAGTAAGCAGTAAGTCTGATTGGTTCTATTCAGAAGGTCCGGCATCAGAAGATTTGACAACAAATATTTGCGGAACGTATAAAGGAAAAGTGTACAATGCTGATGGAAGCGTTTTTGAGAAATACACTCAGATTGTCATAACTAAAATCAACAATTATTCTGTTGAGGTCAAAAACTCATGGAATAGTAAATTGGATGATGTATGTTATTTAGATTGGAACAGACGGAATGACAGTTCCATTGAGATTTATCGCGAGTCGGGTTCTTATCCATATACAGTGACAGGTGAAGACATAGAACTTAGGTATCTCACTGGTGGTGGCGCAATGATTTTTAAAGGAAGCAAAAATGAAGACATCGGTGATGGCAAATTTTATAGTGGAACAATAGGTGGCCATGATTATGTAGATCTTGGACTCAGTGTCAAATGGGCAACCTGTAACATTGGAGCAAATGACTTAGAGGCGTATGGTGACTATTATGCCTGGGGTGAAACCAAGAGCAAAGATAGCTACACATGGAGTAACTATCTTGTTGAGGAAAACAAATGCGGAACCTCCGCAGACCCTTTAAACATCTATGTTTCCTCAATAAAATCAATTGCTTCTACCAAATATGATGTAGCCTATTCTTTATGGGGTTCAAAATGGCGTATGCCTACAAAAGCCGAAGTTGAAGAGTTGTTGGACAAATGTACTTTCTATTGGTCTACTGATTATATGGTCAATGGCTGTGTTGTAGTAGGTCCAAATGGTAATAAACTGTTCCTGCCAACATCGGGTTGTATTGACAGCAAAGCAAATGAAGCAAAAAACAAGCGTGGTTATTATTGGGTAGCCTCATCTTATGATAAGAAAACTGCTTATTATTTGCGCATTGGTGACGGAATACATGACATCATGAATTATTCAAGATTTACAGGACGTTCCGTTCGTGCTGTTGTGAAATAAGTTCTCATCCTAATATAAGTTGCCGATGATACTTGTAACTACACAGAGGCTTTTGAGATAGATGATGACAATGACGAAGAGCCTTTTTATGAATTTGGAAAGGGAACCTATGTTGTAAAAGATAACAAACTTACAATGAAACTGAAGTTCGATGATGAAACTGAAGTTTGGGCTTATACAATTAAGAATTTAAAAGCAAATAATACCCTTGTACTTGTAAATGAAAAAGGTCCGACATATAGATTCGGATATGTTGAGGAATAACCGAACAGATTGTTCTGTTGATGATTCTTAACATGAGATAGTACGAACATAAACTTACGAGGAAAAAGAGTCATATATGAGCTACCTTGAAAAAGTATCCCTCTGTTTTGATGGTACTTTTTCAAAGTGTCTTTTGCTTCTTGCGATGACGGCAACAGGAAGGTATCATCCATCTCACAGAATAAATACGGCGCAGGGCTTGAAATCATTATTTTTAGGTATTGCACGAATCGGGGGTTATCAGTACCTTTGCATCCCGAAATATAAAAGATAATGAACAATAGAATGAACAAGTACTTTACATGGAAGAAATACCACCGCTGGTTTGGACTCGTACTGTCCGTATTCATGCTGGTATTCTGCGTTTCAGGCATTATCCTGAACCACCGCCAACTATTTGCAGACTGTGCCGTGAGCAGAAGTTTACTGCCTCCTGCCTATCATATCCGCAACTTCAACAATGGTATCATCAAAGGCTCTACCCCATCGCCTCTGGGTATCTTGACGTATGGCTATGCAGGCGTATGGCTTACAGACAGCAAAATGCAAAACTGGGAGGATTTCAACAGAGGACTTCCGGAACAAATAGATGAGAGAAACATCCGCCATCTGGTCTGTACCAAAGATGGAAGAATCTGGTGCGCTACCCTTCGGGACGTTTATTATTTCGAAGCAGACAAGGCGAAGAGGAATGATGTTCGTGGGAAGAATACCCTTGGAGGAAGATGGATCAAGTTATCTCTCCCTGATCATCATGAAAGGATGGCAGACATCACACTTACTCCAGACAGCATGAATGTTATAGCCCTGACTCGCTCTGCCATTTACGAAATTACAACCCACAAAAAATCGGACAGTTTCGCAAAAATACAATCCGCACATTCTGAAAATAGTTTTTACACAAAAAGAAGTATTATTGCCCAACCAGATGGTTTTATTCCAACGGAATCATTATTCAAGACTGTCTGGGCTTTGCACAGCGGAGCCTTCTTCGGACTTACGGGCAGACTGGTGGTAGATGCCATCGCCGTCGTACTCATCATCCTATCGCTAACGGGTATCGTCCTCTTTATCTTACCCTATCGCATCCGCAGACAAAAACGTTTGTTAACAAACGGACTGCAGGATAAGAAACTGAAGGAAAGCGAACTGAATCCTGCAGAAATCAAGGAAAGGATGAAGGTTCTCGGCAAGCGGATGGTGTGGAATGCGAAATGGCACAACAAGATAGGTTATACCACCATCATCCTCACCCTCTGGCTGGCGATTACCGGTATGTGTCTGCGCCCACCATTGATGATTCCACTGGCTCTCAACAAGACTGAACAGAAGATAAAAGACGGCAATGTATGGCACGACAAGCTCCGTGCCATCCGATGGAATGCGGCTGAGAACAACTGGATTGTATCTACCTCTGAGGGGTTTCTCTATGTAGATAAATCCTTCAGTCAGAAGCCACGACTGCTCGACAAAAACCAGACTCCAAAGGTGAGTCCGATGGGGGTAAACATATTTGAAAGCGACGGCAAGGGCGGTTGGCTGATAGGTTCATTCAGCGGTTTGTTCCGCTGGTATCCGGAGCAAGAACTTATCCTGGACTACTCCACTGGGAAGCCTCATCATGACAAGTCGATGATTCCGATTTCCAGTACACTGACAAGCGGTTTCTCCAAGGATTTCTTCGGTGGCAGAGCGGTAGTTTTCGATTATAGCAAGGGCGCAGATATTCCTGTTTCCACGCCTAAATTACTATCCCGCACTCCCCTTTCTCTCTGGAATGTAGCCCTCGAACTGCATGTGGGCAGATGCTATTCTCCCCTCTTGGGTCCGCTTTCCGACCTCTTCGTCTTTATCTCTGGACTGCTGATTTCCTTAGTGCTAATCTCCGGATATATTATTTTACATCGAAGAAAGAAGAAGAAAACAAAAAACAAGGAATAATTTTACACAAGAACAAACATAAAAAGAGGGCGTGTCGTAAATCCATGACACACCCTCTTTTTATGTTTATTCATACTTTTTGTGGAAGACCAGCAGGCAGACGGCTCCCATCAAAGCCATAGGTACACCGATAAGAGCAGGGAAATGATAACCCAATCCCATTGCCACAGGAATTCCTCCGAAGAAAGCACCAAGCGCATTTCCCAAATTGAATGCCGCCTGAATGCAGCAGCCTCCGAGCATCTCGCCACCCTCGCTATGCTTGACTATCAGAAACTGTTCTGGCGAACCGATTCCGAAAAGACAGGCACAGCAGATGAACATCATGGCTGCCGAAACCCATCCTATGTGGGAAAGGAAGAAAGTGGCAAGCAGGGCTGCAGCTGCCAAGAACTGGAGATAACAGGTAAAACGTCCTGGCTTAAACCTATCGGCAAGCAAGGCACTCACCTGATTGCCTACCACCATACCCAATCCTGCAAGAATCATCAGTACAGAAATGCTGGCAGCACTGAACCCGCCGTTCCACTGCAATAAAGGCGAGATGTAACTGAACCAGCAGAGTATGCCGCCATTGCCTAAGAAAGTGGCTGCGATGATGAGCCAGGGAGCCAGATGGCGCATGAACTTGAACTGCGCTTTCATTCCCTTATTGGGCAATGCCTCTACATTAGGTACCCAGCGATAGATCATATACAAAGTGAGCAATCCCAATATCACAGACATCAGAAAAGGAACTCGCCAGGACATCGTATGACTGAGAAATGTACCGAGCGGAACACCCATCAAGTTGGCGAAAGGCATTCCGGCGCACATCATTGCCACCGCCTTGGTTTCCTTGCCTTCCTTGGCCATTTTCACAGCCACGATCGTTGCCGTTCCGAAGTAAGCACCATGTGGCAAACCCTGGATAAAGCGGGCGCAGAGCAACAGCCAGTAGTTAGGGGCAACAGTGGCAATAATGGCTCCTATCACCACCAACGACGTAAGAAAAAGCAGGATATTCTTAGGGCGATACTTGTGCATCAGTATCAGGGAGAAGGCTCCTGCACAAACGCCCAGGGCATAAATGGAGATGAGATGACCCACTTGCGGGATGCTCACATTCATGTTGTGTGCCACATCTGTGAGAATTCCCTCGATAATAAATTCCGCCATTCCGAGGGTGAAAGTACCCAAGGCGAATGCAAACAATCCTTTTTTCATTATTCTCTGTGTATTATCCTTTTATATCAAATCAATCTTATTTTTTCGGGGTGCAAAATTACAAAAAGAAAATGAAAAGCAGGGAGGAACGGATTGGATTTTTTATCTAAAATAAGCAAATTGTTGATGGAAGGAGAAATAAATATCCATTTTTTTCGCAATACCGATGGGTGACAGGGGTGACAGACCCCTCCACAAAAAAACTGAAAACTCGTGTCACTGGTGTCACCCTCCAAACTGGCTCCAATAAAAGGCTCAGCAGAAAACGGTGACAGGTGACACTTTTATATACTCTTTTTTTTATGACTTACCGCGCGAAAATAGATAAAAGATTGATAATCAGAGGGAGACATCCAAATTGGAGGGTAGTGGCTCCAATGCATAAAAAAAAGATGAAAAGTAAGTGTCACCGACACCTTTGGCATCTCTTTGTAAAGTTTTATTTTTCCATTATCGGAATGGCAGTGATTGAAAAGCGATTATGCAAGAGGGTGATAGAATAATCAAACGCCCATGTTAATCAATGTTAAGTTATGCAAACAAAATCGCGATATATCGCAGAACATTCAACAGGAAAAAATTCCCGAACTTTGCAGCAAAAATGAACGATGGAAATTTCAAAAACAGTGAAGATAAGAACCAGAACTTACAAATTTTCGGCCAAGGATTTGAAACTTTTGGAGATTATCGCAAATCACATGAGAGAAGAGCAAGGATACTATCTTCAGCAAATGGAGAGGTATCATATCAACTTCCATGACCTGAAACGAGTTGCACATATTGGACCTGAGCTATACGAGAGATTCCTGTATTCAATAGTCTCTGAACATAAGCTGAAGGTCATCCACATGGCTATACAACTCATCCTCAGAGAGGTGGACTTGAGCGAAAAGGAAAATATGCATCCAAGGGGTCATCGGGAGAAAGAATTTCTTGATAGTTATAGAGATTTTCTTTTCAGTAAGTCGATAGCTGAAATGGATGATTATATAGAGAGTGTCAATCAGAAATATCAAATTATTCAAAATTCTAACTTCGTCAGCATCATCAACGAACTGATTCAATGCAAAGCGATTCATCTGAATATCAACTACCTGCCTAAACACAAGTAGCTAACTGTTTTTCCAAAATAACAATTTAACTTGGAAGCTAATGGAAGAAACCATGCCCTCGCTATTTACTTCGCTCAGAAGTAGTAGCCACAAACCTCTGTCAAGCAAGAAGGAACTGGAATGGCTCATCATGCAAGACAGATTCATCCAGATTCATACGGATGACTACCGACAAATGGTAAATATCGACAGAAAAGCTGCTGATAACAAAAAGCGAAACTCTGCTGCCATCTGTCCATCTATCCAGTTCAAACCCGATGGTAGAACGCTCGAATACTTCGGCAAACCTACCTACTGGGCCATGCTCGACTATGATCATACGCCAAGCATCATCCTGGAAGACGCCGTGGAAAAGGCTATCAAAAAACCTACTACCATGGTTTGTTACCGCACTATCAGCGGCAGGGGATTCAGAATCCTCCTGAAATATGCGCGTCCCCCCGGCTGCACCCTCACTGAGACTGAACTGCACCGCCTCGCCATCACAAAGGCCATCAAAATCTATGATGAGCTGCTGAATCTCAACGCCGACAGACAGTGCCTCGACATGACCCGTCTCTGCGGTCTGGCGCACGATGAGAAAGCCTACTTCAACTGGGATGCGGAACCCCTACCCCTTTCGCCTGAGGAGGTGACGAAATTCTACCAGACCGTGCTGAAACCGGAGATGGAAAGGGAGAAAAAGTTGGAGACGGATAGAGCCAACGGTACTTCATCGAAAGGCAGTAGAAGCGCCAAAAAGAGTCAGGCCAGCGCATCCTCAGGGAATGCAAACGGCAAGAAGCAGACGCAAGCGAGTACGGAGGACGTGATAGAGCAAGTGAAAAAGCTCTCTGAGGGCTGGTTCTGCCGATTTGAGCCGGGCAGCCATCACGAGTTCTGCATGCGATTTGCCACCTTCTGCTTCAACTACGGTGCTAAGAAGGAAGAACTGCTCAACTGGATGACGGCGGAATATGGAAGCCAGTATGACGGTGTGAAAAGCATCGTGGACTGGGTGTTCAATCATACGGAAGGTTGGGGCTGCTGGCATCTCTATACGAAGGGCGAGAAATACGGATCCAACCCGAGCATGAAGGTGCTGATGCAGTGGCTTAACACCCGATATGAGATGCATCTGAACACCGTGACCGGCATGGTGGAAATCAGGGCTTACGATACCCAGAGCGAATTCTACTACAAATGGACGGAGGTGACCGAGACCGTGGAGAATACCATCTATACGCTGATGGATATGGACGGACTGCGTACCAACAAGAAGAGATTGGAAAGCGCCATCAAGTCGGATTTCACGAAGAAGTTCAACCCCATCGAGGATTATCTCATGGGATTGCCAGAATGGAAGGAAGGCGATCCCGACTACATCGACCAGCTCTGCGAACGTATCACGGTGAAGGAGGCGCCCGAATACTATCACACCAAGAAGTACTTCAAGTATGCCTTCCGCAAATGGTTTGTGAGCATGGTATATGGCTGGGGCAGCAAGGAGATGGTGAACGAGCTGGTGCTGGTGCTCGTGGGTCGTGGCGGTATCTTCAAGACCAAATTTCTGGAAAATCTCCTGCCCAAGTGCCTCAGAAGCTACTATGCCAACGATTCTTCAGCCGACTACAAGAACAAGGATTTCCTGCAGATAACGACCAGCAAGGCGCTCATCTGTCTCGACGAGTTTGATGCCCCACATGGCAAGAATCTCAACTCCTTCAAGAGTTGTGTGACGAAGCGCAGCGTAACCATCCGTGTGCCCTACGACAAATATCCCAGTCAGCTGCTGCGCCATGCCTCTCTCTGCGGCACGAGCAACAATCGCCACGTGATATGCGAAGAGGAAGACCGCCGCTGCCTGGTATGGGAGGTGGAGAAAATCCAGAGCCCCTTCGAATATCCCATCGATCACGATCATATCTATGCCCAGGCTATATATATCGTGAAAGAACTCATCAGAAAGCGCAAGGAGGGCAAACTGAAGCAAGGTGACTGGGTGCCTTGGCTCACCTACGATGACATGGAGAAGCAAAGACTGCACAACAGGATGTTCCTTGCCAACAGCTTCCTGGAGGAGCTCATAGCCAAGTATTTCAGGGTACCAACAGAAGCCGACCTGATGAATCCGAATATGAAATTTGCCACCTCTGCCGACATCATGGAAAAGATAGGATTCAACCCTGCCATTCGAAACAACGTGACCAGTGGAGACATTCAGAACGTCATGGAAAAAATGGGATTCCGGAGATTACGCAGAAAACAAGGCAGAGGTTGGATCGTAATCGAGAAGGAAGGCTATGATATCAATCAGGAGGCGAAACTGACGATAGCAGAAAGCCAGAATGACTCAGATACGATGAGGAAATGACTCATTTAGGACTTGCAAACGACTTGTTTAGCTATCGTAAATGACTTGTTTACGGGTGCTGAATGACTTGTTTGCCTCTCCTAAACGACTTGTTTACGGGTGCTGAATGACTTGTTTGCAGGTGCTAAATGACTTGTATCATACTAAAAATCAATCGGATATGGAAATACGTATTTATGAAAAGACAGAATTGGCTTTACTCTACTTCCCACGATCGGAAGCCAAAGTGGCGCTCAACCGTCTGAAGCGCTGGATCAAAAGCAATCCTGAACTCTCTGAGGCCCTCGACGAATGCAAAGTGGGCAAATTTGCCAAGTATTACAGTCGCCATCAGGTGGAGCTGATAGTGGATTATCTGGACGAACCATAAGATCATGTGGGAGATTCTCTGAACATGAACTCTCAGAAGGAAGAAAAAGGCTTCCGGAAAGGGATAGAAAAGGATAGAAAAGGATAGAAAGGGATAGAAAAGCATCAAAAGGGATAGAAAGGGATAAGTGAGTCAGCAGAATGTTGTATCTTTGCATTGTCATTCAGAGAGAGTGACTTAGCTGAAAACGAAGGCGAGCGCGCAGCCCTTATTGGAGGCTAATAGTAATTAACCACTTTCAATAAACAGTAATTATGATTTTATTTAAATTATCTAAAAACAAGAACCCGAAAATTCAAAAGGCGTATGGCAAGTACTATGCCCGCCCAGTAGTAACTCAAACCATCGATCTCAACGGACTCGCTGAGCACATGACCGAACACAATACGGGTTTCTCGCCCGGTGCCACCAAGGGTTTGCTCACCGACATGGTGAAGTGCATCAAGGAGTTGGTGCTTCAGGGTTTTGCAGTGAAAATCGATGACCTGGCCATCTTCTCCATCGGTCTGAAGACCAAGAAGGGTGCTGATAGTGAGGATGATTTCTCTGTAGCGAAGAACATCGAAGGCGTAAGACTCCGTGCCCGTGCTACCGGTAATCTGACCAGCAACAAGCTCGACATTCAGGCTTCCCTGAAGAATGCTTCCAACCTCCTCGCCGAGGATTCTGGCAAGACCACTACCCCATCTGGTCCTGATAGCAACGGAGGCGGTTCGGGTAACAACGATCAGAACAAAGACAACTCCCAGTCTGGTGAAAACAAGGATAACACCCAGTCTGGCGGCGGAAACACTGACAACTCGCAGACTGGCGGTTCAGACGGCGGTGAGGACAACGAACTCTAACCGTCCCCACTGAGTCTTGAGAATGAATTCACAAAATTATTAACCACTTAAAATTTGAACAGAATGAAGAATGTAACATTGAAGAACGTGATCAATTTCATCATCACAGTATTGACAGCAATTGCCAGCGCTTTCTGCGTTTCCAGTTGCAGAGGATAGCGGTCCTATTCTGCTACTTACTGAATCAGGATTAACCACTATTTTTTCAGAAGGAGGGAATTGAGGAGTTATCTTCTTTTCCTTCCTCAACCTATAAAATTTAAGAGTATTAACATTTAAAACAGAAAACGGTAAAATTATGAGTAAAAACAAGAGAAATATTTCGCTGATTGTACTTCATTGCAGTGCAACGCGAGTGAATCAGAACTTCACGATAGAGCAGTTGGAAGCGTGTCATAAGGCAAGAGGTTTCCAGACAGTAGGTTATCATTACTACATCACGAAGGATGGCACGCTCTATCCGGGTCGTCCGGAGAGTCAGATGGGAGCCCACGCCAAGGGTTTCAATGCCCACAGCATCGGCATCTGCTATGAGGGCGGTCTGGACGAGCACGGTCGCTGCAAGGACACCCGCACCTTGGCCCAGAAGGTTACGATGGAGGAATTGCTCCAGAGCCTTTGCGTTGACTATCCTGATGCCGAGATTTTAGGTCATCGCGACTTGCCTGGCGTCCACAAGGAATGTCCCTGCTTCGACACCCGTGCCTGGCTCAAGGAAATCAATTTCCACATTTAGAAGGGAATCATAAAGAAGTGGGTGTATCGGAAGTCATATCCTGTACACCCATAAATGTCCCACAGATTTCACAGATTTACACAGATTTAGTTTTATCCTTAAAATACATCCGTGTAAAGCTGTGATTTCTGTGGGACAATATATTTTTGAGATGATCATATGATCCCCTAAAACTGCGGTTCATTATAGGAAAAATAATCATTCGAATCAGTCTGAACAAAAAAAATGCAGAAAAAGTGATGACGTTTCAATATTTTTATTTATCTTTGCGGTTGTAAATCATTTATTACTTATCAGATTAAGAAAAAACCTTTTCGCAAGAAGAACTTATATAGATAGAGATTTCACAATTATATAACTTTAATAAAAAGAAAAAGCATGATGAAAAAATTTACTTTTAAACGACAACTGTTGTTTGTCATGTTGATGCTGCTGGGTTGCTAGTCAATACAGGCGGCAGATGATGGTTTGATAACAAACCAGGTAGTAATTAATTTGGATGAGCCTGGTACTTTGCCTCAGAAAATCAGTGCTTCTGATAAATACCTGATCACCAATCTGAAGGTTAAAGGAGATATCAATGGTACAGACTTGGGATTTCTTCGTGAAATGGCAGGTCAGTCTATAAATGGAGAAGATGAGACAGATGGCAAACTATCTACCTTGGATTTATCTGACACCAAGATTGTCGGAGGTGGAGAGCCTTATTTTAACTATGGGGGTTATGAAACTTATTTTACAGAATATAACAAAATTGGCAAGTATGCTTTTTGTTCCTGCAATAATTTGAAGAGATTGACCCTTCCTAAAGATATTACCTCTATTGAACAATCTGCCTTTTTTGGTTGCAGCGGTTTGACGAGCATTACGATTCCATCCAGTGTTACTGCAATAGGCAAATGGAGTTTTTATGATTGTAGTAGTTTGACAAGCATAGAACTTCCTAACAGTACTACCACAATTGACGAAGCTGCCTTTCAAAACTGTACCAGTTTGGCCAGCGTGACTCTTACTTCAAATCTCACCTCGATAGAAAGTCATGCTTTTATAGGTTGCAGCCAGTTGAAAGATGTCCGTTATAACGTTCTTGATGATTTGGCGACATATATACAAACTGATCATCCAGAAATTGTCATAGGCAACAATTGTAACTGTGATTTTAAATACTATCAGAATAATCAAGAAATTACCTCTTTGAAAATTCCTGCTGGTATCACCTCGATTGGAAAAAATGTTTTTCAAAAATACAATGGCATTCAGAGTTTGACTTTTTCTCCTGCTCTTACCTCAATAAGTGACTTGCAATTTAGCTGCGATTTCACCAACTTAAAGTCTGTATATGTCGGTTGGCAGGACCCAATTGCTGCTGGCACTTTTTTCAAGGGTGCTGACATGAGCAATTGTACATTGTATGTACCTCATGGCACAACAAACGCTTATGCTAATTCTGATATTTGGTGTGGCTTCGGAAAAATCATTGAGTACAATAATCAGGCAACCATCACTTTGGAACAACCAGGCACTTTGTCTCAGGAAATCAGTGCTTCTGATAAATACCGGATTACCAATCTGAAGGTTAAAGGAGATATCAATGGTACAGACTTGGGATTTCTCCGCGAAATGGCAGGAGTGTCTGTTACTGGAGAAAAAACAGATGGTGAACTCGCCAACTTGGATTTATCAGAAGCCAAGATTGTGAGCGGTGGAGACTATTATTATCAGGACTATAATGCTACTAAATATTACACAAGCGATGACGAACTTGGTGTTTGCGCCTTTTCAAATTGCAGCAGTTTGAAGGCTATTTCTCTTCCTACCGATCTTAAGTCAGTAGGTGATTTTGCATTTAGTGATTGTAGCAGTTTGGAGACACTAAATCTGCCATCCGGAATAACCACAATTGGTAATTATGCCGTTTGGTATTGTGAGAATTTAACAAGTGTAACTCTTCCATCAGGACTCATTTCAATAGGCGACAGAGCCTTTGAAAATTGTTATAGTTTGACAAGTCTTGAATTTCCTTCCAGTCTAACTACATTAGGAGAATTGGTTTTTGCAGGTTGCTCTAACTTAACGAGTCTTACGCTTCATTCCAACCTTACTGATGTTAAAAGTAATTACCTTTTTGGTGGAGCCTCCAATTATAACAATCTAAAAGATGTACGATATATAATTGATAGTGATTTAGAGACATATTTGCAAAGCAACCACCCTATCTTCTATGAGATTAACTGTGGAATTAAATATTATTTGAATGACCAGGAAATAACAACTTTGGAAATTCCATCAGGAATTACCTCTATAGGTGATGGTGTCTTTTTAAGTAACAAAAGCTTGACGAATCTGACACTTTCGTCCAAAGTTTCCTCTATAGGTATAAGTGCCTTTTATTATTGTGATAATTTGAAAGATGTCCGCTATTACATTTATGATGATTTAGCGACATATATTCAAAATGGACATCCTGATTTTTATGTAGGCGGAATTAAATATTATTGGAATGATCAAGAAATAACAACATTGGAGATTCCTACCAGCGTTACCTCAATAGGTAATAATGCATTTTATGGCTGCAGCGGCTTGACAACTCTGAATCTTCCATCTAATGTCACATCAATAGGCGATAGGGCATTTGGTTATTGTAGTAATTTGACAAGCGTCGATCTTCCTTCAAGTATTACAAAGATGGGAGATTTTGTATTTTTTTATTGTGAGAAGTTGAGCAACGTAAATCTACCTTCTGATATTACAACAATAAGTACAGGTGCTTTCGGTGGTTGCAGCAGTTTGCAAAACATCAATCTACCATCTGGTGTCACCACCATTGGTGATAACGCTTTTTCTGATTGCAGCAATTTGACAAATGTGACTCTTCCATCTGCTCTCGCTTCAATTGGTGATTACGCTTTTTCTGGTTGCAGCAATTTGACAAATGTGATTCTTCCATCAGCTTTCACTGCAATTGGTAATGTAGCTTTCAGTGGTTGCAGCAATTTAGCGAACGTGACTCTCTCTTCCAATATTACCTCAATAGGAACTTATGCATTTCAAAATTGCATAAATTTGAAGAATCTGACGATATCTAAGGATGTTACCTCGATAAAAGATATCGCTTTTAATAACTCTTACGACGACTTAGAATTAGAATCTGTATATGTCGCTTGGGAGAATCCAATTGAAGCAGGTTCGTTTTTCGATCGAATCAATATCAGCAATTGTACCCTATATGTTCCTCAGGGAACCAAAGAGGCTTATGCAAATGCTGACGTCTGGAAAGACTTTGGAAACATCATAGAGTATGATGCGACAGGTATTGACAAGGTGACAAACCGCAGCGATGTGAAGGAAATCTCCCGCTATTCTCTCAACGGACAGCGAGTAACCTCTCCTACCAAGGGCGTGAATATCGTGGTATATAGTGATGGCAGCATCAAGAAAGTTGCCGTTCAATAAACAAAATAGAAAATCGGTGTTACTCTCAGTAGTAGCACTGATTTTTTCATTTATAAGTTATAAAAATCAAAAAAAAGGCAGGTTATATCACGTATAAGTGAAACTTTTCGTATATTTGCAGTAAAATAAGTTGGAGGATAAGAATATGGCAAAAATCAAACGTAGGAAACTGCCGGTAGGCGTTCAGTCTTTCAGAAAAATCAGAGAAGAAGGATACCTCTATGTTGACAAGACGGATATTGTTTGGGAATTGGCGAACAACGGCGATCAGTATAATTATCTCAGTCGTCCTCGTCGATTCGGAAAGTCTGTGCTCGTTGATACCCTTGAATCCTATTTCTTAGGCCGAAAGGATCTCTTCGAAGGTCTCAAAATCATGGAGATGGAAGAGGAATGGAATCAGTATCCTGTTATCAGACTTGACATGAGCCGTGGCGGTGCCAGTGCCCAAGGAATCCAGTCGTATCTCAATATCTGCTTTAAATCGTATGAGCAGAAATACAATATCACTCCGGATCCTACAGCCCAACTTGCAGACCGTTTTAATGCCATTATCACCACTGCCTATCAGCAGACAGGCATGAAGGTGGTAGTCCTCATAGATGAGTATGACTCCCCACTCCAGCACTCCTGGAAAACTCCTGAGCACGAAGCATGCACAGATATATATCGCAATGTGTTTGCCATACTGAAAGCTGATGATGAGTTCGAACGATTCGTATTCATTACAGGAATCACCAAGTTTACGCAGATTTCACTCTTCTCTGCGCTCAACAATCTGACCAATATCAGTTTCCTTCCACAATATGCGCCACTCTGCGGTATCACTGAAGAAGAAATCAGCGAGAATTTTCAGCCAGAGTTGGAGAAAATGGCAGAAATGAACAATTGGACTTTGCAGCAAACTCACGACAAACTGAAGGAATATTATGATGGTTATCACTTCAGCCGGAAAAACATGATAGATATCTATAATCCTTTCAGTCTTGTCAATGCATTGAATACTCAAGAGTTAGCTAATTTCTGGGCTGCTTCAGGTGCCACTTCCAGATTACCAAAGTTTATAACCAATGCAGAATTACACTTGGGTGATTTTGAAAATTGCCGCATTCTCCGCAATGTTTTGGAGACATCTGATGTTACAGGGGGTGGAGTTTCCTTATTCCTCTATCAGTCGGGGTATCTCACAATCAAGGACAGCGACGAATTCGGATATATTTTGGGATTCCCTAACAAGGAAGTGAGACAGGCACTATACGAGACGGTACTACCTGCTTTGACCATGAGGGAAGAGAGTGAAATCCAGTCAATGCAAGCAAACCTCTATATGCAATTAGGTACAGGGCAGGTATCCGAAGCCATGAAATCGCTGAAGGCGCTGATTGCTGATGTTCCTTATAGTAACAAGAAAATGGCTTCTATGGATATGGAAGAACGTTATCGCCTGATTATCAGCACTATTCTCAACGCCATAGGCATGAAGGTAGAGATAGAGCACATGCTTTCTACGGGCAGGATTGACCTCATTACCTCTACCTCACAATACATCTATGTGATAGAATTGAAATTAAGAAACAATGGCGGAAAGGAAGCTGCAGTCCGACAGATCATCGAACATCAATACTTGGAGCCTTTCAAGGCTGATTCACGAGAGGTGATTGGTTTGGGAATAGAACTGGACGATGAAGGAAAGGGCTTGCTCGACTGGAAAATCGCAAAGGAGTAAGTATTCCTTAAATCATATATAAACATAATAAAGAGGATGTGTCATGGACTTATGACACATCCTCTTTATTTTATAGGATCCCGCCTTTTACGGAATATTAGAAGTGGAAACGGAGATCTACGCCACACTGGAAAGGATTGCCACGCTGGGCGAAGTATTCCTTGCTGCCAGTAGCGGCATTATCTACTGCAAAGGTATTGTAATGGGTATTCGTCAGATTGCGACCCCAGAAACTGATGAGGACCTTGCCTAAATCGGCATCCAGATGAGCACCTAAGACTGCATACAAATTCTGACTATAACTGTTGACCTGATCCCAATAGGTCTTGCCCTGTGCATTGACATTGGCTCCTAAAGTGAGCGAACGGAGGAAACGGCAATCGGTATCAATACGATAATCTGCAGTAGCAGAAAGCGTATGCTGCGGAACATAAGGTACAAACTTGTCCTTGAAATCCTCAGCCTCGCCGCCTTCCCCACTCCGATACTCATCAAATACGGCACGGGTATAACCATAGTTCACCATCCAGTCTAAATGGCCATTGAAAAGCTGACCTCTGAGCGCAGCCTCGATACCGCAACTGTGACTCTTGCCAGCATTAACCATCATCCTGCCAAAACCGTAATTGCCCGCCATCACGGACAACTGTTGGTTCTTTACCTGCATATAGAAAGCACTGAGATCCAGATGAAGCGCATTCTCAAAGAGATTGAGATGGGTTCCCAACTCGTAGTTCCAACTCACTTCTGGTTCATAAGAGATCGTCTGGTTCACCTTCTCATAATCCTCTGCAGTATGAGGGACATCATAATCACCACGCATCGCAGCCTGACGGTTGGCATTCAATTCTGTCTGCAGAATATCGCTGAACATCTGGATGTTATAGCCACCGGCACGATAACCCTTGCTGACTACCGCATACACATTACTGCCATGGGAATCCAATCGCCAGGTAAGTCCCAACTTAGGCAACAGCTCTTCGAAATGATCATGCGTGCGACCATCGAGCATACTGCGCAAAGTATAAGTTGCCTCCTTGCCCATCACGCTCGCCTTCATAGCCATATAGGCAGAACTCTCGTAATGGATGGAGGTAAGCATATAGTCGTAACGCAAACCCAATGTAAGAGAAAGCGAAGAAGATAAATCGAAAAGGCTCTCGTGATAGAAACCAAGATTGGACTGAGGCGTATGATACAATCCTGGCGCACCCATAGAAACCTCCATGCCTACTCCACCAGCTTGTTCTATAGCTCGCTGAGCGGCAGCCTGGGCAGCAGCTGCTGGCATTCCCTGAGCTATCATCTTGCCTGCCATCGCCTGCACCATCGCATCATACATCTGGCGCTGGATGGCATTGCCGATAGGCGCCGTCATCGCTTCATCAAAGAACACCGGTCCGTTGGTCTTCAACCACTGTTGGGAGAAGAAAGCACCTAATGTCCAATGCCAGAATCCGCCCACAGCCTTCTTTCCCTTGAAGGTAAACTCCTGGGTTAAGGAATTCTGCAACTGCTCCTGAAGGATGCGCATATAGTCAGCCGGAAGATAATCCTGATCCATCAGCATATGATCTTTCACATACTGATAACTCGAAACGGAAGTGAAATCGAAGAGATTTCCCTGACGGGTGAGACGCAAACCGGAAATCAGATTGTTGCGGCGATAGATGCCTGGGAAAGTGGAAGCTGGACGGTCGGTGTTGCCTGTAGCAAGATCCAGTTTGCCATAAGGAAATCCATTCTGATCTACATACTGATAATTGGCGAGAACATCAACATCCCAACCGGCATTCAGACGGGTTTTCACAAGCAGTTTTCCGCCCGCCTCATTCATCTTGTCAGCCCTTTCACCAGTAAAGGAATTGCGGAAGAAACCGTTCTGTCCATCATAAAAACCAGCCAAAGAGAAGGCTGTATTCTCATTCACCTTATTATAATGCGCTACCTCAAAATTGCGATAGCTGCGACTGCCATAGCCCAATTTCACATCTGTGCCCTGATAGGTAAATGGATTGCGGGAATACATTCTGACGAGTCCACCCTCTGTATTCTGTCCATAAAGGGTACCCTGTGGTCCACGGAGCACATCCACACGACTCAACTGATAATTGTGGAGATTGAAGGCAGACTTGCTCATCACCGGAATATCATCCATATAGATGCCCACAGAAGGACTGTTGACACGACTGCCGATGCCACGCACATAGACGGAAGACGACAAGCGGCTGCCGTAATTAGGCATCACAAAATTAGGGATATACTGAGAGAGTTCACGCAAATCATGAACACCGAGTTTATGAATCTGAAAACTGCTGAGTGAACTGCTGCTCAATGCCTGCTGACGGAGGCGACGGGTTTCCTTGGGTTGGGAAACGACTACAATCTCATCAATATCAAATACCTTGCTGCTATCCGCAAAAACGCTCTCTCTACTGACCAAATTACCATTAACGGCACTGGCTGGATGCATACTTTCCGCATTAGCCAGATATTCATTTTCTGCATTTACCGGCAGAAAATTTGCAGCTAAAGATGCGGCTATCAAAATTTTAAAATACATAATTCAACTGATTTTTTCGGCTGCAAAGGTACAAAGATTATCCCGAAAGGATTATCCTTATAAATTAGGAAATCAGACTGAACCTGAAAAATCAGAAAAGGGGAACATATCAGGAATTTCGCTTGAGATAAGCCCGGATGGCATACCAAAAATATGCTACTAAAATAATATAACCGACAGTATATAACGTACTGATACTGAATATGATATAATCTAAGGCGCACATGCCCATCAGACCTCCCAAATAAAGTATTCCTTCACCCAAAGTAAGACGGTTTTTTACTTCATCCACACAGGCAATGGCAAGTATGAGTATCGCCCATACGGATGCTAAGAAGAAGCCCAACACCTTAGGCACTGCAAAAGGATTGAGCGTAGGGTGGAAATAGAAATGACGCCATACCTCTGGCATGTAGGTCTGAATCGTGGCATAGAACGCAGCAGACAGCGATACCATCAGCACAAGGGCTGTTGGATAAGGTGAGTCGATATCATTGAAATGCACGATAGGCGCATTTCGCGTAAAGATCTTCTTCACCAGATAACTCACTCCTATCAGCACAAACACTATCAGGAAGATGAGCAGGTGGGTATTGCTGAACACCATGATAAACTGGGAAATGGGATCATCAGGCACTACCTTAGAAAGCATATTAGACTCATGTATCCAACCGAATACATTATCCTCTGTTGCCAACTGGATCCAAACTGAATCCTCACGATCCTGCGGAATTATCCTGATATCAGAAACAACCAGAAGACAGTGCTTCATGACTGCGAAAGAATCGATGGGAAGATGGCTGACGAATTCCTCCGGCTGCTGCTTGATAAGCATCAGAGAATCTGCTGCCACCTCGAAATTGTAGCGATAGGTATAATGATGCGTAGAAGAAAAAGAAATCGAATCGCGCTGGCGATCACTGTATTCCACCAGTGCTGCATGCTGTCCCTTTGCAATATGACGGTGATAACAACTGGTTACAAAGAAAAGCACAAAGACCATCAGCATGCCCGTAAGGACATACTGACAGCCTTTTCTCATATCGGATAACTTTAACTTCATCTGTATTTTATTATATGATTCTTCTGAATAGAACCTGCTCACGATGATCAGTTTGACTCAGCATAGACATTCATCTGACATTCCTTGCAGACAAACTCCAGCCTGAATCTTCTGCCATCGCCTAATACCAGCGAAAGCGGTTCTTTCCATGTAGGTTTCTTTCCACCCCTCTTCACGCAATATCCTAAGGAATAGCGGATGCAATGGCGGCACTGCATGATGAGCGATTCATCCTTGCGTTTGTTAGCACCCAGTTCGAATGCTGGTTGGATATTCTCAAGTCCATGCTTCTTGTAGAAATCAACCGCAGCATCATTGGCTATATTATAAGTATATCGCCATTTTTCATATTCCGGTTGCCAGGTTAATTCCTTCTGACTCTTAGCTTCACGTTCTCCCGGCTGATCCAATCTGTAAGGATTGGCAAAGAAATTTCTGTCCATACCAGAAATCAGCGAACGGTTGAGTTCATCAGTTATTCTCTGATCAAGTTTTTGAATCAATTCCCTACGGACATTTGAAAGCACACTGTTGGGGATGAACGCAGCATCAATATCATTCTTGAGTACCACATGCTTACATTCATATTTAGATTCACCGAACTTGCTCATCTGCGCAATCATATTATCATGCTGAGAGCGTTTGGCGCACTGCAGTTGCATAGGTGTGAAGACCTCTGCAGCCTTGTAGTACAAGCCCTGTTCTACACTCTTGAAGATATTAGCAGTGGCAAGGAATCCATCTACTACTTCATCATTATCCTCGTCCTTTTCCAACACAGGCTGGAGTTCGATAAAGAGCGGAATACGGCGTTCTGCTGTCTTGCGAGCAAGAATCTGTTCGAAAGCCTGGTCGTTGTTGCGATACAAAGCCATACCCGGTCTGAGGTTTTCCGGCATGCGGAAAGGGAAAAGGCGGTTGCCCTCTACCTTGTTGACACGGAAACCCTCCAACTCTCGCTCATCATTGATGAAACAGAGTCCGTCGCCATTGGCAAAACTTGCAACAGTAGCCACATTGAATGATACATTTCCACGGATTTCCTTCACCTTACCTACGTATTCACCGATAGCCTTCGGTGTGTCGAAGGAGGAAATATCGGGCTGTCTGCCATGCAGGAAATAGTTGGTAAAACCGCGGTTGAAGGTTTTCTTCAGATTCGGAACAAAATTATATTCCACATGTCCTCGCGAAGCACGTCGGTATTCGCGTGGATATTTGGCTACGATTTCATCCAATTTCTTGTTATAGGCAGCCACCACGTTTTTCACATAAGTGATATCTTTGAGTCTGCCCTCTATCTTGAAAGAAGAAGCTCCGGCATCAGCCAGGTCCTTCAGATAATCTAACTGACAAAGATCCTTGAGCGACAGGAGATAGCGCTGGTGCTCTATCATCTGGTTGTCGGCATCAACCAGATCAAACTTCATACGGCAGAACTGGGCACATTCACCACGGTTGGCAGAACGAGAAAAGCATTTTTCGGATGCATAGCAGACTCCGGAATAACTGACGCAGAGAGCACCATGCACGAAGACTTCAATCTCTCTGTCTGGAATAGCATTGTGGATGGCTTTGATTTCATCCAGTGACAGTTCACGTGCAAGAACCACTCGCTTGAAACCGATCTGAGTCAACCACAAAGCTTTCTCAGGAGTTCGAGTATCGCATTGGGTACTGCTATGTAACTCCCTCTTCCACAAACCTTTAGCTCTTACCTCCCAAAGGAGTCCCATATCCTGTAGCAAGAGTGCATCAACACCAATCTCATCCAACTGGGAAATCATCTTAAGCGTATCTTCCAATTCTGAATCATAGATGATGGTATTGACGGTAACGTGAACCTTGGCACCAAACTGATGGGCGTAATCACAGAGTTGCTTGATATCCTCGATAGAGTTGCCGGCAGCAGCTCGTGCACCGAAGCGTGGAGCACCGATATAGACGGCGTCTGCTCCATGATCGATGGCAGCTATACCGCATTCTAAATTTTTGGCAGGAGCCAATAATTCCAATGTTCTCATATCTTACTGAATATCATCAATATTATAAGGAGTCTCCTGGTAAACATAATAGTTAATCCAGTTGCTATAGAAGAGATTGGCATGTGCACGCCATGTAACCAATGGAGCCTCGTTAGGATCGTCGTGATAATAATAATTCTTTGGCAATTCCACATCATCGCGCTTGCCCATATCGCGCTTATACTCTTTATCAAGTGTATTTGGCGCATATTCAAGATGACCGGTTACAAAGAACTCACGGCCCCCTCTTGCCATCACGATGCTCACACCGCTTTCAGGAGATTCTGCAATAATGTCAAGTCCTGGTACCTTCTCAATATCCTCTCGTCTCACTTCTGTATGACGGCTGTGAGGCATGGCAAAGACATCATCAAAGCCTCTGAAGATAGGCTGTGACATATCCAGCGGTTTCTGCTGGAAGATACCGAACATCTTCTTCTCCAACGGATATTTCGGCACGCCATAGAAATGATAAAGTCCTGCCTGTGCGCCCCAGCAGATATAGAGCGTAGAAGTGACATGAGTACGTGCCCAATCGAAAATCTGCATGATTTCCGGCCAATACTCAACATCCTCGTATGCCATCGTCTCGATCGGAGCACCCGTAACAATCATACCATCAAACTTCTGTTTGGAGAGTTCGGAAAAATCCTTATAGAACATCATCATGTGCTCGATAGGAGTATTCTTAGGGGTATGACTCTTGAGTTTCATGAAATAGACCTCAAGCTGCAAAGGCGTATTTGACAACAGTCGCACGAGGTCGGTCTCTGTTGTTATCTTCAGCGGCATCAGGTTGAGAACCACGATTTTAAGTGGACGGATTTCCTGGCTATGAGCCCGGCTCTCGTCCATCACAAAGATATTCTCATGCTTCAGCAACTCGATGGCTGGCAATTTATCTGGTAATCTTAATGGCATTTTTTATCCTTTCTTTGTATTTTTCTGCAAAGTTACTGTAAAAATCTGACTTAGCGAAAAAAAAGAGGATTTTTTTTATAAAACGCAAAAAAGGTGTTGAACCGAAGTTCAACACCTTCCCCCCTGGAACAGTATCTAAATAAGACTAGGCCAAGACCCTTAAAAAGACTTGATCCAGAAGTAGATGCTATAACATCATCATTTCTTTTACCAAAGATCCAATCTCTCAGACTCTGGGATATACATTTTGTCTCCCTTCTTGACACCAAATGCCTCATACCAGGCATTGATGTGAGGAAGAGCGCCATTTACTCGCCATTCACCCAATGAATGAGGGTCGCTCTTTACGCGGTTGCGGATTTCCTGCTCTGTGATGTTCTGACCCCATACGCCAGCATAAGCAAGGAAGAAACGCTGTTCTGGTGTGAAACCATCCTTCTCCTTGAGCTTTTTCTTTGCAGTTGCATTTTTAAATGCATTGTAAGAAACCATCAGACCTCCGTGGTCTGCCAAGTTCTCACCCAAAGTGAATCGACCATTGGCATTCAAATCAGGCAATACCTTGATATTGCTGAAGAATGCAGCATACTGATCAGCACGCTTGTTGAAGCCCTCTGCATCATTGGCTGTCCACCAGTCATGCATATTACCATCTGAATCATACTGTCTTCCCTGGTCGTCAAATCCGTGAGTCATCTCATGTCCGATCACCACACCGATAGCACCATAGTTGAATGCTGCATCAGCCTTCGGATCGAAGAATGGATACTGGAGGATACCTGCTGGGAAGGTAATCTCATTGGTAGTTGGGTTATAATAAGCATTGACTGTCTGTGGAGTCATGTACCACTCGTCACGATCCACTGGCTTTCCTGCCTTGTCATTGATATGCTTGTCGTGAGCAAACTTGCGGCATGCCATCACGTTCTCATAGAAACTCTTAGATGGATCGATTTGAAGACTGCTATAGTCTGTCCACTTGTTAGGGTAACCGATCTTCACATAGAACTTGTTGAGCTTTTCGTGAGCTGCTGCCTTGGTAGTATCGCTCATCCAGGTCTGTGCATCGATACGCTGACCGAGACTTACCTGAAGATTTTTTACCAATTCCAACATGATCTTCTTGGAAGACTCTGGGAAGTAGCGCTTGCAGTACATACGACCGAGAGGTTCGCCCAACTGAGCTTCTACCTGACTGGTAGCACGTTTCCAGAGAGGATAATCCTCCTTACGGCCACTCATTGTCTTACCGAAGAAATCAAAGTTAGCCTCACGGATCTCATCTGTAAGATAAGAAGATGAACTCTGGATAACATCCCACTCCATCAAGGCTCTGAGCGTATTGGCATTCTCGGCTGCAGTAATCTTGTCGAGACCAGCGAGGAAGTCAGGCTGACCTACGATCATCTCCTGGATGTACTCGCTCTTGATACCCTCTGCATTACACATTGCCTCGAAGTTAAGGTTAGAATATTTCTCCTGGAACTCCTTGAGAGTCATCTTATTATAGTTAGCCTGAGGATCGCGAAGTTCTGTCATGCTCTTTGAGATGAGCGCCAACATGGTTTCGTGCTGGAAGATAGCCTGCTCCTTCTGAGCTGCTTCCTCTGCTGAAAAACCGTAGAGCTGGAACATCTTCTGAACATACTTCTTGAATGCCTCACGGATAGCTACTGTAGCTGCATCATTGTTGACATAATAGTCTTTCTGACCGAGGGTGAGACCGCCCTGACCGAGATTGAAGATATTCATCTTGACATTCTTCTCGTCAGCACCGAAACCGCCACCGAAACTTACACCATAACCCTGTGCTGCATACTTCAACTGGATCTTCTGCAAGTCAGCCTTTGTCTTGGCTGCTTCCATCTCATCGAGAAGTGGCTTAACTGGTGAGATACCAGCCTTGTTGCGAGCATCTACATTAAGAGCCAACTTATAGAAGTCAGACAATTTCTGCTCGATAGTACCCTTCTTATAAGTCTTCTTCTGAAGTTCAGAAAGAATGGTATTGATACGCTTGTTGTTGTCATCTGCCAACAGATTGAAGCTGCCGTAGCAGCTGTAAGCTGCTGGGAGTGGGTGGTTCTTCTGCCATCCACCTGTAGCAAACTTGTAGAAATCATTAGCAGGACTGACTGTCTTATCAAGGTTTTCCATGACAAGACCCGACTTGTTCTGTGCATCTGCGCCGAGAGGCATAGCTGCCAGCATCATCATCGGAAGAATCATTTTAATGTTCATGTTAGTTATAATTTTTATTATTAAATCTCAGAAAGATAAGCATCTGCTGAAAGAAAATCTTTTGCAGAAAAATATCTCAATATGAAGATATCTCTGGCTAAAGAAGATTTCATGCTGAATGATTATGAATTGCTGACTTCTTCGAGCTTTTCAGAAAGAAGCAGCCAGTTGTCATTTTCTTCATCAAGTTTCTGCATCAGCGAAGTATATTCGGTGACAAGTTCCATGTTGGTCGCATTCTCCGGCTTCATCAGGAGGTCATCGATTTCCTTCTTGCGCTTTTCCAGTCTGGCAATGCGATCTTCACACTCCTTGACAGCCTTCTCTGCCTTGCGGATTTTCTTCTGCTGTTCCTTATGCTCTGCATAATTCTGTTTACCGGCAGAAGGAGTTGCTTCTACTGTTGCTGCTACAGGAGCAGACTGAGCACTTGTCAATGCGGCATTGATGGAATCTGCATTGTGCGCACGAAGATAGTCATAGATACCACCTAAATGCTCACGTACCTTACCACCACCGAACTCATAGACTTTATCTACCAGTCCATCAAGGAATTCTCGGTCGTGGCTCACGATGATAGCTGTACCATCAAAAGCCTTGATAGCTTCCTTGAGCACATCCTTTGACTGCATATCAAGATGGTTGGTAGGCTCATCGAGTATCAGTAGGTTGACTGGTTCGAGCAGCAGTTTGATCATAGCCAATCTACTTCTTTCACCTCCACTGAGTACCTTCACATACTTTTCTGAAGTCTCACCACCGAACATGAATGAACCAAGGAGATCGTTGATTTTCAATCGCATCTCACCCGTAGCAACACGATCGATGGTATCGAATATCGTGAGGTTCTCATCAAGGAGCTGCGCCTGGTTCTGCGCGAAATATCCTATCTGTACATTGTGTCCAATCTTGAGGTTGCCCGTAAAAGGAATCTCGCCCATGATACATTTGACAAGCGTTGATTTACCTTCACCGTTCTTTCCTACGAACGCGACCTTCTCACCTCTTTTAATAGTAAGGGTGACGTGATCAAAAACCGTATGCTCTCCATAATCCTTGCGCACCTCATCGCAGATAACCGGATAATCACCGCTTCGCAGACAAGGAGGGAACTTGAGATGCATCTGTTTGTTGTCCACCTCATCCACCTCGATCGGCACAATTTTCTCCAACTGCTTGATGCGACTCTGCACCTGTACTGCCTTGGTAGGTTTATATCGGAATCGCTCTATAAAGTCCTTAATATCAGCGATTTCCTTCTGTTGGTTCTCGTAAGCCCTCAACTGCTGTTCACGTCGTTCCTGACGAAGGACGATATACTCATCGTATTTCACTTTGTAGTCCTCTACCCTTCCGCAGGTAATCTCCAACGTACGATTGGTAACATTATTGATAAACGCACGGTCGTGGCTCACGAGTACTACCGCCTTGGCACTTTGAGCTAGAAACTGTTCCAACCACTGGATACTTTCGATATCAAGATGGTTGGTAGGCTCATCAAGCAAGAGGACATCAGGTTTCTGCAACAGGATTTTCGCCAATTCAATACGCATACGCCATCCACCGGAAAACTCTCTAGTAGGACGTTCAAAATCCTCTCGCACAAATCCGAGACCTGTCAGGGTACGTTCGATTTCAGCCTCATAGTTTTCACCTCCCATCATCATGTAGCGTTCATGTTCCTGAGAGAACTTCTCCACGAGTTGCGCATATTCATCACTCTCGTAGTCGGTACGGTCAGCCATCTCCTGCTGCATCTTATCAAGACGCGCCTTCATCTCCGTATTATGAGCAAAGGCCTTGCGGGTTTCTTCCTTGACCGTCGTATCGTCCTGAAGTTTCATGACCTGAGGCAGATATCCGATAGTGGTATCGTTTGGAATCGCCACAACACCGTCAGTAGGTTTCTGCAAACCACACAGGATTTTGAGCATGGTAGATTTTCCAGCACCATTTTTGCCGACGAGCGCTATGCGATCTCTATCATTGATGACAAAACTGACATCATGAAAAAGAGGTTTAACGCCAAATTCAACTTTAAGATTTTCAACCGATATCATTACAGAATCTATATATTACAGAATCTTGATTACAGAATCTACTTTTAAAGAATTCATTCTTTTGAAAATGTAAATATCCTTATTATGAAGAATTTATTATTCTTTTTGAGAATCTATCATCAAGAATCTATTATTTCCAAAAAATCCCCAATGGGGTAAGTTTAATAAAAAAGGTCGGACCTCAAAAAGAGAAACCGACCTTTATACTTTAAATCTTCAAGAAGATTAAGCCTCTGCAGGAGCGTCCTCTGCTGGAGTTTCCTCAGCAGTTGCAGCAGCCTCAGCCTCTGCCTGAGCAGCAGCCTGAGCAGCCTTCTTGTCAGCTACCTTCTTTGCGATTGCTTCATTCATCTTCTTCTCAGCCTCGAGCTCCTTAGCAGCAGCTTCCTTCTTAGCCTTTGCCTCAGCGTCACGAACTGCAGAAACCTTCTGGTCTGCGCCGTTCTTCCAAGCGTCGAAACGCTTCTGAGCCTCAGCCTCGTCGAAAGCGCCCTTCTTAACGCCACCACGGAGGTGCTTCATCAAGTAAACGCCCTCGCCCTTGAGGATGTTACGTACTGTGTCTGTTGGCTGTGCACCTGTCTCTACCCAGTAGAGGGCACGATCGAAATTCAAATCTACAGTAGCAGGATTGGTGTTAGGGTTGTAAGTACCAATCTTCTCAGTAAATTTACCATCACGTGGTGCTCTAACGTCAGCGATTACGATGCTGTAGAAAGCATAGCTCTTACGACCGCCGCGCTGCAATCTGATTTTTGTTGCCATTTTTTAATCTAATTTTTTAATTTGAGGTTTGAATTTTATGCTGCCATCTCGTGACAGCGGGTGCAAAATTACAACTTTTATTTGATTCCCACAAATTTCAAGTTGATTTTATAATTATTTTTAACGTATTCTACGGGTTGCATTAACGAATTCTATCGGCTGCACGTACCAATTTCTCATCATCACTGACTCCCTTGCGTGCTAAAAGCACAAAGACAAGTGATATAAGAGGCATTACTGCACCCCAATGGAATGTCAAATTGCCGGATACTTTTTCTAATCCTACAAGTCCGAAGAAGATCACTGCATAATCTACGTACCAGAGTACATTGAAAAGCAGGTTGATAGAACAGAGATTGATCTGCAACTTACGGTTCTTGAACAGGAATACTGTTGCCAGAGACATCAATGCTGAAACGGAGCAAAGAAGAAACAGTGGCAAACAGCTTGCATCAAAACGGATTCCCTCTTCGCCACTAATGCCCAGACAGTGTACTGACATCGGATTGCCCATGCCTTGTGGCATCACTGAAGCCACAGGTACAAACAGGCAGATCACACAGGCAATGACTGCGACCAGAAGAAACAATGTTTGTTTACGCTGTATCATAATCTTGTTATATTCCTACATGATTATATAATCACTACCCTACATTTCTATATAATTGAGATCCCTAAATTATAATTATATTCCTAAAATTACATAATAGAGACGGAACTCCACATTAAAAGGCAGAACTCCTCATTAAAAAGGGAAGCACCTCATTAAAAGGAGAAACACCACATAAAGAAGCAGAATACCTTACTATATAACATTGAATTATATATTTGCAGAATCTGCATTATATATGATATAGAGTCAGTAATCAGATTAATATCTGTCAACAGGAGCGTGCTCTCTTGTTGGGTCACGCCAGTAGATATTCTTATCTACAAACTCCTGAGTTGCCAAGAGAGATGGCTTAGGGAGCTTCTCATAATAGCGAGAGATTTCAATCTGCTCACGGTTCTCGAATACCTCTTCCAAAGAGTCGTTATAAGAAGCAAACTCCTGGAGCTTCTTGTTCAATTCCTGCTTAATATCAAGAGAAATCTGATTCGCACGCTTAGCGATGATTGCTACACTCTCGTAGATATTGTTTGTGTCATCACAGAGATCCATGATATTACGAGTCACGGTGTTTGTTGGAGCTTTTGTTTTTTTGTAATCCATAATAATACCTTTATTTAATATCTATTTTGATTGATTCTTATTATTCTTATTTTTGAGAAATTCTATAAATTATACTTATTCTGGAAGATTCTATAAATCTGCAGATTCTTCAAACTATTTTTATAATGTTCTCTAAATCCATTCAGAAAGATTATTCAATTCTCTTCAGAAAGATTCTTGCAACAGCTAAATCCCAAAAGAAACTTTACTGATTGGAATTGCCGGAACTCAATTTTTCCAGTGCATCCTCTGGATGTTCTTTTTCGAATTCCTTACATTTCGCAATCATCTTTTCTGCATTGGCACGTTCCTTTGAATCTGGATACTCATTGATGAAGCCGTAGCACTCATCCTCAGCATCCTGATAACGCTCCAGCTGCTTCTCCTCCACACTCATCTTGGCCAGTTCATACTTGCCTTTCATAATCAGTGTGGCAAATGCTTCACGCTTATTACTATAAGGATAATCCTTCAACGCATTCTGAGCTGTTACGATACATGCCTGATAGTTGTTACCCTCGCCCAGACAGTTGCCAAAATAACTGCCCAAATCATAATAAAGCTTCGCATTCTTATATTCCTTCTCCACCAGAAGATCCTGCAAAGCGAAAAGACGACTGGTAGCCAAATTCTTCAGACGGGCATCAGGATATACGTCAAGATACTCCTGAAAAGCACTGATCGCTGTAATCGTAGTACTCTGGTCGAGACGTGGTTCTGGAGCATTCATATACAGACTTTCGCCTACAAAGAACTTAGCTTGCTCTGCATAGATACCCTTAGGATAACTGGAAACATATTTGCGGAAATATTCTGCTGCTGTCTCATAGTCTTTCATCTCAAACTCACACATGGCGAGCATATACAGACTCTCCTCTGCCTCTGTAGATCCCTTCTTGATAGTAATCAAGTCATTCAGAAGAGTAGCTGCACGAGAATACTTGCCAGAAGCAAAATACTGCTTGGCATACTCATATTTCAAGTTATAATCCTGAGACTTATAAACCTGGTTAAACTGATTTGCACAACTTGACATCAGAAGCGCAAAACAAGCTGATATAAGAATTGTTTTTTTCATTATAATCACGTTTTGTGATGCAAAGTTAACTATAAAATAGCTATCTACAAAGAAAAAAATACACTTTTTCGCATTTTATCATTCTTTATAACTAATTATGCGATTTTTTTTGTAATTTTGCAACCGATAATTTAATTTTATTAAGACTTCGTGTCTCAATACTTGTCACCAAACTGATTTTTGAAATCAACAGATATGGAATTCAAGATAACTTCCAAATACCAGCCTACCGGCGATCAGCCACAGGCGATCAGGCAACTCACTCAGGGTGTGGAGCAAGGAGATCCTGCACAGGTTCTTTTAGGCGTCACCGGTTCGGGAAAAACCTTCACCGTAGCCAATGTCATTGCCAACGTGGGAAAGCCGACCCTCATCCTGAGTCACAACAAGACTCTGGCTGCACAGTTGTATCAGGAAATGAAGGGCTTCTTCCCTGAAAACTCAGTGGAATACTATGTCTCCTACTACGACTATTATCAGCCAGAAGCTTATCTTCCTACTACGGACACCTACATAGAGAAGGACCTTGCCATCAACGAAGAAATAGACAAGTTGCGACTCGGAGCCGTTTCTGCTCTATTATCAGGTAGAAAGGATGTCATCGTGGTCTCCTCTGTTTCCTGTATCTATGGTATGGGTGGACCTACTGCCATGCAGGAAAATATCATCAAGATAAAGAAAGGACAGATACTGGACCGCAATGTATTCCTGCGCCAACTGGTTGATGCGCTGTATGTAAGAAACGACATAGAACTGCAGCGAGGCAACTTCAGGGTGAAGGGTGAAACGGTGGATATCTTCATGGCATACAGTGACCATGTGCTGAGAGTTACCTGGTGGGACGATGAAATCGACAGTATCGAAGAAGTAGATTCTCTCACCTATCATCGCATAGAATCATTCGACCTATATGAGATTTATCCTGCCAATCTGTTTGTGACTACCAAAGAACAGACAGAACAGGCTATCCGCATGATACAGGACGACCTGGTGAAGCAGGAAGAGTTCTTCAAGAGTATCGGCGATGGAATCAAGGCACAGCGAATCAAGGAAAGAGTGGAATACGATATGGAAATGATCAAGGAATTAGGTCACTGTTCGGGTATCGAAAACTACTCCAGATATTTCGACGGACGACAGGCTGGCGAACGCCCATACTGTCTGCTAGACTTCTTCCCGAAAGATTTCCTGCTTGTGGTGGATGAGAGTCATGTCAGCATCCCACAGATAGGTGCGATGTACGGAGGTGATAGAGCCAGAAAGAAGAATCTCGTGGAATACGGTTTCAGACTTCCTGCTGCTTTTGACAACAGACCGCTGACCTTTGAAGAATTCCACAGTATGATCCATCAGGCGATCTACGTAAGTGCCACACCTGCCGACTACGAACTCAGGGAGGCTGAGGGTATTGTGGTAGAACAGTTGATTAGACCGACGGGACTGTTGGATCCTGAAATAGAAGTAAGACCAAGTGAAAATCAGATAGACGACCTGCTGGATGAGATATTGACCAGGACACAAAGAAACGAGCGAGTACTGATCACGACCCTGACCAAGAGAATGGCTGAGGAATTGACTGAGTTCTTGCTGAATCATAATGTGAAAGCTGCCTATATCCACAGTGATGTGGCTACGCTTGACCGTGTGAAAATCATGAACGACCTGCGAGCTGGCATTTACGACGTACTGGTGGGCGTCAATCTCTTACGTGAGGGACTTGACCTGCCTGAGGTTTCATTGGTAGCTATTCTCGATGCCGACAAGGAAGGTTTCCTGAGAAGTCACCGTTCACTCACACAGACTGCCGGTAGAGCGGCAAGAAACGTCAATGGAAAGGTAATCATGTATGCAGACAACATCACAGAGAGCATGCAGCGTACCATCGATGAAACAGCCCGCAGAAGAAGTATCCAGTTGCAGTACAATGCCGATCATGGTATCACACCTAAACAGATAGAGAAGGCAATTACCTCTGCACTCCCAACATCTGCCGACAAGGAAGCTAACTATCGCATCGGTGACGGCAAGAAGGAAAACAGACGGGTATATGTCGAACCGGAAGGAGGCGCTTTTGCTGCCGATCCTATCGTACGCAGTATGAGCAAGGAGGAACTCGTCAAGAGTATTGAAAACACAACAGCCCTGATGAAACAGGCTGCCAAAGAACTCGACTTTTTACAAGCTGCACAATACAGAGATGAGATACTGAGACTGCAGAAGGAACTGGAGGAGAAATAAACACTTGGAGAATATCAGAACTGGAGGATTCAAGGACTGGAGGATTCAAGAAGTGAAGGAATCTGGAACTGGGAAACCAAGTACTTCAGGAATCCAGGACTATAGAAATTCTGGACTTCAGAAAAAGTAAATTAAAATATTAGAAAAAACAATAGGTAAATAAAAGGTAATAAGATTAAAATTTATGTGGTTAGTATTAGCATTTCTCTCAGCCACACTGCTGGGATTCTATGACGCCTTCAAGAAAAAGGCTCTTTCTGGTAACGCGGTGATTCCGGTGCTCTTTCTGAACACCCTATTTTCATCGCTCATTTTCATTCCGTTCATCATAATGAGCTATACAGGAACTCAGCTGGACGGAACGATTTTTCATGTAGCCGAAGGTGGATGGGAAGTTCATAAATATATCGTATTGAAGAGTATGATTGTACTGAGCAGTTGGACATTCGGCTATTTCGGCATGAAGCACCTGCCTCTTACCATTGTAGGGCCTATCAACGCCACAAGACCGGTAATGACACTTGTAGGTGCACTGATTGTATATGGCGAGGTGTTGAACCTATATCAGTGGATCGGTGTGATTTTAGCCATCGTCTCTTTCGCCATGCTCAGCAAAAGCGGAAAGAAAGAAGGAATCGACTTCAAGCATGACAAGTGGATCTACTTCATCGTCTTGGCTGCCATATTAGGAGCGATCAGCGGTCTGTACGACAAATATCTCATGGCTCCTCCAGAGAATGGTGGCGTAGGACTGGACAGAATGATTGTACAGAGCTGGTACAATATCTATCAGTTCTTCCTCATGGGAGCGATGATGCTCATGATCTGGTGGCCTAAGAAAAACAGTACCACCCCATTCCACTGGCACTGGTCTATCGTATTCATCAGTATCTTCTTGAGCGCTGCAGACTTCGTCTATTTCTATGCATTGAGTTTACCAGGAGCCATGATCAGTATCGTGAGTATGGTGAGACGCGGAAGTGTCATCGTCAGCTTCCTCTTTGGAGCCGCCATCTTCCACGAAAAGAACCTCAAAGCAAAGTTTGTCGACCTGCTTTTGGTGCTCTTAGGTATGCTCTTCCTGTATTTCGGAACTAAATAAGAAACAGGGAAATTACTGCAAAAAGAATATTCTTTTCATTTAAAACAATAACTTTTTGAATATTTATTTGGCAGTTCGATAATAAAGTGTTAATTTTGCAGACATAATAATTACCAAAAACAAATAGATTTGATCATGAACAGAACAATTATTACAGTAGTGGGCAAAGATACTGTGGGTATCATTGCAAAGGTTTGTACCTATTTGGCAGAGAATGACATCAACATTCTTGATATCTCACAGACCATCGTTCAGGAGTATTTCAACATGATGATGATTGTTGACATGGGTAAGATGAAGAAGTCTTTTGAGAATGTGGCTGATGAACTTGCAGAGATTGGTAAAGGCATGGGTGTACAGATCAAAACCCAGCGTGAGGAAATTTTTGATATGATGCACCGTATCTAATCAATCCTGATATTCATTCAGAGTATCAGTTTGACACATTATTATATATATAGATAAAAATACAATTATGATCAACATATCTGAGGTTATCGAAACCAACAAGATGATTGAGCAGGAAAATCTCGACGTTCGTACTATCACAATGGGTATCAACCTGTTGGATTGTGCTGCAACAGATGTAGACGTGCTCTGTCAGAACATATACAATAAAATAACTCGCCTGGCCAAAAATCTGGTAAAAACAGGCGAAGATATCTCTAAGGAATTTGGTATTCCTATCGTCAACAAGAGAATCTCCATTACTCCTATTTCACTCGTAGGCGGTTCTGCATGCAAGACTACAGACGACTATGTGAAGATAGCCAAGACGCTTGACAAATGTGCCAAGGAACTCGGTGTAAACTTCCTGGGTGGTTACTCTGCCATCGTAAGCAAGGGTATGAGCAAGAGCGATGAACTTCTGATTCGTTCTATTCCACAGGCTCTGGCGCAGACTGATTTTATCTGCAGTTCTATCAATGTAGGTTCTACAAAGACGGGTATCAACATGGATGCTGTCCGCCTGATGGGACAAATCATCAAGGATACTGCTGAAGCAACCAAGGACAAGGGTTCATTAGGTTGTGCTAAGTTAGTTGTTTTATGCAATGCACCTGACGATAATCCGTTTATGGCTGGTGCTTTCCATGGTGTCAGCGAAGCTGATGCTGTCATCAGCGTTGGTGTCAGCGGTCCTGGTGTTGTAAAATATGCACTGGAAAGTGTTCGCGGTGAAAGTTTCGAGGTTTTGTGCGAGACCATCAAACGTACTGCATTCAAGATTACACGTGTAGGTCAATTGGTGGCTAAAGAGGCTTCTGCTCGTCTGAATATCCCATTCGGCATCATCGACTTATCTCTGGCTCCTACTCCTGCTATTGGCGACAGTGTGGCTGATATTCTTAAGGAAATCGGTTTGGAACATCCTGGAGCTCCTGGTACAACTGCTGCTTTGGCTTTGTTGAATGACCAGGTAAAGAAGGGTGGCATCATGGCTTCATCATACGTAGGTGGTCTGAGTGGTGCTTTCATTCCTGTAAGTGAAGACCAGGGTATGATTGATGCTGTAGAGGCAGGTGCTCTGACTATCGAGAAATTGGAAGCTATGACCTGTGTTTGCTCTGTAGGTCTTGATATGATTGCAATTCCTGGCGATACTCCTGCAACAACCATTTCTGGTGTGATTGCTGACGAGGCAGCTATCGGTATGATCAATCAGAAGACAACTGCAGTCCGCGTTATTCCTGTTGTAGGAATGAAGGTTGGCGACAATGTTGACTTTGGCGGTTTGCTGGGTCATGCACCTATCATGCCTGTCAACTCTTTCAGTTGTGAAGCATTTGTCAACCGTGTAGGACGCATCCCTGCTCCTATTCACAGTTTCAAGAACTAAATCAGAAAAATCATATAAAAAAGAGAGGGTGTGCCATAGCTTATGATACGCCCTCTTTTTATAAAGCATTCCTCAAAGGAAACGCATTTATAAGCTCTAACGAAGCGCTTTATTGAGGTCTAAGTTTTATAGAGGTCTAATGATGCGCTTTATTAAGGTCTAATGATGCGCATCGTTAGGTGTCAATGATGCGCATCGTTAGGTGTTAATAAAGCGTATCGTTAAGTGACTTAAAAAGCGCTTCTTCATCCGTCTGTAATTTTCGTGGATTCAGATTTCATTTTTTCCGTCCCTGTACCCACTTTTATTTTTCCCTGCCCACGGAAAAATTCTTGCGTGGGCAGGGAGAAAAAAATACCCAGGCAGAGAAGGAAAATTATAAGAGTATTTGTAGAAAATGGGAGCGTCATCGAGAAGGGCATGTTTTAACATTTATTGTAGGAAAATACAGATAGAAAAAGGGTGTGTCATGGCTTATGACACACCCTCTCTTTTATAATTAACTTTATTATTTCCCAACATTGAATCGGAGACCGAACTGGATATTGAAATTCAACTTTTTATCTTTGAAGATATTTTCAATCTGACTTCCATTATCAAAGTAATATTTCATTCCAGGCTCCACATAAACTCCCAATTGAGGAATAAAATCATACTGGATACCAACAGATGCATTTGTTGACCATTGCATCTTATCACGTTTGCTTTCTTTTACTTCTCCATCCGTTTCGGTATGATTCTTAATATTTACAGCTCCTTCGCCACCTGCTGTCACGTAAGTATGCAAGCCTTTATATTCCCATACAGAATAACTCAAATTGAGCGGTATTCCCATATAATGGAGATCTTGGGTAGATACGGTACGGGTATCAGAAACTCCACTGATGAAATCCGAACTGACTTTGGTATAAACCAGACCCGTAGAGAGCTTCAACTTAGGAAGAAGATGAAAGCCCACCTGCATACCTACAGATATCGGTTGATGATGCTTGGTCTCTTCGTAGAGATCCGAAGTTGGAATCATAGCCATATATCTTTCATCAAAGAAACTGGTAATCTGGGTGTTTTTGTCATAAAAGACCGGATCAGAAGAAGGCATAGAACTCATCAGTACAGGACTATTACCTCCTGATGTCCTCCCTATAAATCCATTCTCGCCGTACAACTGGAGTTTCAAGCCACCACGATGACGTTTGTCTTTACGTCCCAGTTCTTCATCCATACTGCTTTGTGCCAAAACAGTCCTTCTTCCGTTCTGAGCAGAAGACATTACATCACCTTCTGAAGTTATTAGAGAGTTTACTTTCCGAGAAGAACGGGATGAAGAAACCGTTTCTGATTTCTCATTTACAGAACGGGCAGAACTCTGAGTATCTAAATCTAAAGACAAAGCAGATTCAGAACTTACTGATTCTACAGAATTAGATTGAGCAAGAATGTTGTTCCTTGTCTGTCCGCCTCCAGACAAAGTTTGCAGTCCATCTTTAGACATCGCATTTTGACCATTAGCAGATACAGCAGTCTGACCATTATCATAAATTGCATTTTGACCATTAGCAGAGATTGATTTCTGACTATTATCAGAGATTGCTGCCTGACTATCTTTAGGGACTGCTGTCTGGCTTTTATCAATGAAAGTTTTGGGACCTTTGTCAAATATAGCAGCAACTTCTTTTTCTGCAACTTCATTCCACGGATGGAAATACACATAGGCACTACCAGCAAGAAGGGCTGCTATTGATGCGGCTATAGAGAAACGACGCATCACAATAGAGCGAGCGACACCATGATTGCTATGGACGTTTTTATTCGCAAATACCTCATCTTGAGCTAACGATTGTTCTATGTTAGCCCACAACTCATCTCCGACAGGCATTTCATAGTCTGCCATCCGGTCGCGTAGTCTGTCTGTCCAATCGTTATTCATATTCCTTATTCTTTAGATAATTATTAATTTTGCTCGCTAAAAGTTTCTTGGCTCTCAAATACTGAGAAGCAGAAGTAGATTCCTTGATATCAAGCATCTCTGCAATCTCCTTGTGACTCTTTTGTTCAAAGACATAGAGATTCAAAACCATTCTATAACCATCAGGCAACTCACTGATCATCTGATTCAGAACTTGCGGTGGCACTTTATCGACGTCTGGTACTTGTTCTTCTATCTCATCTGGGAACTCATCAACAAAAGAAAATTTCGTTTTCTGTTTGATGAAATTGATTGCCTCGTTAGAAACAATCCTAAGAATCCATCCCTTCAACGATCCCTCACCCCTGTATTCAAACCTGTTGACAGAAGAAAGAATCTTCACGAAACTATCCTGAATGACATCATTGAGATCATCACGATCAGGGACATACCTCAGCCCTACAGCCATGGCATATCCCACATATCGGCTATACAGTTGATGCAACGCACTCCTGTCGCCCTTTTTGATGTCATCCAATAATTCCTTTTCTGATTTCATTCTTTAACAACAAGTTACCACAACCGGGTGGTCTTAAACTCATAGCCTTTTATCTAAAAACTGAAAAATATGAAAATCTTGCATCAGATTTATATTTTTTTGCAAATTTCTTTTTTGCAGGCCATTTAAATCTCTACAACATCCCCTTCCTGAGTTAAAAAACTATGAGGGAAAACGGCTTTTGCCTCATTGAGCAAAACGGCTTCACAATTATATCTTGCACTATAATGGCCTAAAAGAAGTTTACCAACATTGGCTGCTTTAGCTACAAGAGCAGCCTGTTTAGCAGTGGAATGATAATAAAGTTTGGCTCTATCCTCATTCTCCGAAGCATAAGTACTCTCATGATAAAGTACCGTTACATCCTGTATTTTTTTATAAAGCTCAGGCATATACTTTGTATCACTACAATAGGCATAACTTCTTGGCGTTTCTGCTGGAGTAACCAATTGGCTATTGTCAATAACCTTTCCATCCGATGTAATCCAATCTTTTCCTAACTTGATATTATTAATCTGACTTACCGGTATCTCATAATAGTCAATCATGTCACGTCGGATATGGGGCAATGTAGCCTTCTCGCGGAACAGAAATCCACAGCAAGGAACGCGATGCTGAAGTGGAATTGTTTCTACCGTAAGAGACTTGTCTTCATAGATAATTTCAGACACCTTGGTATCAACGGGAACAAACTCAATTTTATATTCCATACCCGTCATAAAGAAATCTAACTGTTGTTTAAACAAACTCTCATATTCTTTTGGTGCATAGACTTTTAAAGAAGAGGTTCGACCTAACATTCCAAAGGTAGAAAGTAATCCGAGCAAGCCAAAGCAATGGTCACCATGGAGATGAGAAATGAAGATGGCATTAATCTTCCCAAAATGAATGCGGGAGCGCCTGAATTGTATCTGTGCGCCCTCACCACAATCTATCATAAAAGCCTTTCCTCGCAATTCAATAATTTGCGAAGTAGGATAATGTTTAAGGGTGGGCAATGCACTGCCACACCCTAATATATGAATTCTAAAAGGTTCCATTAAAACTTATCTATAACGTTAATTATTTTCCTCTTACAAGAAACTTATACCCTACGTTTGAAAATATATTATACTTGACGCTTGAAAGTAAAGATTCCAGCATTATTTTCCAAATACATACTGTCAGGGCCTAATTCATCAATCATGAAAGTATCCTTGTTGAGCAACAACTTACCATTGAGAATCTTCCAGGATGTCCAAGGATTCTGTTCTGCCTTCACATGATTCTTGACCTCACCGCCTTCAATAATCTCAAAATTCTTATCCAGACTCGTCCACTTTCCGAGAAGTGAAGTCAGATTAATCACCTGCTGAGCAGCCACATCGCCCAGTTCTTCATTTTTTTGACCATTCAATATCAAAGCGATTCTGTCACCTGCCAACAAACCACCTTTCACGATGTTAGGTTCTTCATCATCAATAAAAACATTCATGGTATCTCCAGCATCTGTTATCAATTGAAGATTATGCATTGTGGTGCCGTCACCGCAAATACCATATATTGTCGAATCTGGAACATCAACATCTGCTGAATCAACAACAGAAATGACATTGGACGTTTTACGTTCCTTACAGCTGTTAACAACAAACAGGCTTACCACAGCTATTGTTATAAAAAATAATTTCTTCATATTTAAATCTCCTTATTATTTATTTTTATCAATATTCGCGATATTGTCTATAATTCGCAGGATAACCAATAATCGCAGGATTATCTATATTCCGAATGTTATCAAAAATCAAAACCATTCTTTTCTATAGAATTACCTATACTCCAACTTTATAAAAAGATCAGTCTTTATTCGCCTCTTTAGATTGACCTTCATTTTTCTCTAAAGATTTAGCTTCATTCCAAAGTTGATCCATTTCTTCCAATGAAATATCCTTCAGATTTTTTCCTTTCTTTAAGGTATGATCTTCCACATAATTAAAGCGACGAATGAATTTCTGATTGGTATGTTCAAGTGCATTATCAGGATTCAGTTTATAGAGACGGGCTGCATTGATCACAGAAAAAAGGAAATCACCTAATTCCTTTGTAGAATTTTCCTTATCTTCCTTTGCCAATTCTATTTTCAATTCACCAAGTTCCTCCTGAACCTTATCCCAAACATCCTCTTTGTTTTTCCAATCAAAACCTACATTTCTTGCCTTGTCCTGTATGCGATAAGCTTTAATAAGAGAAGGCAAGGCATTAGGAACACCGCTAAGCACTCTTTCATTTCCATCCTTCTCCTGCTGCTTAATCTGTTCCCAGGTTTTCTCAACAGCAGTTGATGTTTTAGGTTTGACTGAACCCGCCTTTACCAAAGAGTTCCGGTCATCATCAGAAGTAGAATCCTCAGACTCACATTTTTCTTCTTTATAAACCACCTGTCCATTTTCGTTGATATACATATCAGGATTGGATACGCTCCATTCTCCTTCCTCGTTCCAATTGATAAATGGATGACGGAACATCAGTTTATCTGCTTCCTGATTGCAAACATCGCAGATATCAAACTCACCATCTTCTCGTCCGATGATACTGTAGAACATCACATGCTCCAAAACATCACCCAACTCTTTCTTGATATCTTTATAATCGCGTTTCATCAGTGCATCACAGAGTTCGAAAGTCTCCTCGATTGTATTCGGACGAAGACTCTCGAATGTCTGTTTCTTATCCCATGGACACTGCAGGCGCAAACGGTCCTGCACATCCAACAAGCGACTGAACGCCGCTAACTTTTCTTCTTTTGTATGCATCATTGTTACCTCACATTAAAGATTATCTTTCCATTTCTTGCCTGCCTTCGTGTTGAGGAAAATGGCAAAAGACAATGCAAACACAAACATCATTACATTAAAAAACAAATATGCTTCCATTTCTTAAAGATTCTTCTTCCACTTCTTTCCCGCTTTCGTATTAAGGAAAATGGGGAAAGAAACAGCAGCCACACACATCATTACATTGAAGAGAAACCAAGCTCCCATAATATCCCAATTCATATTCTTACTCTTTAATTTTTAACAATTCATTGGCAATATAAGCAAGCGTACACCCACAAATAAAGCCAACTATTACACACGCAATATTGATGTCACCCAAGTCCTTACCTGTGAACAGGGGCGACAAACCACCAACAGCGACGCCACTGAAACATCAGCTTCGCCATATCATAGAGAAAACCGGCTAACTGTTTTCTTCTATCTTGCTCTGAAACTTCTTTTACTGCATTACTAACCATCGTTTT
>ENA-OPCK01000113-OPCK01000113.1-human-gut-metagenome-genome-assembly--contig:-NODE-113-length-47878-cov-4.496916_pt1 | contig 47878 bp, 85 predicted proteins | sample MGYA00241249_ERZ501478 | MGnify/ENA primary metagenome ERZ501478 (study PRJEB25962, sample SAMEA2042629) | human gut metagenome | biome: human gut; feature: human-associated habitat; material: faeces...
CATAGTATTAACAATTTTATTCTTAATTTTTTCCTGCAAAGCAATAAAACTCATTATAGACCTGCTTCAGTCCGGCATATTTACCGGATTCTCGAATGCCATAGATTTCCTTTACACTGTAAGGCAGATTCGGTAAATCATCCCTAGTAACTATAACGAAATAATTATCCGACTCCTTAACACGTACAGCAAAATCCTCAGATTTAATAAATCTATTGCATTCATCTATAAAAACTATGCTGTTATGGATAAATTGCAGATTCTCTTCCCAACGCTGTCCACCGATAACGACGCAGGGAACTTCGCATTTCACTAAAACACCGCTACTGTCTCCATCTCTGTCATAAGCATTTAATAAATCGAGAAGCGTTGTTTTACCGGTAGCGCTATCACCACGGATAATAGTAATATTTCTGGAGACAGTAAATTCATAGCGCAGTCTGTTATTTTGTACAAAAACACTATACTTACCCTTCATGCTCTACCTCACAAAAAATCATACACTACATCAAGCCATTCCTCTTGATTATGCACGACAACACCATTATTTAATATCTTAATGGCATATTCACCATCGCCAAAATTCATACTATGATGCAGGCTTATTGTTAAATCCTTATTTTCGGCAATCTCCAGAATCCATTTAGCGCAGTTATCACCGCATGCTGTTGCATTAAATATTTTTCCGCTGTTGTCAAAAGCTAATAGCAGCAAGGTTTTGACACCACCGGACAACTCGCGAGGCGATATTGGTCCAAGCACCGGACTTTGAATCAAATGCGGGCCTACTACTTCTGATTTATCTACATCCTTAATCATCTTTTTGGCCAATTCAGATTCCAACCAAAAGTCTTCATATTGATTTATAAAGTATAATGGCGGATTATATATCTCGTTTTCACAATCACCCAAGTAAACACTCAGCATTTTTACACCTCCCCATAAAGAAGTATTCTTTCACTTTCCTAATATTATACTACAAACACTACGCTTTGTACTACTTTCGCTACATCAAAGTTTACAGCATACTACATCATTGACTTCATAGCAGCTATAATGCTATACTGTGCTTAGCAGAGACTAGTTTGTCCGGTTTTGACGCTGAGTTGTAATCAGCACCACCATTTCCGGAGCCGCTAGTCTCATTTTTTATAATGCTCTTATAGGTGAAACCAATTGATATCTTCAGCAAATAAAGCTAGTATTAGTTATATGTAGTGAAGGCTCCACGGAGCCGACGTCTTTTCCAGCGCCTGCCGTGATACGGATTCAATTCAAAAAAGGATGAGCCTGCAAGCCATGGTTCCTGTTAGTAACGGAAGCAGCCACGGTTTGAAGCTCATCCTTTATTTTTTACAATAATCAAATACTGTCCTTACTTAGCCTCTAGCCATCCATCTACAGTTCTTGATTCACTGGATATATTAACGCCAATTTTGTGTAAAATTCTGCTATCGTTCAGATAAGGTAAAGCATATTGCTTATCCTCAATCTGCTTCAATGCTTCTTCAGCACTACCATCAAGCTTGAACTCAAAAATATAAATATCATTATCACTTTCTATAATGACATCAGCTCGCCCTTTGCTGTTCTGCTTTTCAATCAAAGTTGTATAGCAGGATAACAAGCGGAAGATAATATAAAACGTATATTGGAAATGAGTTTCAAAATCCTTAGCACGCTCGTCCTTATTGGCCTCATAAGGAATCGACGCAAGAAAAGCTGTAAAAGCATCCCTAACCTCGTCTAATTCACCACAACGTAACATTCGGTCTAAATTTACAATCCAATATGCAGCTTCACTCTCATCCTTCTTTAAATAGCTGTTAGCCATCAAAGCTACAAAGCCTTTTCTTACCTCAACATTAGGATAATCCAAAGTATACTCACCATAATGCTTGTCATAGCCTTTAATTGTCAGGTACCCGCTCTGATAAAGCATAGCCAAAGGATTTTCTGCATCCGCTCTGTAATCAACAAAATACTGCGACTCATATGGCCTGCTAGTCAGCTTCTGCATATTCACATGATGCCCTTCCAACAGCTTCACCAAATATGTTGGCGTTCCTGACTTATACCAATAATTGTCTAACTTCAATTTATCAAAAGCGTTAATGATGCTAAACGGATTATATATATCAAGTAGTGCTTCACTGAAATGATATCCGTCATACTGCTTTTTCAGCAAACTCTTCATTTCGTCAACTGTATAGTCAAACTTGTTAGCCATTTCACTGATTACTTCACCAAAAACACTGTACAGTTCGTCTTCAGTAATACCGCAAATAGCATCGTACCTGCTGTCCATACTGATATCATTCGGCTGATTAAAGCCCGAGAAAACTGTAATCTGACTAAACTTCGTAACACCGGTCAGAAGCACAAAGCGCAGGCTGGCATCAGCAGCCTTAAAGGTACCATAAAAATCCTTCAGGATACTGCGATTCACATTTTCTAAGTCTTCCTCCAGTACATCCAGAAGCGGTTTGTCATATTCATCTATCAAAATAACTGCTTGATGCCCTGTTCGCGCCGCTGCCTGCTCTAAAACATATTGAAAACGACTGCTGAGCGTTGTATATATATCGCTTTTGCCATATATAGCTTCCCAACTGCTCACATATTCTTCCAGAACCTTCTCCAGTTCTCCAGCAACATCAAAGCGTCCCTTGGCAAAATCAATTCTAAAAACAGGATAAACATCCCATTTATCCTCCAGCGCTTCCATTTTTAAGCCACGGAACAACTCCCTGCGTCCGGAGAAATAAGCATCCAACGTACTTATAAGCAGAGATTTGCCAAAGCGACGCGGACGCGACAAAAAGCATACGTGCTCCTGTGCCAAGCGATATACTAAATCCGTTTTATCTACATATACGTAATTACCGTTTCTAATTGTTGCAAATGTTTGGATGCTTATGGGATAACGCATGGCTTAACCTCCGTTTAATTATATCTATATACATTTTACCATGAAATAATTAAAAGCTAAAGCATAGACTTTACGTTAAGCCTTTATTTCACTTCCGTGCTTCATGCCCTACTTCTTAATCGTACAAGGACGCAGGCCATCGAACTCATGAATGCTCAGCGTTCCACCCTTAGGTATCGCAATAACGCTGTCATCATATTTTCCGGACACAAGTTTTTCCAGCACCTTGTAAGGCCCCAGCAGATGAGTAAGCGTTCCTCCCAAAAGCTTCACCAAAGGAATAATATAAGCTTCAACCTCCTGCAAATCATACGTCCCTGTATCAATGATATAAAAGTCCGTGAATCCCTTATACAGCTGCTTCAGGAAAGTTTCCGCTTTTGCCTGACCACGCTCCTGCACAAGCTTGGCATAGTCAATTGTAGAGTTTTTCATGAAGTTCATCCAGCTCTTAGTTATGAAAATCGCTCCGTCAGGACGCTTTATGCCGGAACCGGTCAGAAGAACATCAATGCAGTCCATAGTGCGCGGCACAGCAATAGGACAGGTTGTGGCCTTCAAATCACACGTAGCCTTGCCGCAACCGGAAACGCAGATAACTATTTCCTCTGCTTCTGTATTTTCGTCTATAATCCTTTGCAATGTTTCATGCATCTTCTGCGGATTGCTATGAAGCGCAACATTAAGATATGTGACCTTGCCCTCAAAGCCTATTTTCTTAATGGTGTTTTCCAACTCCTTTTGCAGCGTAATGCAGGAATAGATTGCTCTTTTGCCCATAATATCAGCTCCTCATATTAGCGTTAGCTTAATTATAACACGCTAGTAGGAACAGTAAAAGCTGGTTTTAAGAAGAAAGCCTCAACGCAAATTAACCTCCTCCCCCTTGACTTAGACTGTACTCCAAGTATTATACTAGAGACAACAGGAAATTAGTCAAATGAAAGGACGGATAACAAATGTCTAAAAAGGTTGTAGTTATTTCCACAAGTTTAAGAATAAACAGCAATTCCGAGGCTTTGGCCAAAGAATTCGTCAAAGGCGCCGAGGCCGCAGGCCATGAGGTTGAATATATATCGCTCAAGGGCAAAAGCATTGCCTTCTGCATAGGTTGCCTGGCCTGTCAAAGCAAGGGGCACTGCATTATTAACGACGATGCTCTGCCTATAACCGAGGCTGTGCTGAATGCCGACGTAGTTGTTTGGGCAACGCCTATCTATTATTACGAAATGGCCGGTCAGATGAAGGTGCTGATTGACCGCATGAATTCCATGTTTCCTAAGGATTACAAATTCCGCGAGGTATACTTCCTGGCAACTGCTGCGGACAACGGCAGCTATACCCCTGAGCGTGCACTGGCAGGCTTAACCGGCTGGATTGACTGCTTCGAAAAGGCTAAATTAGCCGGCAGCCTTTTCTGCGGCGGAGTTAATGCTGCAGGCGAAATCAGCGGCAGCAGCAAGCTGCAGGAGGCTTACGAGCTCGGCCTTAAGGCTTAACAACTAACCCTCATACGAACAGCAAAAGGCTGACGCCTTGCGTAAATGCGAAGCGTCAGCCTTCTATTTTTACTTATCTTGCTTATCTATGAATACGCTTGTTAATCCAATCCAACAATTCAATTTCACCAGCAGAACCATCAGCAATGGCAATAAACATATCAGCCAATTCGCCTCTGTTTAATACAAGACGATAGCCATTCCATTGCAATAATAGTTGAGTCATTAATGCTCCAATTCTCTTATTTCCATCAATAAAAGCATGATTAGCCGCCAAACCATAACCTAAACGAGCTATTTTATCAATAGTTGTCGGATAGAAATCTTCACCACCAAATGATTGAAGCGGTGCTGCTACAGCAGCTTCTAAACCAGAACTATCTCTTACCCCATCAATACCACCAGTTTTTTTTATGATTTTGCTATGAAGTGCAATAACATCATCTGCACTAACCCAAATCATTCTGCCATCCTCTTATAATCAGCAGCAAAATCATCTAATATGCTATCTGCATCAGACAACATCTGCGCACGAGAGATTTTTTCCTCATCCTTCTTTAAAGTTACAGGAAACGGCATACCCTTGGCACGAACAAAAGCATTCGCAAAAATATTAAAAGCAGTAGATTGGCTCATCCCTATTCCAGCACAAATCTCCGCCATTTTTGCCTTAACATCGGAATCCATTCTAAACGTCATATTAGTATCCATATCATCGCCTCCTTGCATTACAATTATATTACATTGTTAGTGCAAAGTCAAATTTCTCTATATTGGATACGTAGATTCTGCAAGCGCAACTCCTTCGAGCCGGCGCAATCTGCCCAAAAAAGCAGAACCCCCGAAGCTATAGCCATAGCCTTGGGAGTTCTGCTTTTTACGATTATATACTTTTGCCGACGCCTTAAACTTCGTAATCGGCTTCACATTTCCCCAACTGACTCGTTCCGTTTCCCTTTTTTCAGCTTTAATCTTTTGGAAAAGAGGTTGGCAAAATCGTTAAACAGGCACGTGAGCTAGGCATTGATGTGCCTAATTTTATCAAAAGAAATTTGAATGCTTGATTTTTCGTTTAATATCAATATAATTGATATTAAGGGACGCTGAATGTTTTAGGGAGGTGCGATAATGCGTTTAAAAGAAGCTAGGAAGTCTGCTGGACTTACTCAGAAAGAAGTCGCCGCAGTTGTAGGTGTTAATCAAAATACTTATTCATATTGGGAGAATGGCAAAACTAAGATTGATAGCGAATCATTGGCTAAACTCTCAGAGTTATTTGGTGTTACTACTAATTTCCTTCTTGGCAAAGCGCCTTGTAAAACAACTGTTGATTCTGTTAATGATAAACCTGCCGTAAGGAGTGACGAAGAAAAACTCCTTGGCGTATATAATAGCCTAGACCAGGAATCCAAAACTCAGCTTATGTCTGTTGCTTACTTGATTATGTCGAAAAGCTTAGAAGCTCAAGGCGTAAACGTTCAACAACTTATTGAGCAACAGCTACATAAAATTCAAGAAAAAGGAGGCGAAAAAGATGAAGGCTGAGGAAGAAATGCGTCAAAAGGCTATTGCTCATGACCTCTTTTGTGAGCTTAATCCGAAATCAAAGGATACCGCTATATCTATTCTACGGCTACTGTTGGTCGAGGAAACGCGCCCTTTTTGACAGTCTACTCCGCCGACGGTAGCCGACGTGAGCAAAAGCCAAAAACCGACGACAAGTAATAAAAAAAGAACGCCTTCATTCATCATTAGAGGCGTTCATGATTATTTTTTGATGGGAAGTGTAAGGAATGAGAAAGATAATTATTACAACAATATTTATTCTACTGTCCATTGCATCAACTTGTTTTGCCGTTAATCCACTTTTATTGCCAGATAAAAATCCGCTTTTACCTGTTGACACCAATCGTTGGAAATTGTTCTACATAAATACAAATGATTTTGCAATATATGCCGATTCAGAAAATTACACCCATATTCACGAAGTTTTGCATGACACTTGCCGAATGGCAGATATGTGGGAGTGGCGCGTATACTTTCAGACTGATTCACCAGATTTATTTAAAGACACCTATACTATAAGCAATGTAATCTATGACTTTAGTTGCAAAACAGTTTCTATAAAACGTATTATTCAATACGATAAAGCAGGGAATGTATTAAGAGATTTCTCTTATAGCGATTCGCCAAAAAGGATTATACCAAGTAGCACTGGTGAATTAGTTTTCAAGGCTATGGATTACTATGACACACATAGCATAAATTAAAACAGCCGCTTCCAACATGGTCGAAATTGACTGGTTTGGAAGCGGCTATTTTATCAATTCGTTGACTTCACCCAAACAAAGGCTATACTGTAGTCAAAGAATACGTCGATGAAGCGAAAAGCGGGCGCAGTACCTTAACGCGTGACGCATACAATCAGATGATGGCTGATGCTATGGAGAACAAATTCGACGTTATTATCTTCCATAAAATCGACCGCAATTCGCGTAATGAGCTTAACTACTTTATATTCAAAGACAAATTAGAAAAGCTCGGTATACGTTACGAATATACTGCTCAACCGATAGATGCTGCCACGGCTGAAGGTCAGATGATGGAAACAGTAATGGTTGGTATGGCAGCTTACTATTCACGTAACCTTGCAAAGGAAACTAAAAAAGGCATGAATGAAAACGCTTACAAAGCTATCTTCAATGGCGGTTATGCTCCGCTTGGCTACAAAATAGTAGATAAGCATTATGTGATTGATGAGAAAGAAGCTGAAGCGGTTCGCCTTATCTTCAATTTATATCTTGACGGCAAAGGATACGGCGAAATCTGCCTGGCACTCGCCGCTCGTGGATACACTACACGTAGCGGAAAAAACTTTCCGAAGAACAGTCTGCATGATATTCTGCGTAATGAGCGGTATATGGGAACATATACATTTAATCGCGTGCCCAAAACAAAACGCCGCAACAGCCATTCCTACGCGCGCCCTAACGATTTTATCTCTATCCCCGACGCTATTCCTGCCATTGTTTCAAAAGAAACCTTTTTGGCAGCGCAGGAGAAGATGCTTCTGAACAAAAAGCGTAAAGGCGGCGCATACACGGCCAAAAGAGATTATCTGCTGTCCGGTAAATTCTTCTGCGGTTATTGTGGAAGTGCAATGCAAGGATATTCCTGCTGTACTCGTGGCAATATGTACTACTACTATTCATGCGCAAGGAAAGACAGAGTGCCTGCCGACCGGTGCAAACAAAAAATGATACGCGCAGAAGTAATTGAGCACTGGATCATGTCGACGTTGGAAAGAGAAATCTTTTCCGATTCAGGCATTCAGCGTGTAGCAGATTCTATGTCTACCGCTTTTGGCAACGCTAACAAGGAAGCTAAGAACGCCACAACTGTTTTACTGCAACGCAAGGCAGCAGCAGAACGCAAGCTTAATAACCTGTATCAAGTCATTGAAGACGGCGACGCAGACGAATTCGATATGCAGCGTTTGAAAAAAACTAAGGAAGAGTTACACAACATCAATAACGAAATTTGCGAAACTACTGTGAAATCTGCACCGGATATTGATACTTCAAAAATTATCAGCCTGCTGAAGAATATGCGTGAGGAAATTTTTACAAAAAAAAATAGCCACTACGCAAAGCAAGCGATTGAATTGCTTGTAAAACGTGTGACAATCATTGATAAGACTATTACCTTGAGCTTAACAACAGAAGGCTGTCTGAGCTTATTGGTGCCGCGGACTCGAAATTATATTGACCGCAATATAGTGATTAACCGATTGTACTCTCTTGCTTCCTAGTTTATGCTATAATTATGTAGTTGTAACAACATAATATCAGAAACAAGGCCCGGTGTCTAGCCGAGCCTTATTTTATTTTTGAAAACAATTCCAGAATAAAGCCTAATCCTTTTCTTTCGGTTTCCACTCTGTGCGATACGCTGCTACATCCAGTGTTTCCACGCCGGCGCGTATTTTTTTCAATGCGTCACGCACAAAATCATACTCAAAATCTGTCATGCGCAGGGAACGCATTTTGCCGCCAAAGGATTTTCTGCCAGCGCCAGCACGCGCGCCGCCCCAAGTTGTTTTTTCTTCTGTCATTTTGCTCAACTCCATTTGATTAATGCTGCAACAGCTACAATAAAAGCTGCTACGCTGATAATAGTCGTAATTCTTGCCATAATTATCATGATGTGGTACACTGTAATTGAACCAAGATTTTGGTTTGGGAGAAGCATTCGCTTCTCCCAGATGCTTACTGAGCCTTGCTGTACAGGATAATTGCGGTTGCTAAGTTAATTATCGCTGTCAGCAGGTTCAGCCACTTATCTTTGTCCACATCTTTCCCTCCTCTCTATGCTTTAATTATAGCACATTATCTTGAATCTGTCAATATTTTTTCATGATGTTATAGCATTATTTTCATGAATTTTGATAAAAAACAAGCCTACGAGTTAATTTTTACTCGTAGGCTTTTAATTTTTATTTAATTATTGCTTTACTAGTGCCACTACCATTCCGCCGGCAATAATCTGCCAAAGCAGCCGCTGTCTTTTAACGCGCTTCTCCTCGCGCGCGGATGCCTGCAAGGATTTGTTGGCACTCTCCAATAAGCTGCTCTGAGCTTGCAGCTCTATCTGCAGCTTTATTGATTCCGTCTTGAGCTTGCTCAATTCTGCTCTCGACTCGTTCAGTGCTGCTTGTGATTCTGCCAGCGCTTGCTTAGTGCTCTTGGTTTGCTGCTGCAGCAGAGTCAAGCGACTGTCGAGCGCTGCCATCTCCGCCGCTGTCATTGTGTAGGTTGTAGCCGATGATGCCTCCGAGGCAGAGGCAGATAACAGCAAGCACAATATAGCTGCAGTAATTGCGCAATATTGTTTTAAGCACATCTTAGCCCTCCCACAGATAATAGCCCGGAACAGAGCCGCCAGCACGCATGTCAACATGGACAAAGCCCTGCGATACATAAGTGCCCACGCCGTCAAAAATCTGCTTGCAGATGCGGGCCAGCTCGCGTGTAGATACACCGTCGACGTAGATATCAGCAGCAGTGCCAGCCACGTGCTGAGAGTTAGACACACCGCCTACAGCAGCATTGTGTACCGGACAACGATAGCCGCTGCTGATGTAGATTGGGCGACCTAAACGTGCACGCAGACGTTCTAAGCCAGTCAACAAAGCAGAGCTAATGCCATAGGTCGGCAGCTCGCCACAATGCTTACAAGCAAATTCAGATTCAGAAAAATGAGCAGATAACATAGCCATAAAATAAACCTCCTTTGATTTTTCGCCCAGCGAACAGCATAAAATTGCATAAATTGCACCTATTTCAGTTGTTCGCTGGTCATTTTTTAGATTTTAGTTGTTTGTTTAGTTGTTAACCGCGTCTTCTCTTTACGAGTGCTGCGATTTCCCCGACAGCCTCAATACCTGCATCATTGAGGTTCTCACAAATAGACAGCAGCTCGGTAACAACAAGATAGCCAGCAACAAGCGGTACTGCCCATGGCGGCTGGTGCAGCGCAATCATGCATACATCAACCAACACAGCAGCCAGTACACAGAGAATATAAACAATAAGCTTCCCAACAAAGCGATGCTTCATGACTTCCGAGGAAATTAATCCTTCGGCGCGCGCCGCCTCGATGCCGCCAATAATCTGCATCACAGACGGAGTTTGCCCCATGCCCTGCAGGCGCTTGTAGCTCAAAGACATCCAGCGGGTGAAGCAGTCGATAAATACCAGCGCTGAAAATGCTATGAAAAGCACAGCGTGCTTATGCAACAGGATGGCGAGGATGGCAGCGGCGATAGATTTATAGCTAATACCATGCCAGAGCGTCTGCGCTGCGTTAAAAGCAGCAAATTTGAGTGCGTCAAAATTCATTGATAAATACCTCCTATAAAATGTCCATTTGTAAGACACAAAACATAAAATAAGCCAGAACTCTAAAATTCATAAATTGCTAAGACGTGTCTGACATTCGTATTACTCCTTATTTTGGGCAACAAAAAACCGCCTGCGCTAAGCAAGCGGTTAATTAAATTTTTATTGTTTGTGTTTAGCAGCCCATTTGGCTCGAGCCTGGTTTAAGGAAATTCCTAGCTCTCCGCCATCGAAATCTGGCTCCAATTCCAACACTGCGTCATCAATCCATCCACATACTTTGCAGCCTAAGAAGCAACAATCAAGTGGATTTGCACTGCGTCTCGTAAATTCATATTGACCACAAACAGGACATAAGTGTTTCATTTTTTGTTTCCCTCAGCCTTTCTCCACACTTCATAGTAAATAGTTTTCTTCGTAGGCTTAAACATAGTAACAACTCCAGTAAAAACATCAGCTTTTACATAGTCGTTGTTGTACGGGTCATAGCGAACCACAATGTTTTTGCCAATTTCGTAACCACGGATGCCGCCTGTTTTAGGAGCTTGTTCGGCAAGCCATACCGCATGGTTACAGTAATCCTCTTTACTCCATCCCGGATACTGTTCACCATGGCGTTCCCAATGATCATCAAGTTCTTCTGCCGTTCCAAAGCCAGGTACAGCAAGTGTACATTCACCACCTGCTACTAGTTTACCTCTACGCCGGTCTTTTTGCAACGGCTTTTTGGCTTCCTGCTTGGTATTTTTTTCAGATTTTGTAGCACCACCAACCTTTACAAACTGCCCTGCATTATCAGGCTGCCCTCTAGGCTGGTCAGGGCTATAGTCTGTAATAATACTAGCTGCACGCCGCAAAGGACTTAAATCTATACGATTATGGTCAAACATCCCGGCAGCAAGCAACAAATACCGTTTGAATTTTGGCATTACATCACCTCACAAAAAATTACGTTGTCCTCCTATAAAACCTCACGATGTAGGCTGGTGGCTGAACGGTGGATGATTTGCTGTATATGGGATTGAGGAGAAATACGTTTATACCGACACTTCTTGCCATATCCGAACCTCCTAAAAAAATTATTCCATACAAATAGCTCTTACTTCTTCGGCCGTGCCTGCAGCTTCTACCTGCGCCTTTGCCTTGCGATAAGCGATATGCAGGAGATTGGAGCGTACAGCGACCGCCGCTACGATAGCGCGCAGGTCTTGAGCCGTAACCACTGCATCCTCATTGTCTGCCGTAGTCCAGCTGATTTTAGCGCCTTCGCCCTGCACGTCCAAGGCGATGATTGCGGCGCTGATGCGGTCGCGGGCTTTACTGTCGTAGTCGTAGAGGTGCCCATTATAAGCAATAGGCTCTACCTCTGCCGTATCACGCTGGCGCTTCAGTTCAATGATTTTACGTTCGCGGACGTTTTCAATTGGCTCTTCCGTTTCCGCTACATTTACCCCCAACTCCTCCAAATCAGCCTCGGCCAAGGACAGCGGGATAAAAACGCCCTCCTTAGCTAACGCTTCTGCTAAATCATAAATATTGGAGTAATTTTCTTCCATATATACATATGTTTTCATCAAACCACCGCCTTAGTTAAAAATTATCTCGACTCTATATTTTTTGCCTACATTTCCCGCCGTAAAAATACTTTTTACAGCAGTAGGTATAGATTGCGTATACCCATAAAAACCTGTATTTGAAGATTGAAATGAAATTTTTGCCCAATCCATTGTTGCAACAGCTCCGGTATCTACAGAGGTCAGTTTAAGTGTAACGTTATAGCTGCCACTATATACCCCCTCAATTTTAAATGCAAAATCAAGGTAACCGCTGCCGTAAAGCATCATTACAAGAGTAACATCTTTGCCTTCGTGTTTCACGCTACCTTCAATCTCGCCAATCATGGCATTATAGCGGCTGAAACCATATTGATAGCCACCTTTACCCAGAGTAACAATAAATTCGCCGTCACCTTCAATGGTACTACCATTAGCCTTCATCAAAATACGATTCAGTCCCATTTAAGCACCTCACGATAACTTTGTCGCTTGCGCAATGCTTGTCACGACACCACTAGCATTTTTAGTTAAAAAGATATTTAAAAGTAGACCGCTGGCTGTTATCGCTAAATCCGCAGCACTTCCGGCATATTTTAGAGTGCCAGCATTAGTGATGCTCAATGCGTAAGAGCCATTAGACGCTATGTAGGCTGTAAATATTGATGTATCACCATTGCTTATCATTCCCGCCAACGTGGACATATCCAGCGTAAGCGCACCTGTTACATTGTAGGTTGCTACAGACGTGGCAGGGCTATCGTATGTGCCGCTGATGCGTGATGTGGCAAAACTTTCAAAGCTGAATTTTAAGCGCTGGAAGTTTTGCTGCGCCGTCCATGTATTAGCCACAGACGTGCTTACTCCACCACCGCCAGCACTAACATTAACGTTACCGCTAGAGTCTGGACCAATACCATTAATGAATTTAATGTAGGTTGAAGAAATAATATTACCTTCACCGTCTTGTGTTGCCTTTGTAGCGGATGCTGCACTATCATTTTTGCCTAATTTAGACTGCAAAGCAGTATAGACCGCTTTATTAGCAATAGCATTATTAGATGTAGCGGACAGCGTGGTATCTACAGTAATATCAGAACCACCGCTAACAGTAATACTAACATTGCCGTTGCTGTCGGGTTTAATATTATTTACACTTTTAACCATGCCGCTCACATCGGTTTTCTTTGCATAGGTGTCAGTAATTATATTACCTGCGCTGTCCTGCGTTGCAGACGCTGCGTTACCTGTATAACTGCTTGCATTAATTGAGCCTACAGCCTGCGAGCCTTGTCGCCACACTATTGTAGATGTTGCCCCCATTAAAGCAAAACCCGAAAAAATATCAGTCCCGACTTTATTCAGCAACGCATTATAGATAACGTTATTTTGAACGGGGTTCGTGCTTGTGCTTGATAAAGCCTCATCAACTGTCACACCACCGTCAGCGCCGTCCTTGCCTTTAGGCAGCACAAAATCAAACACAGCAGCAGAAGATGTGCCGCGATTGGTGACACTAGCCGACGTTCCGGGAGCACTTGTCGTAACATTACCGATAGTGATTGTCGCTGCATTACCTGCAGGACCTTGCGCACCCTGCACTCCTCGCTCGCCCTGTTCGCCTTGGATGCCACACGGTCCCTGGATGCCTTGTGCGCCCTGTTCGCCACGTTGGCCCGGCTCGCCCTTTTCGCCGGGGTCGCCTTTGATGCCTTTAATGGTTATCGGGCTCGGGTTATCAAGGCCGGCTTTGTTCGTCCAAGTCAAAATGCCGCTGGAATCAATGTGCGGCACAAAGACGTTAACATTCTCGCTTAAGTCCTTGGTGGTATTCATATATGTTTCAGCCTGCTCTGCATCCCATACCACCTCGGAGTTTGCGTACGAGGAACCTCCGGGCTTGCCGACCACGAGCTTACGCTTGCCGTTCGCCTTGCGCGCGATGACCAGCTCGCCCTCACGCAACACAGGATTCACCTGCAGCCATTTTTCCTCGGACGCTGTGCTAAACTGTATTCTTGCATTACTCATTCATCTCACCTCACGCAATACGCACCCAAAAGTATAAACACAAATAAGACGGCTCAAAAGTTACTTTTTCTCCATTGCCAGTAGATTTGATAGCTATTTGATGCGTATGGTTGCCGTTAAAATGGCAAATATACTCTGTTCTATTGTTATCAGCATTGCCTTCAGACCGTAAGCCTCTCTCTTGAACGCTGAATCTACCATCTGCAGCCTGGTAACCTAAAGTATTGCTAACCGAATTGTTTCCGTAAAAAGTATTGCTTCTACTTCGAAAATTACCAGAAAGGTCTGCACTATATACCAACGCTTCATGGCCATGTGCAGGCAGATTGTTCACGCCTAGTGTAAAGCCATCACTGCCGCCCATCGTGCCGCCGGGATAACCTGCACCGGCAGAGCGGATATAGCGGCCGCTCTGCAGCAGCTGCCAAGAACCGCCAAGCCTTGTGCCGGGATTGATGTTGTCGCGAGTGATTACAACGGAGCCGACAAAGCTCATCGCGTTGAGATAATCGATGTTCAAAGACACATTACCGCTGCTGTCCGGCTTTTTGCCCTCAACGCTATATACAAAATTCTTCTGCAGATTGCCTTTAGCATCCGGCTTCTCACCGTTCAACGACAGCAGAAATGTTTTTTTGATTGATGCCACAAGGCCTGCGTAATCGCTGTCCAAAGCATCCTGCCCCTGCTCGACCAGGACTTGCGCCATAGCTGCTGCCATAATCGTAGCCTGCTTATATAACTTGTTGTGCAGGTCAGCCGCCGCCAGCCCCGGAACAACGCCGCCGATGCGCTGAGTGTTGACAGCGTACTCAGCGTCGGATACAACCTTGCTGCTGTCCACGGCCTCAGCAAAAACTTTAAAATTACTTCTCGCCATTTGTTAGCTCGCTCCCTTCTACAGCCCAATGGCTATTATAACCACTGTAACGCATAGTGTTGTAATCGTAGCTGAACAGCGGCAGGCCGTCCGTTGATACGAATGTCAGCACGTTGATGCGTACGCCCTCCGGCTTCGGAATGATATATGCGTGGATAATCAGCTCGCGCTCCAGCGCAGTATAATCGCCCTGCAGTACGATGTTAAATGACATGTCCTGCAAATCTTCGATAGATAAATGCTTATCTTTACCCATAACCGATTCCCACAGCTCATATAGCTCTGTTATAGTGCCCTTCCACGCATTTTGGATAATACGCGCTTTGATTAGCAGACGAAACAAATCATCGTCCATCATGCTGTTGCTGTCGTTCATCTCTCCCGGAGGAAAGCCGGAAATAAAGCTGACGCTTGCCATGTTCTGCGGCTCCGGTGTGTTGATTATAGGATACTCCGTGCCGCTGGCAATTTCCGTCGGAGCCGGGCAAACAATGTCGCCTGTAGCAGCAGCGGACGGCTCAAAACTGAGCTGCCTGCTTACTCCGACAATAGCGCCGAGGATATCGAGCTGTGCAGTCGTAGCATAATCAACCTCAAACGCCGTAATCAAATCGGTGGCGCTGCTGTCCAAATCAAGGCCGTAGCTGAGCAATCTCTCTACCATAGCTGTAAAATTCGTGCTGCGGCGATACTCGCTCGTGATCAGCCGTTTATAATATGTTAAATCAAGCATCGACCTGTACCTCAATGGCATCGTATACCGGCTCCGGAATCTCCTTGTAACCGATTGCAACATCAGCAACACCCATCGCGTCTGCGACAAGCCCCAATTTCAGCTCTTTTATGCCAAATATGGGCTTCGTCAAAGACGGATTGCAGTCAGTGATGATGTTGGCCAGCACCGAAGCTGACACATCACTACCAATCGTCAGCGCGGCCAAATAGTCATATATCGCACTCTTGACGTTGGCTTGGATGCTGGACATATAGCCGACATATTTTTTCAGCGTGCATTTAACATACACAGTTTTATACTCCGGTCGGTAAAATCTGATTGTGTTGATATAATCGTTCTGGTCGGTATACTGTACCGCCACATCGCCGTTTGTATAACAGCCGATGCCTTTATGCAAGTATATCGCCTCAGCAACGTCCTCATTTGTACCGCCCTCAACCACACAGGTTACAGAGTGCGCCGGCAGTCCGTACGGATTATCCTCAGTTACAGTGTCAACGTTGGTGTCATTCTCATAAACAGCATAGCGGGACACGTCCGGTAACGCTGCAATAGCGCCCTTGGTGCCAGCCAACATGGTCTGCGACGGATTGGCCGTACTGATTGCCTGCCTTTGGCGGAGCTGCGCGTCGGTTTCCTGCGTGTTGCCAAGCACAGCGCTCACTTCGTTGATAACAGCTATCCATCCATAGGTCGGTGTCTCAATCTGCGCTATATCGCCCGCCAGCGCGCTCACAGCGCCTGCAGTGCGGCATGTAGCTACAGTATAAGCCGTGCCATTAGAGTCGATTACTACATTTGCCGGCAAATCCCATGTCAGCCCCGCGCGGTCTTTTACTGCACCATTGGTTATCTGCGTAAACGGGCTGCCGGTAATCTTTACTTGGCAGGTGCTGTGCCCTGCAGCCTTGCGCTTAATGCCGTTCAGCTTTACCACGCTGTCCAGCGACGCACCAATAGCCGTTTCAGGTGAACGTGCATTATACGCATACGCGAGAGCCTGCAGCGTATCGCTCTGCTTTAAAGCGAAAATGGACAACAGCTGATAATCAGGCGAGCTGTTGTCCAGATAGATATCATCACCGTAGATTTGCTTCATTGCAGCAATCATATCTTCTAAAATATCGTTGTAGGTAGGGATATGCAGTCCCGTACTATCAACATAAGGCTTAAAATACGTCACATCTGCACCTCCTCGCTACTAATAGTCAATGAGCCATAGATAGTCTCTACAGTTGCCGTAAATTTATAATGTCTGCGTTCGTAAGATGATTCAAAAGACGTGACAGACTGCACTCCTTCCGTGCCGCTTATACGGTCACGGATAATAATGTCAACGGCCTGCCTGTTCTCATCACTGCCGGACGTGCCTAAGATTTGCTCCCACAACGGCAAGCCATCTTTTAGGTCTTCCCACCATTCGGCATAAAGCAAAAGCAGGCGCTGCTTTATCGCCTGCCCGACAGCTTCGATGCCGCTGATGTAATTTTGAGAGCCACGACCAAAGCAGTAGTCCCAATTGTCGTCTAAACGTCTAACCTGCATATCAGCCTCCAATAAACACATTACTGCTGCCTTCGGCCACAGTACCGCCACAGCTGACGGAATCACCAACGCGCCCGGCAGCCTTGCCGTTAATATAAACACTGGCACTCCCACTGGCAATTACACCGCTATGCGTAGGATGCGCTACACACCCATGCGGCGCATAACTGTCGCCCACGCGTCCTGCAGCGCGGCCGTTGATATATACGTTAGGGCTGGCAGATACGAGTGCTGTCGGCGAGCAGGCATCATGACCGGTATCCAAATCGCCTAAACGCGTTGCACTACTCATTGATGTTCACCCGCCCCGCTTTTATGTTTACCGTACCGCCTACGATGTTAATCGTGTCTCCGGCAAGCTCTACGTAAGCACTGCCTGCATCATTGCGTAGCTGAGCAGAGCCTGTGCTGTAGCCAGGGATTACTCTAGGCTGCGACCACACGCCGATAATAGCAAAACCATCAGACAGGTCATGCCGGCGGCACTCGACCTGGTTCTGCACGCCGCCGCTCTGCCACCAGCCATCCATGCACATATCGCCAAAGACAACAAGGCATTCATCGCCGGGCTGTATCGGCAGCGTCAGCGCATAACCTCCGGCGCGTGGCACGACAATAGGCACGTCGACCAGCAAGGGAATATCTATCCATGATTCATCACCGTCTGCAAGCATTTTTTCTCGCAGCGCTGGTTGCACAGTAACAGTCTGAGCGGCCGCGTCAAAGCTTTGGATGATACCAGGCACACACACCCGCATCTTAATAGCAGCGGCACGAGCGTCAAGTTCGCCCTGACGTTCGACGTTCGGCGTACGCAAATTTAAATCAATCATAAAATCACACTCCGTTCGGATTCTGCGCATTGTTGGCCATGAGAGCAGGCAGAACGCCCCTACCATAGCGCGATACAGCCGTACATGATGTATACCAATCATTACCCATAGTATCACCAGTATGCGTCAGCTCGATTACCTGATAGATCCACTCTTCATCAAGCGGCATCTGCGCCTGACCTGGAGTAACCTGCGCTTCCGCAATCTCGCTATTCTTAAGTTGCACCAAGGACCACATCTGTACAGCAGGATTCAGCAGCAGCTTAAAATTTGCGCCATACTGCGTCTGCGTCGGCATCCCGACAAGACCGGTCGTAGGCGTTTGCACGATAGCTTCATCCTTGGCAGCGTCGGCAAGCTTTATCATGTTCAGCTTGCCATCATCCACCCAATAGCTCGCACCGTTACCGCGGGCGATATCGGATATATAATCTTTAGGCTCGCCAAAAATAACCTTACCCCGCGGCAGCTTTTGCCCGGACAGGCCCTGCGTGATACTATTCGTAGGAATTTTTGTTTTTGACTTTTCACAGACCGCATCCAAAATCTGACGTTGGTTTACGCCCTTGTTTAAAGTTTTAGAAATAAAATTTTTAGCAAGCACATTAGCGCCGTCCACACACAGGAGCGATAACACGTAATCCGTGTTATTCTCCTTGCGCCGGGATGGATAAATAATTTTACCGTCAAAGATAACTCCGTACTGTTTCTCTTGGGTATTGCCTTCAGCATCCTTTGCTTCCTGGACGGAGCCATCTGCAGATGTAGTCAGATAGCCTTCATAACCGGCTTCAATGATGATACGGTCGCCTTCCTTAAGGATTTTCTGCTCGGTTGCTGCAGTAAGATTGTAAATTTCCACGGTGGAGTAATTATTTATTTCACGAGATTTTTTGACCGTAAACTTCACATGTAGGTCAGAAACATTCAAAGCCTCCTTGTCCTGAGCATCCACAACAAGGATTTTCCACTTGCGCATCCACAGATAACTGCTCATGAGTCATCACCCCATAAAAGCACCCAGGCTGAGCCTAATGTCTCATTATCAGGCTGCTCCTGCGTGGTAGGCCCAACAGCCACGATTTGAGCGCTGCCAATATTCAGGTAAGCGTACTGACCTAACAAATCAATGCCAGGAACGAGCGGCATGCCTGTAATCAACTCTTTGCCTGTGCTATTGTCGCAGACATCAGCCACCCACAACTCGTACAAATCATAATAGCGTAGTTTCAGCAGGATGTTGATGTTACGCTCGCCATCCAGCGTCAGCTTAAAAGTCTTCTGGTCAAAAGGCGTGGTAGTTAATGGTATTTCATAATAGCTCATTACCACTTCACCTCCAGACCTGTGCCCTTTTCTACTTTGCGCAAAATCGTGCTGTTGTCTTTAGGCTGCACTTCCTGCGATTTGCTCTGTACACCTGTAGTCCACTGACGCGCCGAAACCTTTTCAGTGCCAACATTTACCACCAGCACCTGCACAAGATTCACCGTAGCTTTGAGAGCACAGAGCGTCGACACGTCATCGCTAACGTCAATGCTCTCAATAAGCATATTAGGATACGTATTCAGGCGAGTAACAACATCCATAGGCGTACGTAGCTCCTGCAGCCTGCAAAGCATGCGGTAAGCCTGTACAGATTTATATACGCCTGCACCCTCATACACAAAACCATACCTGTAACCCATAGCATCAGATACACCCACCTGCATACTGATGCGGACAGGATTCACGAAGGCGTGATCACTGATATTTGCACCGGTCTGAACGGGATGCTGGGTAACTGTCAGGCTGTGTTCAGTATCAACGCTAAACACAGCATCGAAAAAGAAGCCTCCGATATTAGTCTTGACCATCAGCGTCTGCTGAATGCCCAGACCGCTTCCCCATTTAGACGGAACATAAGCATTGCTCTGGTCAAACAAATTTCTCGGATTTCCTGATGCAATGCTTTGCCCGACAGCAAACACCTTTGACACAAGTGAACCTGCAGCATATAATCCGCTCAGCGTATTAACTTTACCTGTACTCACTCCTGTGCCTTTGAGCACACCCGGAAGTTCTTTTTGCAAAGAGATTTTAGGTAAATCAATCATACAAACACCGTCCCTCCGTTATGCGCTGCCAGACGCTGGGCAAGATCTTCCATCGTTCCTTCTACAGCCTTAGCCACGCCCTGCGGATCACTTACGTTCCCACAATTAACCACAATACCGCCAACATTTACAACTCCACCGTTATGATTTGCCGTACTGTTCGCCATCGGCATAAGACCGGCAGAGCCGCCAGCAGTAAAACCTGCAGCATAGCTCGTAGGAGCCACAAGGCTGTCATACCCGCCTCCACCGCCGCCGTGATAATCATCCGCTTGTTTATTGCCAGACCGCATAGCTTCATAGGCAGCACGAGCATTAGCTTGACGTTGAGCATAATTAGCAGACGCTGAATCAGGCTTTTCATATTCGTCCGTCATAATCTGGCCAGCTATCTCCGGCAATTCAGCGCTTTGCATTTTAGCGTAAGTATCAGCGTAGGACGTGCGCATTTCTTCTGCCAAAAATTCAATCTGCGTGTCAAGGTCAGTCCAATCTTTACCACGAGCAGCAGCAAAGCGTTTGAGCTTTTCCCAACGTTCATTGTGCCATTGAGCTAAACCGCCAGATGTCCCATTATCACCGATAGCATCCGTGCGCAAGCCAGATTCCTGGACAAGGTTGCCTACAACACCAGCGGCAGCAGAAGCAGTAAAGCCCATCGACATAAGCTTTTGCTGGATATATTTAGACCGCTCGCCTGTTGCATTTTCATCAGCAGCCGCATTGATAAATTCCTCACGCGCTCCCTTGAAATCGCCCTGCATAGCTTTACCCAAAGCACGCATAAGATGTCCCATACTATTGGTCAGCGTGAGCACCTTATCTACAACTTTACCAACGGCAGTCAGAAAGAAGTCCCAGAATTTCTTCACAACAGGATACTTCTTGCCAAAAATATTCTCGACAATCGTGGCCAGACCTTCGGCAATTTCAGCAACACCCTTAGCAATATTAGCTACAGTCTTTTTGAGCTTTTCCTGGCGTTCTTCCGTAAAGACTTTTTCAAACAGCTCCGTGAGTTTCTCAAGGATAAACGCAATGCCTTCCTTAAGCTTTTCAATTAGACGACGCAGCGGATTGTTCTCATCAGTAAGCCATTTCCAGAGCGGCTTTAAGGTATTGCTGCTCTCGCGTCCCTCAAGATAACCAAAGAAGTCCTCCAGCATGATGAGTGCAGTGCCGATGGCCATCATCATCAAGCCAAACGGCCCTGCCATGATGGCAGCACCGACAACAGCAAATACAGCTACTAAAGCCTTTGTTTTACTCGGCAGCGCGCCAATAAAATTATAAATGCCTTCAAATACCCATTTGAGAGCCTTAACCAGCGACATTGCTACACGCACAACACTCGCCAGCACGCTGGCTACCTTACGTGCCAGCGCAGGCAAGCTCTTGCCAAATTTATCATTGAGCCAGCGGATAAATTCCTGAAATTCTTTAATGTAGGGCTGCAGCTCTTTGATAAGGTAATAGACCACCCATTCCTTAAACATTTTTAATTTGAGCTGCAGACTTTGCACGTCATAACCAATCTCACGGATCCAAGCTAATTGTCCGTCAGCATCTGCAGGAGTAGACAGCTCTGCCATCTCTTGACGCAGGCGGAAAAACTGCTCACGCAGCTCCGGCACCCACGCCACATCTTCCTGTGACGCGCCCATGGTTTTCAGGACCACACTCAAGGTTTTAGCTGTGTCTTTTGTCACCCACATTGACTGCGCCAGTTTTTGGTATTCCAAATCTGCGCTGGACACAGCCTTAATGTTATCAATGACAGCTTCCGTAACCTTTGCCAGCCCTGCAAAGATAGCGCCATATTTAAGGATAGAGCCTAATTTTCCGAGCATACCGGATAGATTATTGATAGCTTTCGCAGCTCCGGCAAAAGCGTCCTTGTCGACTTCTGCACCGATGCGGACAAGATATTCTTCTAATATATTGCTCATCAGCCTACTCCTTTCTCATGGCGTCCTGCATCCGCCGTGCGTTTTCTGCTTTGACCGCCAACAGCTCGTGAGCGTCCAGCAAATCATCAAAATCATACGTGCCATCACACAGCTCGTGCTGCCGCCAAAGCCCTGCCGCAACAGGAGCAAAGGCGAAAGCATCAAGCGTCGGATAGCTCATCGGCTCGTAGGTTTGCCCATCAATTCTGCCGGGAGATTCAACCCGGCTGCGGCGAAAAAACCTCCGACGTTGAAAATAAGCGCATGGACAGTCAGCTGGATAACGCTGGCAGCATCATACGCCAGAGCCTCGTCAACAAAATCACCCTTAGCTGTCAAGACAGGTTCAGGGAGCTGCTGACCGTTGCCGTTATCAACTAAGCGGTTAACAGTACGCAGCAGCAGAGATTGCAGCTCGTCAAAATCTTTGCGTGGCATACCCATGAGGGCAGCAGCCATCTCGGCTGCTTTACCGCCTGAGGGAGCCAGCACGCCCGCAACCTTAAAAGCAACATAGCTGCCTGTGCGAGCGTCCATCTTAGTGAGCTGGTAGGATTTACCAGCCACCTCCACAACTTGTGTTTTTTGTTTAAGCATGATTCAGACCTCCATCGTCAAATCGGCAGATTAGTAATCTCAGCACACATCAGCGTCCAAGATACACGCTGGCCTTGGCTCTGGTACGGAGTATCCGGCTCTTTTTGGGGAGAGATACCGGAAATAATATGGCGGGTACCTGTAGCGGTATTACGCAGCGTCATGCTGGTGCTTGCCCATTCGCTTGTCGGCAGTTGCCACAGCGCGTTAAACCAGGCGCTCAGCCATTTATGGATAGCAGAGGTCTGTTGACATTCAATGGTTACGGTGCCATTATTGCCCGCAATCTTAGATACCATTACAGAGCCATCCGCTGCAATATCATGAGCAGTGCGGTCGGTGGCCTTGGATACTGTCACAGAGCCTACACCAGTACCATCAAAGAGATACGAGCCAAATGTAGGATGGTTTATAGATCCAGCCAAATCAGCAAAACTGTAAGTAGTTAATTCCATTCAGATAGCCTCCTTAGCGGTTAACATTAACCTGGATGGTAACAAATTCGATTGCACCAGCCAGCTTGCAGCAGACATAAATCGGCGGAGCCTTTCGCTTGTCACGGTCAGCCTGAGACTGCTCGTCAATAAGCTCGCTCTGCACCAGATAGCCATCAGGCAGGTAATCACCTGTCTGCAGGTCAAGGCATTCTGCACCGTTCCACTTGCCCGGAGCGATAAAGCCCAAATTTACATATTTACGGCAGGCGTTGTTAATAACATTGATGATGCTGGTAACACCAGCTTCAGTCTGCGGCAATTTGCGGCGCTGATACAGCAGGTCCATTACATTAAGAGTAATGTCATTACGCAGCATATCAAGATACAGCACCTCATCAAAGCTCGTGCCATCAGCCATATAGCCTTGCTGCAGGATATCGTATTCCTCGCCACGATTAATATATACGTTACCGTTATGGCCTGTAGATTCAGAGCTGCCACACACATGGGTTACCTGAGATTCAGACAGGTCATCTGTTTTTACGCCGGGCAGAGTTTTATACGCCAGTGTAAACGCATCACCGGCAAGACCACGGTTAGCGCCCATCGCGTAGCCCATAGTAGCAACAACAGCGTCGGGAGTATCCGTGTCACCACAATACTGACCAAAGCTGCGACGGTAATTTTTATCCTGCAAAGCCTTAAAAATGCTCTTTGCATCACCAGATGCGTCAAGTACGCTTTTATCAGCAGTAGTATACATGTAGACGCTGTCAGGTACAGCGCTCTCGCACCAAGCAGCGCAGTCTTTAATGTCAACGTCCTCAGCACCCAGATAGCTAAACGGATACCACTGTGAGTTAGCAGCGCGGCAAGCCTCCAGAGTAGCAGTTAAATTCTCGTCTTCTACCAGCTTTACGCCTACCGCCAGCTTGCGCGGGCTGGTCGTAGCAGCAAAATAGAGCTGAGCAGCCTTGTATTCCGGAGACGTTTCTACAAAACCGTCAGTCAGCATCTGAGATGCACTGGTATAAATACGCACCCTTTCATTCGCCGGGATAACCTCAGACTTGCCAATAATCAGGCCAAGGTTAAAGCCCTTGCGAGCAGCAGCCTTAGCAGACAGGTTGATAACCACGTCGACAATCGGAGATAAGTCCAATTTATAAGCCAACTAAATCACCCTTTCTTAATAATAATTTCGCCTGGCTCAAGGATAACATCACTCGTACCAGGCTCGTTTGCTTTAATCGTAACGTTGACTTCTTCAATCGCTTTCACGATAGATTCAACGCTGATCAGTACATTAAAATATAAAGTCAAATCGGCACGCTTCCACCACCGTCCCTGGAATAATTCAGGCGCATATTGGATGGAATCCTTGCCGGGAATAATATAGATTTTTTGTTTTTTGAGCTTCGGTCGGCCAAGCAGCAGCTCAAGGCGTAGCTTAAGCAGCGATTCATAGCAGGCAGGACCGTAAGCATTCAGGCGTAGCTGGATGGTACGTGTGCTTGCACTCTCACGCAAAAAATCACGCCCTGAAGCTTCCCAACGCTCATCAATCGGCTGCATGATGTCCTCGGCTGCCTCAGTGCACTGCATAAAGACCACGTTGTCTGTAAGCTTCCAGTCGGGGCCTCCGTCCGTTGGCCAGGAGCGGCGTACAGGCGGCGGTATTGTCTTAGCATCATGCCCGAGGATGTCCATCAGCTCTGCCCACATTAAAGATTCAAATTCGGCAATATTTTTAACCAACACCGTCACCATCCAATCTTGTCCCGATAGAGCGGTAAAAGCCATAATCAATATCAGGCGTAACGGTGAGGATTTTGTAGCGTGCTCCGCGCCATTCCAGCTCATCGCTGATAGCTTCGCCATTGGTCGCGTGCAGCTCAACATTCGTCAAAAACTTCATTGCCCCGGTGATGCGGTCACCTTCGGGCAATAACTGCAAATCTTTGGGCTGGGCAACGGTAACTATCGCCGCCACCTGCAGCACAATAGGATTGTCTGCATCTCGGCCATACGCTCCATCGTGCCAGCTGGCAGCGTAGCGTTTGACAGTAATGCGCTGGCAGCCTAAACGCTTGCTGCGCACCACTCTGCCAACATTAACCACGTCAATCACTCCTTACAACATAAACAATAGCCTTACGCAAAGCACCGGTATCAATAAGCGGATTGGTTTTACCGCCCTTGCCCTTAGTCTTCATCTCTACTGTTTTCGGAGAGTTCGGCGGCCAGCCATTCTCCGCATCCGTAAACCATTTGCGGCAGATGTTCTGCGCCAGCAGACCCGTGCGTTTGATAAAAGCATCAGCCCTCGCTCCATCGCCAGTCATAGCAGCCTTTACAGCCTTAGCGTATTCTTCTGCAATCTCACGGTGGTGCTTGGCGATGGCCGGTTCAATCACAGGACGCGGTGGAGCGTGCCAGAGCGGCGAGCCATGTGTTTGGACATACAACTGATAAGCCAGGCTGTACTCTATGCCCTGATCCATATAGCCCTGCATTTCCTCACGCATGGACTTACGCCGGATGCCATGAGTATGGATGTACAGCAGGCTCGCATTATTGATAGGCTCATCGCCACGAGAAGTTTTCTCCTGTGGGATACCCACATATAGCTTCTTGATGCTCAAAGCTTGTACTCTGCCCATAAGCCCCTGTAGGCCGCCGTTGGCCGTTCTATGGGAAGTTTTTACGCTCACCATACATACATGCCTCCCTTGCCAGCAAAGCGCGCCAGAGTGGCAAACTGCACGCCAAACGCGGTCAACCGGAACGCCGCCCAACCTGCAAGGTCCTGCGACAGCGCTGACGTATCCATAGAATAGGACACGCCATCAGCAGACTCACTCGTAATAACGCCAGCTGCCTGAGCTGCTGCAAGGATATCTGCAGCAGGTGCACCCGGGTCTGCAGCAGACTGCATGTAAAGAGTGCACATATGGGCGATGAACAGCCCGATGGCCATCCGCCACATCTTGCCATAACGCTGCTCGCTTACACACGCCTGACCAAGCTCTACAAAGCTGTCCAGCACTATTTCCGGCAGCGGCTCAGCAAACTGTGGATAGAATGCCAGGAAGTCCTCCTTGGTGTAGGAAGGATTCTCCTGCGTTTTGATATTGCTCGCCTGCGCAATCAACGGATGGTACATGCTGCACCTCCTTATTAGCTTTCACCCTCCGCTTTGGTGAGTTTCTTGGCTTTGGCAACAGCTTCTGCCTCAGCCTTCGGAGTTTTACCATTGACCGGCACAAGGTCGCCAGACTCAATAGCCAGCGCATACAGCGGATCAGTTGCAATCCAATCGGGAGCATCCTCAATTTCCATGCCACCCTTAGTCAAAAAGCGTTCCGCATCAATGCGTTCAGTACCGTCTTGCTTCACAAAGCCAAAGCGTTTTTTAGTTAAAATAACCATTGATTGTCCTCCTCAAATAAAAAAGCCAGACGATAAACGCCTGGCTAGAATATTGCCTAATCAGATACCGATGTGGTATGCGACAGGTTGGTAATACATGAATTTAACCTGGCCGATTTGCGCTGCAAACAAAGTCAGGATGGCGGCACGCTCAACAGACGGTTGAGTATACGCGCGAGTGATAGGCACAGTCAAGTCGAAGTTAACCATGTCCTCGTCGTTGACGTAAACCATCATAAGGTCTTTTTGACCGGTGCCGGCCTTGATGCACCAACGGCAAGGCTCAATGGTGATAGAGCCGCCATGCTCTTTAGCAATATTGTTCTGCATCAGATACTCCATAATGGAGATGTTGCCAGCGTCGGAAACCTTCTGCATGGTGATGTAAGCATACTGCTTCGGCGGAATCAGGATATGATTCGGCATGCCCTTCATGTCGTATTCAGACGCAGCCCATGCATCAACCAGCGCATTATTGATGTCGTGCAGGATCTCATCCGCGGTTTTAGTGTTCCATGCGGGAGTGCCATTTGCACCATTACCCACAGTGTAGGTAACAACATTCGGGTCATTCAGCAAGCCAGTAGTACCTGCCTCTTTGAAGCCGTTGTAGACATTGAGGTCAAGAGTTTTGTTGTAGTTGAGTTTAACGCCCTTATCCAGCAAATCTTCCAGATTACGGCCAATCTGCTTCATCTTCGCCTGGTCAATAAACGGTACCTGCATAGCGTGCATCCAGGTGGATACCTTGAACATGTTCTTGCTGGTGTTGACCTGCATTACAGGGATAGTAGTAGCACCGGGAGCAGTGATACTGTTAGCGTTTGCGCCAGAAGTAGCATAGTCAACATCAAAAGTAGAAGTGAATTCTACCCAGCCGCCGCCAGTCTTAGCGACGATGTCGCGCTGCCAGGTTACGCTGGTCAGCGGTTCGCGCAGCTTAGGATCAACCTTTTCGAGCTCGCCTGTAATATACGCCATTCCAGAGCTGGCAGCAGCATCCCATGCAGAGCCGCGGAATCTTTTACGACCACCATTCTGCATGGCAAAATTACCCAGATTACGCATACCAGCGTCCGGGCTATAAAAGCCAAATTTTCCAGTTGCCATATTATTTATACCTCCTTATATTACGCAGAAGCACGAGTCAGCAGAGTGACCTCGCAGACACGATTCGCATCCATAGCACCAGAAGTCCAACGCATATTCGGAATTTCAATAGTATTAGTGCTGTCAGCAGCAGCTTCAAAACCACCAACTACGCCATTAGCGATGGAAGTGTTAGCTTTAACACGAACGTACACTTTACCGTTAGCTTTCGGAGTGCCAACATTGCATACAACAGTAGCAGCACCACGCTCCAGCACAGACATATACTGACCGGGCTGATACTCGGTTTTATTTTGCTCTGCATAAGACACTGCCTGCTTAACAACACGCAGTGCAATGCCAGCGACATTAGCAGCGGTAGTTGCAGCGCCAACAGCTTCGTAAGTGTTGTCATCTTTAATGCAGACGGCAGCACCAAACGGGATAGCTTCGCTTTCCTCGTTTAACAGACGGCTGGCCACGATATCGTCCGGGGTGCGGGCGTAGTTACCGGGGTAGCCAAAATTCATAGAGATACCAATTGCTTTACCACTCATATCATTTTGCCTCCTTAGCGATTTTTATAATGGGGATTATATTTTTTTGCAATTTCACGTCCCAGATCGTAATCATCAGGCTTGCTGTCTTTCGCAGCGTTACGACGACGCATCTGCATCAGCTCGCCATATTGAGCATCCTGCTGCATAGAGCCTTTGATGAGGATAGCCAGAGAGTCAGCCGCACGTTTACGCTGAACCTCATTGGGGATAGCGGCAACAGCAGGCTTCAGGTTTTTAATTAAAGCCATAGCTGCGTCACGTGCTTCCTTAGCATCAGGTGCACACTCGCCCTCAACATCTTCTTCCGGCGCTGCATCCTGAGCATTGATATCTTCAGGCGGCTCGATTACATCGTCCTCGTCACCGGCAGGAGCAGCAGCGGGTGCTTTGTTTTGGAGCTCTTCCTCCAGAGCATCAAGAGCGTCCTTTTTAGGCTCAGCAGCAGGCTGCGCAGGATTCAGCTTAGAGCTGATAGCTTCCAGTGCGTCCTCAATTTTCTTGAAGCGTGCTTCAGTAGCCTCGTCCATAGCAGCAGGTTTATTTTCAGGCTGCGGCACAGCAGCAGGCGCAGGTGTTGCAGGTGTTGCGGGAGCTGCTGGAGCCGCCGGCGCAGGAGCTGGCGCAGGCTGAGGACGCGGTTCAGCGTCAGAGCTACCTGCAAGCTTTGCAGCAGCCTCCATGTCCTCCGGTGTAGTAGATTCGTCGCGAGCCAGCGCTCGCAGGATACGTCCAATCAAAGATTTAGACATTTTTGTACCTCCTTTTTTATCGTCGGCAGTGTCACGGATGGCAACCTTGTGCCCCGCCCTGCCTCTATCAACAACCGCTACATGGTTGCCGCGGATTTCCAGCTGGTCATAGCTGGAGTCACTCGTCGGGTTCCACAAGCAGTCATAGCCGCAAGATATCTCGCGTTTGCCAGCCTCAATCTTATTGATAAGGTCAGCATCGTAAATAACTAAATCAGCGACCAGGCAATTACTCAAGTCGCCATCGCCCCGACGCACATCACGGCACACGCCTTTCATGTACCGCCCATAGTTATCGGGAGTTACATCTTCCTCCGGATGCTCATCGCACACAGGCTTGCCTTCAAAGCTTGCCACGGCAGCACGGTCAAAAACCTCAGCTTCAGGGCGCTGCACATTATAAATGCCGTCAGCGACCGGACCGCCAAACTCGCAGCCTCTATACTGCTGCGTACCGGTACGAGCAATCGGAACATCCTTACAGATCAAGAAGCCCTCCGGCGTTTTGAGGATGTGGTCGGAGATTCGTGAGCCAAAATATGCCTTGCTCATAGCTCACCTCCAGGTAGTAGTTTCCTAAATTGTTTTATGCCCATGCGCTCGATTTTGCCGTTGCGGTACACCTTTGCAGGCCACGCCACCTGGTCAAACCTGATAAGCGGTTCAGGATAGCAGCGGCAATTATAAATGTTCCCCGCATGGTAGTACCCTTGCGACTTCTCATGGTTAAGCAGTTCCGGCGCCGGTGCATCGCTCCAAGGGATAATCACGCCATCCATATGAGCGTGAGCAGAACGTACACGAGAGTCCTCGCTCGTCCGCCAGACGTACCAGTCAAGCCCTGCCTCAGCAGCACGCACCTGCGTCAGAGCCGTGCTGGCTTTAGACGTTTCCGTGCGGGCGATAAGCCTTGCATGAGCTTCGGTCATGTGCGGGTACTCCTTGAGGATATCGTCTATCATTGCTTCCGGTCGCAAGCCTTGCTCATAACCTTTAGCAACATTATGAGCCACCCTGTCAGCCAGCGTGAGCGGCATAGAGCGGATTAATTCAGCGTTGCGACTGATTATACCCTCGTACACATTTGCGACGCGTGGTGAGGCAAGCTCGCGCTGTAGGGCGGTGCGAATGATTCGCCCTTTGCTGCCCTCGGCTGCTGCGGCACGCCACGTCTTATGCCCATCACGAAACAGATGCGTGGCCATATTGCGGGCAATTTCTGCGCATGACTTCCGGAAGGTGGGGGAACGAGCCAGCCGACGTAATACGTCAGCAATAAAAAAAGGACTGGCAACGTGAGACAACTCACGCTTCAGTCCCTGCATCAGGCGGTCAATGGCGCTGGCATAAGAGCGCTCAATGACTCGCGGCATTTTAAATTTTTTCATGTTTTCACTCCAACAAAAAAGGCGTAGCCAGAAAACTTCTAACTACGCTTAAGGAATTAATTCCTTTATACCCTTGGCAGCACGATACGCCCTTTTCATCAGGCTGTTTTCTTCGAGATACTCAAGACCTTTTAATGTTAATCTTGGGCGACCGATGCTCATCATAACATCACCAGCTGCGCTTTCATCGAAAGCAATTCCGGTAATGTACCCAGACTGAGAGAGCATACGCAACAGCTCACGCCTTCGCGGTTCAGATACGTTCAGCCGCTCTGCAGAAATCAGCCCGCAGTCAAACTCGTCATAGTCCATCGACGCTTTGAGTGCGGCAAGGATTTTGTAGATTGTGTTAAAATCGCCCATAGGTTACTCCTTAGTTATTTCCACACTTAGCACACGCATCAATAGCAAATGAAAAAACTTACTCGGTAGAAACAGCCTTGATTTATTCATCAAATTGTATAATATCAATCCACGTCGCAGCTAAATGCCCGCGCTCACTGATGGGATCGCTTTTATACGCTTCATCAAGTTCTATTTCTTCACACTTTTTAAGCAACGCTTGTTGCTCTTTCGGACCCATTTTGCATGCTTCCTCAAAAGTGAGATTGAATTCATCGACTAAAAATTGCTTAAGACGTTCCTCCATATTTCGCTTTCCACCTTTCTAGCTTATCCTCCATCCCATACTGCAAGCCATTTGTTTCCTTTGTCCAAATAGTTTTAATGACACAGTTTTTAGTTAAACTAACTTTTATGCCTGCACATTCGTAGATATACCCGCCATGATTGGTGTCCGGATATTTTTCTCCATCAGATAATGCTTTTTTGATTACATCAACACTAATTCTTCTGTTGTAAATACGGTTACACGCATGATCGCTAACAGCTTTGATTTTCCCCAACCCCCTTGCCTCATAGCCCACCAATTCTTTCCGGTAGTAGGCCTTTTTATCTGGTGGTGCTGGTGGAGAATCATTTTCCGCATTCATTTTAGCATTTGTCGCGGACTTTTGCAAGCCATTATCTGACTTATTCTCTTTGCTGTTGCTACTTCCATCGCCACCTGTCTTAGTAAACTGCCCAGCATTACCCGGCTGTCCACGATTATGTTCGCTTTCCTTCCACGGCTTTTTATCCATCGCGGGTAAACTTACCTGCGGCGCATTTCCACTACACTGTGGCGCTTGTTCGCCGCTCATATCCATGTTCTCCATGCCACCAAACGTTCCACCCATCTCGCCCGCCTGCTCCACAGTATCGGACGCACGCTCGATGTCCTCATCGGTGATGTTCGTCCAGACACCGGTGCGCTCGCTCTGCTGCTTCAGCTCCTTCAGGGCAGTGCGCTGAGAGATAAGCCCAGCATTGTAAGCAGCTACAACGTTATCTGTGCCACACTTGGCAAGGTCGGCGCGCTCTTTGTCGGTAGGCTCTGCAACAGGGTCGAAATCAAAGTCGAAGTCTTCCGGCAAACTGCCAATAGTCGAAATAATAAATGGTGGCAGCACTTTGTTTAAGATAGGCCTCAGCACAGCTTCCTGCTTTTCTGCTATCATATCATAGTAATTCTGCAGGTCACTTTCACCAGTAGCGTTCAGCCCGGACGGAGACCTTCCGAACAGCTTTGTCACCGGTATCTCGGCGGCACCGGAGATATCCATGATAAACTGCTGATAACAATCAGCAAGACCGCCGAACGTATACTGATGCGTTTCCAGACCATCTGCTGCATCCATCACTTGCATACCCATATTGTTCAGCAGCATGTTCTGCGCTTCCAACGTGCGCAGCAGCTCAGCCTGCGACTCACTGTCAGTAGCAGCCAGCAGTTGGCCTAAATCTTGCATTTTAAGAACACGAATATTGGCCATGAACGTCAGCTGAGCAATATTCCATGATACGTTATCACGCTTCTTCAGCTCATCAAAAACAGACTCAACCACAGAAGCTCCCCACTGCATCTCGGCGATTTCTTCCCAAAAAGGTAATGTATTACCGGTAAATCTGATTACCCTGCTGTGATGTATTTTTACAGAACCACCACCTGCAGGATCAGTTACAGTGTAATATTTCGGATAGCCATAATCAGGATCCGAAATATCTTCGATAAGCTCGCTGGATGGGTTAACTCCGTTCCACCGGTCGAAAATAAGCAGCCCTGCGAAATCCCCGGGCATTATCCAATCAAGCCTAAGAGGCTGACTGAGGTTGTAGCCTTGGTGTTTGACCAGCATCACGCCGAGCGCCCCTCCATAAAGTCTGCCCCACTGCATGCCACGCTTCAGCTTATCAATAAGCTGTGTACGCCTTAGCGAAATACTAAGTTTTTTCTCTACATCCGGATCAATACCGCTCGTGATTGTTATCCAGTTCTTCAACATATCCGACGGGATAACATCAATAATGCGGCGTATTATCCAACTCTCGCGATACAGCGCATTCAGCTGATTGAAATCACGGCTAAGGCGCTGCAAACTGTATTCCGTGCCTTCCAACAGGTTCGGAGTGCCCGCACCCAGCCTGGCAAGCACATTAGTAAATGCATCAAGCGCCCTCGCTCTTCGAAGCTGTGGTGCCGGAGCACTTAGCGTACGTTTTCTTTTAGACATTTGCTATCCTCCTTGGCCTGATTATAGTGCTGACATAATAGCGGACCGCATCCGGACAGTGGTCTGCTATCTTAATAGGCTTCTCCTTACCGCTGTTCTGCAGCGCTTTATCATCCCATACATAAGCCTTTAACTCCTTAATTGTATGAGTCAAGCCCTTATAAAAATGTATCTTACGTCGAGTCATCAGTGTATTCACCTTGCGGATGCCCTCTATAACATCATTGTCGGCGTTGATTGTTTCCACAGTCTCTTTTGCATGCAAGCCTCGGTTGCGCAGCTCAATCTTAAAGCTTGCTGCAGATGGGTCAATAACCACGTTTGAAGGCCACAGCTCCACGCCACGCACGAACTCAAGCAGGTCATCAGCGTACTGGCTGTTGTCCTTCTCGCGTTGTTCTGCTCTGCTATCCCAGTAATACTCACGGATAAACCACAAATCTGTACCATCATCGAGCACGTCAAGATAAACCATAGGATTGACTGTACCATAGTCTATCGTTATAGAGCGCTTCATGATGTGAAGATTACGGAGCAGATACTCCAGCTTCTCGTCATCAAAGAGCAGCTCATCATCATCCCATGCATCACGATAAATAGCACCTTGAGCCATTACCCATTCGCCTAGGATAAATCGTCTGTAGAATACTCCGGAATAAGTTGTGCGGTAACGCTCCCGCACTGCCTCACTAAGTGACGGATTATCATCCATCAGAAAATGGAGATGCAGCAGCCTTTTCTCATCCCGCTTTTCAATCCACCTGAGCAAGAACCAATGCATAGGGCTATCAGGGTTACAGTTGAACCACATTTTTGCGCCCTCTACAGAACAGCGACCAGTTGCCTGATTGACAAACGATTCCGGCATCAACGCGACCTCATCACAGTACAGGCCAGCCAATGTTATACCTTGAATAAGATCCTGTGAAGACTCATCCCTTCCGCCAAACACATAAAAATAGTTAATACGTTCGTCCTTAGCCACCACAATAAGATTTTCAGTGCGTGATTCTTCCACCTGATAACCACGTACCAACAGTACCGGCTTGAGCCATTTCCAGACGTTACGTCTGAAGCTGCCTACGGTCTTGCCACACATGGCAAAGTTCTGGCCATCGTAGGTATCCATAGCCCAAATAATAAAGCTGACGGCCATCGCTACTGTCTTACCAGCACGGATGGAACCGTCAGCTATGATACCAGCATAATCGTGGTATGGTGATTCGGGACACCACCACGTTAAAAGCTGCATTTGTTTTTTACTAAAACTTTCAAAATGTATTACCGGTTTGATAACAGAACGGAGATTTCCTATCATTTCCAAACCTCCCCTGCACTGCGTTTGATTGCGTCGGTAAAGCCATCATCCTCATATTGAGTCTGTCCAGCAGACTCTTTCGGATTCATTCCCATGGTGTCACGATATACTTCAAACGCCTTAACATTCCCCCGCTTAGCCTTTGCTTTAAGTGCTTCAAGCATATCCAGGCGCTCTTTATCACTGGTAAAGTCTTCGTCAAGCTCACGGAAGGTACGGAGTTTGCGACGCTTCTCCACGGATTTTTGAGCAGCTATCCTCGCTCTTTCCTCGTTAAATGGTTTTCCTTTCACCAGATTAGCTCTGCTATTTGGATTATCCCCTTTAGGCATTCATATACACCATCTCTATTCTTATAAAATAAAAAAGCGTAACTAGAAAAAATCCAGCTACGCAAAATTCAAAATATGTTATTATTAAAAATACAGAACCGAGGTGATTTAATGTCCACAAGATATGTCAGCATACACACAGTCACCTGCAAGCACAACGGCTTTGAAATTCCATTTTACATTTACTACGATACAGAAACAAAACAAATTATCAATACAAAATGTGGAATGCTTACTGAGCCTGAGTTTTCAGGAATGCATTGTCCTCAACAAGATTGTCTGCTGGTTTCAGCTTGGCAGCCTCTGCAGAAACTATCTGAGTAGGATAATCAGGTAAATCAACAAGCACCATCTCAAACCGGAAGTTCTTTAATTCAGAGAGAACGCCTTCCAGCGCCTGAGCTTGGTGCTTTGCTGTTTTTACAAGTCTTTCAAATTTGTCTAGGTTGTTAAACTTGTACGTCTTCATTGGCATCAGCCTCCTCACTCATCCTCGTATACAAATTCCACAAACTGATGAGCATACTTAAGAACGTCTCCAGTGTTAGCATCAGGATTATTTTTAATATAATCGATAGTATCAGCCATAGCCTCGTTATTATCTTCTAGCAATAACAAGATGCCTAACTCAAAATCATAATAATAGTCCGGCATTGATCTTAGCACTTTTTTTAATTCTTCTTCCATTTTGCCACCCTCATTTCAATGGTAATTTAGCATAAATATTATAGTCACCATATTCGTTAATGTGAAAAAAGTAAAGATAATTACGCACCGCAATAGAACCTTCATCCTGACCATCAAACCGCCCATGGAACCATGTGCTGATTTCATGGGTTACACGCTCACGTTCAGCTGGTGTAATCTTACTAGATTTCCTACTCTTGCGCTTCGGCTTTACAACCTCAGCCGCACGCCTGAGCGGTGATTTTGAAGCACTACCGCCAGCACCAAACTGCCCGTTAGACTTACGCGGATGTTTCGATTCATCCCAACCATCCCACACACGCGCTGCAAGCAGCAGATACCTTGTAAACATATTAACTCACTCCATCAATAATTGCAAGTCATTAAATGGTTCCCGGACTACCGCTGAGGATTTGAGAATAATAAGGGATGTCCCGTCCCTTAGGTTACGGTTTCCGGGCATAAAAAAAGCGCCCAGCTAAAAGCCAGACGCTACATAAACAGGTGCTGCCGGTGGGATACGAACCCACGCACGGAGATTATCCGCCTACCGCTTATGATAAGCGGCCTCTTAAACCAGACTTGAGTACGACAGCATATAAACAAAAAAAGAAGTATCGAATTTTATCGACACTTCTCCACGGTTTTTATTATACCATAAAAATCACCGCTTTTTCTCACGTCTTTGTGAACTCTTTGTGAATTTTAAAGAATAAGACCGCCCACCATCCGATCTTGCAAGTGACTTTCGTCCGTAAGATACATTCACGTGAAAGAATTATCATTACATCAACGCCTCCGCTCCATATAACATTAACGCCAGCTGCCGCACTAGGCGCGTACGTCTGCGCTGGATAGCAGATAGCGACTCGCCCATGAACTCAGCCAACCCAGCAAGGTCAAACCCCTGAAAATACAGCCTCTTTATAAAAGCCACATCTTCTTCACTATTCATGCGCTCCAAACGCAACATCGCTTTATTAATGTGATTAACTTCTGCCGTATCGCGTTCAAGCTTAATCTCCACAGCCATAATTTTCGCTGCCTGCTTTTCTTCAGGCGTAAGACGTACACAAGCACCGCCCCAGCAGGTAATGTCCTTAGACTTCTCGGTGTTCTTCTCCTTCTTCAAATCACGTATGTCCAATTTATAACGCTTGATGTTCTCAAGCAAAACAGGATAAGCATACAAGCGAGCCTCTGTCGCCTTATAGCAGTCCTGCGGCTTAGGCTGGCTATTTAAGGCGGCCAGCGTTGCCACAACAGTATCATGAATCAGTTTTTTGTTGTCCACCTGATCCACCTCCTATGTGTAAAAATAAATTCAATAGCAGCTCAGAGTGAGAAGCAAGCAGCTTCCTCGCCGCTTCGAAACCTTGTGGCTCTTCCATTCTTTAAATTATCCAGTTGTTTCTTTGTAGGCATCCATCTCACTCCACCTTAATCCCACATCATCAATAATATCCCAAAATTCTTCCACATCATGCGGTACAACGTAGAAGCCTGTTTCGTTTTTCTCAAAATCAATGCCAACATGATGCAGCTCATGCCTCAGCAATGTTTCCAGCTGCTTTTCGCTAAAGCCAACTACATTCGGTTCATAGACCACAATAAAAAAATCATAGGGGCAGCACCAGCTGTAGCGGTCGCTCACTAAGTTGCAGTCCGCAAATATCGTCCGCTTATTGCGCTTCTTCTCTTCCAGGCTGGATAAGTAGGCTATTTTTACTTTAGCAGCCTTGATATCCGCAAACTCCGGCAACGTGCGTATCAGCTTATTAGCCATCAGCCTATACTTTTTACTGTGCTCCATGATATACCTCGAATTCTTCTACCCTTGCCGTCCCCGCCGCTACCGGACTAAGGTCCATACTGCTCAACAGCGTTTTTACACTCGCTCATCATGCAGATCTGTTTACGTATAATCTCGTCTTTGAGAGCCAGTTCCTTTTCCAGCTCGTCATTCAGGTTGCGCAGCTTGTGATTTTCAGCCAACAGATAACAGATACGCTCTTTAGTATTTTCTTCCATGTTAAAGCCTCCTTAAATATTCATCGGGCCGCAATTATCGCAAGGATAATATTCATTATCGTCAATCATTTTGTTGCTCCTTTGTAAAAAGCGGCGGCGTGGGATTTTACGCAGGCCTGTTTCTCAGTTCATAACAATAATCGACCTACCGTTGCCAAGTCCGCAACCCAGTCGCCGCACCCATTGGCTAGTTAGCGTTGTTGATTTTTTCTGCCAGCTCGTTCAAGGCCTTTATTGCTTCTTCTTCGGTGTCATGCTCGCTCCACTCAAAATTCTCATTTTCTGTGCAAACATAAACAGAATACGGCTTCATATCCAAGTGTTCGTTAAAAATAACTGTTACCTCATTAATTAATCCAGTTCTCAACCATGTACTTTCACCAACTTTAATCAGCATTTCTTCTTCACCTCAACTTTTTCAAGGGACTTTCTGTCCCCACGTACAACTTTTAGAAGGGATTTTTGCAACATGTTGCAAGAATCTCTTCTGCGTCAGCTTCGGCAGCTGCCTTCAGGCAAGCAGCAGCCTTATGCAAATAATCGTCATCGCCGCTGCACTGCCAGTCATTGATAGCAAGCTGTGCATCATTCACAAGGCGATGTTTATAATCTTCAATGTTCATTTATTTACCACCTTTCTACAATCACTCATAATGCTTTAATCCTCATTTGTTCCTCCGGTACAGGTTTCCAATATAGAACCGCACCATGGACAATACCAATAATCAGCATTGGTTCTAATTCCGCAATCAGGGCAGGTTACCAGTTCCTGCCCCGGTCTCTGGTAATACTTTTGCTCTACATGTCCTCTCGACCTGCCCGTAATTCGGCCCCGCGTTTCTATGCCATGCCTTGCATCACGCTTCTGGCGCACATGACTCCCGCTGCACTCTTTGCATCTTCTGGCAGGTGTGCCGTCCGCCTTAATCACAGCAGGACGGCCACAATATACACACAGCCCTAACGCACGGCGTTCCTCTTTAAGCTCCTTGCTTGCCATTGCTCTCAGCCTCGTAGATAGCATCTTCAAGTCTATTGCGCAAGCGCAGGTAAATTTCCAAGTTGTCGCGATGATAGTCCAGCCCGCTGTTATACAGTCCTTGCGGAATCTCTCTTTTTGTATCTTTCAGCGCCAAAACCATACCGAGGTTCTCGCCAATGCTCTTATCTAAGGCGATACGCAGAGCCATACGCTCCGGCTCGGTGATGATCTGAATGTTAAGCGGCGACGATAATTTTAATTCTCTCATTTTCTCATCTCCAGTTATCCACGATAATCATTATGCCGATGATTCCATAAAGTGCAATTTGCACCAGACGCAAAATGCTTTCATCCGCTTCCAGCCACCATTTGAACATTACGGCTGAGAGCAGTATAAGCACTGCTCCCATCACCATTTCGATTGCCTTTATAATTACCATTTCGCCTCACGCTCCTTGCGATACAGCGCGAACTTCGGAACAAAGCCAACAGCTTCGCGGCGGGCGCTGGCCTTTGCAGCTTCTTTTTCAGCCATGCGGCGGCGGATATCCGTATATTTCTCGGTAATCAGACGGTATGTAGGGCAAATGCGAAACTCTCCCTTAACTTTTACCAAGGCAGGCATGCCAAACTGCCAAGGGCTGAAATATTGCTTAGAATCAATCATGCAGCTCACTCCTTTATCAAATCATTATATCCTGGCAAAATCTTTATTTTCTGGCCATTTTTAAAGGCATTAACTTTATAAGGGTTTCGCCAGTCAATCTCAGCATAGTCCAGGAAGAAGGCACTGGCCTTGTCATAATAGGTTACGGCATATTCTTTCACCTTGAGGCATGGACACGGATGCGGGCGGCCGGTCAATATCGCCTTCATCATATCCGGAACACTTACCTGCTGAGTAAGATCCGGATATATGCCCCAGCCTTTATGCAGACGACATTCCGGAATATCAACCTTGACTATTACGTCATGCGTACCGGGCGCAGCCCAGTGTACCGCGTTATTTGCCGTACCGAAAAAACACAGTACTTTCTTGCCCTTCCAGGCATTCTTAGAGGGAATGTTGGCTACCGGATAAATCGTGATACCTGACAAGTACTTTGAAAGTTCCAGCCAGCTCATAGCTCTGTATAAAATCATTCCTCTTCCTCCACACTCTGCTTCATGGCAGCTTCCACCTCTTGGATGATTGCCATATCTTCTCGGCTCAGCTCGTGATTTTTGAGCTTCATCACGTAATCATGAACTATTTTGACGGTGTTTTCGATGCGGGTTTCCTTTTTGGTTATCTCCTTGAAGTTGTGCATCACAGTAAGGCATGTAGCTCTTAACATCATCGTAACGATATCAACCGTCATTTTCTCCAAGGTTTTTCTGTTGGCAGCATCACAAAGCTCTTTATCCAAGTCGCTCATTTTAACGTCCTGCTTAAAGGCTTTCTTCGCAGCTGCTCTTCTCAAAGCTCTATTTACGCTCATGCTTCTCTCCTTACGGCAGCTGGTTGAGCTGCTCTTCTTCAAGACATTTATACTGAGGCGTTATACAGCGTTGGCTGTTCTCATAGCGCCATTCACACTCTCCCTGCGCCGGGTTCGTGCGCAACGCATGGCATGAAAGACCTAAACGATGAAATAGCTTGCGTCTTGGGCAATCTGCCACTACATCACCCTGAGGGCAGCTGTAGCAATGAAGGCTTGCTGCATCCACCAAGTCCAGAAAATCTTCCTGAGCTATTGTATATGTACGTCCGTTGTCATCCTTGTCTACGCGTGCATCATCATAGCTGTAAACCTTTATTCCGATATTCTGCGAGCGTCTGGCTACTTTTTTCTTTTCAAGTTCATCCAGATCGGCTATTCTGGCATCAATAATCTTGCCGGCATAGCTCTTGATTGTTTTCATGTATTTGCGCCAATCTTTATCAGTTGTAGCGGCATCATCCAGAATGCGTTCCATGATCTGGACCACAGAGCTCAACCACATCAGCTGATTGAGCTCCGCACTGGCCATGTATGGTGCGTGCTTCATGCTTTCACCTTCTCCAGCTCAGCGCCAATAATTTCATGCAGTGCTGCAAGCTCTCCGCTGCGGGTCCAGGGACGCAGGTCATACTTTGCTGCGTGACCATCCCACTCAACCAAATTCAGCTGCTTAACATAGCCTTTGCCAATCTGCGGCAGTTCACCAATCTTGCGGACAATTTTATACTGAATAATCATTGCTTTTCCTCCAATACCTCAATCAGCTTCTTGAAATACCATTCGGCCTTCTTAACGTCCTCAACTCCGCCTTTTTTGTTGTAGCGGTACAGGTATTTCACGATATTCCCGGTGCAAAAGGCTTCAAGGCCTTGTTTGTCCTCGGTCATAACATCAACGATGTCAATGCATTCCATCTTTCCGCTGGTGTAGTGTGCCGGATGATTAACACTGTCATTCTCTTCATAGTCCTCGATGGCAGCCTTCAGCATACTTGCCGCATCAGCCAGATATTTTTCGCTGCTTTCTTCTTCGCACTTTTCAGGCTCAGCAGCTTCAGCGAACACCTCAGCCGGTTCTTCTTCAACATCTGCAGGATCTACTTCTACCGGAATGGGTGTTTCAATACGCGTCACCTTCAGCTTATGGTCCTGCATCAGCTTTTTCTTAAGGTCATCGCAACTCATATGCTTACGCGCTGCCGGTTTTTCGTCGGTGTAATAATCTTCATCCCACAGCATGGCGAATTCTTTCTTGCTCAGCTCCAGCGCATCGCAGAACTTATTCAGCTGCTTCTCGGTCAGTGCCTCGATACCTTCTTCATCAAGCGACTTCACTACACTGTAGCTCATGCCCAGCTCTTTCAGAAAATTACTTGTCTTCATCCCTGTCTTCTCTTCGATGAATCTTTTGAAATTGTCACGGAAAACCATAACTTCACATCTCCTTATATTTCTTTAAAATTAATATCCGGATAGCGGTACAGCAGCATCTTCTTTTTCAGCAGATACTCCTTTGTCTTGTAGCCTTTTGTGTCTATAACAGCTGTTGACCCATCAGCGTACGTTACCACAAAATCAGCAACATACTTTATAGCCCTGATGGTCTTGCCGGCACACTTGAATTTAGGCTGCAGCTCATAGGGGACCTGCAAGGAGAAGTCTTTGACCTCTCCCGCCATCCGGAGCATCTTCAGTTCGTAGTAGAAGTTGCCTTCCTTCTGGCTGTCAAACGTTATGCCGTCTATAACCACTTTCCGGTTATTGTACTTTGTCAAAACGGAATCTCCTCGTCGAACGGCATCTGCTGCCCGAAATCTTCCATGCTCTGAGGTGCGGTCTGCTCTTTACGCTCGATGAACTCGAAGCGGTCTGTAACAACCTCTGCAGCAGTACGCTTGTTGCCGTTTTTGTCCGTATACTGGCGGATTTGCAGACGTCCTTCCAGCAAAACGCGCTGGCCTTTATGCACGCTTTTGCCAAGTACTTCAGCGCTTTTGCCCCAAATCTGGCAGGCGATGAAATCCGCTTCCCTCTTTCCGTTCTGTGTATATGGTCTGTCTACAGCCAAAGTAAAGCTGGCAACCACTTTCCCGCTCTGGGTACTTCTGATTTCTGCATCTTTCGTCAGACGTCCCAGCAAAACAATATTGTTCATTCACTCACTCCTTAAATCTCCTGCGTCCCTTTATGCGGTCACACTGTCTAAGCACAGCCTGCCGTCTCAGGCGCTCTTTTCCTACCTCTATGGCATATAATTCACCTTGGCGCTCTCTGATTTCAGCAGCCTTAAGCCTGTCCTGTTCAGCACGCCATTCAAGATAATATTCGCAGTGCGCATGGCAGTTTGCGCGCCGCTCCTGGCACCCTCTGCATCTCATTTACGCACCTCGATTTTGGCCAGTACATCGCTCATGCTTGTCAGTCCCTTCGGCTTTGGAGCCGATGGCTGCAGCAGCCCGGTTTTGTTCCTGCCCAAAACATACTCGTTGTGGCCGTGCTCTTTGGTTCTCCGGCACACATCCTCATACATCCGGCGGACCTGAGCCCGCACTGTAGGCATGTCCTCAGCCAAGGTCAGCTGCAGGTCACGCCAGCCAAAGCTCCTTACGGCAAGCTCGATTTCAATCCTGCTGAATACCGGAGTATGCCCCCAAGGTGTTGCCTGCATAGCACGCTCAATTTCATCCCATGCTTCAGCCCATTCGCGTACTCTGGTACTGTCATCAGCCGTGCCCATAAGGCTTTTACCGGCTTCCACGACCTCTGCGATTGACGGCAAGAACTTGCTCTCCAGCAGCAGCTTCTTCACCGCTTTGCTGAGGATTTCGTTTGGGATATCTCCCAGCACCTTGGTATAAATGGCCTGCCTGTGCGCATCGTTCGCCTGCCCGAAGGCTCCAAACAGCATACCTACAATCTGCCCGCGTCTTTCTTCGTCACAAGTCAATAATTTCACCGCTTTCTAAAAGCTGCAGTGCCTCTGCCGTAGTCTCTACAACATCGTTTCCGCGCCCATTATGCTTTCTTGGCGCCCGGAAGGTCTTGCCCTCCTTGATGTTGATTGCGACCTTTTCAACATACCTGAAGCCCTTGGCGTTATTCCTGCCGCCGATTTCAGCAGCCTTACAGAATATGTCCAGTCCAACTTCGTCAACTAACGATTGAACCAGCTCTGCCAGCATAGGTGTTGCAATCGTGCCCATGTTCTTTTCGTAGCACTCCACCGCTTGCGTGTAGACGGCCCGTCCGTTCTCCCTCCGCTCACTGTGTTCCTGGTTAACCTTGCCGGGCAAACTGGGTTGCTCGCGCGCGTTCTCCCCATCATCCTCTTGAATAGGGGTTTGAATAGGGGTTTGAATAGGTATTGTTGTCTCATTTTGAGACACCCCTGTCTCATTTTGAGACACCCCTGTCTCATTTTGAGACACCCTGTCTCGCTTTGAGACACCCCCTGTCTCATTTTGAAACAGGTCTAAAATTTCATCCGTCAGAGTATACCATGTAGTTTTATCCCAACACATTTTGTTGAATGCGTCAGTTTTTATGGCTCCGGCTTCTTCTAATTTTTTCAAGGCTCTATGAACCTTGGCGCGAGACAGGTACGGATGAGCTTCTGCAATCTTGCGGACGCTGCCATACACCCAATACCGTCCGTCGTGGTATTTGTCTTTTTCCTTCTTCTTCTGGCTGTTGTTAATCCAAAAAAAGAAGTAATCAAGCAGCAGCGCTTCTACTATCCCGTAGCGTTCAGCAAATTCCACGCTGAAGCTGTGTTTTTTCATAAGCACCGCCTCCAGGATGGTAAGCGTGCCAGCAATCTTACATATTTCATCAAGGCTTTGCGTCTTCTCATTTTGCACCCCATTCCTTAAGCATCAAGTCTTTGTCTGCCTCTGAAAGTGTTTCTATGCCCAGCTCGGCAGCTTCACTGAGCACGCCTTCCAACAGCACGCTGAATTCCTTGCTGTTGTAGGTATGGCTGCCGAAATAGCATTGCAGCTGCACAGCCTTCTGACCGTTGATTGTGATTTCGCCCAGTTCCCTGACTGTCCGCCACTCCTGCTTCACCCGCTCTACAGCAGCAGGCTTTACACAGACGTGGGTATATACGCCGTAGCGTTCCAGCATCATCAGGTATACGCTGTCTTTGTCGGTTTTCAGCACGGCAGCCATCCTACCCAGCACTTCCCAAAGATAAGCATTAGCATTAAGGCTGCGCCTTTTGCGCTTTATCTTGATTTCAACTTCCAGTACCTTGCCGCCATTGGCCGCCTGCTGCAGCTCGCCTATTAGTGCGATCAGCGCCGCCGGTATCGGTATCTGCAGACAGCCGGCAAAGAAGTTTATAATCTTGGTTTCAAATTTCATCTGTCATTTCTGAGGTAGTTTTTCCCTACGTTCATCATCCAATGGTCCCGCGAGTGCGTTTCCTCATAAATTGACTGCGCTATGCGCTTCAGGTCATTAAGGATGTTTACGCCACCGGAGGAATGCACCGCATTAGGTCCCATTGTGTGGCAGTCATTACAAAGCGGTACTACAAGCCCCAGCCTGTCAGATGCTTTGCGTTTGGCTCCGGGAAGCATGTGATGAACACACTCCGCAGGCCTGCCGCACAGATAGCAGTGCTCAAAATCATCAGTGATTATCGACTTAACCTTGCGCATCGATATTTCCTAAAAGCTCCTTGATAGCCGGATGAGCAAGTTTGTACTGCTCCAGCCCAGCCATTTTTGCAAGCAGCTCGGTTTCCACATCCTGAATCTTCTTGTACACGCCACCTTTGAGGACCACGCTGACAGTGCCGTCAGAAGCGATATGAACAAAGCGGTCGCCCTGCTGGCGCTGCTGCTCCGGCTGAGGTGCTTCCGAACGGCAGGCTGCATTGCCGTCATCATCTTCCTGCGACAGTCCGAGGATTGCCGCCAGTGAATAACGTCTTGCATAGGTAATGGCACTGCCTACCCCTTGAATATCAGCCTTAGCCACCGGGTAGTTTGCCGTGTTGCCGATATACTGACCGCTGCTGTGCATCAGCAGTGTGGTAACAGTAATGGTTTTATCCGGCACGCCCATGCCGTCATACAGATGGCTGATGCTCAGGCCGTACTTGCTGAGCGGTTCACGCACCGCATTAAGGATTTCCGCAAGGTCTGCGTATTTGCTTTTAAAGAACGGGTTATCGGAAGTCTTGCCCGCATTCTTCATCTCGCCCTGCGCTTTGGCCAGCGCCGTGGCCAGCTCGTTGATGTTTTCACTCATTTGCATATTTTGCCCTCTCTTTCTGCCTGCTTCAGCAGGTTATAAACTGTAACCGCTGCATTCGCATTAAAAACACAGCAGGATTTGTAGCCTAACGGGTATACACTGCTGACATAGTAGCTATCTGCATCCGGACGGTAATAACCGAAATTTTGGCGGCGGCAGCTGCCATCAAATTTGCAGTTGCTGCATGAGCGGTACTGATTGAGGAACGTTTCCCGCGTTACCGGTTTTTCATTGGCTGCCTTCTTGCGCGTCAGGCCGTCTGCCAGCGCTTTTACTTCTTCTGGTGTAAGCATTGTCTTTCTCCTATCATCCGTGTTATAATAGGGTTGAAGTTGGAACGGAAAACCATAACTTCACCCTTGCCGCTGATGTCGCTAGCATCAGCGGTTTTTTCTTTGTCTGCGTTCATCTGCGCACCTCGATGGGAATCAATACGATGTCCCCCGGCTGCAGTGTGCCCTTGATGTTGCTGATCTGGCGTGTATAAAAGATAACCTCGTGAATGTCTCTGCGGTCGCCTTCGCTATCCATGACATCGCCAACAATGTTCCAAAGGGTATCGCCTTCACCGGCAACAGTTTTTACTACATATTTTTCCACCGGGCGGCTATAGTCCCACGCAGCCCAAATGCAGCAGGCTGCCAGCAGGACAAATAACAACTTTTTCATGTTCATCACCCTTTCACGCTGTCTTTTCTTGTTTCTTCTCTTTGTCATCAGATAATTTAATAGTGCCTTTTTCCACTCCGTACCGGAGCAGGTATTCTGCAAGGCGCTTGTAAGCGATTTCGTCCATGCTCCACCTCCCTTTTCTCACCTTCTCCACATCCGTGTTATAATGAAAGCACAGGAAGAAGGTGATAATATGTGTCAACTAGGTATGTCTGACGAAGAATTAATGAAATTCCTCACACAAGAAACCAATAAGCCGGAATTTACAAGTAAACTAACCGATTACTACACAAAGGTTAAAAGTGCAATTCCAGATAAAGCTTTAGCTGTTTTACCGGTATGCACCTTATTGGCAGCCACATTGGCTAGTAAGGCCATTGCTGAAAACAATAAAATTATTTCTCAGCAGCTTGCTGCTCTTCTGAATGAGAAGCAGCATATTCAGCCATAGCTTTTACCAAATTTTGAAGCATTTGCATTTCTTGATCGTTACTGTTGATCTTCTCAGTTTCCAGCTGAACCTCTGCTTGCGTTAAATTAGGCAGGAGTTCAGCTATTTCTTTTGCCGTGCCTTCAATGATGACTCTCACGTCCTTCACCCTCCCTTCCTCCTCACATCTCCTATTACATGCTATAATTAAGCTACAGGCAGGAGGTGATTTGCATTGAAACGCGATTTAGATTTGTTAAGGAAAATTTTATTAGCTATAGAAAACGCTGATGAATTTTATTACTATAACGGGATACCACATTTAGCATCTGATATAGGCTGTTCTAACTTAGAACTTGTTAGTTTCCACGTCTCGCTTTTAGTGGACAATGATTATATAGAAGTATTGGACATCAGTTGCTGTGGTATAAATTACGATGACTATATGATTAAACGCCTCACAGCTGACGGCTGTGATTATTTAGATAACATTCGTAATGATACCATTTGGAATAAAACCAAAGAGGTTATATCAAATATTGGCGGTACCTGCGCCCTCGATATTGTAAAATCTATAGCCGGTAAAATTATTTTGAATCAGGCCGGTATTTAATCTCCATATCGAGGACATCATTAAATGCAGTATTAAGCTGGTTATAACATTCCAGCAACTCTGCTGGCGGATTGGCTCCCATCTGAAGCTCATTCGCCAGCTCTTTTTTGTGTGTCAACACTGCCAAGACACGGTCCTGCCACAAAGGTTTGATAACTCTCATCTCTCTCACCTTCCCTTCCTCAGCTCCTGCACCAGCGCCAGCAGCTCATCCAGATACTCCAGCTTGTCCCAGCCTTCAAGTTCGCAGACCATGAGGTCCATGCGGATGTCTGCCAGCAGGCGCAATTTCATTTTTTCCCGCGCCAGACGATTAAACGCGCGGCGCGTTGCCGGTGTGTCCGGCGTAAACTGTATGCTCATTATTGCCTTCGCGCTTCCTCCCACCAGCTGGCGCGCTGAGCCTTTACCGCCTCAACAGTCTTTCTGTAAAGGTTGGCTCTTTTTTTCCAAAACTCAGCGGCAGAAGCACAGCGCAACTTTTCGCATCCCAGTGCTTCCTCTTCGGCTTCCTGCGCTTTGGATAACAAAGCCATAGTGCAGGCCGAAACTTCATCAAGGGTAAGTGTAAGTTTCATTTCATTACCTCCCTGCCGCCAGCGCCACGCCGGCGGTTTTGTTTACATTTCGTGTACCTAATCAGTAAAAAAAATAGAATCAACAGTTCTATCGTAATACCTTGCCAAGCGAATTTTTATCTCATCCCTTGGAATTCTTTGACCTTTTTCGTACATACTCAAAGCGGAAGCGCTTATTCCAAGGGCTTTTGCTACATCTTTAACAAGTTTTTCCCCTCGCAAAGCAATTAAGCGTTTACCAATAGCTTCTGCATTCATATTCGAACCACTCCTTTCTGTTTACATTTCGTGTACATTTTTATTATAACTACACTACCTCACTTTGTCAACACGTTTCGTGAACTTTTTCCTTGACTCAATTCACGTTGCGTGATATTATTTTTTGTAGAAAGGATGATAATTATGCCATTTAAAGATATGTTAAAAAGCTTAAGAGAGGAACGAGGTTTGTCACAAGACGAATTAGCTAGATTAACTCAATTAAGCAAAAGCACCATAAGCATGTATGAAAACGGAAATAGAGAGCCTAAATTCGAAACTTTAGAAGTTATTGCAGATTTTTTTAATGTTGATATGAACACGTTGTTAGATAAAAAGCAGCCAATCATGGTCCTCACCCAGCAGGAAGAAACACACATAAAAAAATACCGCCAGCTGGATGCTGAC